>ENA-UOVV01000125-UOVV01000125.1-compost-metagenome-genome-assembly--contig:-NODE-125-length-114784-cov-93.334074_pt1 | contig 114784 bp, 90 predicted proteins | sample MGYA00238155_ERZ761577 | MGnify/ENA primary metagenome ERZ761577 (study PRJEB28898, sample SAMN06268775) | compost metagenome | isolation source: Emeryville, CA | place: USA:Emeryville, CA | collected...
TGTGCGGATGGACAATACTATGAACACAAAGGAGAAGTGACCTTGATTAGATAGAGGAGATATGAGGAGTAAAAAAAGTGTTGCAATACTCCCATATTTAATAATATAAAGTTTTGTTGAGTTGCATCTGAAAAGAAAACTCCTTTTTGGTGCAACTCAACTTTTTAAAGAAAAACACTATGGGTTTGTCAATAGTTGTTGTAATTTCACAATAAATAAAATAACTGCATTTTTATGAACTTATTTGTTGGTAACCTGAACCAGAGTACTGAAGAAGAACATTTGAAAGAAGCGTTTTCAGAATTTGGAAGTATTAAATCTGTAAAAATAATTATGGATGCAGCAACAGGGACATCGAAAGGGTTTGGTTTTGTAGAAATGGAAGATAGATTTCAGGCATATGATGCTATTGATAATCTGGATCAGACTTATTTCATGGGAAATATTATCACAGTAAAAGAGGCTAAAAACAATAAGCAAGGAGGATCTCACAACCAAAGAGGTGGATTTGGGAAACAAAATCCCAGAAGACAATTTGGTAATTCTCAATATGCTTCATCACATAAAAATCCCAGAAGAAATAATTACGCGCAGGATAACTAGTCACTTCAGATAATACACTTGTTAACCTTATACACATTCCTCTCATTGCTGGGAAGGAATGTGTTTTTATATAGAAAACAGTGAGCGCATTATTATTTTTTTCATTGGGAAGGTTGTAAGTGAAGAAAAACTTTACCTATAATTATGGCTGATATTCCTCGTGGGAGAACTTTCTTAGGCATGCATATGGATTATTTTCGCTCTAATAGAAATAGGAAAGACTTATTTTTGCCATGTCAAAACGAACATATTGAATGAACTTACCGTTAAAAAATCTTCCGGAACGTACCGTCAAACCCAGGACTAATGGATTAACTATGGTGATGGATAAAGGCATGGGTTTACATGAGGTTCGTAGCTTTCTTGAAGTTGCTGCATCTTATGTAGACGTTGTTAAACTTGGATTTGGCACTGCGGCAGTCACGGAAAATCTAAGGCAAAAAGTTGAGCTATACAGATCATTTGGAGTTCCAGTTTACTTCGGAGGTACGCTTTTTGAAGCATTTCTGGTGAGAAATCAATTCGAGGATTATCTATCTGTAATTAAAGATTATAATTTACAGCATGTAGAAGTTTCGGATGGCTCTATTGTGATTCCGCATAAGGAAAAATGTGCCTATATTGAAAAGTTGGCTACTCATGTAACTGTATTTTCAGAAGTGGGTTCTAAAGATGCTACGCATATTATCCCCCCTTATAAGTGGATAGAGTTGATGCAGGCAGAATTGGAGGCTGGTTCTACATATGTGATTGCAGAAGCCAGAGAAGCAGGTAATGTAGGTATATATAGAGGTACGGGTGAAGTAAGAGAAGGGTTAGTTCAGGAAATTCTTACCAAAATCCCTGCTGAGAAAATTATTTGGGAAGCTCCACAAAAAGCACAACAAGTTTACTTCCTTGGCTTATTAGGTCCTAATGTAAACTTAGGGAACCTGGCTCCTTCTGAATTGATATCATTAGAAAGTATGCGATACGGATTGCGGGGAGATACTTTCCATATGTTCCTCAAAAGTGAATAACAAGGTTTTTGATACCTTTCATTATTGGCCGTACAGGCAAATTAAAATAATATGGCTTATTCTACACTGGAGTCCTGTTTAATTGATCTGGAAAAAACAAATCAGTTAGTCCGTATCAAAGAAGAAGTGGATTCCAGATTAGAAATGGCGGCTATTCACCTCAAAGTACAAGAAGCAGGCGGCCCTGCCTTGCTTTTTGAGCGTATAAAAAACTGCTCTTACAGAGCGGCATCTAATATTTTTGGGACTTTGGAAAGATCGCGCTTTATTTTTCGACACACCTTACCCAAGGTGCAGAAAATAATCGCCGCTAAAGAAGACCCGATGTCGCTGGTAAGACGTCCTTTTCAGCATGCAGGACTCCTGCCTTCCCTTTGGCATGCATTACCCTGGAAAGTAGCCACTGGTAAGGCTTCTGCGCTACAACCTACGGATATTGTCAGTTTACCGCAGATATATCATTGGCCACAGGACGGAGGAGCTTTTATTACATTGCCTCAGGTATATTCAGAAGATCCAGAAAAATCAGGACCCTTACATGCTAATTTAGGAATGTATCGCATCCAGCTTAACGGAAATGAATACATTACCAATAAAGAAGTGGGTATGCATTACCAAATTCATCGAGGAATAGGTGTGCATCAATATAAAGCCGCTCAAAAAGGACAACCCCTTAAAGTAAGTATTTTCGTGGGGGGACCTCCGGCGCATACATTGGCTGCCGTTATGCCATTGCCAGAAGGGTTGAGTGAACTAGCATTTGCAGGCATGCTGGCTGGAAGAAGGTTTAGATATACTTATCAAGATGGATATTGTATCAGTACCGATGCGGATTTTGTGATTTGTGGTGAATTACATCAGGGACAGGTAAAACCCGAAGGGCCATTTGGAGATCACTTAGGTTACTATAGTTTGACACATAATTTCCCAGTACTGCAAGTTAAAAAAGTACTGGCTAAAAAAAACGCAATCTGGCCTTTTACGGTAGTAGGAAGACCTCCTCAGGAAGATACAGCCTTTGGGGGTTTAATTCATGAACTAACTGGAAAAGCCATTCCTGCTGAGATCCCAGGACTCAAAGAAGTACATGCAGTAGATGCAGCCGGTGTACATCCTTTACTGCTTGCTATTGGCTCTGAAAGATATACGCCTTACGAAAAAAAATCACGACCAGCAGAGTTGCTTACAATTGCTAATCATATTCTGGGTACCGGTCAATTGAGTCTGGCAAAGTACCTTTGGATTACGGCAGATGAAACAAATAGATTAACCACGCATCATATACCTGAATTTTTCCAGTTTATACTATCTCGAGTTAATTGGGAAAGAGATTTGCATTTTCAAACACAAACTACTATGGATACCTTAGATTATTCCGGTAGTGGGCTAAATCAAGGTAGCAAGGTGGTAATAGCCGCCTACGGAAATCCTATACGAGAATTGACGACTACAGTTCCTTCATGGGTAAATAACATTACTCATTGGCATAATCCTCAGATGGTTTTACCAGGAGTGCTGGCACTTCAGGGTAAAAAATATGAGAATGAGACTATAGAACAAGAAGAAATTTCTAGATTGCTAAGTCAATGCATGTCTATTAGAGCTACTGATTGTCCTCTAATAATACTATGTGATGATAGTCAATTTACAGCTTCGGATATTGCTAATTTTCTCTGGGTAACATTTACGAGAAGTGATCCTGCAAAGGATATTCATGGGGTAGATAGTTTTGTGAAAGACAAACATTGGGGATGCCGTGGTCCTTTAATAATTGATGCACGAATAAAACCCCATCATGCTCCGCCTCTGGAATTAGATCCAGCGGTTGTCAAAAAAGCAGAACGTCTTTTTAACAAAGGAGGAAGCCTCTATGGCATTCTTCCTTAAGCGTTACAGGATGCTTTAATTTTTTTATTTTGTATGATGCCTACCATAGCAGAAATAGCCAGTTGGACCGCAGCGTCATGGATTGCAAAAGCAAATCCTGATTATGTGATAGACGAACTGGTAATTGATAGCAGGAAAGTTGCAGAACCTGCAGAAGCACTTTTTATTGCATTAGTTACAGACAGAAGAGATGGACATGAATTTATTGCTGCTGCTTATGAAAAGGGAATCCGAAATTTTATTGTTTCCATCTCCATCAATACAAGTTTATATCCGGAATCTAATTTTTTACAGGTACCCAATACTTTATTTGCTTTACAAGCATTTACCCAAAAATATCGGGAGCAGTTTCAATTCCCTGTATTAGGGATTACAGGAAGCAATGGAAAAACTATTGTAAAAGAATGGCTTTATCAGTTATTGCAGGCTAAATACAGTATTGTAAGAAGTCCTAGGAGTTATAATTCTCAAATTGGTGTGCCTCTTTCTGTATGGCAAATGAACCCATATCATAACCTGGCTATTTTTGAAGCAGGTATTTCCAAGGTGGGTGAAATGGAAAAGTTAAATGCCATTATCCAACCCGATATAGGCATTATTACCAATATAGGTGAGGCACATAGTGAGGGATTTGCATCCCTTCGACAAAAAGCTGAAGAAAAAATAAAACTCTTTCGTCATGCAGGTATGATTATTTATTGTAGGGATTATCCCATATTGGATGAGGTAATCACCCAATATGCAGCTCAAGCAAAAGATAAGCAGGGTAAACCTATAACCTTATTTTCTTGGTCAAGGAAAAAGCCTGCCACATTGGTCATTCAAGAAACTCAGCAGCAGGGAAATTATACTTGTATTCGTGCTACATATAATGGGCAATTGAAGGAAATTAGGATACCATTTATGGATCAGGCATCTATAGAAAATGCAGTCCATTGTTGGTGTTACTTGTTGTGTGCAGGAATAGATGATAATTATATCGGGCAGGCCATGAGCCAGCTTCAGCCCATAGCTATGAGGCTTGAATTAAGGCAGGGTATTAATGATTGTACACTGATTAATGATGTATATAGCTCTGATCTTACTTCCTTGCATATTGCTTTGGAATTTCTCGAACAGCAGAAGCAATTTGAACGGAGGACGGTTATCCTTTCGGATATGCTTGAAGTAGGTAAATCTGATGAGATACTGTATGAACAAGTTGCAGCGGCAATTGCGCAAAAAAATATTTATAGATTTATTGGTGTGGGCCCTGCATTAATGCGAAACCAACATTTCTTTACAGCACATGCTAGTCTGAAAAGCTATTTTTATCTTTCTACAGAAGAACTGCTTGCTAAGCTGCATACCCTTAGCTTTGAAAAAGAAATGATCTTATTAAAAGGTGCGAGAAAATATACCTTCGAAAAAATTAGCCTTTTACTCGAGCAAAAGATCCATCAAACAGTACTCTCCATCAACTTGTCGGCATTACTCCACAATCTAAATATTTTTAGAGCCTATTTAAAGAAAGGTGTAAAGACTATGGCAATGGTCAAAGCCTTTTCCTATGGAAGTGGAAGCCATGAAATTGCACATTTGTTACAATATGCTGGCGTTGACTACTTGACAGTTGCATATACTGACGAAGGAGTAGCTCTAAGAAAAGCTGGTATTACTATTCCTATTATGGTGATGAGTCCTGACTGGGGCTCATTTGATAGAATGATTGCCTGGAAGCTAGAACCTGAGATTTTTAACTTTCGCTCATTAAATGCCTTTCTTAAGATGGCAAATACACTCCAGGTGAAAAACTATCCCATACACATCAAACTTGATACAGGGATGCACCGTCTTGGATTTTCAATGCAAGATCTCGATAGACTGGTTACGATGCTTCATGACAATGAGCTGGTGCAGGTAGTAAGTATATTTAGTCATCTTGTGGCAAGCGAAGACCCATCGTTAGATCATTTTACCCTAGAGCAATCTATGCGATTCGATGAAATGAGCCAGCGGTTATGTAATACCCTACCGGTTAGCCCTTTGCGACATCTTTGTAACTCCGCTGCCATAACCCGCCACCCAAACCTACAATATGATATGGTACGCCTGGGTATAGGACTTTATGGCGTAGATGGTAGTGGAATCCTCCACAAAAAATTAAGACATGTTGGCACATTGAAAACAGTTATTGCACAAATACATGAGATTCCTGCGGGAGATACAGTAGGTTATGGGAGAAAAGGCGTTGCCAATCATGCTACACGAATCGCAACTATTTGCATTGGGTATGCAGATGGCTATCCCAGATCATTGGGAAATGGGAAAGGTTATGTATTAGTCCATGGAAAAAAAGCATCCATCATAGGAGTGGTATGTATGGATATGTGTATGGTCGATATCACAGATATTTCCGAAGCAAAAGAAGGAGATGAAGTTACTATTATGAGTCCGGAATTACCGGTTACTTTATTAGCTTCCTGGGCTCAGACAATTCCTTATGAGATTATGACGGGTATTTCTCAGCGAGTAAAAAGAGTCTATGTAAATGAAGCATAACAAGAACAGAATCAGCAAGCAATACATACGTTAGCTCATTGGCCGCTACGTTCAGATTCCCATCTGTAACTCTGGATACCCTTAAAAATTGCCTGCACAACTTCATTCTGCCCTTTTTCAGAATTAAGATATACTTCTTCTTCTCGGTTATTGATAAAACCAATTTCTACCAACACACCTGGCATGGCACTTCCTGCAAGCACTTCCAATCCTTTTTGTTTTACACCCAAATCTCTTCTTCCCTGTGAAGCAAAAGCCTGTTGGATTTTAGATCCCAGTAAAACGCTTCTGCTCAGAAATGCCTGTGCATATTGGTTGATAATAATAGAAGTTTGAGGATCGTTTTCATTTAACATGCCTGGTTCTTCCATGATATTATCACCAAACTCCCCAATAGCATCTTCTTTTTGCGAATTTCTGTGAAGCCCTAATACATAGGTTTCAGTGCCTGATGTAGTAGTTTCTTTGATGTGAATCGTCTTATAGGTAGGAACTTTTACATTCTTCCCCCCTTTTTTGACTGTTCGATAACCTACCTGTTTGCGGATTTTTTTTCCAGCAGTAGCATTCACATGTATGGAAATAAATAAATCAGCTCCAGAACGGTTGGCAATTTCATGCCTTTGAACAAGGGTAGGGTACACATCCGATGTGCGCGTATAGATTACTTCCACATCTTTCATACTATCTTTAATCATTTTACCCAGGCGTAAGGTGACAGCCAATGCAATATCTTTTTCATAAGAAAAAACGCCTTTGGCGCCAACATCATGTCCCCCATGCCCTGCATCTAATACAATTTTTGTAATCTTTTTGCCCGTTGCAAAAATGACCAACGGAAAACAAGTTATGAGGAATGCCAACAAAAATCCAAAAATCTTACCCATGTTGCAAAAATAGAAAGACATTGGGAATGATGAAGCTGTAAGCGTAACAACAAATAAGTTATTTTTGCCTGTTCATGATCCCCAAGGGTAAATTTATCTCAATAATCGGACAATATATCTTCCGGATATGGTGTCTGTGTGCTTTTTTTCTAGGTTTGCTTACCAGGGTAGCGTCCGGTCAGGAAGTTGTGCCTGATCAGGATAGCATGTTGTATGTAGCTACCGACACCCTTTTAGCGCAGGACTCTACCGAAACCCATTTGGCAGATACTACCCTCGAAAAAAAACTGGGGATACGCATAGCTAAAGACGCTATAAGTTCTGAGATTACCTCAAAAGCCTCTGATTCAGCTGTATTAAACCTTAGAAAACATTTATTTTATTTATACGGCAATGCTAAGGTAAACTATGAGGATGTACAGGTTACAGCAGGAAAAATACGTTTTGAACAGTCTTCTGGTGTCATCATGGCTTCTCCGTCTTTTCATGACAGTACAGGAGAGATGTACAATAAACCAGATTTTTCTCAGGGACGGGAAAAGTTTACGTATGACACCATGCAATATAATTTTCAAAGCAAAAGAGCCATTGTCAGAAATACACGTACACAACAGGGAGAGGGGTATGTATTTAGTGAACAGGTAAAACGAAATCCTGATCAGTCTATTTACGGTTATCAAAATTTATATACTACCTGTGCCTTAGATACGCCACATTTTGGAATCAGGATGAAAAAGATTAAGGTTGTTCCTGACAAGGTAATTGCCGCAGCTTCGGCTAATGTAGTCATTGAACAGGTGCCTACGCCTTTATTCCTTCCTTTCGGGTTGTTCCCTATAAATGAAAAACAACGCTCTGGATTTCAACTTCCTACTTATACGGTAGAGCAACAAAGAGGATTAGGTTTTACCAACGGTGGATATTATTTCTATCTCAATGAAAAAATGGATTTCCTAGCATTGGTAAATATTTATACAAAAGGAAGCTACAGCCTCAGCGGTATTAGTACTTATGCAAATCGATATAAGTATAGAGGAGGGTTTTCTGTAAGCTATGCCTATAATAAAACAGGTGAGAGTTTCGAACCCGGAGCCAGTATTGATAAAGATTTTAGGGTAGTATGGAATCATACCACAGACCCTAAAGCCAAACCTGGACAAACATTTACAGCTTCTGTAAATGCGGGTACACGCTCTTTCTATGCCAATAATAGTTATAATGTAGATCAGATTCTGCAAAATAATTACTCAAGTAGTATCAGTTATGTGAAAAACTGGATAGGAAAACCTTATAGCCTTACGGTAAGTGCCCGATATATTCAGAATACGGGAACGGGTATTACAGAATTATACCTTCCCGAATTAAGTTTTTATGTAGCTCAGTTTAATCCCTTTCAACGAAAAAATGCGATAGGAACTCCACGCTGGTATGAAAAGATTACGATGAGCTATACGTTTACTTCTATGAATCAAACCTCATTTTATGATAGTACGCTCAACTTATCTACAATGGGGTTAAACGATTTTCGTAATGGATTTAAACATAGTATTCCTATCTCTGCTTCCTATAATTTGTTTCGCTTTATTAACCTGTCGTTTGATGCTACTTATACGGAATATTGGATGACCGCAAGAAGATACCGAAGCTACAATGCCCAGACTGATAAAGTAGATACATTGCAAGAAAGAGGATTTTATACAGCCCGTGATTTTAGTCCAAGAATGAGTGTGAGTACGAGGATTTATGGGTTGAAAAAATTTAAGAAAGGAAAGTTAATGGGGATAAGGCATGTGCTTACGCCCAATGCGGCCATAAACTACGTACCCGACTTTGCAGCTTCTCCATTTAATTACTACTATCGGACTTATCTCGACTCTAGCAGCCGATTTACTTATTTATCTCCCTATGAAAATTCAATTATTGGTCAACCAGGTATGGGTCAATACGGCAACTTTGCCAGTATTCTCACTTTCGGCATCAATAATAACCTTCAGATAAAAATGCGCACTAAGAACGATACCACAGGGCGAGGCAAGAATATCACGCTGATTGATCAGTTAAGCTTTACAGGCTCTTATAATATTGCTGCAGATTCTTTTAACTGGAGTAATATTAATGTAGATTTTCGTACTAATATTTTGGATAAAGTCAGCATTAGCGGTAACGCAAGCTTCGATCCATATGGATTGGATTATACAACCGGTCGCAGACCGAGAAAAACCATGCTGGAGACAGGAAGAGGTTTGGCTAGATTTATGCAGGCTGCGCTTTCGCTGAATGCTTCTTTCCGTTCGAAACAGACAGGAAGTAATCAGCCTGCTGTACGAACAGATGAATATACCAATCTTATGGCTTATGGAGGGTATAATAATTATCTGGATTTTAAAGTGCCTTGGAGTATTAATATCTCTTATTCTATGCGGCTGGTGTCTAATTATCAGCTCGGAACCCAACGTGATTCCTTAATACTTAGTCACAATGCTATGTTTAGTGGAGACTTTAATCTAACACCCAAATGGAAAATCACATTTACCAGCGGTTATGACTTTACCTCTAAACAAATTGCCATGACATCTATTGATTTATACCGAGATATGCATTGCTGGGAGATGAGATTAGGTACTATTCCTTTTGGACCTAGAAAAAGCTATAATTTTACATTGAATGTGAAGGCCTCTATTCTTCAGGATCTGAGATTAGTTAGAAGAAGAGATTATAGAGATGCTGTGTACTAATCTTACTTTTTTCGCATATTGTGCTGAGCAAATTCCAAATTGTATTTTTTGCCCAGGAGTGCTGCCTATCTACTAATGGAGATACTTACCAATAGATCTGTAAGTTTGGAAAGGAAATAACTAAAAAAAACAGGGTATTGTGGTTGCCTGTAATGGTTCACAATACCCTGAATAAATTTTTATAAGATTGAAAGGTCTGTTGTATGTATACCTCTGAGTTACTGAATCAGAATCTTCTCTGTAAACGTTTGGGAAGAGCCTCTGAGTTGGAGTTGATACATCCCTGGAGCTAACGCTGGTAATCTGTATCTAAACACATGATAGCCAGGTTCTGATAAAGATTCTTCCTTATATACATGTACTATTTGGCCATTCATATTTACCAAAAATGCACTGAAATTATCTTTTTTATCAGAATACAATTTTACCAGAATTTCTTCTTTTGCAGGGTTGGGATATACCTGTAAGAGCTGCTGTCCTTTATAGTATGGCTCTCGGTGGGTTACATTCAAGGGGTATATAGTGTCAATAACAATGTTTTCGTCTCCCGGCAGATATACTGTGTATAGGAAATAAATCAACATCATCTCATCTGTAGTACTTTCACCTGCATATACTGTTTGCGGAGGGTTATTAGGATTGAGTGGATTATTGGTGGTATTATCAAAATGAGCAAAAGCATGTAAGGTAGAACCTTCCTCTACTTTGACTATTTTGGGTAACATGTAGAAACCTTGCCAATGGAAATCCCAATTATTAATACGAATAAAACGAGTGGTATCACCTGCAGGACTTACTACATAAGAATGAATATTGCGTCCTATAAGATGCATATGCGGAGCTACTCCTAATACAGAAAAATTGTAGCCAGCAGGTACAGGGAACTCTGCATGGAATGTTTTTGTTTCGTTGGCAGGTATGATAAGGGGCCCGTTAGTCAAGCCAAAAAAATGATTAATCGCAGGATCAATAAATACAGGTCTTACAAATCCCGGGGAGAAGTAAAAATTGATTTTAGTACTATCTACCAACCCTGCAGAACCAGCAGGATAGTGGATTTGTATCACAATATCTGCTCCTGCAGGAATGCGAACACCAAAACCTGGAGGGTAAACCTGCGGCTGAGTACCGGGTACCCATCCGCCTATAAGCATGGCATCATTACTTCCTACACCACCAAAGCTGGTATATCCAGGTTCTGGAGTGGCAGCATCCAGTTGAGCACACACACCAGAAGTATCCGCATATACTAAAACGTGATGGACTATTGACTTGTTTCCTGGTACAGCTTCAAAGGCAGTAAAAAAGCGATCGTTTGCGAGATTGGAGGGGATTACAAAACACTGATAGACATCCCCCATACTGGCTGTAGATGTATATTCAGGAATTTGCAACACCAGATCTGGTGTGCCGGGTAACTGCCCATCATTAGAAAATACCGGGGTAGGTGGTGCTAAAGTGGGATCCCCTTCCGGCTTACCATTATTTACCCAAGAGACAATTTTCTGAATATCATTTTCAGAAAGAATGCGCTCATGTGCTAATCTGTTGTATTCAGGATCAGGAGGCCAGGGTGGCATACGGCGCGCACTCACAGCACCGGCTATGGCGCTTCCATAAATTGAGGCATCCTGATAGGTTAATAAAGAAAAAGGTGCAATTCCAGAAGGACGGTGACAGCTAGCACAGTTATTATATAAGATCGGTGCAATGTCTGTACTCCATACAGTTTGCTGTGCCAAAGATGGGACGGCAAAACTAAGCAGACATCCTGCTGCCAGTGTTTTAAATCTCAAAAACATGCGATTGTTAAGTTTATTATACAAATATATATGAAATATTGTAGCTTGTATAATGGTTTAGAAAAATCAATAACTATTTTTAAGAGTACCAATTATATAGACTGAATTATAAGTTGGGGATTATCTATGGTTGTTTCATTTTTATCTATATAGTTATTGCACTCAGAAAAAATACCTTTGTATAGGCATCCTCTCCTGAAAGGATTAATTAACTTGGAATAAATATACCTATGCGTACTACTTCTCGTGATACAGTAACCCTATTAGCAGAAAGTGGATCCACAAAGACAGATTGGGCTCTGCTGTTTCCTGATGGTAAACTGGAAAGATTTAAAACATCTGGGATTAATCCTAATCTTCAAACTGCTGAGGAGATACAGGATGTATTGCGGGCCGAACTTCCTATCCATTTGGCTCAAACTACACCAGATAAGGTTCACTATTTTGGAGCAGGTATTTCCGGTCATTCACAGCAACTTATTGTACAAGAGGCCATAGCATCTGTATTTAAATGTCAAGATATATCTGTGGAGGGCGATTTGCTTGCTGCAGCCCTTGCACTTTGTGGCGATGGCCAGGGTATCGTATGTATTCTGGGAACAGGAAGTAATTCCTGTTATTTTGAGAAGGGGGCAATTCAAACTCAACAGGTTTCTTTGGGTTATATTGCTGGAGATGAAGGCAGTGGGAACTACATGGGTAAGCGCATACTTCAATATTATGCTTATGGAACTTTTGATGATGAGTTGTCGATGGCATTCGAAAAACTGTTTGGGAATGATATGCAGGCGATCATTCATCGTTTGTACAATCAATCTTTTCCCAATAGGTATCTGGCTTCTTTAGTAAAACTTCTTGTGGAAAACAGGGGGCATTATATGGTTGAAAATATTCTGGAAGATTGTCTCAACGATTTTTTCCATTTTCATATTCTTAAATACAGGGAAAGCTGGTACAATCCAATCTATTTTGCGGGCTCTATCGCCTGGGAGTTCAGAGATGTAGTCGAAACTTTATGTAAGCAATATGAATTAGAACTGGGTAAGATATTGCAAAGCCCTATGGAAGATTTGATCACTTATTATCAGGTTCAACCTTAGAATCTATTCCTATAACTTAATCCCAATAGAAAAGGGTTGCCATTTTGGGCAACCCTTCTTGATAAATATCACTCACAACAGAGCCATTTTTAATCTCTTCTCAGATTGGGGAAGGGAGGAGCCACATTGGATGGACCGTCTTCTCCAGTCAGTGCGGAACGATACATAACCACTGTAGGATCTCCTGGTTGTCCATATTGGAATATAAATCTATTACGATCAATGCCATGACGCTCCACCATATAGGTAATGATAGCATTTACCCTATCCCAGGAACGTTGTTCTTGTACTTTGCTTCCTGAACCTGCTCCTATCAATACCACACGACATTCAGGATGGGCTTTCATTAATGCAGCAAGTGAAGCTAATCTAGATTGGTTGTATGGTTTGATTCGTGCAGAGTTGTCGTCAAATACAAAGCTGCCTGAACCAATCTCTGTACAAGGCCCTGCCATACTCATGCCTGCACAATCATCAGGACAAGGACACTTACCAATACCATCTTCATCTACAGGTTGACATTCAGTAGGTGTAATCAATTGTTTATCTCTGTAGTCAGGTACACCATCACCATCAGTATCCAGCGGACATCCGTTTACATCTACAGGTACACCTTCTGGAGTGCCTGGGCACTGGTCAAACTGATCAGTAATACCATCCCCATCAGCATCTGGAAGCAGAGGATCTACTGGAGCTGCTATACGTCCATAACCAAAGTCCAGAGGATTGATCCAGTAAAGTGGTTCCACATGTTTTTTGGCATTACCGAAATTGAAGTTTAATCCTAGAGACAGGTAATTTACTTTATCGTTATCAGTAGTAAGTACTGGGTTACCATATACTTGTTCTGCCCAGCGTTGTCCATCTAGCAAGTCTTCATCATGAGGGAAAATCAAACGATATTCCAGTGCTAGATTCATATGGTTTGAAAGTCTGAATTGAGCACCCAGACCACCACTGAAGGCGAAATCTATGCTTTTATCTCCCAGAATGCCCGGACGGCGTTTTTTACGTTCGTTTTCTGCTTCTGTTTCGTAAGTATCATCCATACCAGACATTAATCTTCGTCTGATTTCTTTTCTGTTTCCATGTACTTGTTCTATACCAGCATTAGTACCATTAATATCCTCAAACTTATAAGGTTGATTGTTGGCGTCCAATGCGTTTATCTTGGTATTAAAGGCAAATCCCCCGATACCTAAAAATGCGTAGAATGAGAAATTGATTTTGTCTTTATGGAAGCGAATATTGTTTGTATTGAAAATGAAATCCAGATTTAACTGGTGAGATTCCATTCTGTAGTTGTAATGCACTTTATCAGTTGCTGCATATACATTTCCCTGATTATCTACGTAGGCAAATCCGTAGTGAGCGTTCCAGGCGGGATTCCAGCGATAGTTTTCAGATTGTTGCCATTGTAAACCTTTCCCTATACCATAAATGTACTGCAGACGAGTAGAAAGACTGTATCCCCATGCTTTGCGTACATGCGCATGAATACCATAACCACCCCGATCCCATAGCATAAGAGAAGGAACGTCTCCTGAAACATTAAACAGCCCAAAACCCACACCTACTTCCCACATATTGCGTGGTTTTGCTGGGAAGTTGTATTCAGAGTTCAAGAATTTTCTGTGTTGCTTCATCCGGTAAGAAGGTACATAGTTGGTATCAAGGATATCATAGCTTTGCCCACGATATCTGATTCCTCTTTCCTCTACCCATACAGAACCGCTTACGCTGGAATGCGATTGGTTTTGCGCATAACTCAACGTACTAAATGTTTGCAATAGCAATAGAATAACGATTCCATTGACATTGTGTAACCTTTTGTTGCAGATTTGAACGGTAGTTTTGACTGCTTTTGTAAACTTACCTAAATACATTTTGTTTGTTTTTGTGTGTATTACAAATAAAATGTGTGTGCTTCCCCTTATGGGTTGTATGTACTGTGGTTAAGCCACATTTTATCACTCATTCCTGCATACAAGACTTATTTGAAAGTCAATACTATTCAGGAATCGGACGTAAAAGTAATTTGAGGATAAAAACAGACGTAAAAAAATGCCATAAATAACATCAGAATAACATTCAGAAATAGGTGGCTGTACTGTCTGGGCAAACGTTTCAGCTGATGAGATTGGGGAAAATATGAAAAGAGAAAATTTGCCCATAATACAGCAGAAAGTTGTTTCGAATGGAAGATACCATCAAGTGGATTAACTAATTACAGATGTATCGCAATAGGAATTTCCTTCGATAGATATGCTTGGGTATAGCTTATCTTCATTTATTAAGAATAAACTTTGTGGTTGTTATGTTGGTTTTCTGATGATATTCAGTTAAGGATACGTATAAGGCTTGTTGCCTCTTAAATGTTATGAGTGTTTTGGGTTCGATTTTAGTGAATGTAATGCGGCCACTTCAAAAAAATTTTGAAGTGGCCGCTTATTTCAAACCTTATAGGAGAAAGTCTTATTTTACTTCTTCGTACTCAGCATCCGCTACATTATTAGCATCACCAGAAGAAGTGTTGTTGGGGGCACCCTCATTTCCGGGAGCTTGCTGTGCATTATAAATATGCTGACTAGCTGCTTGCCATGCTGCATTTAGCTCTTCCATAGCTTTATCAATAGCCGGAATATCTTCTGCTTTGTGGGCAGTTTTTAAGTTATCCACAGCTTCCTGAATTTTAGATTTTTGGTCAGCAGGGATTTTATCTCCGTATTCGTTTAATTGTTTTTCAGAATTAAAGATTAATCCATCTGCCATGTTGAGTTTTTCAACTTTTTCACGAACGGCACGGTCTGCATCTTCATTAGCCTTGGCTTCATTTTTCATTCTTTCAATTTCCTCTTTGCTCAGACCCGAACCAGCTTCGATGCGAATATTTTGTTGTTTGCCCGTGCCCTTATCCTTAGCAGTTACATGTAAGATACCGTTGGCATCAATATCAAAAGTTACTTCGATTTGAGGTACACCGCGTGGGGCAGGTGGAATACCGTCTAGAATAAAACGTCCTAAAGATTTGTTGTCTTTTGCCATAGGGCGTTCACCTTGTAGCACATTGATTTCTACACTAGGTTGGTTGTCGCTGGCAGTAGAGAATGTTTCACTTTTACGTGTAGGTATGGTAGTGTTAGATTCGATAAGACGAGTCATAACGCCACCCATAGTTTCGATACCCAGCGATAGCGGAGTAACGTCGAGTAATAATACATCTTTTACATCACCGGTAAGTACCCCACCCTGAATAGCAGCACCGATGGCTACTACTTCGTCGGGGTTAACCCCCTTATTGGGTCTTTTACCAAAGAATTTTTCTACAACTTCTTGGATTTTAGGGATACGGGTAGAACCTCCTACTAAAATAACTTCATCGATATCTTGTGTAGTATAACCGGCATCTTTTAATGCTTTCCGACAAGGCTCCAGTGTACGTTCAACCAGGCTGTCAGCTAATTGTTCGAATTTAGCTCTAGTTAATTTGCGCACAAGGTGTTTAGGAACACCATCTACAGCAGTGATATAGGGTAGATTGATTTCAGTTTCTTGAGAAGAAGAAAGTTCAATTTTGGCTTTTTCAGAAGCTTCTTTCAACCTTTGCCATGCCATAGGATCTTTATGCAGGTCCACAGCTTCATCTTTTTTGAACTCTTCAGCCAGCCAATCCATAATTACCTTATCGAAGTCATCACCTCCTAGGTGTGTATCTCCATTCGTAGATTTTACTTCAAATACACCATCTCCGAGTTCGAGGATAGAGATATCGAAAGTACCCCCGCCCAGGTCGAAAACAGCAATTTTACTATCCTTATGTTGTTTGTCAAGACCATAAGCCAGTGCAGCGGCTGTAGGTTCGTTAATAATTCTGCGAACGGTAAGCCCTGCAATTTCTCCTGCTTCTTTGGTAGCCTGACGCTGAGCATCATTAAAATATGCAGGTACTGTAATTACAGCTTCTTTTACTTCCTGACCCAAGAAATCTTCAGCAGTTTTTTTCATTTTCTGCAAAATCATGGCTGAAATTTCCTGTGGAGTGTACAGACGACCTTCAATATCCACACGTGGAGTGTTGTTGTCGCCTTTTACAATTTTATAAGCATTGTGAGACATTTCTCCTGTAACTTCATCAAAACGACGCCCCATGTAACGTTTGATAGACATGATGGTGTTGGCCGGGTTGGTGATAGCCTGACGTTTTGCAGGGTCACCTACCTTACGTTCGCCGTTTTTGAGGAATGCTACTATCGAGGGAGTAGTTCTACGTCCTTCATCATTTGCGATAACTACGGGTTCATTGCCTTCCATAACAGAAACACAAGAGTTCGTAGTTCCTAAGTCAATTCCGATTATTTTTGCCATAGTAATTAATTGATATTCTTAAAATTATTTATTTGACCCGTATTTGAATTTCCTAGTTTTTATTGTATCCAAGAGACATTTTCTTTTGGTCAATCCATATGCCATATATAATGATTCGGAAAAATTGTCAGGCAATCTGACAGTTTATAGATCATAGAGCTTGAGGCAATAACCTTTTGACGCCAAAATCCGAAAGAATATCGCCATTCCTATCGTCATTCCTGATACGATAAGACACTTGCAAGTATATAAATCTACAATGCAAACTCCGTAGCAGGACCAATCATAATAAAAATATAGGTTTACATTATACGATTGCTAATATCATAAAATTATTATAGTTTAAATTGCTTTTGTCTTACATAAAAAATACTGTGGAAATAATTGATAAAGTATAATCCGTAGTCTCCACATGGAGTAACTAGGCAAAAATTAGGGATGCGTCTTCTAACCTATGGATACTACTATCATCCCCGATATAATTATTGAAATGTGTCAGGATTGATGAAGGAAATAAAATTTCTTTTTCTCCATCAAAAAAGGATATCTTATCATTGCAGTAAGTAAAGCACTTCTATGATACAAAGAATCCAAACAATTTGGTTTTTATTGGCCGCCCTAAGTTGTGGTTTATTGTTTTATGTGGACTTGTTTTATGTGCAGCAAGTAGGGGCTACAGCTTCTAATGCTATTGGTATTTTAGATGGCACGGCCTTTTTATTTGTGTTGTCAGCATTGGCAATTCTCATGACTTTATTACCCTTATGGGCGATTTTTCAATTTAAAAACAGAAAACAACAAATTTCTCTTTCCTGGTTTTCTATATTACTCTCCATAGTGTTTTTAGTTTTGGCAGTATGGCATGTGACAGCCTACGGAGGAAAAGTGAATGTCGAAAAAACTTCCTTTGGAATTGGCTGCTTTTTGCCTCTACTATCTCTGATATTTACCTTTTTGGCAATGAGAGGTGTAAAAAATGATGAAAAACTGGTACGTTCAATGGATAGACTGAGATAATACCTACACTTCTTTGAGTGCTGCAATAAGTTCTTGCAACGCCTTTTTTGCATCTCCAAACAACATGGATGTTTTAGGTTTGAAAAACAAAGCATTTTCAATACCTGCATAACCCGGCTTCATACTGCGTTTATTGACAATGACGTGTGAAGCCTGTTCGACTTCTAATATAGGCATACCATAGATAGGACTCGACGGATCTTCTTTGGCAGCAGGGTTTACCACATCATTGGCACCAATGATCAATACTACATCGGTAGTACTCATTTGACTATTGGCATCTTCCATTTCTTTTAATTTATCATACGAAACATCTGCTTCTGCTAGCAATACATTCATATGGCCAGGCATTCTGCCTGCTACAGGATGTATCCCATAAGATACTTCCACGCCTTTGTCTTCTAATATCTTTTCTAGCTCATGACAAGCATGCTGTGCTTGTGCCACAGCCAGCCCATAACCTGGAATAATCATCACTTTTTGAGCATAAGCCATTAATACGGCAGTGTCACTGAGCGATATTTCTTTGTACGTTCCGCCTTCTACTGCAGGGCCAGCTCCCGCTTTTTGTCCTCCAAAAGATCCAATAAGTACATTTTTCAACGAGCGATTCATGGCTTTGCACATCAGTATGGTAAGAATGGTTCCGGCTGAACCTACCAAGATACCGCCTGTAAGCATTACGGGGTTATCATACAGAAATCCGCCAAATGCTGCAGCTACTCCTGTAAATGAATTTAAAAGAGAAATTACTACCGGCATATCAGCTCCCCCGATGGGCATCACAAAGATGATTCCATACAATGCAGCTAAAGCCAGAATAATATAAAACAAAGATGTGTTGGTAGAATTGTTGAATAATAATAATAGGGTAAGAAGCAGTATACCGGCAAGGATTAGAAAGTTTAATATTTGTCCGCCCGGAACAGCCTTGTCTTTGATTCGTCCATTAAGCTTACCCCAGGCAATAATACTTCCTGTAAAAGATACAGTACCGATCACCATACCCAGAATAATTACCAACAACATACCCATGCTAGGTTGATGCATATGGTGATACTCAACTACTGATATAAGCATAGCACATGCCCCTCCCATACCATTAAAAAGACTTACCATTTCAGGCATGGCTGTCATCTGTACTTTCTTAGCAGCCAGTGTACCGATGATAGTTCCTATGACCAACCCACCGAATATCCAAGGATAGTTACCCAATGCTTGGCCAGCATCATCACGATATAAAAATATAGTGGCAAAGATGGCTATGGTCATTCCCGCAGCTGCTATCAGATTGCCTCTGCGCGCAGAGTCGGGATGCGACAGCATTTTTAACCCAACAATAAATGTTACAGACCCGATTAGGTAGGATAGTGGTAAAAGCATATGGTTTAATTTCTTTTACAGTGAAAATGGATATAGCTTACAAGTGTTAGGTTAAGATTTCTTTTTCTTTTTGTTGTGAAACATTTCCAGCATCCTGTCGGTAACTACAAATCCGCCCACCACATTCAATGTACCGAGAATAACGGCTAAAAAGCCTAGTGTCAGAGCGAGATAATCGTCTGAAGGGGCCTGCCCCATAACGATGATAGCACCAATAATTACTACTCCATGAATGGCATTGGCTCCGCTCATTAGGGGAGTATGTAATACGGAAGGTACTCTCGAGATAACTTCAATGCCCAGAAAGATCGACAAGATTACTATGGTGAGCAATCTGTACATTGCCGGATCTGTGAATAATTGGGTTAAAAAGTCCATAGTTTCTGATTTATTGGTAATACTTTACATTAGTTGCCGAGCAAGCTTTTTATGCGCTCGTTGATAATTTTGCCTCCATGTACAATACAGGTTCCTTGAACGAGGTCATCTTCAAAATTTAAGTGCAGGTTGCCATCGTTCTGGATAATTAATTTGAGAAAATTGGCAATGTTTTTTGCATACAAACGACTTGCATCTGCGGGCATTGTAGCAGCTAACGCAGAGTTGCCAATAATTGTTACACCCTGATGCATGATAGTCTGATTACCTGCTGTAAGTTCTGTGTTCCCTCCTGTTGCGGCTGCTAAATCTATAATTACAGATCCGTGACGCATAGCTTCAATGGTGGTACGTGTAATCAATATAGGAGCCTTTTTACCGGGGATTTGCGCTGTAGTAATGATAATATCTGCTTTACGAGCATGCTCGTGAATCATTTCTTTTTGCTTTTGCATATAGGCCTCTGATTGTTCTACGGCATATCCTCCAGCACTGGAGGCATCAGCAGCACCATCTACTTCAATGAATTTGGCACCAAGGCTCATTACTTCTTCTTTTACCGCAGGTCTGGTATCAAAAACTTCTACTACTGCTCCCAGCCTTCTGGCAGTGGCAATAGCTTGCAAACCTGCTACTCCAGCACCAAGAATTAAAACCTTTGCCGGTGGAATGCTCCCCGCAGCTGTCATAAACATGGGGAAATATCTGCAATAGGTAGTGGCAGCCAATAATACAGCTTTATAACCGGCAATATTGGCTTGAGAACTAAGCACATCCATTGCCTGCGCACGCGTAGTTCGGGGAATAGTATCCATACTGAATACCGTCCAGCCCAGCTCAGCCCATGATTGCATTAGCTGAGGATTCGACAAAGGCTGATACACACCGAGGACGATAGCATCATTTTTTATTTTATAGTGAGCCAGACTCGATGACTGTATGGCAAGTACAATATCTGCCTCAGCAGTAATGCTGTTTTTATTTTTGATCACAGCACCAGCATCCTGATAGGAAGTATCGTTATAAAACGATTGCATACCGGCATCCTCTTCTACCCAAATATTTATATTTAATTTTTTTAGAGCAGATACCACTTCTGGTACAAGAGACACCCGAGTTTCAGGAGCTATCTCCTTTAGTACAGCAATATTCATAAAATTGGAAAGGTCATTTTAGAGATCTTGAAAATAAAAAATAATCTTTTAAATTAAAAGTGTTTTAAAGAATCAATCTTTCACTTGGATAAAGGAAGATTTAGGGAAATATTTCTTTGAGAAAAATATTAGGAGTTTACAGCTTGGGAATATCCAGCAGAAATTACAGTAAGCAATCGCTGTATGGCATCTGTATCATCCAATTGCAGTCAACAAGAATCGCAGAGAGCGTAGAACTTCAAAATTTTTGTTTGTTGGGAAAAATTAAACACAGTAGGGGAGGCAATGAGTGTCGGGTTACTCGCGCCAGTTTGTGGTTACGTTTTATGTCTTAGGTTACCTGTCAAAATGGTTTGTTATTACTTGTTTTTGTTCGTAGTTGTGTTCGTCAGTTGTGTCGTTATCGCATTGTTGGAATCAGGTCAATTAACTAAAATAGGAGTGAATGATATTGCAAAAAATAAATAGCATCCCCTTTTGAGGGATGCTATATCAAATATTAGTAAGAATACTTAGTAACTCAATAGCCAGTCAATTTTAGCAGCTACTTTTTCTGCGCTGGGGAGCATGGCTGCTTCTAATGCGATGTTCATGGGAACTGCTGGTAAGTCTAATGCCCCCATTGTTTGTACTGGGGCATCCAATTGGAAGAAACATTGTTGCGCTATTCGTCCAGCAAGTGCTTCAGCAAAGGAGTTACGCAATTGTTCCTCTGTAAGAACCAGACATTTACCGTGTTTAGCAACAGTATCGAATATCAGCTTTTCATCCAAAGGATATATGGTACGGATATCAATTACTTCAACACGACCTGGAAAATTTTGAGCGGCATTTTTTGCCCAATACACTCCCATGCCGTAAGTAATAATACACATAGATTCTCCAGAATCCATTTTTTCCGGATCAGCCTGTAATACAGACGCTCCTTTTCCAAAGGGAAGTACATAATCTCTGGAAGGTTCAATGGTTTTGGCATCCTCAGTTCCTGGAACTTTACTCCAGTAAAGTCCTTTATGTTCTAACATAATTACCGGGTTGGGATCGTAAAAAGCAGCTTTCATTAACCCTTTTAAATCTGCTGCATTGGATGGATAAGCAATTTTAATACCTTTTATGGTGGCAAGAGTACTTTCTACACTCCCACTATGGTATGGGCCTCCCCCACCATACGCTCCGATAGGAACTCTGATAATACAGGATACAGGGAATTTTCCACAGCTCAAGTAACAGGATTTACTAATCTCAGTTACAAGTTGATTGATTCCTGGATATATATAATCGGCAAATTGTACTTCTACAATGGGTTTTAAACCAAGTGCACTCATGCCCACAGTAGAACCTATAATATAAGCTTCCTGAATAGCAGTGTTAAATACGCGCTTGTCTCCAAATTTTTGGGCCAACGTAGCTGCTTCACGAAACACACCACCCAATCTGCCGCCTACGTCTTGTCCATACAAAAGTGCTTCGGGATGGTCCTGCATGATTTCTTCTACAGCATGGAGTGCTGCATCTACCATCACTACTTTTTCTCTCCCGGCTGGAGATCTTTCTCCTCGTTCTTCTGTGATGGGAGTAGGGGCAAAAACATGATCTTCTACAGTTTGTGGATTCGGTTCTTCGGCTGCTTGTGCCTGCTCAAATTCTGAGAGTGCATACTGCATGGCCTCCTCTTCTATCTCGTCTAATACAGACTCTTTAATGCCTCGTTGTAAGAGTGCCTTTCTGAGTTTAGGTCCTGGATCATGCACTGCATGTTTGTCAAGATCATCTTCTGTACGATACCATTCTTTACGAACTCCAGAAGTGTGGTGACCTAATAACGGAACTTTGGCATGTACCAAAATGGGTTTTCGCTCTCTGCGAACCCAGTCGATGGTATATTCCATAGTTTTATAGCTATCTACAAAATCACTTCCATTTACCCGAACGCGTTCCAGTCCTTTAAAACCGGCCGCATATTCATAGGCATCCATGGCTCTGGCTTCATCACTGCTAACAGATATCCCCCAGTCATTATCCTGCACTAAGTAAATGATAGGTAATTGATGAAGGGCAGCAAATTGTAAAGCCTCGCTCACTTCTCCCTCTGTTACACTACCATCTCCCAATGAGCATACTACTACAGAGGGTACTTCAGATTTTTCCTGCAGTTGCTGTTCCCGATAACGTACCCCTTGTGCCAGCCCAGTAGTAGGAATAGCTTGCATTCCGGTAGCACTGCTCTGGTGAATGATTATGGGGAATCCTTCTCTTTTAATATTAGGATGGTTATAATATTCTCTTCCGCCAGTAAATGGATCATCCTTTTTGGCTAATAATTGCAACATTAGCTCATAAGGACGAAATCCAAGTCCTAACATCAGGCTTTCATCACGATAATATGGACTTACATAGTCACATGGCTGCAATAAAAAGGCAGTAGCTAATTGAATAGCTTCATGGCCTCTGGATGTACTATGTACATATTTGCAAATGTTTCTGTTAGATTCGTAAATATTTGCCATAGCTTTAGCCGTCATCATCAAACGGTAAGCTTTAAGCATTGTATCTTTTGAAAGCATGCCAGTGTTTTGTTCGCTTTGTGTGGATGAAGTAAAAGTACGTTCTAATTGTGAAAAGAACGTAATGGTTTCTTTCATAAGTTGTTAATAAGCGTGCAAATATCCGAATATACTGGCAAAATCCCTTGTCTTTTCAGGAATGTATGTGTTTATTTTATGTGATGAAGGCTGATTCTTGCCCAATTCATGCTTTTATATGGATGTTATGCAACAAATGAATTGTAAGATGACTATGGTAACATTACCGCAAATAAGTCTATGTATTTGATGTGTAATTGGATGAATATTGACTTTGTTATTCAAAGAAATAACTAAGCTCATTTAAGATGGCTGACAATTTGGGCAATATCCTGAAATGGTAAAGTTAACATCAAGAACTTGGTATAGTTTGGGCAGATGAAAACTAGGAATAACCCCTTCGAGGCAGGTAACTTCTTTACATTGAACACAGCTAAAATGAATGTGATCGTGTCGGTGTTCTTGAGTACAGTTGTGGCAAATAGCATATTTCATTGCACCATCTGTATTCACTACTCTATGGATGATCCCTTCCTGTAAAAGACGTTCTAAAATACGATAGATCGTAACTCGATTAACAGGAATATCTATGGCTTCTTCTATTTCTGGGTGAGATAGAGCAACTTCTGATTCCTGCAAAAGGGTTAAAATCTTTGTTTTAGCTATTGTATTTCGAGATTGTTTCACAATAGATTAGTCATGAATATAAGTAGGCAAAAATACTAAAAAGCATGGCTGAATGGTGTAACTATTCATGTCTAAGTGTACGGCGGTAACTTATGCTCGTAGATAACTATGCCCATATTATCTTCTAAAGATGAATAACCCCATGAGTTATAGATTGTCTCAAAAGTTATGTGAGTTTATTTAATGGTTTTGCTGGGACTATCTCTTGAAAAAATAAGTAATACTAGGGGTTCTGTACAGTATTCACTGGTGTGATGCTTGTTAGCTTACCAGCAATTTCTAACTGAATATCCTTTCCCTCATTTTCATTATACCAATTTTGAAGCTGTGTGATGATGGTTTCAAAATCAGCTTTTTCTTCTATAAGCTTATCATATATAACCTGACATTCGGCAGGACGAGGTCCCCAAACAGCTAAATCATTTCCCGATGCATCTTGGATAATAAGTTTAGGGATAGATTTTGATTTTCCGGTGAGATAAGAAAGAATACGATAAGGTTCACTGTCTCTTAACTCAAACGATAGGGTAATATGGGGATTCTGAGAAGCTGCTAATTGCATAAATGGTACGGAATGTGCTGCATCTCCACACCATGGTTCTGTAATAACAATCCACTGTTGCGGGGATTGAATCTGAGCCAATGCTGATTGTAACTCAGGATGAATAACTCCTGTTTTAAGCCATCGCTTCATTCGGGAAGCATTCAGCTTAGTATATTTATAATAGTCTTCCTGATTGTAGGGCGGTGTTTGGGATGAGGGATCTTTGCTTAGTATAGATTGAATATAGTCGTTGTATTCCTGGAAATTCATAGCTTTCGGGGTATCAATTCATGAAAAAGCCAAAATTAACGCTTCATAACTAAGTACTTTGTTAAATCCAATAAATGAAAGATGTGGTTATAATGAATAAAGCTGTAGTCCATATTCAACTATTCACTAAGTGGCATATGGTTATTTTAACGTTCCCACAATGATATCGTCAATTTGATATGTAGTTGTTTTATCCTGAGCACTCCCTGAAGGATCTGCACCCTTATACTGAAATCCAACTCTAAACTTTTGCCCATTTACAGGTAAGGGTATGTAGCCTGAATGCAACCAGTTTTGTCCATAACCTTGATTATGTCCTTTACTTATTACCGCATTTAGAGGTAGCCATAAGGTTGTTTGTGGATTTCCTGAATAAGAGGTACATAAAAACACCTTCAATTCTGCACCATTATCATATCCATCAATGGTATAAAAGCTTAACACCAGATTTTGTAAATCACCTGGATCAATTTCCGGGCTAATCAGCCAGGTATTAATTTCAGGGAGTTGACTATTGAAGCCACTTACTCGTGCATACCGTGTACCACCAAATTCTGCACAGGTAAATAATACTCCATTTTCCTGCACTGATATATTTTGCCACCCCGGAAGCAAAAGATCCCCTGTAGTACTGGCCTTTTCAAAATTTTCGTACAATAATGTTTTTCCTTGTAAGAGACCACATCTTGGTAAAGTAAATTGAATGTCATGGGTATCTCTTAACATCAATTGTGGTGTAATTCTACCACTATTGTTTATATAAACAGTATATATGCCAGCGATGCTTCCTTTTCCTGCAGGAAGTTTGCTTGCAGCAAAATCAGCATAGGCACTGTTACGAGTAATAAATTTGTTCCCTTCACAATCTTCTAACTCCCGGCTTGTTGCTGAGGTAGGATAGGTGAAGTTGAGGTCAATATCTTTGAATTGTACTTCTGGAATACATACCAATTTGTTATACCAACGCGGGTCAGCTATGGAAAATAGACTTGCTGGAATGGTATCTGCAATGGTATTATGACCCATAGACCCTTTGATCACTTTATCTCTTAGTACAACTTCTGGAATGGGGATGGGAACTCCCTGTTCGTCGGGTTCATACCCAAGCACAGGAAGCCCTCCATCAAACCCAAGCCACAACCCATTGCATTGTATATATATTCTTCTCCCTCTAGGAAAGTCATTGTATATGTTGTTGCCATCTATTTTTACACAAATCGCAGCAGAATCATCCTGAATCATAATCTGTTTGTATAGATTGCCTGACTTGTCGTCTGCACTCACAATGCCAGTGATGATAATGGATTCTTTGAGTAAAATAGATTGGTTGACAGACAATGGGTCATATTGATTTTGTAAACGTCGTAATGCAGCAATGGAATGGGTTGACTTTAATAATGGGTCGTATTCAAAAAATAAGGGTGGTGTATCAGGATTGTTTTTGACACATGACAGGCATAACCCACATAAAATCCATACAATCCACTTGCTAACGCATGAGTGTTTCATAGCTATCTGAATTACCATTTTAGAGAAATATTTGCAAAGAATGTTCTTCCCGGAGCGTAGTAATATTTTGCTGGAAACTTATTAGGATTATAATTTTCAAAATCGAAACGTAATTGCTCAAATCCTTGCGAAATGATTTCCTTATTGTTAAGAATATTATTTATGCCAAGACTAAAGTTTAGATAATATTTTCGTTGATGAGCTTTGTGTAACCTAGTAAATATGCTAAAGGATTTCCCCAGAAAAATATCCAGTGTATAAAAACCTGGCAACTCTTCCTGATGCAATATAGCTTTTCGCTGATATTCATTAAGACTCGCAGCGTTCATAGCATCCGTACTTCTTCTTTCCGGAGCCAGGGCAATGTAGTTTCTATGTAGATAACTTCCATTTAAATGGATGTAACCTAGCTTGGGATGAGCATAACTCATTCCTAGGGTATAGGCAGCCTGTGGACCCGTGCCAACATAATAATTTTTCAAAAAAACCTGACGTGGTATAGCAGTAAGAGAAGTATCATTTTCTTTAAATACCCATACTTCAGGATTGTTGCCATACACTATTTGGTTCCATGATAGAGCTCCTTTGATGGTGAGCAGATCTGTCAAAACAAATTCTATCCCCAATTCTATGCCTCTGTGCTGGGATTCGGCCCCTGATAATACATAGCTCACAAATGATCGAAATAAAGGATCATCATGATAAAATCGTTGTACTTCTGTGATGTTTTTTTGAAACGTTACATAAGCACTGAATGTAGCATAGAGTCTAGGATGGCGAATTTGTATTCCTGCTTCCCATGATTGAATATGCTGTGATTGAATTCCAGGTGCTTCTTGTGAATGAACACTCGGCATCAGGTATATGTTTTTTATTTGCGGAGGCTCTTTCCCCAGCATGCCATTTAGATAAATAAAATACCTGCCCGATAGTTTGGCTATTACACCTGCTTTCAATCTGCTTTGAAGAAAAATATGAGGTTTACTCTTCCCGTAGGAATGATGTGGAAATAATCCGTTTTGATATCTGCCTTCCCTTTGGACTTGTTGATATCCGGAATTAATGGCCAAAAACCCCTCCCAGCGAGGGTATGAATAAGAGATATGCATCCAACCCGAGGCAATTGTACGATAAAACATATAATCATACTGATATCGTTCGCCCACTAATACTGCCCGGTCGGGGTGATGAAGGTCCTGTTGTTTAAAATCAGAATGAGCCAGGTGATAATTCTCTGCAAATTGGTTATAATTGACAAAATAATCTCCTCCTAACAAGTCGTCGAGACGCTTATAGTAATTTGCTTGTTGAGAGATCCAGTATAACCCTTGTTTGAACCTCCATCTCGGATTCCATATGCGAAAAAAGCTGACACTGGCCATGTAATCCTGAAAGTCAATTACTTGACTTCCTATAACATATACCGAACGGTTTCCCAGCACATGGTTCCCTTGAATGCCGCCAGCATTGTATTGCATAGACTGATTATTTCGATTTACTTCGTAAAACCTATCCCAGTTGAGCTGGCTAACCTCTGTTTGAGTTTTCCATGCCTCTGAGATTTGCTGAGCTAATTGTTTAGCTAATGCTGGCTGCTCATCGTAATACAGATACTGCCAGGAAGGAAGATATCTGTAATAATCCGGACGAGGATCTTTCCCATGATACCAGTCGAGGCCACTTCGGGAAATCTGACCACTTATATATCCTAAGCTCAGTTGCCATTGCATAGTTTCTTTACCCGAATTTTTCCATTGCAAGATGCAAACAGGAATACTTTGGTTATTCACTCTGGCGTTTCTTTTTTTTCCTGCTTGATAACCCCAATTGGGATTGTAGTAAGGATTTCCACTAAGTTCTTTTACTTCGCTGGTAATAGCACTACTGCCTCCTCTACTGGTAGGAGTGTAAAAACCCAGAAGCGAAAACTCTTGATTGTTGATTTTTTTGCTGATGGCCCCTAAAAATGCATAGGCGTTATAAAAACTGCCAGGTATGTATCCTTCTTGAGCCATTCTGGATGAAGCAGATATACTATATGCCCATCCCTTTTTTTCTCTTCCGCTATGATGTGTCAGCATCCAACGATGGCGATATTGTCTATTGGTATAAGCATAACTTATCTTTGTTTGTTTCTTAGTCATACTGGCTTGAGGATATATATACGTAATGCCAGCAATGCCTCCTGTAGGGCCGTCGGGATTAAAAAGCCCAGGTATTTGCTGGTCTGGACGAAACATATCATTCAGGCCACTCCATAACTGCCAGGGATTATTAAGCGCGAGGGAATGATGCATAGGAAGATCCTGTAGCCATACTTCTTGCAGATATTGCTGATAACCACGTAAGCGAAACCCATATCCTCCCCATGTAAACGATGCAGCATGTAACAGAGGGTCTCTGGATGCTGTGAGCAGTCCGCCAAAATCTGATCCTTGCGTTATACCACCGTCTTCCAAATCAGGAGGATCTATCCATGCAATGGGATAGTCAGGATGTGCCTCTGGTACTTTTTCAACAGGCTTTAAACGAATTATGCCTGCATCCACACTGTCGTTTGTAAAGTGTACCTTCCAGAGGTGGGATTCATAGTCGGGATGATATGCTTCCAGCCAATAGGAACCTGTGGGAATGTGTGAAAACCAGAAATATCCGGAATGAAGGGATGCACTTTCTGTTTTGAGTTGTATAATACGTACCCTGACATCAGACAAAGGCATTCCAGTTGATTGGTCTAATACAATACCATATACAACTGCAGTATTGGGTTGTTGCGCATGTCCTAAGTAGGTAATAAACAATGCTGATAGAACCTCTACAAATATCAATCGCCCCTTGTATCTCATAACTCACTATTTCATTTGCACACACAGCAACGAGCTACACAAAAATAAATCATGTACTTTTGTTTAACAAATTAATTTTTGAAAATCATGATAATACATAGTAAATATTATTTATTCTAATTTTCTAATCTAAAATTTATATTTGTTTAAAATGAAAAAGATATTTCTTATTTGCTGTGCATTGTATTGGGTAGTGGGGCAGTCGTGGGCGCAGAAAGAGCCACATGAATTACTGACGGTGGCATTCTATAATCTGGAGAATCTGTTCGACCCTACTAATGATCCCCATAAAGCTGATGATGATTTTACTCCTGAAGGATCTTATCAATACACAGAGCAGGTGTATAAAGAGAAGCTGCGAAATATGGCTAAGGTATTATCTCAACTAGGAACGGAGGTAGTGCCCAAAGGGCCGGCATTGATAGGTGTTTCTGAGATTGAGAATGAACGTGTACTTAAAGATTTACTTAATGAACCCTCCCTGAAAAAGAAGAACTATCAATATGTGCATTTTGAGAGTCCGGATATGCGTGGAATTGATGTGGCATTACTCTATCGAAGAGATCAATTTACAGTACTGCAAACGCGTGCAATTCCTGTAGATTTAAGCAATATCCAGAGAAGGGGAAAAACACGTGATATTTTATATGTACAAGGAGTACTAGCTCGAGATACCATTCATGTAATGGTTTGTCATTGGCCTTCAAGAAGAGGAGGTGTGAAACAATCTGCACCACTCAGAACTTATGCTGCATCAGTATGCCGGAAAATTGCTGACTCTCTTTTTGCTATTCGTCCGCAAGCCAAAATTATCATTATGGGAGACCTCAATGATGATCCAGTAAATGCCAGTATTACCCATGAGTTGCGTGCAACAGGAGAAATGAAACGTATTCCGGAAATGGATTTTTACAATCCCTGGGTGCGTTTTTATCAAAAAGGTATAGGTACGCTTGCTCATAATGACAAATGGCATCTTTTTGACCAAATCATTATTTCTACTTCTTGGATGAAATCACAATATGCAGGGGAGTGGTATTTTGTGAAAGCAGAGGTTTTTAATGCTGAATTTCTTAAACAAACACAGGGAAAGTATAAAGGTTATCCTCACCGTTCATTCCAAAACCATCGATGGAATAAGGGTTATAGCGACCATTTTCCCGTATTGATATATTTAGGCAAGCCTCAAAAACGGAGTAGATAATTGTCTAAATAAGAAAATCTATGAGCTAGCGCCCCATTTCCAAACTGCGGGATATAATTTTATGTGCTTTACTTCGTAAGGTCTTTGCTCGGGAGGGAGCATCTGAAAATCTAATCCATATCCATGAAATCCAAATTGTCCCGTATATACAGGGTGGGGGTTTCCATAAGATTCAATGCTAAACTTCCTGCATACTTCATCAGGGGCAAATACAATACCGTATTCTTTTTCGAGGAGTTCTCTATGTACACGGCAGATTATATGATCTTCCGGATGAAATTTTTGAATGATACCTTTAGCCGCTAAGTCACTGATAGCATTTAAAAGTTTTTTAGAACGTAAGGTAAATCCACCATTGCCATTTTTTTTATTATCTGTAAAAAATTCCCAAAGAGCACCGATATAATCGTATGAGAGCCATGCGGGATCCCAGGCTGAAGGATTGAGGATATACCCATCTGGGTGTATCATTAATGCATGACTGGTATGAATGTAGGCATGCATATCTTTTATGCAGAAATTGCTATATCCTTCTCTGCCGTAGAATAATCGTCTAGTGATGATTTCCACAGCGCCAAAATGCACATGTTCCTGCGATTTTTGAGCAGCTAATAAAAGCCCTTCAGGGTCATGAGCATCTACGCCAAAGAGCGTAACTTCTGGTATTTGGATTTTTGTCTGGCTCATCGAAACGACTTTGTAAGCTCGTGGTATGCCAGGCGTATGTTATCCCATTTTAGTTGTTTGTCTTTCCACAGAAAAGGGATAGCTAGTATAACCCAGGCGACAAAAGCCAGATGTACGAGAATCGTAAATGGTAAAAACCAAAGGTGCATCAGAATTGTGCGAATACGTATCATAACATCTGCCTTTAGAAGGTTCTAAAATAGTAAATCCTGATAGCGTCAGGAAATATGCTATCGGGATTTACTATTCCAGTGTAAAACCTTCTATGAATTTGGTAGTGAAGTTCCCTTTTCGGAAATCCTCGTTACGCATTAATTGCTGATGAAAAGGTATGGTTGTTTTGATGCCTTCAATAACATATTCGCTGAGAGCGCGTTCCATAGTATTGATAGCTTCTTCACGTGTTTGAGCTACGGCAATGATTTTAGCAATCATTGAATCGTAGTAAGGAGGAATAGTGTATCCAGCATAGATATGAGAATCTACGCGTACGCCGTGCCCGCCTGGAGTATGCAATACCGTGATAGTGCCGGGGCAAGGACGAAAATCATTATAGGGATCTTCGGCATTGATGCGGCATTCTATAGCATGCATTACCGGTTCGTAGTTTCTTCCGCTGATGGGAACGCCGGCTGCAATTTTGATTTGTTCTTTGATCAGGTCGTAGCTGATAACTTCTTCTGTTACCCCGTGCTCAACCTGAATACGGGTATTCATTTCCATAAAATAGAAGTTCCGGTGTTTATCTACCAGAAATTCTATAGTTCCTACACTTTCGTAGTTAATTGCAGCAGCAGCCTTTATAGCTGCTTCTCCCATTTTTTGCCTGAGTTCTGGTGTCATGAATGGAGAAGGAGATTCTTCTACCAGTTTTTGGTGTCTGCGCTGAATAGAGCAATCGCGTTCGCTCAAGTGACAAACTGTACCAAACTGGTCTCCGGCAATTTGTATTTCGATATGTCGGGGTTCTTCTACAAATTTTTCCATGTATATGCCGTCGTTACCAAAGGCAGCACCAGCTTCACTTTTAGCGGTGTTGTATGCTTTTTCCAATTCCGCTTCTTCCCATACCACGCGCATACCCTTACCACCACCACCTGCTGTCGCTTTTAGAATGACCGGATAACCCATTTCTGCAGCCAGAGATTTAGCTTGATCTAAACTTTCTAAAAGTCCATCAGAGCCAGGAATACATGGAACTCCAGCAGCAATCATTGTTTCTTTGGCAGACATTTTATCCCCCATTCTACGGATCATTTCCGGAGTTGGGCCAATAAATTTGATATTGTATTTAGAACATATTTCTGCGAAGGCAGCATTTTCTGCCAGAAATCCATAGCCAGGGTGAATAGCATCTGCATTGGTAATCTCAGCAGCCGCCATAATATGGGGAATATTAAGGTAAGAATCACTGCTTTGAGCTTTACCGATACATACAGCTTCGTCTGCAAAGCGGACATGCAGACTGTCTTTATCAGCGGTAGAATAAACGGCTACGGTTTTTATGCCCATTTCCCGACAGGTTCTGATGACTCTAAGGGCAATTTCACCACGGTTTGCTATAAGTATTTTTTTAAACACAGAATGGATTTTGCATCAGTAAATAAAAGGCCAGTGTTTTATACCAGCCTTTGATTGTTCATTTTGATTAAGTTATATTATGCCGGCTCTACTTCAAATAGTGGCTGATCATATTCCACGGGGCTTGCATCATCAATCAGTACACGTACTATTTTTCCACTTACTTCACTTTCGATTTCGTTAAACAACTTCATGGCTTCAACGATACATACTACTTGGCCGGGTTTAATATCATCACCAACATTGACAAAGGGTGGTTTATCTGGTGCCGGGCTTCTGTAGAAGGTTCCGATCATAGGAGAACGGATAATTACCGTTTTAGAAGAACTGGCAGGTTCAGCACTTGCAGGTTGTGCAGCAGGTACAGCGGCAGGTTCCTGAGGAGCTGGAGCAGCCGACGGAAGCTGTTGAGCATGCGGTGCATGCATCATTTGTGGAATAGAAACCGGAGTTTGTACTGCTACAAACTGAGTTTCACTCACCTGAGCTTGCTTAATAGTAATCTTAAAATCACCGTCTTCAATAGAAAGCTCGCTGATGTTGGATTTATTGATCGCTTTGATCAGTTCCTGGATTTGTTTATATTCCATGAAGTTTGTTTTTGAGGTTGTAAAACTATTCTTTTACACGTTCCAGATAAGCACCCGTACGCGTATCAATTCTTATAAGTTCATCTGTATCCACAAATAAAGGCACCATTACGGTAGCACCAGTCTCTACTGTAGCTGGTTTTAAGGTGCGTGTAGCGGTGTCACCCTTTAAACCAGGTTCAGAATAGGTAACCCTTAATACTACACTGGGTGGAAGTTCTACACTCATAGGAAGGTCTGTCTCTGTATTAATCAAGATAAAACAATCCTGTCCATCTTTATACAGGTCTGGTCTATCAATCAGATTTTCTCCCAGACTAATCTGCTCAAAACTTTCCGTATCCATAAAGTTATAGCCTGAATCGTCCTTATACAAAAACTGATAAGGGCGACGTTCTACTCTTACAGGAAAAATAGCATCACCTGAATTCCAGGTTTTTTCAATGGTTTTACTGTTATCTACACCTTTTAATCTTGCCCAAACTTTAGCTGCCGCTCTGGCAGTTTTATTTTGACCAAATTCAATAACAGAGTATAACCCATCGTCAATTTTAAGAATCATCCCATTACGGATATCTGCTGTTGTAGCCATACAAAATAATTTACACGGATTGCAAAAGTAATCAATCAATGCAAAAAGAAAATGGCTTACTGTGCCAATTTATCCACGTGAAAAAAGTTTTTATGTATGCTAATTGATACCCTAATGGAGTTTTTGAAGTAGGGGGTAAACAGACAAACCTCATGGAATGGGACACGTTATCATTCTTATTTCAAGAGTTTAGTTTGCTAAAAAGATAGCTCATTTATACTAAAAAAATGCGTAAGTTTATGAAGTTGTTTATTTTGTATTATATTTATGAAATGGAATTAATGAAATATATACCAATTTATACATTTTTGATGAATAAAAACAATTAAAAATAATTTTTTATTTTAATTCGTTTGATGTGTGAAAGATGTAGGCTCTCGATGGAGATGACACAATAACGATGAGAGCCATACCATCCATATATTCGTATCTATACTGTCAAGAACTGATTTTGTGGAATTCGCCTTTGAAAATTACTACCCAGGAAGTATTCCGGATAACCTATAATAAATAAGATATTGATATGCTTCATAATGTTTTCCTATGATACATTTATTTTTTCCTCTGTGAAATGTATTTTCGATTTTAACCCATGATTGTGGCAGAAATCTGTTTGCCTGATTTCTCAGGTTCGTACTCTCCACCTATGATCTGAATGATCCTAGCTATTGCTAGTAAACCCACTCCCAAACCCTATATTTGTATTTTCATATCATGCATCACATCGTCATTTTTGCTTCAGGAAAAGGAACTAATGCTGCGGCTATTATCGATTATTTTAAGCAACATCAACTAGCTAAAGTTGCCCTAATCATATGTAATAATCCCCAGGCGGGAGTATTGGAATTAGCCCAAAAGGAAAACATACCCAGTATAGTTGTCAATCGCAGCGAATATGGAGGAGAAAATATGCTCCGGGCTATTGAACAATGCAATCCTTCCCTATTGGTACTGGCAGGATTTTTATGGAAAATACCTGAAACCTTAGTGAAATCCTATGCACATAAAATAATTAATATTCATCCTGCCCTACTTCCTAAATACGGAGGAAAAGGTATGTATGGGATGCATGTGCATCAGGCAGTGCTTCAGGCGGGAGAAAAATCATCGGGTATTACCATTCATTATGTGAATGAACATTACGACGAAGGAGAAGTGATCATGCAGGCCCAATGTGCAGTCTTACCCAATGATACAGGAGAAAGTCTAGCAAATAGAATTCATCAGCTAGAGCATTTTTACCTGCCCAGAACAATACATTTTTTATTGACCTCTCCCACTACCTAAACAATATATTTCGATAAATCTTCGTTTGGATTATTTTACATTTACAATAATATCCAGACTAAACTTCATCTAAGGAAGATATGCAAATCAGGACGTTATTTTTTATTGTAGGGTTGATGCTAAGCTTGCAGCTTGCTGGTCAAAACCAGCCTATCGGGTTTTGGCGTGCACACATGCCTTATAGCAATGCTATTGGTATGGTATCTGACGGGATAACCTTATTTGCCATTTCTGACGAAAGTTTTTATTCCTATAACCTCGCAAGTAAAGAGCTAAAAGGCTATAGTAAGGTAGACGGCATGTCAGATGTCCATATGTCTTGTATTGGCTATGATCCGGTTACTGACTATGTCATATTGGTATATAAAAACACCAATATTGATTTGTTCATGCACGAAACTTTCTACAATATCCCTGATATTAAGTTGAAAAGCATGAACTGGGTAAAAGAGGTGTATGATGTGTACACACATAAAGGCATGGCGTACCTCAGCACCAGCTTCGGTATTGTAGTCATCAATCTAGAAAAAAGAGAAATTAAAGAGACATATTCCTTTACGCATAATAATCAGCCACTTGCAGTGAGAAGATTTATTCATGCCCGTGGATATTTTTACGCCCTCACAGATATAGGTTTGTTTCGTATAAAAGAAAACGCAGCCAATTTACAAGACTTTGCAGCGTGGGAACAACTTAACAGCAGATCACAATATTCTGGTGCCGTAGTAAAAGGTGATTCTGTGTACATTTCTACAGAAGACAGTGTTTTTGTATTACGTAATAAAAACCTCCACTTTTTATTTGCATCAAATAATGCGATTACCGGTCTGGATACGGTAAAAGAAGGAATTGTCATTAATGAAAAGAATGATGTTACATATAGGGGTAGATTAAGGATAATGGATATAAATGGGCAAATTGTGGATACTTTTTTTGTTGCTGGAAAGCCTGTAAAAACCATCCGAATTCAAGATGATATGTGGGTAGCAGATGCATATAATGGCATTTTAAGCGCCCAAAAAACACTTTCTGAGTCTTTTATCAAACCTAACGGCCCCAATCACTATGCCACTTTTGATATCATTCCCTATAATGGTGATGTGTGGGTGGCTCATGGAAGCATTGATGAAAACTGGACTTACCTCTATAATCAAAAAGGAATTTCACACCTGAAAAATGGCTATTGGGAAATCTATGACCGGAGAAATATCCCAGCACTGGATACCGCTCATGACTATATTGTCATTGCCAAAGATCCTATAGACGGTACCTTATATGCAGGCTCGTTTTATAGTGGCATGTTGGTAATAAAACCAGACGGTAGCCATGAAGTTTATAAGGAAAATAGCTTTTTAGGAAATGCTCCTCCAGATGCTAAATCATATAGAGTGGGCGGGCTCGTATTTGACGAACAGGGCGTGCTTTGGATAATACAGGGTAACACACGCTATGGCTTAATTGCTAAAACCAGGGATGGCCAGTATCACAAGATGACTGGACCAGGATCATTATTGATTTCAGGCTATGCAACGATAGATGATTATAATCAAAAATGGTATATCCTCCCCAAAATGGGTGTGGCGGTTTATAACGATAACCATACCGTGGAAAATCCCAATGATGATACCTATACCCGCATTACCATTAGCCAAAATCTTCCTAGCAACAACCCCTATTGTGTTGTGAAAGATAAAGAAGGAGCTATCTGGATCGGTACAGATGATGGTATTGGTATTGTGAATTGTCCGGGTGATATGATCCAAGGAAATTGTGCTGTGGAAAGAAGGATTGTTCAATATGACCAGTTTGCTGGATATCTTTTCCAGGGAGAGAGAGTAAAGACGATTGCTGTAGATGGAGCCAACAGAAAATGGATTGGCACTATGAATGGTGTGTGGCTGATCAGCGCCGATGGACATACAATACTGGAACGATTTACCACTGAAAATAGTCCTTTACCTACCAATGAAATACAAAAAATTGCAGTAGATCCCGTAACTGGAGATGTGTACTTTGGTACGTATGCTGGTCTGGTTTCTTATCGTGGAACAGCTGTAGAACCCTCAGAAGCAGGTTCTGAAATTGTTACCTTCCCCAACCCTGTACCACATGGCTATAATGGTATGATTGCTATAAAAGGTGTTCCAGAAAACGCAGACGTGCGTATTACAGATATCAATGGTCAGTTGGTATATAGAACCAAAGCACATGGTGGGCAGGCGGTGTGGAATGGACTTGACTATACCGGTAGGCGGCCACAGTCTGGCGTGTATTTAATCTTTGCTTCAGGAAGTTTGGGTGAACAAACCAGAACCGGTAAGATGGTTTTTCTGGAGTAGGTTTTCCAAAAACATGAATTTATATATTTTAGTATGATGGCACTATACAGCTATTGTATGTGTCCTTTCATTTTATTTGTAGCATCTTAACCTCCAAACCATGGAAATACTGGGTAAAATATATGCACACCCACTTATATCCGAAGAAGAAATGCAGCGTATCAAGCTGGCTCACCAGAAAATAAGTTTTGATAAAGGCGATTTTATTCTGAAAAATGGAAAAATTGCTCAAGGATATTTATGTCTCGAATCTGGCATTACCCGAACATTTGTACATGATTTCAAACAACAGGAATTTACTACCGATTTTGTTTCAGGTGGAGAGATTGTAATTGATGTGCTTTCTTTATTTAAGCAAATCCCCAGTCGGGAAAATATTCAGGCAATAACGCCTTGTACCGGCTACTGGATAGCGTTTGACGATTTTCAAACCCTTTTCCATGAAATTAATGGATTCCGGGAATGGGGTAGAGCCTGGATGGCTCAAAGCTTGTTTTCTTTGAAAAGCAGAACGGTGCAAATGGTTACTGAGTCTGCTTCTACACGTTATCTGAGCCTTATTGAAGCGCATCCGGAAATTGTGCAACATGTCCCCCTAAAATATATTGCCAGCTACCTCGGTATTACAGATACTTCTCTAAGCAGGATCAGAAAAGAGCTTAGTGAAAAATAATCTAGAAAAGCTTGTTATTAGCTTGATACCATTCTTAAACACGAATCCTTTTCTTGAAAACACTTGCTGAAGAGTGGTCCATGCAATAGGATTGTGTTTTTTATGTCTGTTCATTTGAATATAAAAAACTTGTCCTATGGCAAGTGGTAGGCAATTTCAAATTATTACTTTAGTGAATTCTCTCATTTTTCAATCTGAATATTTATTTTAATACTTAAAAAGATAAAAATCAATGACAAAACAGATGAATCCAGTGTGCTGGTTTGAAATTTATGTTTCAAACATGGAGCGTGCCAGAAAATTTTATACTACAGTATTAGGTTTAGAAATTATAGATGCTCCCGTTCCTGAAGGGCATACTGATTATCAGATGGCTTTTTTCCCTGGTACACCCGATGCTCCTAATGCTTCTGGAGCACTCGTAAAAATGGAAGGTATGAAACAGAATGGGGTAGCTACCGTAAGTACTATTGTATATTTTGGCTGTGAGGACTGTAGCGTGGAAGAAAGCCGGGTAGAGGCTGCTGGAGGTAAAGTTTTTCGTCAGAAGTTTTCTATAGGAGAATATGGCTATTGCTCTATTTGTATGGATACAGAGGGAAATACCTTTGGCTTGTATTCTATGAAATAATCCATTCCATTTATTATTTCACACACATAAATCTGATGTATGAGAATCCTAAAGAAAATTTTACTCTTCATTGCTATTCTGATAGCTATTCCACTGGTAGCTGCAATCTTCATGAAAAAAGACTTCTCCAGTGAAAGAAACATAACCATCCACAAACCATTGACTGAGGTTTTTGATTTTGTAAAATACCTCAAAAATCAAGATCAATATGGTGTATGGAACCTGAAAGACCCCGGCATGAAAAAAGATTATCAGGGTATTGATGGTACGGTAGGATTTGTTTCTATGTGGGATAGTGAACAATGGGATGTAGGGAAGGGAACACAAACCATTACTAATATTGAAGAAAACGCACGGATTGATACGGAATTGAGATTTGATGGGGATAATACACCGATGTATGCTACATTACTTTTAGAACCAGTGGGGGAAAACCAAACTAAGGTTTCTTGGCGTGTATCGGGTACTATGCCTTATCCGTTTAATTTTATGAGTCTGTTTTTTGATATTGGAGACGATCTGGAACAAGGGCTCAAAAACCTTAAGCAAGTGTTGGAAAAATAAGACTACATATAAAAAAATACCCAGCTGTAAGCCGGGTATTTTTTTATGCTTATGCTTCTATGGAAATATTACCATTTCATACCGGCAGTAGTTAATACCTCCCGAATGGCTTCATAAGAATTAAAGACTGCATGTCCTAGTTCTTTTTCTGGTATCCATTTGGCTTCAAGAATGTTTTCTTCTTTTTGCGGTACGAGTATTTCTCCTTCGCTGCCCTGCATTTCATACCAGGTGGTACATTTGAGTAAGCTTTGATGATGTTGCTGATAGACATGCCAAGTATCACATATTTTCTCACCCAGCAAAATTTGTTGTAGCCCTGTTTCTTCTTGTACTTCTCTAACTGCACATACCTCAATAGATTCTCCTTCATCACATTTTCCCTTGGGTAAATCCCATTTTCCCCTTCGGTATATCATAAGTATGCTACCATTTTCATTTCTTACTACTCCACCAGCTGCACATATGGGTGTAAACAACTTATGTAACTCTGCCTGCAATGAGGACACAGAAATGTCTTCAATGATAGCACCCAAACTTTTTAATTCTTTTAAATGCGCAATTGCTAGGCGGAAATTTCTGGGAAACGCACCTGTATATACAGGGTAAGCCTCTGCCAATGGATGATCATAGAGATAAGCCTGCGCATCATTGGTCAGAATCAAGGGCTTATTATTAAAGTATATTTTCTGTTTGAAGAACATGGTACGCACAGGTTTTGTAATGAGCGCTAATTGGTGTAGGTTTGGTTGTTATGAGCACATCCAGACAATTAGCAGAAAAACTGCTGCAAATTAAAGCATTACAGATCAACCTGCAAAAGCCATATACTTGGGCTTCGGGTTGGCGCTCTCCCTTATATTGCGACAATAGAAAAGTGCTCTCCTATCCTTTCGTGAGGGATTATGTAAAAAGTGAACTGGCAAATCTGATTCTGGAAACATATCCTGAAGCAGAATTAATTGCCGGAGTTGCCACAGCAGGCTTGGCACATGGTGCTATGGCGGCAGATTTACTACGTCTGCCATTTATCAATGTAGATCCAAAAGAATGGAAATTTGCAGGTGGCCATATCGATAATACTTGGGCTAAAGGTATGCAGGCGGTATTAGTTGAAGATTTGATTTCTATGGGAAAAAGTTCCTTGCAGGCTGTAGAAGCATTACAGGAGCTTGGCGTTGAAGTGATGGGGGTTTGTGCGCTCTTTAGCTATGAATTCCCTGTAGCTCAGGAAGCTTTTGCTAGCGCCAATATGCCACTCCACACACTCAGTAACTATTCGGCTTTAGTTCAGCTTGCTTATGATCAGGGAAAAATTACGGAAGACCAAAAATCTGTTATAGAAATCTGGCGACAAAATCCAGATAAATGGGATCCGGGTACATAAACTAATCCCAATGTCAGTACAATTGTTTAACATTATGAGATACAACCCAATTTATGTTTTGGCTAAAGCTGATTCGGTGGCGTAATCTGCTGATTATAGCAGTTACCCAATTTTTTATCTGGGCATGCGTATTAATTCCCGCGCGTGATCTCCATCCAGTAGGAGCTATCCTGAATAAGGAAAATTTTTTCCTGCTCATGATGTCCACTGTACTTATTGCGGCAGCTGGGTATATTATTAACGACTATTTTGATATCCGAATTGACAGTATCAATAGACCAGAAAAAATGGTGCTGGAAAAAGATATTCCTCGTCGAATGGCTATCATACTTCATTCTGTATTAAACCTTATTGCTTTACTCATGGCCTTTTGGGTTATCAGAAAGGGAAATGGTAGCTATGCCTGGCTTGCTTTACAAATGATATGTACAATACTGCTTTGGTTTTATTCTACTCATTTCAAAAGGCAGTTTATGACGGGCAATGTGATTGTGGCTGTACTCACATCGCTCACCATTCTTACACTTCTTCTGTACGAACCTGCAATGCACTATTTTATTACTAAAGCTCCATTTATACGCTTAGAAGGCGGCTCTATTTTACCCAATCCGGTGTGGGTGCTATATGTGTACACAGGTTTTGCATTTGTATTGACATGGATGAGAGAGATTGTGAAAGATATGGAAGATTATATTGGTGATGAGGCAGAAGGTTGTCGTACGATGCCAATTGTCTGGGGGCTGCAAAAAACAGTTTACTTTGTTATTGGCCTGGGCTTTTTGGCACTTATTCCCTTATTGCTTGCTGCAGTGGCTTTGTGGATGAAAAACGATCATATTTTGGGTAGCTATGTAGTTTTGGGGCTAATTGTACCTATTGTAAGCTGGTTGTTTTTTCTGCCTAAAAAAAATACTACGGCTCATTACGGAAAAGCTAGTCGTTATTTAAAATGGATTATGATGGCTGGTGTTTTTTCTTTATTGATTTATTATGCAAAAGCAAACTATTGATATTGTACTTGCTTCTCAGTCACCTAGGCGTAAACAATTGCTAGAAGCAACTGAAATTCCATTTCGAATAGTAGTAGCTAATATCGATGAAACTCCACCAGCAGATATACATCCTGCTGATGTGCCGGCTTATCTAGCAAGTGAGAAAGCAAAAGTTGTATTGGGTCAATTAACACGAGACGCACTTGTAATTGCTGCAGATACAATTGTGCTTTTACAGGGAGAAATATTAGGTAAACCAGTGAATGAAGAAGATGCCTGTAGAATTCTTCAAAAATTATCGGGTAATATGCATGAGGTGATTACTGGTGTTTGCCTCCTTTCTCGTAATCAAAACATCTCTTTTTCCTGTACTACACAGGTATATTTCAGAAAGATTACAAAAGCCCAGATTCAACATTATGTGAAACATTACAAACCCTTTGATAAAGCCGGTGCTTATGCTATTCAGGAGTGGATTGGTATGATTGGTATTGAGAAAATTAATGGAGACTACTATAATGTCATGGGTTTACCTATAGGAGAAATTGTACCATATCTAAGCGCATTTATGCCTATTCCCTAATAGTTTTTGTTACAAACTTTATGGTTGTTAAAGAATAAACGAAATAATATTCTGCTTTTTAATACACCTCCCCAACCATAAGACTGAAATTATATGTCTATATATAAGCTGGTTTTACTTTATTAAATTTATAAGTTCATCTCAGCGCTTGTATTTTGTCTGAGAACTTCGTATATAAAAGAGTTGTAGTGTGCTTGACTATAACACTCTGTGTTTTCTTTCAAAACATCAGTGCGCAAAATCTTGTGCCCAACGAAAGCTTTGAAAACTACAATGTTTGCCCATTTGGGAATTCTTCTATTCCATTTTCTCCCGGCTATGATTTTTTCCCTTTCCTGCAAGAATGGACATCCCCAGTGAAATTTGCCACACCCGATTATTTTCATATCTGTGCGGCACCCGAATTACAGGTACCTGCAAATGTACATGGGAGTATATGGCCCAAAACAGGCGACGCATATGCAGGAATTATAGCCTTCGAAAATGAAGGTATGAGTAATCTCCCCCCTTATGATTACAGAGAATACTTACAGGTCAAACTACTAGAACCTATGCAGGCAGGGAAGCAGTATTGTGTGAAATTTTTTGTGTCACCAGGAATTAGTTCTTACTTCTCTTATAATTATACAGCCATAAATGAAGTGGGTGCGCATGTTTCTGTAACAAGGCCTGTAGAATTAACACAATATACTTTACCACTGACATACCATATACGAAGCGATGCTTCTGTTTTTATGAGTGATACTACTACTTGGTATTCAATACAGGGTATTTATACCGCCACAGGGGGAGAAGAATGGCTTACCTTAGGATGCTTTCAATCGTCCATTCAACCTACTACAATTCATTTATATCCTCAGGTGGCAAATGTTTCTTTGCCCTCAAGGGCCTATCTCTATATAGATGATGTGACTGTGTATGAAATTACTCCTTCGGATACCATTTCTTCACGTTGGGACACTTTAGTTTGTGATGTGGACCACCTCAATATTACACTTCATGGGCCACAAGATGCTTTAGATTATGAATGGAATACGATGGATATTACTTCCTCGATTTCTGTGAAAGATACTGGGGTATATTGGTGTGTGTCTAGGCTAGAATGTGGACTGGCAATAGACACATATTATGTGCATTACAAAACACCCAATGTTCTTGATTTAGGAAGAGATACTGTTAATTGTTTCTTACAGCCAATTTTGCTGCAACCCAATTATAGTTATGATACCTATTCCTGGAATACGGGAGATATAACACCACAGATATGGGCGAATACATCCGGTACCTATATTCTTACTGTGTCTGATACCTGCGGGATGCAAAAAGATTCGATACAAGTAACCATACAAAGTCCCACTCCTCCTATAGATCCAATTGATACCACCATTTGTCAGTTTAGTGTTTCACCAAGACTGTTAACCGATTATGAAAATATCACATGGTATGTAGATGTACATTCAGAGTGGGGAATCTCTGTACAGCCCTATATGTATACCAGTGAAGTGGGAACACAGACTTTATATGTGACACAAACCATAGGGGAATGTGAAAGTGAAAAATCACCAGTACAAATACATGTGCGTTATAAACCGAAAGTTGAAATAGGTGATTATATTTTGTTGTGTGAAGGGCAGGATACACTTATTGGCACTCATCAAACAGATGTATTCTACCTATGGAATACGGGTGAAAATATTTGTTGTATTAAACCTGAAAGATCGGGAATATATATTCTTACGTTGCTTAATGATTGTGGAACAGATACAGACAGTTTGCAGGTAGATATTTCACCTTGTGATGATTGTATTGCATTTCCTACGGCATTTACCCCCAATAACGATGGAAGAAACGACAAGTTTACTGCTATTGAATATTGTCCTGTAGATAATTTTAGCTTAACGATATATAATCGCTGGGGCGAAAAAATTTATTATACCGAAGATGTTTTTTCGGGTTGGGATGGTACCTATAAAGGCATCGGCTGTGATATGGGGGTGTATGTGTTTATGGTAAATTATACTTCCTCAGAAACCAAAAGGCGTAAGCATGTACAGGGAAATGTTACCCTAATTCGATAATAGTAACATTATCCGGTGGAATGACTAGTGTGGGTAAGACTTAAGGGTACGAACTTATTGAATGTTTTACCCGTAAAATATCCGACTAAAGCGCCTAGTAATCCTCCAAAAAACACATCCATGGGGAAATGTACACCCACATATACCTGTGCATAGGAGATGGCTGCAGCCCATAAGAAGGCATACCAAAAAACTCTTTTCACATAGGGTTTTAATGTGATAGCCATAAATATACCTAAAGAAAAGTGATTGGCGGCATGCGAAGAGGGAAAGCTCTTTCCACTGCCACAGGGTACAATGATATGTACAATTTGAGAAAGTGCAGGGTCATTACATGGACGAATTCTATTGAAGATGGGTTTTAGCCAATGGGCACTTAATTGATCACTTATACCAAAAGTGGCCAGAAAAATTAAACACCAGATAAATCCTCGCCATCCAAAGTTCTGTAACATGAAAACCAACAAAAAAAGATATAAGGGTGCCCATGTCCATTGATTTCTTAGATAAGGCACAACGGCATCCAGAAAGGCATTATGCCATGTAGCATTCAGATGATACCAAATTGTATAATCTAGATACATGAAGATGTTGTAAAGCGCTTCCAGCATGCAGAAAATTTTATCGAAACCTATCTATTAAGAGTCAAAATGCGCAGTAAATTAGGTATATGGCCTAAAAATAAGCAAATACACTAACTTTTATGTGTTCTCTGGTGGGTTTATAATTTCTGGTTTCTTCCGAGAAACTGTTCCAGTCATCATAACTAATGAAGTGATAATGACCACTTGTAATATCATAGATCGGTTTACAATGGGTATTTGTTGTGCTTGAGGAATTGTCAGAAACAATAAAATGGTGATTAACCCCCTTGGAGCAATTGATAACAAAGGGAACATTTTTACACGAAGTACTTTCAACGATATATAACGAACTAAAAAAATGACTAACGTTATTCCTGCAGCCCAGGCCAGGCTTTGGAGGTTTGCAATGTCTGAATTTTCAATCAAATACCCGAAAAGCATAAAAAACAGAGAACGAATCAGAAAAGTAGCTTCTCCATTTAAATCTTTAAATTTATCAACTTCTCTGGCCAGAATTTCTGGTCTCATTCTTTCCATCCAGCCAAATTGTTTGATCTTTTCCAAATTCCCCAGAAACAGGCCAAAAATCAAAATGAATACCAATGCAGGCAAATGATATTCTTTGGATATAGTATAGATAAGTATGATCAATACAATGATCGGTGCAAATTTGATATGATGCTCTATTTTACGTAATAAGAAGGAAAGTCCTATAGTGGAGATAAAGGAGATGATAAAAATGATAAAGATTTGCACGAAGAAGTTGGCAAAGGTTAGAAAACCAAATACTTCATTGAATACCACGAAATTGAAAAATATCACACCTAGTATGTCTGAAAGACTACTTTCATAGGTAATAAACTCTCTGTCATGTGTGTTCATGTTTTTAGCCGTAGGTATGGCTATTGCACTACTAATGACACCTAGGGGTATGGCATTAGCTAAATAGACTTTAAAAGAATAGCCTGGATAGAAATACCAAAATGCGGTTGCTAAAATAAGGGAAAGCACAACCAATGGTAATAAAGCAGCCCAGATGGATTTTTTGAGTAAAGGCAGTTTTGACTTATCCAGTTCTAGTTCTAAAGAGCCCTCCAACACAATCAATATAAGCCCCACCGTTCCTAATAAAGGTAATATGGATGATAAATCTGGGAGATTAATACCTGCAAGATTAGTGAGTTGTCTCACTAACCATCCTAGTACGAGTAATAAAATTACCGAAGGGATTTTTGTCTTCTTGGACGAAAAATCAAAAATATAGGCTAATAAAATCAAGATGCAGACAGCAATTAGGATACCTCCTGTCATAAAAATTATATGTAGTTAGAAAACGAAAATATTGTTTTTATGCGTAACCCGCGTTTCTATTATCTTTGCCGAATTACAAGATTAATACTCATGAAAACTCAGTTACGTCGATTTTTAGTTTTTAACAGGTTATATATTGCTGTTTTATTGATAGTGTTTGGTTTGTGGTTGGGGTTCAGTGTCTCAGGAGGCTGGTGGATAGCCTGGCTACCATTTCTCATTGCTATTCTCATGATTATAGCTCATTTCATGGTAGGCCCCATGACTCTTATTCAAACGTATATTGAGGCTGGAGATATGGAAGGTGCTGAAAGACTTATGAAAAGAGTGAAATATCCTAACCTGTTGTACAAACAAATTCGTTCTTCTTATTACTTGCTACGTGCCAATTTCTCTACTATGGGAGAAGACCTTGATAAAGCAGAAGATGATTTGAGAAAAGGCCTTGAAGCAGGTATTGCTGAAAAAGAATATCAGGGTACCGCATACCTTCAGCTGGGATCTATTGCCTATAAAAAAGGGAATATTAAAGATGCCTACGAACATCTGAGGAAAGCAGTTAAACTAGGACTTCCAGATAAAGACAGTGAAGCTACTGCATACTTGCAGTTATCAGGTATTTGCCTTCAACGCAGAGATTTTAGAAACGCAAAACAATATTTTCAGAAAGCAAAATCTTGCAAATCTAAAAATGAGCAGATTGCAGCTCAAATACTAGAGTTAAGTAAATACATGGCACGTATCCCAGGTTAATTCATTGCACTGTATTATAAGCCCAAAGTCCATAACTAACATAATGTCAGCTATGGACTTTGAGCTATTTGTAAGACTAGGGAGAATGCAAACATCATGCTCATTTTTTCGCATGACACTTGTTCTATCTATAGCTATGTTTATTTCTTTATTCTGATTTTATGTCCCCAAACAGCAAAATAAAGCATATAGAGATAACAAGGTATCATGATCCAGAATGAAAGCTGTAAATTTCCACTAACATCACTCAGGTAACCATATATCAGAGGAATGATTGCACCACCGGCAATACCCATGATAAGTAATGCTGATCCAGTTTTAGTATGACGACCTAAATCTTTTAAAGACATGGGCCAAATTGCTGGCCACATAATGGCGTGTGTAAATCCGAGCAATGCAAGCATTATTACAGCCATTTCTCCCTGAAAGCTCAATAACCCTAAGGTGAGTATTAGACTTAAAATGAGATTTATTTTTAGCAGATTTTCCTGACTAATATATCGGGGTGTAAGCAACACTCCTACAAAATAACCTGCTATCATGAAAAACAGCGTTAAGGAAGTTAAGTATTTAGCGTATGAAAGGGGAAGTTGTAAATAAGTTCCTAAGCTGATAATATAATCCCCGGCTAATACTTCTACACCCACATAAGTAAATATAGCTAAGGCGCCTAGAAATAGATGGGGATATGCCCAAATCGAGTCTTTGGTATGTGATGAGCTCTCTTGTCTATCTGTTTCTTCTTTAAGATCGGGTAGAGGAGAAAACCATATAAACAAAGCTGCCAAAATTAATACTGCTGTCAGGGTAAGATAAGGATTGACAATACGCTGAGAGATTGCAGACAGTAATTGCTCTTTGTCTTCTGTATGATGCATTGCTGATAAATCATTGCTCAGCACATCTAGATTGCCTAACAATAAAGCCCCGAAGATAATAGGAGAGGTAAAACCGGCAATTTTATTGCAAATACCCATAATGCTGATTCTTCTTGCTGCACTTTCTATGGGGCCTAATATCGTTACATAGGGATTAGAAGCAGTTTGAAGAATGGATAAACCTAGCCCTTGGGTAAACAAACCCAATAAAAACAAATTGTATGTTCGTTGCATGGCTGCAGGAATAAAAATTAGGCATCCTATGGCCATGATCCCCAAACCCATGCTCATTCCTTTTTTATATCCTGTAAATCGTAAAATGGCAGAGGAGGGTAGTGCCATAACAAAGTAGGAGATAAAAAAAGCAAATGTCACCAGCGAAGCTTGCTGATGATTTAATTCACAAATGGTTTTGAGAAAGGGTATTAAAGTGCCATTCAGCCAAGTGATAAATCCGAAAATGAAAAATAAAAAACCAATGAGTACTAAAGAGCTGGTTTTACTTCGGGCAGGTGTTGTTTGCATGCAATATTGAAATTACCTGCTTAAACTTACACATTTCCTGACAATTAACAGTAGAGATATAATCATAAAGCCCGGATCATGGTCCGGGCTTTATGAGGGGCATAGTTTTATCTGGTTCTTAATGCAGGTGCATTACTATTGTTTTTTTCACGAGTGGGTGCTGTGGGTTTGGGTTGTGCTTTTTCTACTCGTTGAGGTTGACCAGGCACAGGCCTTTGCCATTGTCTAGCAGAAGGCTGACGCTGTGCATCTATAGTTTTGGCTGGAGATGCCTTTTGCTCTATGCGATTAGGCTGGGTTCTCTCAGTTCCTCTAGTAGTGGGTTTAATCCGATTAGGTTGTATTTCTTGAGCGGTAGGCCTGTGCTTAGGTGTAACAGACTGCTGGGCTGGTTTTACTTTTTCTCTTTCTACTGGCACCGCACCCATGACTCTAGGAATTGTTTGTTCATTTTTAGGTAGTAGCTTTTGATCGTTTTCTTTTCGCATTCTAGGTTGTGCGCTCACTCTAGCTTCTGGTTTCACAACTACGGGTTTCTCTGCTCGTACAAATTGTTTGGGAGCCGGACGTGTTTCACTTTTATCAGGAGCTTCTATTTGAGGGCGATATACATTCAGATTTCGATTGCGAACCAAGCTTTTACCAGGCTGAGTTTCATTCTTTAATTCATATACTGGCACTCTTTTCCCTACATGTTTTTCCACTTCAGCTCGTCTCGGTCCATACACATAGGTGTTGTTATATGTATTGTTGATAATTGTAGTGTTATGAATAATGGTAGTATTGTGTTTGTGCCCTTTCCAGTGATGATGGAAGTTTTTATGATAGATATACCTGCAGGGTACAAATGTCCACCATGCATCAGGTACATAGTAGTTGTTTCCGAAAGCAATATGTACATTTATACCTGGTCCCAACGGTGCCCAACCATAGTATCCACCGCCGCTTCTCCAGCTTACCCATGCAGGTCCCCATACATTATCAGGAATCCATACCCAACCAAAACGACGGTTAAATGTCCATCGTCCATAGTGGAATGGAGCCCAGCCCCATTCATATCCAGAAACCCATGTGTTTCCATATTCAGTCATAACCCATCTGCCATTGGTGTAATATGGCCGAAAGTCTGGTCCTGCATCCGGAATCCATACATAACCATATTGAGGATCCATGATCCATTGTCCGTAGGGAGCTAAGGCATCATAGAATATCTGATAGCTTGCATGTTGCGCTTTTGTGGGAACAGTAGAAAACCCAACAAGAATGAAAAGCAGATATATTGCTTTTCTGGTTTTGCTCATTAACTGTTTCATAATCGTAGATTTTAGAATGAAATAATGCTACGCGCTTTGTAACCATCACACGCATAGGGGTACAAACCAAAAACAATCCCAATTCTGTTAGGGCTTTGTTAAAACAACACTTAGAGGAATGTATTAAGTGTATTCACAAAAAAAGAACCGCATCTATATGAATGCGGTTCTTTTAAAATAGAGAACTTATACTTGTTAGAGCTTTTGCAGTTTAGATACCTGACGTGTATGGGCATCTTCATAATGCACCTGATATAATCCGGGTGAAAGATCTGATAGAGAAATTCTGGTGCTGTGTTCGGTAATACGAACTGTGCGTACCACTCTACCAGTGATATCAAATACTCTGAGCTGTGCATTGGTAGACAGTGGTGCGTTATCTTGAATTGTTACGATGAAATAATCTCCGGCAGGGTTAGGAGTTAAAGTCATGATAGAATTTTTGCCTCCATTCACTTCGAAAATACTGGTGGGATCTTCAAGTGTAGTAAACGGTGCAGAAGACCATTCAGACAACTTCGTCACATCACATTGACTTCTCACGTGGAAGTAATAATTAGTTTGTCCGGTCAAGCCATATATTGTGGCTTGTGTATTTGTGGTAGTGGTACCAGACGAAGGAGGTGTAAGCGTGGTGCTTATGGCATATTCATATTGCATCACATTGCTTACTGGGCTCCAGTTTAATCTTGCAGAATAAGAAGTAATATTATCAACTGAAGATATGCTTGGTTGTTCACAAAGCGGACCCGCATCGGTAGTAAATTGAATGGTTGTCCAGGGGGATATAGCTGTATCACTACAGAGTGAACGCAGATGTAAATAATACGTTGTATTACTATATAAATTTTGTGGTGTTAAAATAGGAAATGCGATGAAAGAACCTGACGAAGTTGGTATTGTGGGAGAAAGGGTTAGGAAAAACTCATAACCGTCAATACCTAATATCTCATCCCATTTAATCTCTGCTGAATGCTCAGTTACATTGCTCACTATGATATTGCTTGGTAGCGCACAGGTAGCTGCAGTGGTAAAGGTTGTAGTTGTCCAGTTAGAATAATTGGTAGTACCACAGTGCGCGCGTATATGCACATAGTATTGGGTTACCTCGGTAAGATTTGTAATCACCAGGGTAGTATCAGTAGTAGTAATGCTTCCATTAGCTGGCGGTGTATCACTGGTACTCACTTCTATGTTATAGGCAATAGCATTGTTAGATGGATTCCATGTAATGCGTGCCCCGTACATACTTATATCTGTAATGTTGGGTGTGACAATGGTGTCACAAGGAGGAAATGGGTTGAGGAAAGAAACAGATTGTGAAGGAGCATTTGTATTGTTACAATTTGTTCTCACATGCGCATAATAGGTTTGTCCCGGAACAAGTGAACTCACAGTGGCTGATGTGGCGGTAGTGGTTGACCACCCTGTACTTGGTGTTGTGGCACTGGTAGTGACATGGTATTGATAACCTGTTACGGCTGCATCGGTGCTTCCTGGCCATTCAAAAGTTACTGAACCTGGTACGTTATTAGTTACAACAGGAGCGCCTGCACTAGGACAGGGTAGTGTGGTGAAGTTTGAGGTCATCCAGATAGAATTTGCACCACCACAATTACTGCGCACATGCAAATAGTATGTAGCCCCTGCATTTAAACCAGTTGCATTGAAAAAAGTGTCTGTTGTAGGTGTACCACTGCTTGGAGGGGTAGAACTGGTGTTCACCACATATTGATATCCATTGCTGGCACTGCTATTACTATTCCATTTTACAGTTGCAGTAGTAGTAGTTACGTTTATGGCAGAAACACCCATAGGAGGCAGACAGGATTGATGGTCAATAGTTACCGCCATTACATTTATAGATCCCGTTGCAATGGTTTTAGTAATTGTAATACTTTGAATCGTTTTGCCGTAATTGGATGGGCTAATCACTAACATTTTTTGATACAAACGAGGATTGGTTGTGCCTGAAGCAGCATCTATGGCTCCTGTTAAACGATTAACCCTACCAATTCCCTGTATAGCAAAACCTGAGTTGTTATACCAGTCAGAGAAAACTTCTCCTGTAAAGGTTTGTGATCCGCCGCCTACAAAGCTAACAGTGATATTTCCTGTAGGGCTTCCATCGCCGCCGGCACATAAGAGATAGACATTCCCAATGAGTGATGTATTTGTTAAGGTTAAGGTGCCAGAACTACCATTAGTGGTAAGTTTCAAAGAATTATTACCCGTATAAGGTGCTAGGTTAAAACTTAATCCTGCAGTAACCGCACTATTTACAACATTGGATGTGGGCAAAAAATAGGTGGGTGAAGGAGAGGTGGCATTAAGCTTATAATCTGATGCAACTAAGCAGTATGTAGTATTGTCAAATGCTGCCGTTGTACTTGTAGTAGGAGCGCCGATGCCATTGGCTACTACATCCTGATTAAAACCAGTAACAGTCACAGGCGTAAATACAGCCTTTGCTTGTAAACTAAAACATATGCATGCTAATAGCAATGATAATTTGCCTAAGCCCAAATTGTAAAACTCGTGTTTCATAGTTGTAATTTGATAAATTCCGTTATAATGATAAGAAATATTATGGGAAAAGCAAAACCCATAAACCAAACTTTTATGCATGAAAAAAAATAACCTCCAATTGGTTGGAAGCTATTGCCAAGATTGATTTAACGAGCAATCCACGTGGCGGGGTCTAAAGGGAAAGACTTATCGTTGCTACCTACTTTCCAGAGCTCAAAATGCATTAGATATTCTCCTTCTTCATTGGCTACAACATTCCCAATGGGTTGTTTCATGGTAATTTTATCACCTTTTTTCACAGATACATTGCCTAGTCTTGAATATACTGTAAAATAATTCCCATGTGTAACCAGCACACATTGCCCCATACCAGGTACAAAAAACACGTTGGTCACAGTGCCATTAAACACCGCTCGAGCAGTAGCCTGGGCTGAAGTAAGTATTTCTATACCAGAGTTTTCAATTTCAATTTTATATACCGGATGTTTTTTTCTGCCAAACCCTTCAGCGATATAGCCTTTTTCAACAGGCCAGGGAAGCATTCCTTTATTTGCTTCAAAATTACTGGACAAAGCAGATACTTCTGGTGTCAAACTAAGATTATAGTTGGGCTTGGCTACCGAAGGTTTTGCGGGCTCTGGAGCTTTTGTGGGCACTTCTGGAGTGGCTTTAGCAATGGGTTTTTCAGTAGCCGGCTTAGGAGTAGTAGTTGACTTGGGCTCGTTGCTTACCGCATTTTCAACCCCCGACCCAGTAACTACCTGTACTGGCGGAGACGTGGCAGATGAGGGAGCTGTACGAGCCGAGGCTGCCATTTGAGCTTCTTCTAATTTTCTTCGTTCCTCAGCCTGTCTTCTTTGCTCTTCTTCTCTTTTCTTAGCTAATTCAATTTCTCGCTGAATTAAGTTGCTAATTGTTTTCTCTAATTGCCGTAAGGATTTTTGATTTTTGTCAATGTCTGACATCAATTCTTTTTCCCTACCCTTTAATGCCTGAATAATCTGGTCTTTTTCCTGAGTTTCTTTTTGAATTACTTGTTTTTGCTTGGTTTCTGTAGCTAATAAAATGTCTTTTTGTGTTTTTTCTGAATTCAGAATGCCAAGCTTTTGTTCGATTCTCGCTTGGGTTTGTCGAATATCTTCAGCTTGTTGTTTGCGATAATCCCTATATCTTTTTAAATATTTTAAACGTCGTACAGCTTCATTGAAATTTTGCGACGCAAAAAGAAAAGCTAACATGTTATAGGAATCCCGATTTTTATATGCATACCTGATGGATTGAGCATAACGGACTTTCAGTGTTTCTAGCTCTTTTCGTAAAGCATCAATTTCTTTGGCTGAATATTGAATATTGTGATTAATAGCATTAATCTCTTCATTAATATTATTAATCAACTTTTGCCTTTCCGATAATTTGTTTTGTAATGCCCTTAACTCACTTAGTGTAACCTTTTTATCATTTTTGGTAGCTTCTAGCTGTTCTTGCGTTAGCTTGATAGCTTCCAGAATGTGTTGCCTGCGTTTTTCAAGCTCAGAACGAGTTACAGGCTGTTGTGCCAGGCAATTATTCAGAGCCCCGATAAATATGATAATTAGAAAACACAGACGCATGCCCCGGAGTATAAGATTACGGTTTCAGAACAAAAATAAGAGAAATGATGACAATGATAGACTTAATCGGGGAATAATAACGCAATATTTCTTCTATGCTTCCCCTCTCTGTAAGAATCACTCTTGGTATTTTTAAAGGAAACAAAAACTATCTTTGCCAGGAACAACAACAAGGTATAGACACTGCCCAAGCGCAATATAATTTCTGAATAGTGAGTGTTGTTCTTAAGCACTATTTGGTCATTGACGATGACTATTGCAGTCATTGGTCGCTTTAAGCCCAACCTGTCTTTAACTTTGGGTGGTTCATTAAATTTTTCTGGACTAATTGAAATTTTTTGTACATGTTATACTCCATGACAGGATTTGGAAGAGCGGAAGCTATGGTGGGTACGAGACAAATTGTAGTAGAATTAAAATCTCTAAACGGAAAACAATTTGACATCAATTTGAAAATCCCCCCCGTATTACGCTCTTATGAGTCTGAACTGAGAAATATACTTTCTTCTACTTTGCTGAGGGGAACAATAGACTGTAATATACAATTGAAGCAAGACGGGGCATCTAAACCCATGACTATCAATACCGAGCTGGCAGCTTATTACTATCAGGGCATACAACAGATAACGAGTCACTTGCATATACCCGAAGAAAATGTGCTAGCTACCATATTGAGATTACCTGAAGTTGTAGTGCCAGAACAGGATATCCTACCTGAATCTGATTGGAATATCTTACGAGAAATTGTAGTACAAGCAACTGCCCAGCTGATGGAACACCGTCAAAAAGAAGGAGCAGCACTTGAAAATGACCTGAAACAGCGAATTCAGCATATTATTTCCTTATTAGACGATATTGAGCCATTTGAAGAAGAAAGAAAACAAAAGATAAAATCGAAAATAAATGTTTCACTTAGAGAAATAGTAGGTGCGGAACACATAGATCAGAATCGTTTTGAGCAGGAACTGATTTATTATTTAGAAAGAATCGATTTTTCTGAAGAAAAAACACGATTGAGACAACATTGTAATTATTTTTATCAGGTGCTTGATGATGCAGGGATTTCTAAAGGAAAAAAAATTGGATTTATCTTGCAGGAAATTGGCAGAGAGATTAATACCCTTGGCTCTAAGGCAAATCATGCGGATATCCAACAAAGGGTAATTCGTATGAAAGACGAATTAGAAAAGGCAAAAGAACAGATACTGAATATCCTATAAAAGCGCTTATGCAGCATGTTTTAACTCGTTTGAGCATCATGATCATCCTCGTAGCCTCTGTATTCACTACAGGATGCATGAAATCTCCACACTATCAAAAAACCTATACACTTCCCAACCAGGCCTGGGATTATGATTTTCAACCCTCATTTCAGTTTCAAATTTCAGATACGGCCGCTCATTATAAACTGTATTTTATTATCCGACATACAGAAGCGTATCCTTTTTCCAATATTTGGCTTTGGGTTTATACCAAAGAACCAGGAGATACTGTAGAAAAGAAATCAAGAATTGAAATTCCATTAGCTGAAACTTCAGGGAAATGGCTTGGAAGAGGCATGGGAGAAATTTGGGAACATAGAATGCCTATTACTCGGGACGATCAGCCTATGATTTTCCCTAAACCGGGTACATACGAAATCCGCTTTGAGCAAAATATGCGTATGAACCCATTACCAGAAATTTTGGATGTGGGTCTGAGAGTAAGCAAAGTAGGATACCCCATAAATAAATGAGCTTATGCGCTTATTCACCACCTTATATCTGCTACTGCTGCTCTACATCATAGCAGCTCTGGTATTTTGGGGGTATAGTCTCAATAAGCAAAGTGAACGTATTTATGAGCTTGAAAAGCTGCATTTGTCTTCACAAATGGATAGCTTGAGTAACTCGTTATTATATCAGGCAAAACTGCAGCAATTACAAGAGAAAAAAGATAGACGCAGACATCAGTATCTGGGAGAGGGAAGTACTTTTCTGGCTGTTATTTTTATTGGAGCAGCCATTGTATATACTTCTTTTCGGAGAAATATTCGCTTATCCCGACAGCAGAATAATTTCATGCTATCAGTTACTCATGAACTAAAATCACCTATTGCTGCTATAAAATTAAATCTGCAAACGCTGGAGAAGTATAATTTGGATGAGGAAAAAAAACATTTGCTCATTGAAAAATGCATACGGGAGGCCAATCGACTCAATGACCTATGTAGTAATATGCTTTTCGCTTCTCAGATGGAAGGTGGGCAATATATTTCTGTGAACGAAGAAATTGAATTGTCTAAAATGGTTGCCGATATCATACAGGATTATACTACACGCTTTCCGGGACGCTTATCGGCCCAAATTGAAAATAAGGATATCCGACTGTGGGGAGATCATTTTATGTTGCGAATGGCATTACACAACCTTATTGAAAATGCTTTGAAATATTCGGAAAAGCCGGTGGAGATACAACTCTACACGCAATCACGCCAGATATACTTCCGCGTGTTAGATCAGGGTCCCGGTATTCCGGATAATGAAAAACCATTTGTTTTCCGTAAGTTTTATCGAATCGGCGACGAAAAACATAGAAAAGCTAAAGGCACTGGGTTGGGACTATATCTTACGAGAAAGATTGTGGAACAACACAAAGGAAAGATATGGATAAAGGATAATCAACCTACAGGAGCTGTATTTGAACTCATTTTACCCATATCTGTAAAAATTGCTTAAGCCAGCGTTATCCTTGTCCCTTTGAAGTAATCATGCAATACTTCTGGAATCTGAATGCCATCTGTTGTCTGATTGTTTTCCAGAATACAAGCCATGATTCTAGGAAGAGCCAATGCGCTACCATTTAAGGAATGTAATAATTGTGTTTTCCCCTGCTCATCCCGATAGCGAATCTTCATTCTATTGGTTTGGAATGTTTCAAAATTGGATACAGAGCTAACTTCTAGCCAGCGTTGCTGAGCAGCACTGTACACTTCAAAATCATAGGTGAGTGCAGAGGTAAATCCCATATCCCCACCACAAAGGCGCAATAAACGATAGGGTAAACCTAAAGACAGAATGAGTTTTTCTACATGGCCTACCATTTGTTCTAATGCTTCATAGCTGGACTCTGGTGTTACTAACTGTACTATTTCCACTTTATCGAATTGATGCACACGGTTTAAACCACGTACTTCTTTCCCGTAAGAACCGGCTTCTCTGCGGAAACAGGGAGAATAGGCCGTCATTTTTATAGGTAAATCTTGAAGGGGTAGGATTTCATCTCTATAGGTATTGGTTACAGGTACTTCTGCTGTGGGAATCAAATACAACCCGTCTTCTGTAACATGGTACATCTGTCCTTCTTTATCTGGCAATTGTCCCGTGCCATAGGCAGTAGTTTCATTTACCAAGTAAGGAGGGTACACTTCATTATAACCTGCTTGTGTGTTGAAGTCGAGGAAATAACTGATGAGTGCTCGTTGGAGTCTAGCTCCCTGACCTGTGTACACAGGAAATCCGCTACCAGTTATTTTATTTCCTCTTTCAAAGTCGATTAATTTAAATTTTTCAGCGAGGTCCCAATGAGGCAGACAGTTGGTTTCCATACTCGGAGTATGACCGCCACTGCGTACAATCACATTGTCTTCTGCTCCCTTTCCCTGAGGTACAGAGCTGTGAGGGATGTTGGGAATGCGAACCAATAAAGCATGTTGTGCCTTTTCCAGTTCATCTAACTTTTTTACCAGATTTTTAATCGCTTCTTTTTTATTGGCAACCTCAATTTTAATTTTTTCAGCTTCTTCCTTATTGCCCTGAGAAATGAGTATTCCGATTTTTTTAGAAGAGCTATTCATATCAGCCGCAAGATCATCATGGGCTGCCTGAACTTGTCTTCTTTCTTCATCCAATTCAATTATTTGATCAACGAGCGTTAATTCCGGAAAGTTTCTTTTTTTTAGTCCTTCCTTGATTTTCTCTTTATCGGTTCGAAACAGTTGTATAGAGAGCATAAATGTGATTTACTTTCCGCACAAAGATACATTGTGGATTCGCATATGACCAGAATCGAAGTGAAATTCAATATATCTTTCGTATTGTGTTTTTTTAAATTAATTAAGTGTGGTGTGCATTAAAAATAAATGGAGGATATTTTTTACAAAAATAATTTGGATAACTCATACCCTGTGCTAATTTTGTATCCTCTATAAAATTACTTCACTAAATAATCAAGCACTGTGTCGTACGAAAACAAAAATTTTGGCGAGAATCGTAATAATGAAAGCCTGTTTAGCAAGCGCATCAGAGCAGGCAAAAGAAGAACTTATTTCTTTGATGTGAGAGCTACTCGTGGCAATGACTATTTTATTACGATTACAGAAAGTAAAAAACGTTTTGATGAGAACGGTTATGACCGCCACAAAATGTTCCTTTACAAAGAGGATTTCAACAAATTCCTGAATGCGTTAACAGAAACCGTTAACTACGTTAAAACGGAGTTGATGCCGGATTTTGACTTCGATGCATTTAATCATGATAACGAAGAGTATTCTGAAGCACAAGATGCAACTACAGAAGGAACTTCTGCAACCAATGCATCTTCTACTTCCGGTGATGAGCAGGTAGATGATTGGAAAATCTAATTTTCCCTGCTTTGTATGATCGATAATGCGTTTCGTTCTACGCATCAGAAAAATCTTGGGCTACACTTAGGGTAGCCTTTTTTATTTATGAAATATGAGTATTCCTTTCAGGGCTCACTGGTTGCTTGGTTTACGTGCTTATATACCCTAACCTAGTTGAAAACCAAATACGTATATTTTTTCAGTCCCTGCTGATTGCTAAAATTGTTATAAAATAGTATAAGATTTCTAAGCTATTAACAATCTTTCCGGGGATAATGACTTACCTTGCAGATTGAATTCAAACAAATTTTATGCAACAAGTAAAAAATGCTGATACCGTAAAGGTGCATTATCATGGACGCTTAGCTGATGGTACTACATTTGATAGTTCAGAAGGGCGTGAACCATTAGAATTTAAAGTAGGTGCAGGACAGGTAATTCCTGGTTTTGATCAGGCACTTATCGACATGAAACCCGGTGAGAAAAAAACGATAAATATTCCTGTAGATCAGGCATATGGTCAATATAGAGAGGATATGATTTTTGAATATCCCCGTACCGACTTCCCTGCTGATATGTCTCCTGCTCCAGGTTTGGAATTACAAATGAGCGATCAGGCTGGAAATATTTTCCCAGTAGTTATCACAGAAGTAACGCAAGAGTTTGTGATGTTAGATGCTAATCATCCACTCGCAGGCAAAGACTTAATCTTTGATATCGAGCTGGTAGAAATTCTCTAAAAAACACAAGGGTTATCGTCATGATGGTATCCGCCAACATGGGCCAGCCCTGAAAGATATGCCCCGGGATACCGGGGCTTTAAGTTTTTGTAAAAAAATGTAAGTTCGCCAACCAGAATAAGTATTATGCTCAGTCTTTTTTTACAGATAGATACACTCATTCAGCCCACCACAGCTACCCATTCTCAAGAGAAAATATCTTTGCTACACCTCTTGTATGAAGGGGGAGTACTCATGATTCCCTTGTTGATTTGCTCCATATTGCTGGTGTATATATTTATCGAACGCTGGCTGGTTATACGTAAGGTTTCTAAACTGGATCCTTTATTTATGCCACGCATTCGGGAACATATTACCTCTGGTAATTTGCATTCCGCTAAAGCTCTGGCAAGAGAAACTGAAGGCCCCATCGCCCGAATGATCGATAAAGGCATCAGCCGTATTGGTAAACCTATTGATCATATCGAAAAATCTATGGAAAATACTGGTAAGCTTGAAGTGTATAAAATGGAAAAAAACCTGAGTATTCTTTCCACACTGGCAGGAATCGCTCCTATGTTTGGCTTCTTGGGTACCATAGCCGGTATGATCATTCTCTTCTTTAATATCCAGCATCAAGGATTCTCACTGGAAAGCATGGCGGGAGGTATTTATACTAAAATGGTTACTTCGGCAGTTGGGTTAATTATTGGTTTGCTGGCCTATATAGCCTATAATTTCTTCAATGCCCAAATAAACAAAGTAGTACACCGCATGGAGTCTGCGTCGGTAGAATTGTTAGATATTTTACAAGAACCTGCATCATAATTTCTGTATGAACCTGAGAAAAACATTACGGGATAAACCAGAAACCCATACATCGGCATTGAATGATATCTTATTCATTCTCCTGCTGTTTTTCCTGATTATCTCTACTCTGGCTAATCCTAATGTAATTAAAGTGATGACACCTAAGGGCACAAGTGATACAAAGGCTAAACAAACGGTAGTGGTGTCTATAGACTCTTTACAGCGTATCTATGTAGGAACACAGTTGACACCTAAAGATTCATTGTCAAAAGTACTTTCAGAGATTGTGGCTAAAAATAAGGATGCAGAACCTACGCTTGTGATCAATCCGGATGAAAAAGCACAAGCAGCCTACATCTACGCAGTAATGTATGCGGCTAAAACATTGCAATTACGTACAGTAATGGCTGTTGATACCAGGAAATAGAAGACTTCTCTGGCTTATTAAAGCACTTGCAGCTGATTTCGCATCAGGTCTTCAAACTCATCTCTCTTACGAATCAAATGCATTTTGTTTTTCCAGAAAAGCACTTCTGCGGGTTTGAATCTCGAATTGAAATTACTGCTCATTTCAAAGCCGTATGCACCAGCGTTGTAAAAGCATAGAATATCACCGGTTCTTATCTCTGAAATCTTACGATCCCAAGCAAAAGTGTCGGTTTCACATATATTTCCTACTACAGTATAAATACGATCTGCTCCTTTAGGATTGGATAGGTTGCTGATGCGATGGTATGCATCATAAAACATCGGACGAATCAGATGATTAAACCCAGAATCTACACCGGCAAATACAGTTGCGGTAGTTTGTTTAACCACATTTACCCGCGTTAAAAAATAACCAGCTTCACTGACCAAATATTTACCTGGTTCAAACCATATCTCCAGTTTACGATTAGTTTCTTTTTCGTAGGCCTGTACAGCCTGTGTTAGTTTTTCTCCTAACAAGTTAACATCGGTCTCAGGGTCATCTTCACGATAGGGTACTTTAAAGCCACTTCCTAAATCGAGAAATTCAAGTTGGTCAAAATGGGTAGCTAGTTCAAACATGATATCAAGACTTTGCATAAAAACAGCAATGTCTTTTATTTCACTACCGGTGTGCATATGCAAACCATGTACATGGAGCTTAGTGGCCTTTACAATGCGCTCAATATGACGCATCTGGTGAATAGAAATACCAAACTTGCTATCTATATGTCCCGTAGATATCTTATAATTTCCCCCGGCTTCGATATGTGGATTAATACGAATACAGACTGGATAACTATCTCCATAAGTATTCCCAAATTGTTCTAAGATAGAAATATTGTCAATATTGATATTAACTCCCAGCTTAGTGGCAGCTACTATTTCCTCAAAGGCAACACAATTTGGTGTAAAAAGAATTTGTTTGGGCTTAAAACCTGCTGCAAGACCTAATTGTACTTCCTGAATACTTACACAGTCAAGATTAGCACCAAGCTGTTGAATGTATTTTAGAATATTAATATTGGTAAGCGCCTTACACGCATAAAAAATCCGTGTAGGGTGTTGCTGAAATGCAGTTTGCAATTTATCAAATTGTGCTGCTATTTTTTCAGCATGATAAACATACAAGGGAGTGCCAAATTGTTGTGCAGCACTTAAAAGTTGGGATAAGGTCAGGTTGTTTTTCATAAAAAAGGATGCAAAAATACGAAATGACATAAAAAATCATAGTTTGTTCCTTAGTGAGAAGGAAATCTCATTGAAGACAACATGTTTTGAATGGCATTTCGAGATAAAACCTATATGCCTTATCCCAGAGCTTATCCCCCCACCTAATGATGCACTATCTGCGTGTATTCCACGCCTTCATGTGTTCTTAACACTACATAGATGATCGGCGCAGAAATTTGCTTTAGGGAGACGGTATAGGTATAGGATCCCTTATGCTTGGCCCGCTAAAGACTTCTTTTAGCAATTGCCCTTGAGGGTTGTATAAACTTAGCAGACAGTATGTTTCTGAGCCTATGTTTGTTCGTATTTCCAGTTTGTCATGTGCAGGATTGGGAGACACCGATAACGTATGTATTTGTACAGGTTTATTAGGTTGTTCTACAAAGTGGGTAAAGTTGGGATTGTATCGGAGAATAATATTGGCAGACAAAAAGGCGAGCGAATCGTTTACTTTATAAAAACGATTGTAATTCTTAATACCCGGAAGCTTGGACTTATTCCATGTAAGGCCCCCATCCTGGGTGGAATAAAACCAATCCTTAGACCCTGCCCATCCCTTTTGGCTATCCACAAAACCGATCATTTGCATAAAATGACCTGAAGTTGAATCGATAGTATGCATAGACCAACTCATCCCTGCGTCGGAAGAACGAATCATCTTTACATCTTTACCTTGTACAGAGGCAAAAAAGTTATTTCTGTCTGGAGTTTGAATTTTCCATACGATATCAATAGAGATACCCGTGTTGAATTTTTTTTCCCAGGTTTCTCCCCCATCGGTTGTATATAAAATAATTCCTCCTTCACTATTCAAGCCAGTCCCTGTAATAAAACCAGTATCCTTACTTAGAAAAAACACATCAACCAGAGCAGAGGCGATATAAGACATGTCTTTCACCGTCCAGGATTCTCCTCCATCATGAGATTTGATGAAATATGGGTATCCATGCCACGCACCACTACCGTATATATGTTGGGTGCCAACTACGGCTAATCCACATATGCTTCTTGGCTTAGGATTGAGTTTATGTGTGATGTTTTCCCATGTTTCCCCTCCGTCAACAGTTCTGAATAAGACAGTGTCCTTTGTTATTGAGCCAAGTGTGCCAATAAAACCCAAGTCTGGTGTACAAAATTCAATACACCTTGCAGAAGGTATAAAGGCAGTCTCCTCCCAGGTATCACCTCCATCTTTTGACTTGAACACGGTGTAAGGAATATCGATGTAACTGTGGTCAACACAGACAGCCCAACCCAATTGGTTATTTAGAAAAAACACATCTTCATAACGCACAGGTTGAACTTGAATAGGCAGGGGCTCCCATTGCGCATTCGCTTCATGATTTCTAAACAAATACCCACCACAAATGGAATACTTAATATTAAGTTTTTCATATTGTTTATTTAAAGTGTGAAAGTATAATTTGAATAATAATTTCAATTTTTATAAAAATAATAACTTTAGGTAATGAAAAAAAATTAGGGAAAATGTCAATATGAGTAAGTATATGGATAGATGGCCTATAGGGCAGTACACCTGTGACTAAGTTACTATAAGACAAAAAGCAAGCTAGGACATGTGGTATAGTAGCAATGTGAATAGATAGAAGAATGTTAATTAACAAGTGGAAGCTAATAAGGTTAAAAAGTTGCTGAAAATTAGAGGGATGGTTGTAAGTGTTTTTTATATGATCGTTGTTTTTTATTTGAAAAAGAATAACCCATACTCAAGATAATTTTGCAGATTATATAAAATTCTTTCCCGGTTATTTCGTTGTTTTGCAGTCGCAAATTCAATTTTGAACTTTAATGCTAGAAAGAAAATTGCATTTGCCGTTAAAATTTATTCACTAAAAGATGATTACAACAGATATTTGCGTTATTGGTGCAGGACCAGTAGGCTTGTTTTCCGTATTTGAAGCTGGGTTATTAAAGATGAGATGCCATGTAATGGATGCATTACCACAAGTAGGTGGGCAGCTTTCTGAAATATACCCACATAAACCTATTTATGATATTCCCGGTTACCCTGAAGTAAAAGCTCAGGAGTTAGTTGATAAATTAATGGAGCAAATTGCTCCTTTTAAACCTACGTTTACACTCGGAGAAAGAGTGGAGACAGTTTCTAAACAAGAAGATGGCAGCTTTATTGTAGGTACTAGTGATCATACACAGGTACATTGTAAAGTAGTGGTGATTGCAGGCGGATTAGGATGTTTTGAACCTCGCAAACCTGCTATCGATCAATTAGAGCATTTTGAGGGAAAAGGGGTTGCCTACATGGTGAAAGATCCTGAGCTGTTTAGAAATAAAAAAATTGTGCTGGCAGGAGGAGGTGACTCTGCATTAGATTGGACTATTTATCTCGCTAATGTAGCAGAAAGTGTAACCTTAGTACATAGGGGAGAAACCTTCCGTGGTGCACCCGATTCCGCCGAAAAAGTTTTTAAACTTGCTGAAGACGGAAAAATTAACCTAATCCTCAAATCTAATGTGGTAAAAATAAATGGTAACGGACACCTCAAAGAGGTGGTGGTCGCAGACAATGCTAATCAAAGTCGGGTGATTGATGCTGATTATCTGGTGCCCTTGTTTGGTTTAAGTCCCAAATTAGGACCCATTGCAGATTGGGGATTACAAATTGATAAGAATGCCATCGTAGTAAATACATTCGACTATTCTACGAATGTACCCGGCATCTTTGCAATAGGTGATATAAATACTTATCCTGGTAAGCTGAAGCTGATTTTATGTGGCTTCCATGAAGCGGCACTGATGGCTCAAAGTGCCTATAAATTTGTTTATCCTAATCAGCATCTTAGCTTTAAATACACTACCGTAAATGGTATTCACGGATTTTAATGAATAATCCAGCAGAAATTACTCTAAATATTCTGATGATATTATGATGATAGGTTTTACAGTTGAGGATCGCGATGGTACCAGACAAGTGCTTGAGATACCAGACGATATGGGGCTAAACCTCATGGAAGCCCTGAAAGCAAGTGGGTATAACATATTGGCTACCTGTGGCGGAATGGCTCTCTGTGCTACCTGCCATGTAGAGGTATTGAAGGGGCATGAAGCATTACCTCCAGTGAGCGATGCAGAAATGGAAATGTTGGATACACTTCCTGATGCTGGTCCGGATAGCAGATTGGCTTGTCAGCTTACCATAGCACCCTATTTGCAGGACGCTACTTTTAAAATCAGAGGGGAAGAAGGATAATTTATGATTGTATAGCCAGAGCAAATGCATGGAAATACGATTTTGCAGCTATACCCTTACTCCTGCTCATTTACCACAGTAAGTTTGAATACACATTATTTGCAGGGGAGTACATTCCATAATGTCTCCCCTGCTTTATTATGCTATAACCTCGCACATCATGATATGTCAGTAGGAATAGTTATTATTGTATAATAGAAAACTACCTTCATGCCCATTATCCGTTGGCTTATATTATGTAGCATTTTTGTCTCTGTGGCACTTGGTTTACAAGCTCAGAAGACCGTGACAGATACTCGCTCTGCCAATGATTCTGTGGCTGATCCGATGCAGCAGATCCTCGTAGAATATGAATGGTTGAGACTGAGAGATTCGCTTCGTGCTGCTATTCTTGAAAAAGAACTACAGGATGCCAAGCAAGTAAGCCAGTCTGATATGGTGGCATTACAAGAAGAACTTGCCAGAATCCGAAAAACAGACTCTATTCGTCTGCAACAACAAAAAGAAGCCGTATGGGAACTACAGAAAAAAACCACTGGTGTACCTGTAATGCTTTATAACGATACCTTGTTTCATATATATGCACCCTTAGGCCCATTTACAGGAAAACATAGAGCTAGAGATGCGCAGGAGAAAATTGAAAAACTCTATAAAGCAACTTCTTTCTATCCTGATTCAGTGAAAATAGTGCTCCAGCAAGGTCTTTATAATATTAGTTATGGAGATATGATCATAACTTCTGTTAGCCTAACAGATGCTATCTGGGTAGATAAGGAACAGGATAGCTTGGCTTCGGCATATGCTCATTTGATACGAGATAGAATCAGTGTGTATAGAGAGGCTAATAATTTTCAACATACAATGGCCAGAGTAGGGTACGCAGCTTTGGTTATCGCCATACTCTGGTTTTTACTCTGGATTTTCCAGTTGCTTTTCAAAAGAATTAGACTTTGGATTTTTCGAAAGAGGAAAAAACTGCCTGGTGTGAAGCTTAGGAATTACCAATTGCTCTCACCTCAATATATGTTGGAGGGTATTATTCAGATTCTGAAAATCATAAAAACCCTATTGATAGTGCTGGCTGTCTATCTAGGATTGTCTGTGATTTTTAGCATTTTCCCCTACACCCATAATTGGGCAAGTATTTTACTGGGCTGGGTATGGAATCCTTTAAAAGAAGCCCTTATTGCTATCGTAGAATATTTACCTAATTTATTTACCATACTAGTTATTCTTTTCATAGCACGGTTGGTAAACAGAATATTCCGTTTCCTTTCTAAAGAAGTAGAAGAAGGTGTCTTATTTCTTAAAGGGTTTCATAAAGAATGGGCACAACCTACCTATAATATTATTCGCTTCTTTTTATATGCTTTCACATTTGTACTGATATTCCCTTACCTGCCAGGTTCTGATTCCATGGCATTTAAAGGAGTATCTGTATTTCTAGGAATAGTATTTTCCTTAGGGTCATCCTCAGCGGTATCTAATACGATTGCCGGCATTGTGATTACTTATATGCGTCCGTTCCAGAATGGAGACTGGATTAGGGTAAACGATATCACCGGCTTTGTGATAGAGAAGTCGGCATTGGTTACTCGTGTCAGAACAATTCATAACGAAGATGTAACCATTCCCAATGCCGCTATCCTTTCCGGACATACTATAAACTACAGCTCTTCAGGAAGAGAATTAGGACTTGCTATTACTATACAGGTAAGTCTTTCTTACGATACACCCTGGGAAGTAGTACACGATATTTTATACAAGGCAGCAGAAGCAACTAAAGATGTAAACACCATGCAATCGCCTTTTATTTTCCAAAAAGAACTGAATGATTTTTATGTCACCTATGAACTCAACGCCTATACCAATCGTCCTGAGCGGATGTATCATATTCGTTCAGAACTACTGCAACATGTTTTAACCTTGTGCAAAGAAGCAGGTGTACAACTTACATCTCCCCATGCGATTAAGATTGTGGAGAAGTTTCCCAACTTCAAACAATAGCTTGCAACTATTTGTAATTTGGCGTTAAGACAATAGTTTTAGCCCTGTAATATGCAATATGGTTCATAAGTTTAGATTACCTCTGGTATTACTAGCGGGTATCCTGATTTTTATTATTCTACGAATTACACAGCCTTTTGGTTTATCTCAGGAAGCAGCCTCCGTATTGGGCGTGGGTCTCTGGATGGTTTTTTGGTGGATTACAGAAATGATCCCCATGCCTGTTGTGGCATTGTTACCCTTAATACTTTTCCCATTACTAGGCATTACCCCCTTGCCTGATGTGGCACATGCCTATGCAAATCCGGTCATCTTCTTGTTTTTAGGAGGATTTATGATTGGTTTAGCTATTGAGAAATGGAATCTGCATCAGCGCATTGCTATGAATATACTCCAAGCAACAGGAACCAGTGGTAATAAAATTGTATTAGGATTTATACTGGCCACAGGATTTATTAGTATGTGGTTAAGCAATACAGCCACCACCATGATGATGTACCCCATTGCTATGAGTGTAATTGCAGTGATGGAGGCTAATCATAAAGGAGAAGGCAATTTAAATCATCTTAGTGTCAGCATAATGCTGGCCATAGCTTATGCCTCTAATCTCGCAGGCATTTCTACCATAATCGGTACACCACCGAACGTTGCCTATGTGGGTTTTTTACAACAACAACACGATTATAGTTTTTCCTTTGCGGAATGGATGACTTTATGCATCCCCTTAAGCATTGTGTTGATGGGGTTACTCTACTTAGTAACTGTGTATGTGTTGTATCCCAACCGTATGCAGCATAATCCAGAAACAAAACAATTGATTCGTGAAAAGCTGAAGGAAATTGGTAAACTTACTACTCCCGAAAAAAGAGTGCTTATCGTATTTGTAGTGACTGCCTTTTTGTGGATCACCAAAGATATTCTTAATCAGTTACAGTCTGTTGTGAAACTTAATGACACCATGATTGCGCTGATTGGTGCAGTTGCATTATTTATTCTTCCTTCAGGAGAAAAAGATGGCAGGAGGATTTTGGAATGGCCAGATACGCAAAAACTCTCTTGGGGTATTCTGCTGTTGTTTGGTGGAGGTATAGCGCTGGCAGGTCAATTAGAAAAAGCAGGTATCGTACATCTGCTAGGAACCAGCATAGGAAATAATGTTAGCGCGGGCATAATGCTACTGTTTACCATTACCCTAGTTTCTATATTTATCAGTGAAATGATGAGTAATGTAGCACAGGTAATTGTATTTGCACCTGTGATTGCTGGAATTGCCGAAGCAGTGCAGATGAATCCCTTGCAATTAGGATTAGCCATGACCTTAGGTGCAAGTTGTGCGGGTATGCTGCCCATGGGTACACCTCCTAATGCAATTGTATTTGCCAGTGGCAAATTAAAATTAAAGCATATGCTCACAGCCGGACTTGTAATGAATATACTGGCATCCGTCCTTATTGCATTAGTTTGCTGGTATTTGGTACCTATACTGATTACACCTATTAAATAAACAAATTGCTCCTTATGTGTTTTCGAAACGCTAGATGATGAGAATGAGCTGAAGTATATATAGACGTGCTAGCAAGTAAATTAAATCGTCTCACAGAGATCATACGAATCTGACATTGTTGCATGTGTGAAAGCTGGATGGCTTCTTTCTACTTTATCGCCAATTAGATACTTTTGCAGCACGAAACAATCATATGAAACCATCAAATTTTCTTTTGCTAGGTTCTGGCGGACGCGAATCAGCCATATCCTGGAAGCTTGGACAAAGTGCATATTGCAAGAAATTATACATTGCTCCTGGTAACGCAGGTACAGAAGCCTGGGGAGAAAATATACCCTGCTCCGTAACTGATTTTGCAACAATACGCAAGATCTGCTTAGAAAAGCAAATTGATATTGTAATACCTGGAGGAGAAGATGCTTTGGTGGCTGGAATTGTTGACTTTTTTCAGCAGGAACCAGAATTGCAGCATATATATGTGGCAGGTCCTTCTCGTATAGCCGCTCAGCTGGAGGGAAGTAAAGCATTTGCTAAGCAGTTTATGCAAAGACACCACATCCCAACCGCTAGCTATAGAGAATTTGAGGAAAATACTTATGAAGAAGGAGTAAATTATATCCGAAAGCACCCACTACCTGTGGTATTAAAAGCAGATGGACTTGCAGCAGGTAAGGGAGTAGTCATTTGTCAGGATCATGAAGATGCTGTGCAGCAATTTACCTCCATGATTCGCGACGGACAATTTGGAGATGCCGGAAAAAAAGTAGTAGTTGAGTCGTTTTTGGATGGGATAGAACTTTCTGTTTTTATCCTTACAGACGGTAAAAATTATGTATTGCTTCCCGAAGCCAAAGATTATAAAAGAATCGGAGAAGGAGATACAGGTTTAAATACCGGGGGAATGGGAGCCATTTCTCCAGTACCATTTGCAGATGCAGCCTTTATGGAAAAAATCAAGACTCAAATCATTGAACCCACCCTTGCAGGTCTGAAAGCAGATGGTATTGAATATCGCGGGTTTATTTTCTTCGGTCTTATTAATGTCCAAGACTCGCCCTATGTTATTGAATACAATTGCAGAATGGGAGATCCTGAAACAGAAGTGGTTTTACCTCGCTTGAAAGCAGATCTAGGAGAAATGATTATGAGTATGAAAGCACAGGCATTAGATACAGTATCTATAGATTTTGAATCTCGCAATGCTGCCACCGTAATGTTGGTTTCTAAAGGTTATCCGGGTTCTTATGAAAAAGGGAAAACCATGCAATTGCCCTCCGATAGTGAGATAGAATCTGTTTGTTTTCATGCAGGAACAGCTACTAAAGACAATAGGGTAATTACTTCTGGTGGAAGAGTAATGGCGGTAACATCACTAGGAAATACTTTACGGGAAGCGCTCGAAACCAGCTATCGTACTATCCAAAAAATAGATTTTGAAGGTAAAACCTATAGAAAAGATATCGGTTATGAGTTTCTGGGTTAAGGAAATATTTCAATAAAAAGAAAAAATTATCTTTGTGGGAAATAGAATGCGTATGCTGTTACCAGATTCAGTAAAAAATTTTATTGAATGGAAAGCGTTTGGGGTTTGCACGGCAATAGGGGAGAAAATTGGAGTGGCCACTAGCCGAATCAGGCTATGGTTTGTTTATATCTCCTTTCTTACTATGGGGTCCCCATTGATTATCTATATGGTATTAGCTTTTTGGATGAATATGAAGCGGTATATGCAATTGAGGAGACGTAACCCACTGAAATGGCTTTAATATTTGCTGACTACCTATTTTAGCTTTACCTTTTTAAGTAACTTTTTATTCTTCTCATCATAAAAATGAATTTCACGCACATGTAAATAGCGTGGAATGGCTGCTACCGCTATTGGATACCAGGTATAGGGGATTTTCCCTTTATTTAAATCCAGCTGACAATAAATCTCAAGTTTTAAGCCTGCTTTAATTCCGTTTGGGAAAAACCCAAGTATAGATTCTTTTTGTGAAGGAGGCATGGCCATTACAATGACTTGTTCTTTAGCGAAATCAGGAGTATCCTCTTTTTCAATATTTCCAAAATATTTGACAAAGGTTTTTTTATCGCCTATGCTAAAAAAGTTCAAACCTCTTTTTAAGGAAATTTTTTCGTGTAAATAATATCCTTCTAAGTTGCGAACGGAGAAAAGTTGGGGTTGGGCAGATGCGGAAAAACTTAGTAAGGATAAAACAAAGACAAAACAATATCTGGCAAACATAAGTTTCAAGGTACAACATTCTTTCCGACTGGCCATAGAAAGCCTTATTTCTTAGGGGAAGAACCATAGAAGATGATCAAAATCATTTTTCAACAAGGTACAAATCGTATCTTTGCCCTCATTCATATATCCTCCTATAGCAGGAGTTTTTTTAACCTCAAAAATTAGGTCGAACGCCATGCCAGTGTTACACAACCGAATTTCCAATGAGGAACTGAAGGCGCGTATGTTAGCTTCTAATGAGCCGCGTAAAACAGTTTCGTTTTATTGTTACTTCCGTATCGAAAATCCCCAGCAATTCAGAGATGAACTTTATAAAAAGTTCTATGAATTAGATGTCTTCGGACGCATTTACATTGCAGAAGAAGGTATTAATGCTCAAATCAGTGTTCCGGAAAAAAATTTTGAAGCATTTAGAGACACGCTGTACCAATTTGACCCGGCACTAAATGGGATTCGTCTGAATATTGCTGTGGATGATAACGGCAAATCATTCTGGGTGCTAAGAATGAAAGTACGTCCCAAAATAGTAGCGGATGGTATCGATGACCCCAACTTTGATATGTCTCTAAAGGGGCAATACCTCAGTGCTGCTGAATTCAATGAAATCTCGGAAAAACCCGGTACCATCATTGTGGATATGCGAAATCATTACGAGTATGAAGTAGGACATTTTGAAAATGCCATCGAAGTGCCTTCTGATACCTTCAGAGAGCAGTTACCTATGGCAGTTTCCATGCTAGAAGATAAAAAAGATAATACCATTATTATGTATTGTACAGGTGGTATACGTTGCGAAAAAGCCAGTGCATATTTCCGTCATAAAGGCTTTAAGAATGTGTATCATGTGGAAGGAGGTATTATTGAATATACAAGACAGGCCAAGGCACAAGGGCTGCCGGTTAAGTTTAAGGGCAAGAATTTTGTTTTTGATGACAGGCTGGGAGAACGTATTACAGACGATGTGATTGCTAATTGTCATCAATGTGGTGCTCCCTGTGATACACATACCAATTGTAAAAATGATGGATGCCATTTACTCTTTATTCAATGTCCCACTTGTGCTGCAAAATATGATGGGTGTTGCTGCGAAGAATGCATGGAAGAAAAGAACTTGCCTAAAGAAGAGCAGAGAAAGAGAAGAGTAGGAAGAGAAAATGGTCCCATGATTTTCAATAAGTCGAAAGAACATCCTTTACGCAAACATCGTTCTGAGTGGAAGATTATTTCTCCTACAAAATGACGGTTTGCATATAGTGCTTGAGTTGGCGTTTCATAGTGTAAATAGTACCTTGCGAACGATTCGCATAGGTATCTAGCCAACTCAAGCTTATGAAGCTGCTCGTTATCCGTTTTTCTTCTATTGGAGACATAGTACTTACAACACCGGTAGTTCGTTGTATAAAAATGCAACGACCCGATATAACTGTGCATTATCTTACAAAGGCGAGTATGGCTACAATTCTTGAAGCCAATCCCTATATTGATAAAATCCATGCACTTCAGGATCGACTTACTGATATTATTCCAGTTTTACAAGAAGAACGATACGATTTTGTAGTGGATTTGCACCATAATTTTCGTTCTTACCAAATTAAGCGTGCATTAAAGGTGCCTTCTGCTTCCTTTCCTAAGCTTAATGTGTTGAAATGGATGTATGTAAACCTCAAAATTAACTTTATGCCAGAGGAAAGTATTGTTTCTAGGTATATGGAAACTGTAAAATCTCTGGGCGTAACCAATGATGGGAGAGGGCTTGATTATTTTATTCCTCCCCATGTACAGGTATTAGATAGAGATATTCCTATGAGTCATTGGGCTGGGTATGTAGCTTGTGTAATTGGAGGTTCCTATGCTACCAAGCAGTTGCCTGCAGAGCAATGGCAAGCATTTATTCGACAGATTCCCTATCCTGTTATATTATTAGGTGGTCCGGAAGATCAGGTATTAGGAGAAGAAATTGCCTCTATAGATCCGATTAAAATATATAATTCCTGTGGAAAGTTTAGTTTGCATGAATCCTCTTGGCTTGTACAGAAAGCCAAAGTGGTGGTAAGTAATGATACAGGATTGATGCATATTGCTTCAGCTTACAAAAAGAATTTAATAACGATTTGGGGCAATACTACTCCGGCAATGGGAATGTTCCCTTATTATGGAAATAATAGCTTAAAGGATTCAAAAGGAGCACCCATACATTTTCTGGAAAATAATAATCTATGGTGTAGGCCATGTAGCAAGCTAGGTTATAGGAAATGTCCTCGAGGACATTTTAAATGTATGAAAGATTTGAATATGAGTGAATTAGCAAATCTGGTTAAAAAAAACTGGGGGTAACCCAACTAATTTAGCACAATAGCTCGTCTTTCATAGTTACTAGAGCACTAATTGTTAAATTTTCAACAAAAAGTGTAAAAAAGTTATCCAGATCCTTTTATGAATTATTCAGATACTTTTTAAAAAGGTGTCGTAACTTTTGTAATTTACAATACCCATTTACTATATTTGTTGGTAACACTATGAATTAAATTTTTTATGATGCAAATGGTACGAGTTATTGCAGCAGTTTTATTTTTTGCCTGCTTTAGTTTCATAGAAGCAAAAGCATCTCACTGTGCGGGTGGAGAGATCACTTATACATGGATTTCAGACTCCACCTATCAGTTTAAATTTACGTTCTATAGGGACTGTAGTGGTCTTGCGGAACCAAGTACGGTTACGCTTTGTTATTATGCAACCTGTGGTGGTCCTGTGTATCAGACTATACTTAACAAAGCTCCGTCTCCTAACGGAGGCGAGGTAAGTACGGGTTGTCCTGGATTTAGCAGCAATTGTAGTAATGGCTCTAATTATGGATATAGAGAGTGGGTGTATGTAAATAATGTAACCCTGCCTTCACAATGTAATTTCTGGAAGTTCTATGTTACCATAAGTGCACGTAATGGTGGCCAGATCAATCTTCAGGGTGGAGGTAATCAAAACTTCTACGTAGAAACTACCTTTGATAACCAAGCTGCGCAAGGTAACTCTTCTCCATACTTTACTGTAAAACCTGTTCCATATATGTGTGTGAACGGTTCCTTTACTTTTAATAATGGAGCTGTGGATCCTAATGGCGACTCTCTTTCTTTTGAAATGGTAAGTCCGCTTACTTCTGCTTCTTTAACTTGTACTACAAACCCCAACCCAACGCCTATTTTGGCAACTACGGGTACTCCTCCTTTCAATGTAACTACAAATCCTTTGCAAACTAATAATACGTTTACTATTAATTCTCAAACAGGGCAGCTATCTTTCACACCCAGTGTGGTGCAGCGTGCTACCATCACGGTATTAGTTAGAGAATGGCGCAATGGGGTACAGATAGGTAGTATCATGCGAGATGTGCAGGTTATTGTAATGAACTGTACCAGCACACCACCTTCTTTAGCTCAGGATACCTCGGGTTCTGGAGTGCATTTTAATGGCAACCAGGTAGAGGGGTGTGCTAATGAGCCTATGTTTTTCTGTTTTGATATAGCTTCTTCTGATACGGATGCTGTATTGGTATTGTATGATAATAGTGCTATAAGTACACCTGGTGCTACTATTACTTACACCGGTATGTACTCAGATTCCGCGAGAGGTTGTTTGAGCTGGATACCGAGCATGTCTGATACTGGTTTGCACGTACTTACCATTACAGTAAAAGACTCTAACTGTAAACCCCCTGGTATTATCTTACAACAAACTTATACCATCCCAATTTATATATGGCCTCCCACACGTACCCGAGAGGATACGGTGATATGCCAGGCTGATCCTATTCAATTATGGGCCACCGGAGGTGTGGATTATGAATGGGAGGTATTACCAGGAGGAGATGCAATCACCTCATTAAGTTGTACCAACTGTCAATTCCCCATAGCTACACCTAGCCTAACCACTTCTTATGTCGTCACCTCGGTCGGTGGAGGAAATGATTTCTGTAATAAGAATAAAGACACGGTAACGATACATATTCTCCCACCTCCTGTATTTGATTATGGTCCGGATACAACAATTTGTATTGGCCAAAGTATACAGTTGAATCCAACATTTACACCGGATCCCAGTCTTACATATTCCGTTAAATGGACACCTGGTACTTATTTGAATAATGATACTTTGCTTTCTCCAGTAGCAACTCCGCAAAATGATATCAGTTATGTGGTAAAAGTTACTCCAAATGGTTCAGGAGAATGCGCAGGTTTTGATACTATTAATATTACGGTGTTGAAATATTATGAAGTATATACAAGAGATACGGCTATCTGTAAAGGTGCTTCTATACAGGTTACCGCTGTAGGTGATCCACGCTATACTTATTCCTGGACACCAACGTGGGGTGTTTCTGATCCTGCATCATTGACGCCTATCATTAATAATTTGGATACATCTGGTACCTATACAGTAACAGCATCTTTCCCTGGCTGTCCAGATAGCTCTTATTCTATATTTGTGGATGTTCAGCCAGTTCCACAGGTGTATTTAGGGCCTGATGTGACACTGTGTTATGGTGATACTATGCATTTATTTGCATCTGTATCCCCTTCATGGTATCCCCATTATTCTTACAGCTGGACTCCTACAGGACCGCTTTCTGAAAGCGATGTCCCTAACCCCGTATTTACAGCAACTAATAATACAACATTAAGTGCTACGGTAACGACTCCTGCTGGTTGTGTAGGAACTGATGATAAATTTATTGAAGTAATTGCACCTAAGTTCCTTACTACATTTGGAGATGCCAGCATTTGTCCGCGTGATACAGTAACTATCGGTGCTGCAGGTGCTACTATTGCTTCGGTTGAATGGACTCCAGCTCTGTTTATAGAAGACTCTACACTTCTTACGCCTCGTGTATGGCCTGTTACAGGTACAAGGTTCTTTGTAGTAGCTCGCGATACCAACAACTGTTTGGATAGTGGTTCTGTATATGTGGATGTGCATCCTGATGCTGTAGTATTCTTGCCAGATTCCGTAAGAATCTTCCCTGGAGAAACCTATCAGATGAATCCAGGAGGTAACGGTATGTACTTTAGTTGGTTCCCACCACTAGGATTGAGTGATACTAAGATTTCTAATCCAATCGCTAGTCCGAATGTAAATACTCGCTATTTTGTGCATGTGGCTACTGAATCTGGTTGTGAAGCTGTTGACTCTATTGATGTATATGTTAGCCATGTTTCTTATATTGACGTTCCTAATGCATTTACACCAGGTTCTATGCCTAATGCTGTATTGCATGTTGTTCGTAAAGGAGAAGCACAGCTTATATCTTTTAGAATTTATAACCGCTGGGGCGTGAAATTGTTTGAAACTAAAGATATAAATGAAGGATGGGATGGTACATACGGTGGACAGCCTCAACCTATGGGCGTGTATGTCTATGTATTAGAAGCAGTCACCTCTAATGGTCGTAAAGTTAATAAACAAGGAAACGTAACCCTTTTAAGATAATTTTTAGAGTTTGATAACCCCATATGAAAAATAAAACAATTAATATGAAGTCGTATATTCAGTATGGAATCCGATACCTGTTGCTCTCACTGGTGCTTTGTGGAATAATGGCGTCCCCTACCAAGGCGAGTCACGTGGCTGCGGGGGATATTTACATGGACTATATTGGTCACGGCCCAAGCAATTTAAAATATCTGGTTACACTGGTAGTGTATAAGGTATGTGAACCGAATAATGTTGATCTGTCTCCTACAGAGACAGTGACATTTAAATCTAGTTGTTATGGTAATATTTCTCGTACCTTACAACCCATTATACCAGGAGTTGCGGGTGATACATTAGATCAGTTGTGTGCTAACTTCTCTCCTGATAATTCCTGCCGCAACCCTGGCTCTGTATGGCCAGCGTTTGTGAAGAAAGTATATACAGATACGGTTACTTTGCCAGTGCCATGTACCGACTGGCGCGTGGAATGGTCATTGTGTTGTAGGAACGGTGGTATTAATAATCTAGTAAACCCTGCTTCCTATAATTTATATTTGGAAGCTGGTATTAATAATGTCGCCAAATGGAATAATAGTACGCCCCGATTCTATATTGCGCCTATTCCTTATTTATGTGCGACTCAGCCATCTTTCTTCTTGAATGGACCTTTAGATCCTGATGGAGACTCAATAGTTACAGAGAATGTACAACCCTTAAGTACTGCTGGTGTATTTTGTAATTATGCAGGAACCTATAGTTTAACTAATCCGATTGCTTCTACTTCTACCCCTGCCTATAATGTAAATCCTAATACAGGTACAGCATCGTTTACCCCTGGTATAACTGGTAAGTTTGTATTAGCGTTTGAATGTTCGGATTATGATCGTAGTACAGGTACGAAGTTGAGTTATATACGTCGAGACGTGCAGGTAATTGTGTTGAACTGTAATGCGGCGCCTCCTGATATTGATTCGATTCCGATGAACTTAACGGGTGCGATTTATGATGCATCTACGGGAACGATTATTGCTTGTCCTGGAGTTGAGTTATCATTTACGGTAAACTCTCAATCCAATACGACAACGAATTCTGTATTTATGACTGCCAACAATGCTGTTGTGGCCCCTGGTTCCAACTTTATTGTAACTGGTAATGGTACTGGTAATCCTAGCGCTGTGTTTACCTGGACTCCTACCGTAAATGATATTGGAGATTATACGATTCTTATTACGACTAAGGACTCAACCTGTAACAATAACCAACCGATTGTATTGAAGAACTATCTGTCGGTGTATATAAAGGTTTTCCATACGGTAGATGCAGGACCTCCCGGTCGTATATGTGAATTCGAAGGGGTTCCGTGGCAGTTTAATATTCAAGGACCTCCGGGTGTTTCTTATGTATGGACTGATATATCAGGCGGCCCCCCCATTGGATTGAGTGATCCTACGATACCGAACCCTACTGCTTATCCACCTTACAATGTAACGTATGTAGTAGAGGCTCAGGGTATTCAGGGTTTATCCTGTAAGATAAAAGACACGGTAGAGGTATATATAGATACGACAAACTATGTAGTAGCTAGTCCTCATGATTTAGTATTGTGTCGTCCTGGTTATTTACAATTGTCTTCCCAGGCCTATGGTACGAAACCTCTGATGAATCTTGAATGTGGAAGGAATAATGACCTAGTAACCCCGATGCCTTTGTGTACTCCTGGTAGTGAGTCCTTATCGATGATATATACTCAGTTTAGTGGAGGTAATGTAAACTATTCGAGTGTGTACACGCCATTTCCTGCTAATTTCCGTACGGCTCATTTGCAGATGATATTGACGCAGTCAGATTTGTATGCTTATGGTATGCGCTCTGGTACGATTACGCGAATAGGATTTGAGGTACTCGCCCCTACGACTACACCCTTTTTGAATTTTTCTATATCGATGAAGTGTACAGATCGTACAAGTTTGTCGGCCGCTACGGGCGGTATGGAAGGCGGTTTAGCGTTGGTATATCAGGCTAGTGGTCCTGTTACAACCACAGTGGGATGGAATGAGTTTGTATTAGATCAACCTTATAACTGGGATAGTACGAAGAATTTGATTATAGACATATGTTATTCGAATCCGTTAGTGGGTACTCCTGCTGCTGTGAACTCTGTACTGACACCTGATGAGCATATGGTAGTGAGCTATGCGACTACGGGTAGTGCGAGTGTGTGTGAGTCGCCGCTATCAGCTACTGGGACTGTGTATTACACGAGTCGTCCCGTGGTGCAATTAGGATATTGTACAGCTCCTGAGCAGGATTTCCGTTATACTTGGTATCCTGGTACGTTTTTGGCGGATTCTACCCAGCAAAATCCGTTGGCCTATATTACAGAGAGTGCTACCTATTATGTAATGTCTCAGGGAGGGAATGGCTGTAAGATGCGTGATAGTGTAAAGATTCATGTACCTGTGAACAGCTATGATATATGGCCTAAGGATACATCTTTATGTGGAGGGGAATCTTTCTATATGGAGTCGATAGGAGATTTTGATAAAGTACAATGGTATGAAGTAGATAGTGCAACTGGTATATGGCAGATAGCAACAAGTTTGAATTGTTATGATTCAGATTGCGGTATAGCAGATACAGCGAGGAGAGTGATTGCTCGTCCTCAAGTGACCACTGATTACTATGCTGTGATGAGCGATGAATTTGGCTGTATGGATACACTTCGAGTACATGCACGGATTAAGCCTATGCCGAATGTTAGGATATTGAATAATGATACCACGATTAAGTATGGACAGCGTTTACAGTTGTTGGCATCTGGAGCGTACATGTATAGTTGGACACCGATGTCTTCATTGACGAATCCGAATATTTTAAATCCTGTGGCGAATCCTACCGAGCCGACGATGTATTATGTGTTAGGCATAGCAGATAATGGTTGTAGGAGTATGGACTCAGTGTTTGTGGATATAGATTATCGTGACAATCTGTTTGTACCGACAGCCTTTACTCCGAATGGAGATGGAAAGAATGATGTGTTTAGGGTATCAAATATTACCTTCCAGCGATTGTTAGAGTTCCGAGTATTTAACAGATGGGGTCAGGAGATATTTAGTACGAATGATATATCGAAAGGATGGGATGGTAGCTGGAAAGGAGTACCACAGGATATGGGAGTGTATCAGTATTTGATACGTGTAGCTTATCCAGATGGATATGTAGAGACATACAAAGGAGATGTGACCTTAGTAAGGTAATTGAAAGTATAATTATTGTTAGATATGCAGAAACGGCCGGAACTTATGTTCCGGCCGTTTTCTTATTAAGAATGTGGATGAAATGAGTTATAGACTATTCATACTATACGATCGTTGTGACTTGTTTCAATTTTTTTGTATTGTTGAATAGTTTACTTGTAATTGATTGATAATTAACTTTCATTAGGATGACTATACTCAATTTCTATACTTTTATTTTTAAAGGTTTTTAATCTTACTAATAAAAATTTTAATATTCTCCCAACCATATAATACTTGCCTCTGTCTTTTATTTATGAATTTAATTATTTGGGTCGGAGACTCGTATGCTTCTGCCTTGTTTTTTTAAGTGAGTCAGTGTCTCATTCTAAATATACTTATGTGTCAATGTATAAAATGCTAAATTTTATGGCTACCAATTTACTACCTAGAATTCGATATTTTATTCTCATGATATGCTTCATGGGAATAAGTTTATCCCCTACCAAGGCGAGTCACGTGGCTGCGGGGGATATTTACATGGACTATATTGGTCACGGCCCAAGCAATTTAAAATATCTGGTTACACTGGTAGTGTATAAGGTATGTGAACCGAATAATGTTGATCTGTCTCCTACAGAGACAGTGACATTTAAATCTAGTTGTTATGGTAATATTTCTCGTACCTTACAACCCATTATACCAGGAGTTGCGGGTGATACATTAGATCAGTTGTGTGCTAACTTCTCTCCTGATAATTCCTGCCGCAACCCTGGCTCTGTATGGCCAGCGTTTGTGAAGAAAGTATATACAGATACGGTTACTTTGCCAGTGCCATGTACCGACTGGCGCGTGGAATGGTCATTGTGTTGTAGGAACGGTGGTATTAATAATCTAGTAAACCCTGCTTCCTATAATTTATATTTGGAAGCTGGTATTAATAATGTCGCCAAATGGAATAATAGTACGCCCCGATTCTATATTGCGCCTATTCCTTATTTATGTGCGACTCAGCCATCTTTCTTCTTGAATGGACCTTTAGATCCTGATGGAGACTCAATAGTTACAGAGAATGTACAACCCTTAAGTACTGCTGGTGTATTTTGTAATTATGCAGGAACCTATAGTTTAACTAATCCGATTGCTTCTACTTCTACCCCTGCCTATAATGTAAATCCTAATACAGGTACAGCATCGTTTACCCCTGGTATAACTGGTAAGTTTGTATTAGCGTTTGAATGTTCGGATTATGATCGTAGTACAGGTACGAAGTTGAGTTATATACGTCGAGACGTGCAGGTAATTGTGTTGAACTGTAATGCGGCGCCTCCTGATATTGATTCGATTCCGATGAACTTAACGGGTGCGATTTATGATGCATCTACGGGAACGATTATTGCTTGTCCTGGAGTTGAGTTATCATTTACGGTAAACTCTCAATCCAATACGACAACGAATTCTGTATTTATGACTGCCAACAATGCTGTTGTGGCCCCTGGTTCCAACTTTATTGTAACTGGTAATGGTACTGGTAATCCTAGCGCTGTGTTTACCTGGACTCCTACCGTAAATGATATTGGAGATTATACGATTCTTATTACGACTAAGGACTCAACCTGTAACAATAACCAACCGATTGTATTGAAGAACTATCTGTCGGTGTATATAAAGGTTTTCCATACGGTAGATGCAGGACCTCCCGGTCGTATATGTGAATTCGAAGGGGTTCCGTGGCAGTTTAATATTCAAGGACCTCCGGGTGTTTCTTATGTATGGACTGATATATCAGGCGGCCCCCCCATTGGATTGAGTGATCCTACGATACCGAACCCTACTGCTTATCCACCTTACAATGTAACGTATGTAGTAGAGGCTCAGGGTATTCAGGGTTTATCCTGTAAGATAAAAGACACGGTAGAGGTATATATAGATACGACAAACTATGTAGTAGCTAGTCCTCATGATTTAGTATTGTGTCGTCCTGGTTATTTACAATTGTCTTCCCAGGCCTATGGTACGAAACCTCTGATGAATCTTGAATGTGGAAGGAATAATGACCTAGTAACCCCGATGCCTTTGTGTACTCCTGGTAGTGAGTCCTTATCGATGATATATACTCAGTTTAGTGGAGGTAATGTAAACTATTCGAGTGTGTACACGCCATTTCCTGCTAATTTCCGTACGGCTCATTTGCAGATGATATTGACGCAGTCAGATTTGTATGCTTATGGTATGCGCTCTGGTACGATTACGCGAATAGGATTTGAGGTACTCGCCCCTACGACTACACCCTTTTTGAATTTTTCTATATCGATGAAGTGTACAGATCGTACAAGTTTGTCGGCCGCTACGGGCGGTATGGAAGGCGGTTTAGCGTTGGTATATCAGGCTAGTGGTCCTGTTACAACCACAGTGGGATGGAATGAGTTTGTATTAGATCAACCTTATAACTGGGATAGTACGAAGAATTTGATTATAGACATATGTTATTCGAATCCGTTAGTGGGTACTCCTGCTGCTGTGAACTCTGTACTGACACCTGATGAGCATATGGTAGTGAGCTATGCGACTACGGGTAGTGCGAGTGTGTGTGAGTCGCCGCTATCAGCTACTGGGACTGTGTATTACACGAGTCGTCCCGTGGTGCAATTAGGATATTGTACAGCTCCTGAGCAGGATTTCCGTTATACTTGGTATCCTGGTACGTTTTTGGCGGATTCTACCCAGCAAAATCCGTTGGCCTATATTACAGAGAGTGCTACCTATTATGTAATGTCTCAGGGAGGGAATGGCTGTAAGATGCGTGATAGTGTAAAGATTCATGTACCTGTGAACAGCTATGATATATGGCCTAAGGATACATCTTTATGTGGAGGGGAATCTTTCTATATGGAGTCGATAGGAGATTTTGATAAAGTACAATGGTATGAAGTAGATAGTGCAACTGGTATATGGCAGATAGCAACAAGTTTGAATTGTTATGATTCAGATTGCGGTATAGCAGATACAGCGAGGAGAGTGATTGCTCGTCCTCAAGTGACCACTGATTACTATGCTGTGATGAGCGATGAATTTGGCTGTATGGATACACTTCGAGTACATGCACGGATTAAGCCTATGCCGAATGTTAGGATATTGAATAATGATACCACGATTAAGTATGGACAGCGTTTACAGTTGTTGGCATCTGGAGCGTACATGTATAGTTGGACACCGATGTCTTCATTGACGAATCCGAATATTTTAAATCCTGTGGCGAATCCTACCGAGCCGACGATGTATTATGTGTTAGGCATAGCAGATAATGGTTGTAGGAGTATGGACTCAGTGTTTGTGGATATAGATTATCGTGACAATCTGTTTGTACCGACAGCCTTTACTCCGAATGGAGATGGAAAGAATGATGTGTTTAGGGTATCAAATATTACCTTCCAGCGATTGTTAGAGTTCCGAGTATTTAACAGATGGGGTCAGGAGATATTTAGTACGAATGATATATCGAAAGGATGGGATGGTAGCTGGAAAGGAGTACCACAGGATATGGGAGTGTATCAGTATTTGATACGTGTAGCTTATCCAGATGGATATGTAGAGACATACAAAGGAGATGTGACCTTAGTAAGGTAATGTTGAAAAATAGTAATTGATTCTATGTAAGGTCGCTCTGAATCATCAGGGCGACCTTTATATTTATTTTCATAAAACGCTCCTATAGTTTGATTATATAATCTTACATTGAAAAATAGGAGAGGGAAGGCTACATTATGAACGCTATTTCGGGCATAATGTTCAGGTTATTCATGTTGCCTATATCTGCCATTTCCAGTAAAAATCTATTTATAATATCATAGTATTTCTTCTTACTCAAATATTCCACTATATGGATATTTTCATCGTTCTATATCTTAAAGTTAAAGGTTTTACTATGCCATAGAAATTACGAACTTTGAGAAATCAACATAACAAGGCTATTACGAAATGCGATAAGCTTGACAATACAAAAAAAATGAAGGCTATCCTCCGCGGGGTAGCCTTCATTTTTTTATAGGGGGTGATAAAATATTATCTAAGGTCAATTACCTCTACTCCAGGATGTTTATTGGCATCAAAAGTGAAGGTCTCCTCAGCAATAGTTGCATTGGGAGTGAAATTGCTAATTTCATATCGGTAGTGATTTCCATTCTTTTCATACACATTACCTCCCACGATCGTGTAGGTATTATCTACAGCCAGTTCTATTTTAGAGAATTGTACTTGTTGTTGTTTAGGTATGAGTTCAATGATATCACATTTTTTACCGTTTACTGTACGGGAACCGGCATAACGTGAATTATATTCTTTATCGTAGAAATCAGTGAATAGTTTAGCAGGAGATATAGTTTGTTCGCTTGGGTTATATGCACTGATTTGAACTTCATTTATGGATTTGAGGAATGTCCATACTACTTTATTATCGCAGATGATTTCCTGATCAGCTAAGGTTACGCGATATTTAGTACCCTTCATTTGAAAACTGCCCTTTTGACTTTGAGTAGTTTTACCGTTAGCTGCCATAAGATGTAGTGCAAAATTAGCTTTGAGGGATTTAAGATCGCTTATTTTCTGACTTACAGACTGCAATATTTTTTTAGGGTCTTTAGTAGCGGTATTAGTTTGTGCCCAAACTGATAATGAGGATGCAAATAAAAAGGTGATGAATAACAGTGTTGCTTTTTTCATGTAATACTTATATGGTCTAATAGTTAATAAGATTGCTTGATTATAAAAGGTTGTTCAAAAATTGTTCCAATTCGGTTTCTCCCCTAAATAAAACTTCTCTAGGTTTACTTCCTGAGGCGGGTCCTACAATACCAGCTGCTTCTAATTGGTCCATAATACGTCCGGCTCTATTATATCCAAGATTAAATCTCCGTTGTAACATAGAAGTTGACCCAGATTGTGTTTGTACCACTACCCGGGCACACTCTTCAAATAATTTATCACGATTAGTAAGATCCAGATTTTTTTCTGTGCCTTCGTCTTCTCCCTCATATTCGGGCAGTTCAAATGGCGCCGGATAACCTTGTTGAGAACCTATGAACTCCACAATTTTTTCTACTTCTGGTGTATCCACAAATGCACACTGCAAACGCAATAACTCACTGCCATGGGATACAAGCATATCACCACGACCAATAAGCTGTTCGGCGCCACCAGTATCCAAAATGGTGCGTGAGTCAACTTTAGCAGAAACCTTAAATGCCATTCGTGCAGGGAAGTTTGCTTTGATTGTACCTGTAATCACATTAACAGATGGTCGCTGGGTAGCTATGATAAGGTGAATACCCACAGCGCGGGCAAGTTGTGCCAGTCGTGCAATAGGCATTTCTACCTCCTTCCCGGCAGTCATGATAAGGTCTGCAAACTCATCTATCACTAATACAATGAAGGGTAGATATTTGTGGCCGCGTAGCGGATTTAATTTGCGTTTGATAAACTTTTCATTGTATTCCTTGATATTTCTCGCTCCTGCTTCTTTAAGAAGTTCATAACGATTATCCATTTCAATACATAGCGCATTCAGGGTGTAAATAACTTTTTTAGTATCAGTTATGATAGATTCTTCTTCGTTGGGGAGCTTGGCCAAAAAATGATTTTCAATCAGGCGATATATGGATAACTCTACTTTTTTGGGATCAACCAATACGAATTTGAGTTGTGAAGGATGTTTTTTATACAATAAGGAAACCAGTATGGCATTAATACCAACAGATTTACCTTGCCCTGTAGCTCCTGCAACCAGTAAGTGTGGCATTGTAGCCAGATCTACAATGTAATTTTCATTATCGATTTTTTTTCCCAATGCTATGGGTAGGCTCATTTTGCTATTAGCAAATTTTTCGCTGGAGAGCATGGCACGCATGGAAACAATTTGTTTTTGAGCATTAGGTACTTCAATACCAATAGTGCCTTTGCCAGGAATCGGAGCAATAATACGGATTCCGAGAGCAGCCAGATTGAGCGCAATATCATCTTCTAGATTGCGGATTTTAGAGATACGTACTCCTTCTGCGGGTACGATTTCATATAATGTTACTGTAGGACCTACAGTTGCACTAATGCGCTGTATTTCTATGCCAAAGCTGCGTAGTGTATGAATAATCTGATTCTTATTTTTTTCTAGTTCAGCCTTATCTAAGGTAATGGTTTCAGAACGAACTTCTAATAAATCTAGAGTGGGGAATTTGTAATGGGGTAAATCTAATTCAGGAGCATAGGGTTCGTCACTTTCAATACTAATATGTGCGTTCTTGCCCTCTACAGAAGGCTCTTGTTGTTGAATAACTTCAAAAGAAAAATCCACATCATCTTCAGGCTCCTCTATTTCTTCTTCCAGCGCAACTGTAACTTGCACATCCTCTTCAATCACGGGTGTGTTAATAAGTGCATTGTGAGTTTCTTCTGTATTTAAGTCTAAGGTTTGTGGCTTAGGAGGTGCTGTGGTAAAATGAAGTGGCATATCGCTTTGTGTGGCAACTGCTAAATCAGTTTGTTGTACAGGTGGTTCCTGCTCTTCTAAAGAAATCAGTTGTGGCTTTGGTTTCTCTGTTATTGCCTCATCGTCTTCGGTGGGAGACTTCTCAGATATTTGTTCGGAAATGAGAGCATTTTTAAGTTTATTGGCTTTAGCCTTTGTTTTCTGAATGAGTGGGGCAATATCTAATGCAAAAAGGGTAAACACAAAAAACAGTATGGTTCCACCCAATAATAAACCAGTGCCTGTTTTGCCAATAAAACCGTTTAACCAGGCAATAGCCTCATTTCCCCAGGCTCCGCCAAAAGGAAATGGGTGATGAGGTAAAAGATAAGCCAAGGTAGGGGCTCCAACGAGAAGGAGAATAGAAATCCAGCGGAAGTATTTAAATACATGTTTTATTTTAGCTCCATATACCAGATTCATTCCTAACGCAGCAATCCATACACCAATGACAAAAGAGGCGATTCCTGCCCCCCTAAATACTAGCATGTGTGATAAAGCAGCACCCAATCTACCTCCCCAGTTGGCTACTGTAGCATCATGATCCACGAGGAAGTTACCCATACTACCTGGGTTTATTAATGCATTTTGGTCACTTTTCCATGTAAAGCAATAACTTATAATTGAGAATGAAATAAATATGCCAATTAGCATAAGTAAAATACCAGTGCCTAAATAAAATTGTTGCTTTGTATTAGGTGCTGTATCTGTATGAGTTTTATTATTTTGAGACGTTAAGCGGGTCATAGTTAATAGAATGTGTAAAGATACAATATTTGATAGGAACGCATTTTTTTTAGAATGCATAGAAAGTTATCAAAAAAAAATTATTTTTGAGAAATCTAAAAATGATAACAAACCTTTAAGGATTTGTAACTGTCTAGAATAATTAGGTAAAGTTTTCAATTGATATAGAAATTCATCTATTATATGAGATACACCATTACATTAATGATGTCGTTTTGCTGTTTTTTTATGTTTCGTACAACAGCACAGGTTAATGTTACGCCTGGGCAAACAGCAGCAGCACTTGCGCAAACATTAGTGGGTACGGGAGTAACTATAGCAAATCCCGTTTTGGCATGCCCTAGCAATGCAAATGGAATCTTTAGTGTAATAACCAGTAATTTAGGGTTAGATAGCGGGATTGTTTTGACGAGTGGACAGGCGGCTACCGTGGGCGGTACTCAGGGTGTGAATGGACCCAACACAGGCGCTGGTCCAGGTGTAGGAAACGGTGCACCTGGTGATGCCGACCTGAATACTGTGTTAGGGATAACCACATTCGACAGATGTGTGTTAGAGTTTGATTTTATTCCTACTGGGGATACGATACAATTCAATTATGTATTTGGATCTACGGAGTATCAAGGTTTTTCCTGTACTTCGTTTAATGATGTGTTTGGCTTCTTTGTATCGGGTCCTGGTATAGTGGGTTCGAAAAACATTGCGGTGATTCCAGGTACTAATATTCCGATATGTGTAAATAGTACCACAGGTGTAACCACTGGTCCTATGTGTACAGCTATGGGTCCAGGTTCTCCGTTCTCGATGTATTATATTAACAACATGGGTGGAGCTACTATTACATATGGTGGCTTTACACAAGTTTTTACTGCAAAAACTGAAGTTATTCCATGCACTACTTATCATCTAAAATTAGCTATTGCAGATGGTTCAGATAGCGCTTTGGATTCAGGCATATTTATTGAAGCTGGAAGTCTTACTTCGAATGCTATTTCTATTACACCTGTAGGTGGTGGTGGACTTTCTTCTCCAGTACCTTATTGTGTTAGAGGCTGTTTGCCAGGACAATTTTTATTCTCACGTGCTACGCCGGATGCTACCCCATTAACCATCAAATATTCTATTGCTGGTACTGCAACGAATGGTGTGGACTATAGCTTTATACCGGATAGTGTAATAATTCCGGCATTCCAGACTACGGCTACACGAAATATTTTTGGGCTTCCTACAGCTACTCCAACGGGTCCATTATCTGTTAAGCTTTACATCTATTCTCCATATGCCTGTGCTTCTCCTACTGTTTTAGATAGTGCAGAATTGTTGATTTTTGATTCCATACAGGTATCCATACCAACCAACGATACGGCTATTTGTAAATATGAAACAGTGCAACTTGAAGCTGTCGGAGATCCTTTACTGTCATTTACTTGGACTCCAGCAGCTGGCTTGAATGATCCAAATATTGCCAATCCAACGGCAACCCCATTGACAACTACTACCTATACAGTAGCGGCCACACTTCCTGGTTCTGGTTGTCCTGCAGCACATGATCACGTGACTGTTTCTATTATGGAAGAACCTACAGTAGATGCCGGACCAGACAGGACAATATGTCTGGGTACACCAGTGCAGTTTAATGTAACAGTGGATCCACCTGGCCAGCCGTATGTGTATCAATGGTCGCCTGGAACATATCTCTCTAACAGCACCATAGCTAATCCTACTGCAAATGCATTAGCAGACATCACTTATTATATTGAAGTGAGTCCAGGAGCTATTGGTTGTACAGGATATGATACAGTAAGCATACGAGTATTGCCTGACGATATTCAACTCATTAACAGAGATACAGCAGTTTGTGATGGAGCTAGTGTACATATTGCTGCTTTTGGAGATCCTGCGTTTGATTATCGTTGGTCGCCTGGTATATGGACATCAGATTCTACGATTATTGATCCTGTGATTACTCCGGATACTTCTGTGCTATTTACCCTTACGGCTAGCTATCCTGGTTGTCCGGATATTGTAAAAAATCTGTTTATTGATGTTCAGCCCAATCCGTTCGTGTATATAGGTCCTGATCGAGATAAATGTCAGTGGGATACGATTCAGTTTTTCCCTTCTGTAGTACCTAATACTTATCCATACTATACTTATACTTGGACACCTGCAACGGGGGTGAGTGATCCTACGTCTTTAAATATTGTATTCAGTGGTCAGACAAATGTATTGCCTTTGACTCTTACCGTAACTACCCCAGCGGGTTGTACGGGTGATGATGAAGTAGATATCACAGTACATCCAGGTAACTTTGGTTCTCTGACCCCGTTAGATATTTCCATTTGTCCGAGAGATTCTGTGTATTATGTAGCAGATGGTGGTGTTACTTATGAATGGACACCAGCCTATTATTTGACGGATCCTACCTCACCGCTGGCAGTAGCGTCGCCCCCCACAGATATGCAATATACCTTGTATATCACAGATCAATATGGTTGTTTAGATACTTTTGAAACCTTTATTAATGTGCATCCAGATGCTGTAATGAATTTTGGTGAAGATGTGACGATATATCCTGGAGAAAGTGTACAGTTAGAACCTTATGGAAACTGTTTATATTTTTCATGGTTCCCACCATTAGGATTAAGTGCTACAAACATTGCGAATCCGATTGCATCACCAGAGGTGAATACACGTTACTTTGTGACAGGTGTAACAGAGAATGGTTGTATAGCCACAGATTCCATTGACGTGTATGTAAGCTTAGAGAGCATTTTAGACGTTCCAAATGCATTTTCGCCAGGTTCTCAACCAAACGCTGAAATAAAAATTGTACGCAGAGGCCTTGCAACTTTAAAATATTTCCGTATTTTCAACCGTTGGGGAGTAAAAGTATTTGAGACCAGCAATATAGATGAGGGCTGGGATGGTCAATACAATGGATCTCCTCAACCTATGGGTGTGTATGTGTATATGCTCGAAGCTTACACGAATACAGGTCGCCGCATAGTAAAACAAGGAAATATTACATTATTAAGGTAAATCATTAAGGTTAAGCAATTATCATGATCAGCAAAAAATTCGTCGTACGGGCAGGAATAACAGCAGCATTAGCTATTGGTCTGCAATTACCCGTTCAAGCACAGGACATTCATTTCACCCAATTCAACATGTCTCCGTTGATCGTCAATCCAGCGTTTACAGGAGGCTTTAGTGGGCAGTATCGCGTTAATGCTATCTATAGAAATCAATGGCAAAGTGTAACCATTCCATTTGTTACTTATGGGGTTTCTGTAGATGCACCAATTGTTCATGATCTTACCACAGATGATTACCTCGCTGCGGGAATTCAGCTATACAATGACAAAGCCGGTGATGGTAATCTCACTAATTTTTCCGGTTTAGTGTCTGTTGCCTACCATAAATTTTTGGGTGCTAAGGTTGATAAAGCACTGACTGTGGGTATCCAAGGAGGATATTCTCAGAAAAGCATAGACCTTAGTAAACTGTATTTCGGAGATGAATTTATACAAGGAATATGGCAACCTGGTACTTCAGCCGAACATCCTTACCTGAATAATAAAGTTTCTTATTTTACTATTAACGCGGGGATAAGCTTTGCGCATAGCATCAACGAAAACATTGGCTATACGGTAGGTGCTGCTGCCATGAACCTGAACCAACCTCAGGAATCTTTCCAAAAGAAGAAAAATAGCGAAGTGGGTCTGGGTATGCGCTATGCAGGTCAGGCTGGTTTAATTGTATACTTTAATGAAAAATTCAGTATACGTCCTGGATTCTTATATCAAAGCCAGGCAACTACTACTGAAATGATCGCGGGTAATGAATTCCACCTGATTGTAGGTAATCCTGAGTTTAGAAATATTGCTACAGGAGTTTTCTTAGGCGGATGGTACCGTTCGGGTGATGCAATTATGATTAACGCAGGTATTGAATGGAAGGGCTTCCGCTTTGGTGTAAGCTACGATTATAATACTTCCGACCTTAAAGCTGCTTCAAACGGAAACGGTGGATTTGAAATTTCACTAAGATATATTGCCCCAAGAGCTATAGATTTTGCACGCCAACTGGTGTATCCATGCTCTCGTTTTTAAAACGACTTTTTAAAAAAAGGGCGTTTTTTTTTAAAAGCCCTTTCTTTTTTTTCAACAAACTGTTACTTTTATACCCATCTTATTAATAATGCTCACGCACATGAGAAAAAATTTGCTGCTATTCATTCTGGCTACGTTTTTCGTAACTGTTCAAACCGATATTTACGCCCAACAACAAAAGGAGAAATACCGGAATAAGGCAAATAACCCTGTATCAAAACTGCCCTATTATAAAAAACTTCGTTGGGCAGACGATTTATTCAAAGCGGGAAGTTATTTTAATGCAATTGAGTATTATCTTCAGTTGCTGCAAGAACAAGAACGTAATGCATACCTCACTTACCAGCTGGCAGAATGTTACTGGTACACAAGAGATTATGCACCTGCAGCACACTATTACGGAGCCGCTTTTGCATTAGCTCCTAAAATTTATCCTGAAGCTACTTTCAAAGAAGCAATGATGCTTAAAATGCAGGGAGAATATACCCACGCATTGGCACAGTTCAATAAGTTTATTCAAGATAATCCAAAGACATTCAAAAAATTAAAGATCCGGGCACAACGCGAAATCGATGGTATCCATATGGCTCTTAAAGCCATTGCTGATCCTCAGCCCGTGAATGTGGTAAACGCTGGTCCAAACGTAAATAGTGCATATACAGAACTTTCTCCTTTCCCTCTGGGCGATACCGCTTTACTGTTTGCTACAATGAATCAAAACAGTGTAGTAGAAGTAGATAAAAGAAAAAAGGAAGAATATGTGTCTCGCCTTATGGTTTCCAGAAAACAACCCAATACCAACGTGGTAGATTCTTTCCAATGGGCACTGAAATTTAATGATGGACAATTTAATGACCCTCGCATACACGTAGGTAACGGTGTGTTTAGCCCTGGAGGGGATCGCTTCTACTTCACAAAATGTGCGGAAGAAGACTCCATGAAAGTAATCTGTAAAATTTATGTATCTCACTTCTCCGGTAGCAAATGGTCTGAACCTAAACTTTTAGGTGAAGGTATTAATGACGAAGGCTCTAATACACAACCATTCGTTGCTAAAGTGGGTAAAAAAGAAGTACTCTTCTTCTCTTCTAACAGAAAATTACAAAGCCGCGGTGGTTACGATATCTGGTATTCTATCATTGACCCTAGAAATGGTACTTACCGGAGACCTCAAAACGCAGGTAAGCAAATCAATACAGAATTGGATGAAGTAACTCCTTACTATGATAGCCGCGAAGGAAAATTATATTTCGCTTCTAACGGATGGCTTACAATGGGAGGCTTTGATATCTTCTCTGCAGAAGGAGGCCCATCTCGTTACAGAAATGTAACTAACCTGGGATATCCTATCAATACCAGCGCAGATGAAATGTACTTTATTAAAGATCCTCTCGGAAAACCAGATGCTTATGTAGTGTCTAACCGCGTCGGTTCTGTAGCACTTAAAAACCCAACTTGTTGTGACGATATCTGGCGTATTCAATACGAACCACGCCTGATGGTTATCGGTAAAGTTGTTAACCGTGCTGATAACGAAATGATGAAAGATATCGTAGTGAAAATGGTAGATGATAATGGTGACCAAAAAGTATATAACTCTACCGATGGCCACTTTGCTTTCAATATGAGACGCGGTCATACCTATGTATTAACTGGTGATAAACAAGATTATTCAACCAGCCGCGCTACCATTTCTACTATGGATGTAGTACGTACCGATCCTGATGATACTGCTTATGTTACTATCTACATGGATCCCATCGTTAACGAGTTCCGTGTAAGCAATATTTATTATGATTACGATAAAGCCACATTGCGTCCTGAATCTGTAGCTTCTTTAGATTCTCTGATTGCCTTTATGCGTGATAACCCATCCCTGAGCGTAGAAGTATATTCTTACACAGATGGAAAAGGTACAGATCGTTATAATAAAGAACTCTCTGAACGCCGTGCACAGGCTGTTATCGACTACTTGATCAATGTAGGCGGCATAGAACCAGATCGCATGATTGCTAAAGGCTTGGGAAAAACAAATCCTGCTCAGCCTAATACTACCGCTTCTGGTGCCGATAACCCTCTTGGACGTCAAATGAATCGTCGTACTGAATTCCGTATTGTAACAGACGTTCCTACTCGTAGAGTTATCTTTAACAGTGCTGAACCTGGTTCTATCGATCAACAACAGAAAAACCTGCAAATGGATGAAAATATGAACGAAGATTCCGGTGGTACTGATTTTGATGATGAATCTGATTTTGGAAATCCAGGTAGCAGAGTAAACTAATCTTCTACTCAAATACTTTTAGTAACGGCTGGTATTTATACCAGCCGTTACTATTTTGAGTGTCATAAGTTTGTAGCTTTTAAACAAGAATAACTCTTCCTACCCAATCTTAGCATAAAAAAAGTTTACTGATTTACCAGTAAACTTTTTTGAATTTTATCCGACCTACGGAGATACAGGTGGGGAATACTCTATATCAGTAACATCTATTTATTAACTGGAATTTCCGCTAGCCTTAGAAACCTAATACCTCACGCATGGTATATACACCTTGTTTATCTACAATGAATTCTGCTGCTAGTACCGCTCCGGAGGCAAAGCCAATACGATTAAAAGCTGTGTGCGTAAGCATAAGTTGATCTGCCGGTGAAGTGTAGGTTACAGTATGTATGCCTGGCACATCTTCTACTCTTATTGCTTCAATAGGTAATACGCCATCTTCAATATTCCCTTCGCTTAATCGCCACGTATGCATGCGGTCTATGTTTTGTAATATATCTTCAGCCAGTGTAATAGCAGTGCCACTTGGCTTGTCTTTTTTGGCGGTATGGTGAATCTCTTTCATGCTGATTTTATAATCAGGTTGATGATTCATAAAACCAGCCAGACGCTTATTGATTTCAAAAAATAGATTCATACCAATACTGAAGTTGGATGCATGTAAAAATCCAACCTTTCTTTCTTCAGCTAGCTTGCGCATTGTATCTAATTCTCTATCCCAACCAGTACTACCTGTGATTACAGGTATGCCTGCCATTAGACATGCATAAATATTTCCCGGAGCTGCATCAGGACTGGTAAATTCTATAGCCACATCTACATGTGCTCGCGATAATTGTTTGAGTTCCTCTTTGTTTTCCGAACGGATGATAGAGGATATAGTATGACCTCTTGATTCTGCTATTTCCTGCACAGCCTTACCCATTTTCCCATAACCAATGAGTACTATTTTCATAAGGATAGTGTTTGGTGGTTTATAAATATAAGAGACGATCTATTATAACAAATATGGCAAATATGATACTGGCGGCACCATTGGTATTAGCAAAGGCCATATTTACCTTACTTAAATTATTGGGACTTACCAATGTATGTTGGTAGATGAGAAGCCCAATAAATAAGAGTGCTCCCATCCAAAATACTAGGTTAAATGCACCGAGATATCCTGTAGTGATGACTAATATAGCACTGAGAGTATGCAAAGTTTTGGAGACTAACAATGCATTTTTTTTCCCCAGCGCAGCAGGAATAGAATGCAGGTTATGAGCTTTGTCAAATTCCTCATCTTGCAGGGCATAAATTATGTCAAAGCCCGATACCCAAGTAAATACTATCCCGGAAAATAGGATAGGCAATAAAGAAAAAAAACCTGTTACGGCTAAATAGGCGCCAATAGGAGACAATGAGAGTCCTAGGCCGAGTACCAAATGACATAAAGGGGTAAACCTTTTGGTATAGCTGTAGAACAATATCACAAATAAGGCTACAAAGGATAGGTAAAACACCAGTAGATTAATAAAATAAGTAGTAACAATAAAAAGCAAAGCACAAAGTATGGTGAAGGCCAATGCTTGAGGAGCGCTAATAATTCCAGCAGGAATCTCTCTTTGGGCAGTTCGAGGATTTAAGGCATCAAATCTTCTGTCTAAATACCTGTTAAAGGCCATAGCAGCACTTCTAGCCCATACCATACAGAGCAATACCTTGAGAAATAATGGGAGGTAGAAAGCAATGCCGATATCAGGCTGTTGCTTATATAACTCAATTGCCCCCAGTGTAAAGCCAATAAAGGCAAAGGGCAGGGCAAATACAGTATGACTGAATTTGACTAAAGAAAGGTAATGTGTAACCCTTTGTATCATCATAATGAGGAAGATGACTTTGTTTTTTCTCCAGAAACTACATGGGCTTTAAAGCTGACAGAAATAGCTTCTGACTGTGCATTAGAGTAGATCATCACGCTTTTTTGCTGATGACCAACTCTTTTTGTGCTATTAAATAATACAGAAATAGTTCCTTTTTCTCCAGGTAATACAGGTTCTTTAGAGAATGAAGGAACGGTACATCCACAGGAAGCCTTAGTTTTTACAATTACTAAAGGATGTTTCCCTGTATTTGTAAAAGTATAAGTATGTGTTACTTTATCTCCTTCGGTAATAGTACCAAAATCATATTCTGTATGATCGAAAGCAATGGTAGTCTTAGGAATATCAGGAATAATAACTTTTTCATGGGCAGGGTGGTCATCTTCTCCTTTAAACTTATTGAAGATGGCTGTACGGCTCACACCACTAAGCTCTACCACGGCAATGGTAAGCATTGATAAAGTTAATAAGGTGAGTAGTATGGTTTTGTATTGTGCGTTCATAAATTGTCTGGAATTAAATAATGGATTCTAAGAATTAGCTTCCCATACTTTCACAAGATGAACTAATACTTCCACCGATTTTTCCATGTCTTGTACGCTTACATATTCTTGCTTGCTATGAATCCCCATTTCACCAGTAAAAATATTGGGGCAGGGAAGCCCTAAAAAGGAAAGTCTTGAACCATCTGTACCCCCACGAATACGCATACGTTCAACTTGGAGGCCTGCCTGGGTATAGGCTTCTGCAGCATATTCCATCACCTGAGGATGTTGATCCAGAATTTCTTTCATGTTGCGGTATTGCTCCTGCTTATTGAATGTTACAGTAGCTCCCGGAAATTCTTTTATTGTATCATGAGCAATCTCTTTTAAGCGGTTTTCATACTCTTCCAAATTAGGTGTGTGAAAGTCTCGGATAATAAAGCTGACAGTAGCTTTTTCAAGCGTGCCTTCTATATGCGTGGGATGTACAAAACCTTCGGTACCTTCTGTAGTTTCAGGACTCCAGCTGTCTTTAGGTAACTTATCAATAAACGCTGCTGCTGCTTTGATAGCGTGTACCAGTTTGCCTTTGGCATATCCAGGATGTGCACTGATGCCATGAAAGGTTACAGTAAACGCATCAGCAGAGAAAGTTTCTCCTTCTAAGTGTCCTCTTTCACCACCATCTAACGTGTATCCAAAATCAGCGCCTAATTTTTCCATATTGATGGCGTTTACTCCCCGTCCGATTTCTTCATCGGGGGTAAAGAGGATTCGAATTTTACCATGAGGAATTTCAGGATGACTTAAAATATACTGAGCAAAATCCATGATAATAGCAACTCCGGCTTTGTCATCTGCACCTAGGAGGGTAGTACCAGAAGCTGTGATGATATCTTCTCCTATTTTACTTACTAGATAGGGATGATTAGCTGTGGAGATAATTACAGAAGGATCATCAGGGAGCTGAATGTCTTTTCCATCCCAGTTTGGATGCAGTATGGGTTTTACTCCTGTGCCACTACAATCTGGGGCTGTGTCTACATGCGCACAGAAACATAATACAGGTACATTTTTGTCTGTATTAGAAGGAATGGTTGCATATACATAACCGTGTTCATCAAGCTCTGCATCTGTAATGCCAATAGCTTTTAATTCTTCAACGAGAACTCTACTGAGATCTTTTTGTTTTTCAGTAGAGGGTTGAGAAGTAGATTCCGGATCGCTTTGAGTGTCAATTTGTACATATTTCATAAAGCGATCTTTCACTGTATGTGCATAACCTTGTATAGACATGTAACATTAATTTAAGCAGCAAAAATACGTTTAAACCCAAGAAAACGCATTGGTTTTCGATAATTGTTGTTTTTACATGGGTTTATGTTATATCAAAAAAAGCAAAGGCATCTTTCCATAGAAAAATGCCTTTACCGAAATTGTTATAATGAATTAGGATTTAAAATCCTTGATGGCGATGCTTAAGTCAAATATAGTGGCATTGGATGATAATACATTTTCAAGGATACTACTTCCGGCAGCACTTCTATATCCTGCAGCACAGTGTACCATAATAGGTTTGTGGGTGGGTATTTCACCAGCTCTTTCTCTTAATTCATAGAGTGGGATAGTTACTGCACTGGCGAATATCTTCCCTGCATTTACCTCAGATGGATTTCTGATATCCACTATGGTATAGGCATCTACATTGGCTTTAAATTCCTCTACAGAAAAAGAGGGCGATTGAATATATCCGTAATCAGATACAAAAACACCTTCAATTTGATTCTCATAGCCTATTTTAGCAATCCTTGCTACCAATGTTTTAAGTTGTTCTTCATTGCTGCCTGTGAGATAGAATTTTTCTCCCGGAGCAATAATGCTACCCAGCCAGGTTTCAAACTTAGTATCTATCATGAGATTGATAGCTTTAGGAAGGTGTCCTGCTTTAAAGGCCTCCTGTGATCTTGTATCAATTATCACAAGAGAAGAATTCAAGTTTGCTGCATCTTCCTGATTGCATACAGGAGCTAAAAATGGTACAGCATCTATACTTTCCTGAAAGTTGGGGGCACCCTCTTTATTTATAGAAACAGAGTTGGGGAAATATTTTGGAACAAAAGGCTGGTCTGCAAGTAAAGCTTCAATAAATTCTTCTTCAGACATTTCTTGTAAGCTCCAGTTGCTAATTTTTTCGGCGCCTATCGTGCTGTGATTAGCTTTACTTAAACCTTTCCCACAAAGACTGCCGGCACCATGTGCAGGATATACTATTACATCGTCAGGCAGATTGAGGTATGTGTTTCGAAGAGAATAATACATCTGTTTCGCTAAATCCCTTCTCGAAGCTGTAATAGCTCCTGCCTTTTCGCGCAAGTCGGGACGACCGCAATCGCCAATAAATAATGTGTCGCCAGAAAATACTGCTAACTTTTTTCCTTGCTGGTCTTCTAATATTACGCTGATGCTATCCGGAGAATGTCCGGGAGTGTTATGAGCCTTTAAATAAACATCACCGATCTGCAATACATCTCCATTATCAAAGCTTTGATAAGGATAGGTTGCGCCTAATAGACTACTTACATAGATGGTAGCATCTGTACTTTTATGGATTTCAAGATGGCTGCTGATAAAATCTGCATGGGGATGTGTCTCAATAACCGCCTTAATGGTTGCATTGTGTTGTTTGGCAAATGCATAATAAGGGGCTGGGTCTCTGGCGGGATCTATGAGCACTATTTCATCGTGGCTCAGAATAGCGTAGGAAAAATGCGCAAGATTAATATCCTCAAATTGTTTTATTTCCATAAAGTATTATTTTATGGTAAAGATACAAGTCATTAAGCGCTTTCAGGATGATGTTTATCAGTTTTTCTGTCTTAAAAAAATGATAAAAAGCATTATCTCCTGCTTATGAAGCACTCTTCAGCATGAGGTTATGCATCTTTCCTCCTTCGCCAGGAGGCCATTGCAAGCAATAAAAACTTGATACAAATACATTAGATTTGCTATAAACAGGACAATAATTTTTCTTACACACATTTCCTGAATAAAATATTCTTATGCTAAAAGCAATTGTTTTGGTAGGTATAGGTGGAGGGATGGGAAGTGTGCTGCGTTATATGACCTCTTCATTTATGACAAAATATTTTCCCTCTTCTTTCCCCTGGGGTACTTTGAGTGTAAATGTGTTGGGTTGCTTGCTAATGGGGGTGTTATTGAGTTTGGGAGAACGCCAGTCATGGATGAATAATGATCTCAGGTTGTTGTGGCTCACAGGTTTTTGCGGAGGCTATACTACTTTTTCAACCTTTGCATCAGAAAATATCCAATTATGGCAGTCAGGGCAAATACTCACTGTGATAGCATATACTATTGCCAGTGTATTACTAGGCTTAGTGGCTGTATGGCTAGGGTTGGTAATGGTTAAAATGTAGTTGTTTGTACTATTAGCTATCTATGTGAATATACGTTTTAATACATCTGGTGCTTCAAAATCAATCCATTCAATTTCTTTGTCTTTTCGAAACCAAGTCAATTGACGTTTGGCATAGTTTCTAGTATGTTGTTTGATTTTTTCGATAGCTGTTTCCAGATCGTATTTTCCGTCGAAATGTTCAAAAAGTTCTGTATAGCCTACTGTTTGGAGGTTTTTAAGATGTCGATAGGGATATAGTTTCTGAGCTTCTTCTACCAATCCTTGGTTGATCATATTATCTACGCGGAGATTAATTCGTTCGTATAGTTTTTCACGGGAAATGGTAGGAGCAAATTTTACGACATGAAAATCGCGTTTTTTCTTAGTGCCTGTTTTATAAGTAGTAATACTGGATCCTGTAGAACGGATGAAGACAAGCGCGCGAATCATTCTGGCGGGGTTTTGCATTTCTCCCTGAGCAGCAAATAAAGGGTCTTCCTTTAGTACGGTTTCCTGAAGCCATTGTATCCCCCTTTCCTTATAAGTTCGGTTTACCTCTTGAACAATTTCATTTTTAACTGCAGGCATGGTGTCTAGGCCTTCACAAAGTGCCTTGATGTATAAACCTGTACCGCCACAAACGATAGCTGCATCTTTGTATTGAAAGATATCATGCAAGTATCCTAGGGCTAATTTTTCAAAATCTGCTGCGGTAATATCCTGTGTAATGGGGAACTGATCGATAAAGTAATGTGGAATTTCAGCTCGAACTGAGAGAGAAGGTTTTGCAGTTCCTATTGTTGTTTCCCTATAACATTGCCTGCTATCAGCAGAAATAATGGCTGTGTCTAGAAAGCGTGCCAATTTTAGAGAAAGGTCAGTTTTCCCTGATGCGGTAGGTCCTGCAATTACATAGACCATTTTACCCGAGGCTGTCATACAAGTTGAAGTGTTTCAATGAAAATTGCAGCAGCAAATTCTGAGCTATTTTATACATCCAATGAATCTCCCAATAAATCTGATCCAGAATCTTCATCTCCTTCACTACTATATCCATCTTCCATGTCACTGGCTCCCAGATCGTATTGCTCTTCTGTTTCTATCAAGGCGTTTTTCTCGGGAGCTAGCTTATTGCTATATTGTTGTGGTGCAATGCCTTCTTTTCTCACCACACAAGGATAATTGAGTTTTGGATTTTCTTCCTTACTAATGCCGATCAAATCTACATGGAACATCCATTGTTTGTTTGGGTCATATATATATACGAACTTCTGATCTGTTTGAGAAATTAATGCCGAAACAGGTGTTTTTAGCATGGATAGCGCAGGTGCCGATTTTTTATTGACTAAAACCTCGCTATTGATCTCCCTTCCTTTTTGCCATCTTTCATTGGATTCATAAAAAGATGCACTATGTTTTCCATCAAACTCAAAAGCTTGTATAATAGCATGATGTAATTCTAGAAAACTTTGTGATGGACGTATTTCAATATCTCTATACACCTGGTCGTCTTCTTCCCAGTAAACTCTGAATCGAAAAAGTGGCATGTTGTAAAAGTAGTTAAAATCAGTAATCTCTGAAAATATTGACTATTTTACCTGACCAGTTTTTTTAAATGGATGCCTTTGTTCCCATGATTCCTCGGTGTGATAAGTGGAAATAAGTATGGGTACTAAGTTTCTGATAATGAAGTTCTTTATGTATAGGTATGTAGATAAATATACTGGTTCGCACCCTATTCTTGCTTTGGCTTCCAGAGCTGTTCTACCTAAAATAAGTTTCTTTTTACGCATAGCAATAGCTAGCTCTAACCCGAAAAACAAGATGTTGAAATAGAGGTGTAAAGCATTGTTTTTATGGTAATCCAACCCGATATAGAACATATCAAACTGATCTTCCCGATCCCAGGCACTGAAAAATGCTACGGGGTTGTTCTCTTCTGTAATTAACCATATTCTCAACGTATCTGGAAAATGTTGTTTGAGCATGGGAAGGAAGGCTGCATTTAACTTTCCCAGTCTTACTGTTTGATTTTGATATACTTGTTCATAAAGTTGATACAGGATGTTTGCACAAGCGTGAGTTTCTTGAACTGATAACTCTTTTACCTGCAATTGTTTCCATGTATTGCGAATGTTTCGGAAGCGCTGGGCATATTTATGTTTTAGGGATTGCTCATAATGATGAATGTCTTTCCATGCGTCAGGGATATGTAATTGCATGGATACATCATTGCGCAATGGGAAAAAATATTTTGCATGGTTTTGGAAATAGGGAACCAATGCTTGAGGCATATCCTTAACAACCGTAGAGGAAAGACAGAATTTTCGCTGTGCTTCTGCTATGGCCTTTACATAGCATTGGAAGCATTCGTATGGACTTAGCTCTGGGAGGGCATAAAAGCTTTGGATATCATGCCTAAACAAATGGCCGGCGACCATAAGTTTAGGCTTGGATATAGTCAGTAACATTTTAATGCCCCAGCGTTGCAGGGTAGGGAGCTTATGAAGTGCAAAGTGTTTTTCCTGTAAGGGAAGTATTTGAAAACAGGCAGCTGCTACAGCCTGATGATGATAATAGATCAATGCATATACATAGCTCAGATCTGGTAAATGCATTTGTTCATGTAGTTCTAAGTTAGCCAGTTGCAGATAATGTGATTGAGGTATAAGAACGTGCCAGTCTGCGGGAATTTGGGAGGCCTTTGTGTAAATAGACACACGGTAGGGGCTACTTTGGCTACATATTTTTTTCATGAACATTATAATTGCTTCTGCATGGCAATATGCGGAATGGTAACTTCCGTGAAAATCTCTCCGTAGGCTTCATAGCCACAACGTTCGTAAAACTTTCTGGCAGTGATACGTGCATGGAGTATAATTTTTTGATACCCATGTTGACGGGCAAGATTTTCTGCGGCAGTAACCAGTTTTCTTCCTTCCCCTTGGCCTTGGCAATCCGCATCAATAGCCATTTGGCGGAGCTGAATTACTTGTTCATTTTTCGGTTGCAACATCACACATCCGTGGATTGTATGTTGAGATGTAGCAATGAGGATCAAGTCGTTTTTCTCACCTTCCAAGGATTCGTCAAATAGAGATAAGCCTAGTGGTTTTCTAAGCCATAAGTCTCTAAACTTGAGTAGAGATGGATATTCGGGATCAGAAGTTCGGATTTGTTTTATTTGTAATTCCGTTTTCATAAGCCATTAAGGAAGTTCCAACGTGGTTGTTTGATTGCTTCTTACATGAAAAACATGTTTCTCTTCGTTATGTACTGGAATTTGTGGATTTTTCTTATATCGCGCCTGATATTTGCCAGGTTGTAGGCGCAGTTTTTGCTTTTCAGGATTGCCATTAATTTCAATAGCATAAAACTGAACAAACTGGTCTCCTAACTGATAAAACAGACCAACCTTACCTAAATCATTTTCATTGGTAAATTCCACATATCCAGGTTCTGGGATGTCTATTCGGTAACTGCTGGCAAAGTCCAGATCGATGGTTCTTCTGGATACAGGCAGGGTATTGATTTCTATGTGGTAGTTTCCAGATTCATAGTCCATTTGTGTATCACATCTTTGCGTGACTAATGGTCCGGGTTCAAAATTTTTCTTTACTACTGCGATAAATTCAGTTACTGGTCGGTCGATGTTACCATCATAAGCAAAAGAAAGTGTGCCTTTCACAGATTTGATGGTGACTTTGTTTTTCTGGCCAGCCAGAATCTGCACATTTTTTGTTACTAAGTTCCCATTCTTTCCTACTACGAGTGTATAAATTCCAGGGGGGAGTTCTTGCGGATCAGGATCCCCGTTGGGTCCTACTGTTCGGTAAAATTTCTTAACTTCTTGTCCTGTACGGGAATCTAATACTTTAACGGGAGGGGATGTCTGGTAATATTTACCTTTTCCATCTGTGAAATAGATGGCCAATAGCGTTTTGTCTGCATTTTCAGTTGTGGTTACAAAGCTCGTTTCCTGCTGTTGCTGAGGAGGAGGTGTGTTCTTTACCGCTGGTCGGGATACAGGTTGGGTGGTAGCTACAGCTGTTTTATCAGGTACTGGTGGTTTAGGAGTGGGTATCGGAATGGGTTTGGGTGCTGGTGTTGACCAGAATAAAGGGAAGTGTTTGGTGCGTGTTTTGGTATAGATAGTACGTACGGTGTCTTTTGCTGGTTTAAGATTGTCCTGAACTACAATTCTGGTATTTCTGGGTGGTTCTTGAACAACAGGCGCCACCTGTGCTGGTGTGGTATCTTTAGGTGTATCTGGAAGGGAAGGTTGGGGTGCAGGAGCCGGAGGTGTTGGTTTGGGTGTGTTTTTGGGAGCTGTTGCTACAGCAGGAGGTGGCGGTGTTGGCTCATCTTTTTTGATTCGGGTTTGTAATGTTTTCCTGTAATAAGATGAGATAGAATCTACCGCAATAGCAATACCATTACTGTCACTGGCTGTAAAATAGGTGCCCAGACAAGCATATTGATCCCGCAGAGGGGCATAATCAATCATGCTGATGATATAGGGTTTAAAATCTATTTTTTTGCGTAAGATTGTTTGAACTACATTACATATATCGCCGCCACAGCTTTCTGCTCCATCTGTAATCAATAGTAAGCTATAGGTATAATCTTTTCCGAGTACGAAATCTTGTTCTGCGGCTACTTGAAGTGAGTAAGCAATAGGAGAGACACCGATAGGTTTAAGGCTTGCTAATCGTAAATCCATCTGGATACGATTGTCTCGACTAAACATTACTTCAGATCTGGTGTCATAACAGTTGTTTTCTGGTACGCCATATTGATGCCCATATACTCTAAGTCCGAATTGTACTTCTGGATTCATATGATATACACTGTCCATAAGACGTGTAATCAGATGAGCGGCAGCCTGAAACCGGGTAGTATTATTAGACCAAGGTTCTACCATGCTTGATGAGGCATCCAGCAGAATCAAAACACGATGTTCTTTGTATACATTCTTTTTCTGGGCATTTATATGGCTGAAAACAAAACATAATATCCCAAATAGTAACAGTTTTTGAAAATTCATAAAAGCGTACAGATTACCTGTACGGCAAACCTACATTAAAATTATGAGGAATGAAGAAGTGTATCCGGGCTTTTGTGTGTAAGGCTGTTTTAGAGCAGTAGTCTTTATATTCTAATTGTCTGTAAAATTAATATTTTCAAATTTAGAATTGATTTTCTCATATGTAATGGGGTATAAGGGCATTACTCCTAATTGACTATTATTTAAAAAAAAATTGTTATTTGACTACTCAGGCTATTCAGGAAGTTATGAAGGTAGTTTGCATGCAGATATTTCCCATACCTAATGTAGGTGTAAGCCATAAAGTATTACAAAAATAGAGTCCTCTGCAGATGAGTTGTAAATGGTAAATAGGGTTGGAAGATCGCTATATACGTAGGCATATCATTCAGGGAGCTCACGATTCAGTTCCTTACTGCTAGTTTAAGTCTTGGAGTGTATTTTCTTCAGTTAAGACAATATGGTAAACTGATATACAAGGGTAAGTTTATTAAATAGTAAACTATACAAGTGATATACTTTGTTGACCGAAGTCAAAACAATTTTTTGAGGCTTTTTATGTAGCTAAAACTCGTATCATTTCTATCATGTCGTCTTGTACAGATTGTTTTTGTTTGACGATATCTTTAAATGGAGTGAAACATACAGCGTCATGAATAATACCTGCCATTACGTTGGTTTTTCCTTCTCTTAAAGCTAATACTGCAGAGTATCCTAGTCTGCTGGCTAGAATTCTGTCTGCACAAGTTGGAGAACCACCACGTTGTATATGTCCCAGAATAGAGGTGCGAACACTGAGGTTTGGGAATCTTTTTGCAATTAAGGATGCCAGTTCCTGTGCGCCACCAAAATCATCTCCTTCAGCTACTACAATAATGTACACGTTTTTCTTTCGTCCTTTGTCATAGGCAATACGTTGAAGTACAGAATCTACGTGAGTAGGTATTTCTGGGATGAGAATATCTTCAGCACCACAGGCTATGCCGCTATGTAGAGCTAAGTAACCTGCATCTCTGCCCATTACTTCCACAATGAAAAGTCTGTCGTGCGCATCTGCTGTATCTCTGATTTTATCAATGGCTTCCACAGCGGTGTTTACAGCAGTATCAAAACCAATGGTGGCATCAGTGCCAGGTATATCTTTGTCTATAGTGCCGGGAATACCAATAGCCGGGATTTGGTATGTGTCAAAAAAGTTAACTGCTCCTCTGAAGGTTCCATCGCCACCAATGAGTACGAGTCCTTCAATGCCGTGTTTTTGCAACTGTTCGTATGCTTTTTTTCTGCCTTCTGGTGTTTTAAATTCTTCACTTCTGGCTGTTTTTAGGATGGTGCCTCCTCGCTGAATAATATTGGAAACATCTGTAGCCTGCAGTTCCCGAATATCACCTTCAATCATACCCTGATAACCGCGGTAGATGCCATATACCTGCATTTCATAGTAAATGGCAGTTCTTACCACAGCACGTATTGCTGCGTTCATGCCAGGCCCGTCGCCACCTGAAGTGAGCACACCTATTTTTTGAATGGGGCGCATAATTTATGTGATGATGATTATACACTTAAAGGTAAGTGCTTTCTTTAAATTTCTACTAGGCAGAATGGAAAGTAATGTTTAGAAGAAGTCATAACTTCTGCGCGATAGCATATAGCGTATTCCTCCATACACCAGAGCTGTATTGTGCGCGCGCACGGTATTGTTTTCAAATTCGTATCTACGTAAATGGGTGCCTAAATCTATAAACAGATTGGGTTTAAACTGGTAGGTTACGGTACCTTGCACCCATGTGCAATGAGTGGGTACTCCGTTGATCATATGTACACCGTAATCGCTTTCGCGAGTGTCGTATGATTTGAGGATGTTGCTGCCATAATTAGCAACCCCTGTATCTTGCCCTTGCTGATAATATCCGGCTTTCAATAAGACTACCCAGTCTTTATGTGGCTGATATCGTGCCTGTCCAATGAATTCTCGGATGCCGGCTCCTAAAGGATGTGCTAGGGGTTGGTTATAATGAGTGAAATTGGTCATTAAATCTCTGTGTGTATAAGTGTAGGGGCGTATCAGATTTAATTCTGCCTGCAGATCTAGATTTTTAACGGAAAAGGCATTAAAATATTTTCCGCCTAACTGTAATCCCCATTTGTTTGCCCAATACCCTTTGTTTGCAAAGAATTCTTTAGCAGTAAATTCATTGAGTAAAAATTGTCCATAAAACTGTAATCGTTTGAGGACAATTGCCTTGAAGTTAATACCCAGACTCACTTTGTCAGGACTACCCAAAGCACGCTCTGTTTGTCTATAAAAGATAATGGGGTTTAGGTATCCAAATTCAAATCTGTCTCCACGACCAAATACAACTGTTTCAAATAGCCCAATATTTAACCAGCGTGTAGCATTGATGCTAAGGTGATGCATGGTGAGATATTTATGTTTGCCGGTTGTGCCATGCTGGGGTACCAACTCCATGTATAGATTCTGATAATGGAGTTTCCATACCCGGGTATTGATACGCAGGTAGGGGGCAGCAGCAGCAAAATCACTGATAAATAGTGATCGAATACCATCGCCAATAAAATGCTTACCAAAGCCAGCAGTAGCAGAAATATAATCTTGTAAAATGGGTACATCTACATGTGCATTTACCAGCAGATAGTTGGCTCTTCCATCTTGGGAGATTGTATAAGGTCCAGCTCCGGGTACTGCACCAAATTTGTATTGCCAGTTTTGAACATAAGCTGGTGCGGTTTCCTGTTGATGTGTTACTTCTGCATAAAAACCAAGGCCTTTACCCACCTTGCCTCTTACTACAACACCGTATTGCGCATTGAGCGAAGGTTTGTTTTGTTTGTTATCTGAGATAAATTGAAACCCAAATGCTGGGTTTACAGAAAGGAAAAATTTCTTGTCATGTACACTAATGAAATCTGCTGGTGTTTTATAAAATGGATCGATCCATTTTTTTGGGGAATAAGAGATCTCAGGAGCCCATTCCTGATGAACAGATAAAGCACGATGGATATTAGATTTATCTTGGCGGGTAAATTGTTTCTCATTTTCTTTTAGCTTTTCTGCAAGAAAATAACTGTATTCTTTTCGGGAGATAGGTTGATTAGCAAGAAATAGACTATCAGACAAAGAACCAGAAAGTGTTTCGAGACGATCTGCTAGATGTGATGTTTCTCTGTCTATGAGAAGCCATGTGGTTTGTGCTAATGCCGAAGAAGAGAAGAGTATCAAAAACAGACAAAAGAGGATACAAACCCGTACACCAGATCGTATAAAAAGATAGTAATACACACTATTGTGTTGCTGTAACTTGCTTTGTATTAACGCATCAGGTATTATAATAGAACGGTGTATTACATCTTTCATAGATGAGCTAAAGTTAAAGAATAATTAATTGATTCGTAAATATGACTGCAAGATAAGTTGTTTATTCCGTATGTTTTTTACGATACATTTTTTCTCCAGCAGGTATAGCTACGGGTAATTTATTAGCATCGGGTGGAATAGGACAGGAATAGCCATCACTATAAGCACAATAGGGGTTGTATGCTTTATTAAAGTCAATTTCAATAACCTCTCCCTGTATATCTGGTATTGATAAATCCAGATATCTACCACCTCCATAGGTGGTTTCGTAGTTGGTTAAGTCTTTAAAGGGTAAAAAAAGATGGTTTTTATATTTAGGATCCTGAGATAGTTTTACGCTTTGGTACACTTCAAGGCTGTATAGTTGTCCCAACAGCCTGAAGTGTAACACCGCATATTTACGGTAAGGTTTCTTTTTACCGTTATATGTAGCCATATCAAAAGGCTTTTTATTTTTGACTAGCTGTACATTTGCCCTTACCTTATAAGTTGGGTCGGGTTCAAAAAAATCTAGAAACACAGTGTCTTCAGCTTTAAGCGGGCTGTGTTTATCTGTGATTAATGATGCTATATATTCTTGCCGGTGCTGCAATAAAGCTTGTGAATAGCTGGATTGTGCTGCGGTGGTGACTGCGGTGCCCCACATGCCGGCTACTAACAGAAATAAATAGAATCTATTAAACATGATTTTTTTCGGGTCTCATTTGAGGGAAAAGTAATACATCCTGAATAGACTGTTGGCCGGTTAATAGCATAGCTAGCCTGTCAATTCCAATTCCTATACCTGCGGTAGGAGGCATGCCATATTCCAGAGAACGTAAGAAATCGTAATCAATATACATGGCTTCCTCATCACCACGTTCCATCAGCTTGGCTTGTTCTTCGAAACGTTCTCTCTGATCTATTGGGTCGTTTAACTCACTATAAGCGTTAGCAATTTCTTTACCATTGATAATCAACTCAAATCTTTCCACAAGTCCAGGTTTTTCACGATGTTTTTTAGTCAGAGGACTCATTTCTACAGGATAATCCATGATAAAAGTAGGTTGGATATAGTGGTGTTCACATTTCTCTCCAAAAATCTCATCTATCATTTTGGCTTTACCCATGGAAGGATCTACATGAATTTTCAGTTGTTTACAAACTTCTCTGAGTTCGGTCTCATCCATACCAGACACATCAAAGCCTGTATGTTCCTTTATGGCATCCAGGATACTGATTTTTTTATAAGGAGCTTTAAAGCTAATTACATGATCCTGAGTTTTAACTTCCAGACTACCATTGGTAGCCATGGCAGTTTGTTCGAGCATTTGCTCGGTCGTTTCCATCATCCAATAATAATCCTGATAAGCAGTATAAAATTCAAGGACGGTAAATTCAGGATTATGGGTTCTGTCCATACCTTCATTTCTGAAATTGCGACTGAATTCATACACCCAGTCAAAACCACCTACTATAAGTCTTTTGAGATAGAGCTCATTGGCAATTCTTAAATAGAGGGGTATATCCAGCGCATTATGATGAGTAATAAAAGGACGGGCTGCGGCGCCTCCTGGTATGTTTTGTAATACTGGAGTATCCACTTCTAGCGCACCTCTTTCGTTAAGGAAGTTGCGGATAGCGTTTTTCATTTTGCTGATCTTAACAAATACATCTTTTACGCCAGGATTAACGATAAGATCAGCATATCGTTGACGATATTTAAATTCAGGATCACTGACAGCGTCAAATACCTCTCCATCCTTTTCTTTTACGATAGGAAGTGGGCGAAGTGCTTTTGTTAAGAAGGTAAACTCCTGCACATGAATGGAAATCTCTCCTGTTTTAGTAAAAAATACATACCCGTGCACTCCGATAATATCTCCAATATCCGTGAGTTTTTTCCAAACAGTTTGGTATAGGGTTTTATCCTCGCCAGGACATATGTCATCCCTTTTAATGTATATTTGTATTTTACCAGAACTATCCTGCAATACGGCAAAGCAGGCTTTTCCCATATCACGAATGCTCATAATGCGACCAGCAAGAGATACTTTCGCGTATGCTTCCTTATTGTCTTCAGAAAAATTCTTTTTAATATCTGCTGCTGAATGTGTTACGGGATAGGCGGCAGCAGGGTAAGGATCAATACCTAATGCAATAAGCTCTTTCAGTTTTTCTCTGCGAACCAATTCCTGTTCGCTCCATGTAGTCTGCATATTTTAGAATAAAGATTTTTACAAAATGACGATTGCAAAAATAAGATGTAACATACCAAAAAAGCAGGTGGACGCGTTAAAAAATGAAAATCTTTTTTTGTCAGACAGCATGGAAACTACTATGTTTGACACCTTGTTTAGGCTGAATCAATCTAATGAAGCAATTTATAAAGAAGATATTCCGATATATACCTATCGCATTTACTAAGAATCAACGATACGACATGCTAACAAGGCGCGTGATTCGGAAAGTGTGTGCTCCAGATACAAATTGTATAGATGTGGGATGCCATAAAGGAGAAATTATGGATCTCATGCTTGAATATGCACCTGCCGGTGTACATTATGGCTTTGAGCCTATTCCGGATTTGTACGAATATCTGGATAAAAAGTACGGAGATGTACCTAATTGTATTATCAGTGATCTGGCGTTATCCAATAGTGCTGGCTCTACTGCTTTTAACTATGTAGTGTCTAATCCCTCCTATAGTGGGATTCGCAAAAGAAAATATGACCGTCCTATAGAAGACGATATACAAATAACTGTTACGATAGATCGGATGGATCATGTGCTTGACCCTACTTATGATCCTGGTTTAATTAAAATAGATGTAGAAGGCGCTGAATTACAAGTGTTGGAAGGTGCAAGTCTTACCTTAGACCGGTATCACCCTGTTATAATTTTTGAATTTGGCTTGGGAGCATCAGATGTGTATGGCACCACTCCTGAAAAGCTCTGGAAATTTTTAACAGACAAAGGTTACCATATTTATTTACTGGATAAGTGGCTTGCCAATCAACCTCCATTAAGCTTTGAAGAATTAAAAAGACAGTATGAGGAGCGTATCAACCATTATTTTATGGCTGTACATACTAAATAAGATTATTTAATCTTCGTCATCCATTTTTTCCAACATTACCTGTAGCTCACGCCATGTTTCTTCATGCAATATGGGTTTCGTAGTTTTTTCTTTGTTCTGAATATAAGTAAGAAGGTATTTAGCACGTTCTGTACTATGCGGATGTGTACTTAACCATGATAAATAACTATGGATTTTTTCTTGTTCTGAAAACTGATATAGAAATGCTGCAAATGGTTCCGGATCAATAGATGCTTGTATCAGATAATCGGCAGAGGCAATATCTGCTTCCTTTTCCTGTCTTCTGTCAAATGCTGCAGAGGATAAAAATTTAGCAGCTTCGCGAATAACATCTCCTCCTGAAGAACCTGCAGCTGAAGTTAGAATGGCGAGGCTAAACTCTTTGATAAGTTTTTTCATGACATGATTTAGCTCCATATGCGCAATTTCATGTCCAATTACTCCCGCTAAGGCTTCTGGACTTTCGGTTTGTTTGATGAGCCCACTATAAATTATCAGATGATTGTCGGGAAGGGCAAATGCATTCACTTCATCTTTCTTAAGCAGATGGAGTTTAATATTTTCCTTAGGTATGTTATTGGCTTTTGTAATTCTCGAAACAATTGAATCTACACTCTTCGTGATAAATGGATCTTTAATTTCTTTGTCTGATTTTTTATAAATCTCCCAAATCAGTTTTCCCAATTTAGCTTCTGTTCTGTCAGCATTTTCACGAATGGGCAATATCTCCATCCAGTTGACCATACGAAAAAGCGTCCATATAGAGAGTGCGAAGATGAGAATAAAACTACCTTGCCAAATGATCTTTTTCATATTTAGGTTTGCATAGGATATCTGTGAGGCTACCAAAAAACAGCCAGCTTACATGTTTGCCTTTTCTTACTTGGATAGCAGAATATATGGTAGCAAATAATTCTAACAGGTTAAAAATGAACACACTTATAATATAGGCTAGGTAGTCGTTTGTTATGGGAGCATCTCCAAAGAGGATATAAACAGTCCACCAAAACCCATAACTATTTACCAGCAACAAGGTTAATTGAGATAATAATGCCTGCATGCAATGCCATCTGACAAAATAGGTGCTTTTTCTATTGCCTATGTAAAAACCTAATGTAGCTAGCAGATTTATAATTGGAAGCGGAAACCCGGCCATAATTGCTATCAGCGACATGAGATAACTGTTTGAAGCTTTTTCGGCTTCATGATCTGATGGTTTATAATAGAATGGCTTTGTGTACATTATAGTTGCTTAATTATATTCCATATCCAGTTCATACCCATCAGGCATATGAATGGAATAAATATCCAAGGATTTCGTAATCGTTTTTCTACACTAAGATATGATTTATATAAGCTATTGCGTTGTACAATAAGATCCCAAAGAAGCCATGTGGGGATAGCAATCAATGCCCACGCCATAAATAATCCCATCGGATTCAGAAAAATAGCCTCTGATATATTCCCCTGAAAAAGTGCCAATACAGACCGGGTTGTTCCGCACGAAGGGCAGGGAATGCCTGTGATGTTTTTGAAAATACAAAGCGATTGAGTAGTAACTGACGTACTCAACAGCCACAGGTAACCCAGCAGGCATCCTGCTGTCAGAAACAGATATAGCTTGTTTCTACTCATCATGACAGCAAAAAAATGTTGCAAATTTATAGGTAGAAATCTTTAGCACCTGAGTGCCCAAACGTAATCTCAATGAAATGACAACTAAATATTAGTATAATATTCTTTGCAACTTTTCCATGTTTTTTTGTCTGGCCACACCCATGATCAAGAACCAATCAACAATAATCCAAATTCCCAGCCCACCACAAGTGAGCAGCTTAGCAACCCCAAGTCCTATGTCGCCTACTAAAAATCGGTCAATGCCAATACTACCTGCTAGAATGGAAACAATAAGACTGATGATGGGATCATGAAATTGTTGCATTTGCAACAGCGACCATTTACTTTCATCAAGTTTTAGGAGTTGCTCCCGTATAGCTAGTAAATTGTGCTCTTCAAAATATTTGTTGTTAGCCAGGATAAACATATCCACTTTGTGTGCATCCATAGTCCATATTGTGGTTTAATCGGTGAAAATGTGTCGTTTTTTCTAAGTGAATCCACGTAATTTTTTCAATATTATAAAAAAAATATTGCAATCGCAAGTCGCCCGGTACGGAGATTAGCTGTTTCCTTATGGATTAAATGAATAGTGGCATAAATCGATAAACCGATGTCCCGAATGTGTGAATTGTTTTTTCTACTTTTACCTTCTAAATCATAATACCTTACGATAATGGCACATCAACTCTTACAAGGAAAAAAAGGAATTATTTTCGGAGCCTTAGACGAGCGTTCTATAGCTTGGAAAACAGCTTTGCGAGTAGTAGAAGAAGGCGGGCAGATTGTATTGAGCAATGCTCCGATCGCATTGCGCATGGGCAAGATTAATGAGTTGTCTAAAGCATGTAACAATGCTCCGGTGATTGCTGCAGATGCTACTTCTATAACAGATCTTGAAAATTTATTTGATAAGAGTATGGAGTGCTTGGGGGGAAAGCTGGATTTTGTATTGCATTCTATTGGTATGTCACCCAATGTACGTAAAGCAATTCCTTACACAGATACCAACTATGATAATTTCTTAAAAACGCTGGATATTTCTGCGCTTTCTCTGCATAAAGTGTTGCAGACAGCCATGAAAAAAGATGCTTTAAATGAATGGGCATCTGTGGTAGCACTTACCTATATAGCGGCTCAGCGCACTTTCCCTGGCTACAATGATATGGCTGAAGCTAAATCTTTATTAGAGAGCATTACCAGAAGCTTCGGGTATCATTATGGATTTGCTAAAAAAGTAAGAGTAAATACTATTTCTCAGTCTCCGACCATTACTACGGCAGGATCAGGAGTGTCAGGGTTTGATGCTTTTTATCATTATGCAGAAAAATTATCTCCATTAGGGAATGCTTCGGCAGACGATTGTGCTTCTTATTGTGTGATGATGTTTAGTGATTATTCACGTATGGTTACGATGCAAAATCTTTTCCACGACGGAGGATTCTCATTTACTGGTGTTAGCCAGGGATTAATCGAAGAGTTGCAACAGGTATGGGATAACAAATAATGATACTTAGATTTAGCTAGTAGATACTACAATAAATTAATATGCCTTCACGTTTCCTACGTATGATCGGTTTGAAGAAAGGCTGTCTGGCCTTAGCCCTAGTGTGTGGTGTATGGGGAACTCATGCTCAGGTTACAGGAGGTAAGTATTCTATGGCATTTCTTAAAATGCCCAATGCGCCGCATATTTCTGCATTGGGAGGTATCAATATTGCCAATCCCGAGAAAGATATCTCTTTTGTGTTGCAGAATCCTTCCCTGATGCGACCTTCTTTGCATAATCAGTTAGGACTCAACTACAATAATTATTATGCAGGGATAAAAGTGATGAATCTGAATTATGGCTTTCGCGTAGACAAACTGGATACAGATTTTTTGCTTGGGATTCAATACCTGAACTATGGTGAATTTACAGCTACAGATGCATCAGGTAATTCATACGGGAATTTCAGAGCGAGAGATTATGCTATTACCGTAGGGGCTTCAAGAGCATATAAAGAAAGATGGCGTTATGGTGGTGCTTTAAAATGGGCGCATTCTCATTTGTATGACCGAACCAGTGCTGCTTTACTGATGGATTTTGGCATCAACTACATGGATACGGCCAACCATATCACTGTAGGGATGGTGGCAAAGAATATCGGTTTTGTAGCTAAGAAATATAATCCGGCTCTCCCGGCAGAGCCACTTCCCTTTGATTTGCAGCTGGGAATTTCCAAACGGTTTAAACATCTTCCTTTACGATTGATGGCTACCCTTCATCATTTATATGAATGGGATATCCGCTACGATAATCCGGCAGATATAGAAGGAAGTACATTTTTAGGTCCTGCAGACAGTAGTGGAGGAGGCAAGCAATCTCATTTTGCAGATAAGCTCTTCAGGCATTTTATATTTGCTGGAGAGCTTACCTTGGCAAAACGACTTACAATTATCATTTCCTATAACCACATGCGCAGAGGGGAGCTGAAAATAAAAGATAAGGCTGCGCTGGCAGGTTTTGCATTTGGAGCTTCACTTTACCTCAATAAATTTCAGGTGCATTATGGGCGTTCTTATTACCATGTGTCAGGAGCCTATAACGAGATAGGTTTAAATTTCAACTTGAATCAACTATTTCATGTAGGTGGAATGGGTGATAAAATCAACTGGAATGCTAGTTACCCAGGCTGGTAGCGATAAGTTTTTACACATTTTTTCCTATAATTAAT
>ENA-UOVV01000126-UOVV01000126.1-compost-metagenome-genome-assembly--contig:-NODE-126-length-114691-cov-16.774050_pt1 | contig 114691 bp, 119 predicted proteins | sample MGYA00238155_ERZ761577 | MGnify/ENA primary metagenome ERZ761577 (study PRJEB28898, sample SAMN06268775) | compost metagenome | isolation source: Emeryville, CA | place: USA:Emeryville, CA...
TCCAGGGCGAGCGCGAAATGGCGGCAGACAACAAGCTGCTCGGCCAGTTCGACCTTGTGGGCATTCCGCCCGCACCGCGCGGCGTGCCGCAGATCGAAGTTGCGTTCGACATCGACGCGAACGGCATCGTCAATGTGTCCGCCAAGGACAAGGCGACGGGCAAGGAACAGACCATCCGCATCGAAGCCTCGGGCGGTCTCTCGGAAGCCGACATCGAAAGAATGGTGAAGGATGCCGAGGCCCATGCCGAGGAAGACCGGAAGCGGCGTGAGGAAGTCGAGACGCGCAACCACGCAGAGGCGCTTGCCAACTCGACCCAGAAGACGCTCGCTGAAAATGGCGAGAAGATCGGCGCTGATGTGAAGGCAGAAGTGGAAGCAGCCCTTGAAGCGCTGCGCACCGCACTTGCCGGCACGGATGCAGCCGAGGTCAAGGCGAAGGCCGACGCGCTCACGCAGGTCTCCATGAAGATGGGCGAGGCGCTTTACAAGGCCGCGCAGGCTGAAGCCGAAAATGAAGCGGCGGCGGCAGGCGATGCCACGAGCGGCAAGACGCAGGATGATGTCGTTGACGCCGAGTTCGAGGAAGTTGACGAGAACAACAAAGATCAGGACAAGCCCGCCTGATCCGGGCCATCGTCATGACCTCCGCTTTCACACATAGCCAGGCGGGACGGGCGCGCAAGAGCGCGTTCGCCCCGGCCCCTTCGCGAGCAAGGTGATATCCCATGTCGAAGCGCGATTTTTATGACGTGCTCGGCGTGAGCCGCAACGCAACCGCCGATGAGCTGAAAAAGGCTTATCGGACTCTCGCCAAGAAATACCATCCCGACCAGAACCAGGGCGACCCGACTGCCGAGCAGCGTTTCAAGGAACTCAACGAGGCCTATGACACGCTGAAGGACGAGCAGAGCAGGGCGGCCTATGACCAGTTCGGCCATGCCGCTTTTGACGGCAGCATGGGCGGTGGCGGCTTTGGAGCGCGCGGCGCGCATGGCGGCTTTGGCGGCGCGTCCATGTCCGACATTTTCGACGATCTTTTCGGCGAGTTCATGGGTGGCCGGGGCCGCGGCGGAAGGCGCGGCGGCGGCCAGACGCGCGGACATGATCTGCGCTACAACATGGAAATCACGCTGGAAGAAGCCTTTGAAGGAAAGAAGGCGCAGATTCGCGTGCCGGGTTCGGTGTCATGCGATGTCTGCGCCGGCACAGGTGCCGCTCCCGGCTCGAAGCCTGTCAGCTGTCCGACCTGTCAGGGTGACGGCAAGGTGCGCGCGGCGCAGGGCTTCTTCACCATTGAACGCACCTGCCCGAGCTGCCACGGGCGCGGCCAGACGATCGACAAGCCCTGCACCAATTGTCATGGCGCGGGCCGGACGGAGAAGGAGCGCACGCTCTCCGTCAATATCCCCGCAGGCGTCGAGGATGGCACACGCATCCGCCTTGCCGGAGAGGGCGAAGCGGGCATGCGCGGCGGACCGGCAGGCGATCTCTATATTTTCCTGTCGGTGAAGCCACACCACATCTTCGAGCGCGATGGCGCGGATCTTTTCTGCCGCGTGCCGATTTCGATGGTCACCGCCGCGCTTGGCGGCGAGATCGAGGTGCCGACGCTGGGCGGCAAGAAGGTGAAAGTGAAAGTGCCGGAAGGCGCACAGACCGGCCGCCAGTTCCGCTTGCGGGGCAAGGGCATGCCGGTGCTCAATTCGCGCGATACGGGCGATCTCTATATCCAGATCACCATTGAGACGCCGGTGAACCTGACGCGCAAGCAGAAGGATCTTCTCAAGGCGTTCGAGGAAGCCTCCTCACCCAGCAACAGCCCGCAAAGCACCGGCTTCTTCGCCAAGGTGAAGGAGTTCTGGGACGGCTTCCAGAATTGAAAAAGACGGATAATCTGCAAAGGCCCCGCGCAACACTGCCGGGGCCTTTTTCCTGTCCGGATGCGCGCCCATGACCTCTCCGCTTTCTGCCTATCTCATCCCGATTGCGCTTCTCGTCGTCTCCAATGTTTTCATGACGGCGGCCTGGTACTGGCATCTCAAATTCACGACGACCCCCATTCTCACCGTCGTCCTGCTGAGCTGGGGGCTGGCCTTTTTTGAATATTGTCTTGCCGTGCCAGCCAACCGGATGGGCTATGCGGTCTATTCCGCTGCCCAGCTCAAGACCATCCAGGAAGTCATCACTCTCACGGTTTTCGTGGTGTTTTCCGCGCTCTATCTCGGCCAGTCGCCCACATGGAACACGGCCATCGGTTTCGGCTTCATCGCGCTCGGGGCCTATTTCATCTTCCGGGGGTAGGATCAGGCTGCTATAGAGCGCGGACAGGTTGAGGACAGGCAATATGGCTCAGAACATCAAGATTGCGGTCACGGGTGCGGGCGGGCGCATGGGCGTGACGCTGATCCGCCTCATCGCGGGCACCGAAGGCGTGACGCTTGCGGGCGGGCTTGAAGCACAAGGCTCTCCCCATATCGGCGCGGACCTCGGCACGCTGGCAGGGCTTGCAAAGCCGCTCGGCATCACCGCCACGGCGGATGCGCTGTCCGTCATCAAGGATGCGGATGCGCTGATCGACTTTTCAACGCCTGCTGCCTCCGTTGCCTTTGCGGCGCTCGCCGCGCAGGCGCGCATTGTCCATGTGATCGGCACGACCGGCTTTTCCGACACGGAAGAAGAACGGCTCAAGGCCGCCGCACGCCACGCGACCATCGTGAAGGCGGGCAATATGAGCCTTGGCGTGAACCTGCTTGCAGCGCTTGTGCGGCAGGCGGCAGCCGCCCTCGGCGCTGACTGGGATATCGAGATTGTCGAGATGCATCATCGTCACAAGGTGGATGCGCCATCGGGCACGGCGCTCCTTCTCGGTGAGGCAGCGGCAGAGGGCCGCAACATATCTCTCAAGGAACATTCCGAGCGTGGACGCGACGGCGTGACGGGCCCGCGCGCCAGGGGCGCGATCGGCTTTGCGGCGCTGCGCGGCGGCTCGGTTGTGGGCGAGCATGACGTGATCTTCGCAACCGACCATGAGCGTATCCGGCTCAGCCATATCGCCGAAGACAGAGGCATTTTCGCGCGCGGCGCCCTCAAGGCCGCGCAATGGGGGCAGGGCAAGGGCCCGGGCCTCTTTAACATGGCCGATGTGCTCGGCATAAAATAATCTTTCTACGGATCAATGGAGCGAGACGTGAGCAATCTGCTTGTGCTTGTCCGTCACGGACAGAGCGAATGGAACGAAAAGAATCTTTTCACGGGCTGGCGTGATCCGGGGCTGACGGCGCAGGGCAAGGCCGAAGCGAAGGAAGCAGGGCAGGCCATGAAGAAGGCCGGGCTTACTTTCGACGTTTCCTTCACCTCGAAGCTTTCGCGCGCGCAGGAAACGAACCGCCTGATGCTTGCCGAGCTTGGCCAGAGCGATATCGAGATCATCGAAAACCAGGCGCTGAACGAGCGCGACTATGGCGATCTCTCCGGTCTCAACAAGGACGATGCCCGCGCGAAATGGGGTGAGGAACAGGTGCATATCTGGCGCCGCTCCTATGACGTGCCGCCGCCCGGCGGCGAAAGCCTGAAGATGACGGCAGAGCGCGTGCTTCCCTATTTCGAGGCGGAAATCCTGCCGCGCGTGCTGAAGGGCGAGCGTGTGCTGGTTGCTGCCCATGGCAACAGCCTGCGCGCCCTCGTCATGCAGCTCGACAAGCTCAATCAGGAACAGGTGATCGCGCTCAACATCGCAACCGGCGCGCCCATCGTTTACGAGCTTGATGACAAGGGCAATGTGCTTTCGAAGAAGCTCCTGATCGAGCGCGAGGCACACTGAGACTGGGCGGGGAGACAGGGCGGGGCCGCTTGCCGCTACAGGGTGGCGGCCGGCCCCGCTTTCATTTTTGCCAACGCGATTTCAAGCGCATGGGCAAAATCCGCACGCTCCGGCGAGGAGAGCGCTGCTGCCACTTCCACCGAGCGGCCATGACTTGTCAGATGCAATCTGGTTGAACTGTCCGGCGCTTCGGTGAGGGCGAGCCGCACCCAATAGGGCTGGAAACTTGTCGCACAGGCGACACGGCCTTTCGCATCGATCCGGCGCACGCGCAATTCGTGATCGGAAAGCTGCACCGTCTCACAGGCGCGGGCGGCGCGGTAGTTCATGCGGAACGCCCACCAGACCGCTGCCACTTCCGCCATACAGAAGAAAAAGACGGGCCATGCGCCTTTCGCCATGAAAAGGCTTCCGGCCGTGAAGTTCGATGCCGTTATCACCGCCATCAGGATCAAAAAGCCGCGCAGTGAGAGCGAACGATGCGGCAGGATCACCGCATTAAAATGAAGCGGTGGCTCAAGGGGTGCCGCATGATCGGCAGAGCTTGTCGGGACTGTCGCCATGACAGGAAAGGTTAGGGTGCGAAAAAGCAGGCCGCAACCGGCCTTTCGCCGCGGCACGACCCATGAGGCTTGCAGGCCCGGCCCGTTATGTGGAAAGACATAGGCCCATGTCCCGCGCGCTTCTCATGAAAAAACCCGATATTGAGGAATTCTTCCGCCGGCTTTCCGAGGCAATGCCGGAGCCGAAGACGGAACTCGAATATACCAACACCTATACGCTGCTCGTCGCCGTGGCGCTTTCCGCGCAGGCAACCGATATCGGCGTCAACAAGGCGACGAAGGAACTTTTCAAGAAGGTCGATACGCCGGAGAAAATGCTGAAGCTCGGCGAGGCAGGGCTGATCCAGCATATCCGCACCATCGGGCTTTATCGCACCAAGGCGCAGAATGTGATCGCTGCCGCCCGCATGCTTGTGGAGAAGCATGGCGGCGAGGTGCCGCGAGATCGCGCCGCACTTGAAGAACTGCCGGGCGTTGGCCGGAAGACGGCCAATGTGGTGCTGAACATCGCCTTTGGCGAAAAGACCATTGCGGTCGATACACATATTTTCCGCGTCTCGAACCGCACCGGCCTCGCACCGGGAAAGAATGTTGTCGAGGTTGAGCAGAAGCTCGGAAAAGTCGTGCCCGATGCCTACAAGCAGCATGCGCATCACTGGCTCATTCTGCATGGTCGCTATGTCTGCAAGGCGCGCAAGCCCGATTGCCCTTCCTGCATGGTGAACGATCTCTGCCGCTTCAAGGCCAAGACGGTCGCCCTGTAGTTTTCGTCATTGCGAGGCGCGTAAGCGGCGAAGCAATGACGGGACTTCAGGAAATCGGTGTGCGCTTTGGCGTGATGGAGGCGAGGCAGGCTTCCTTGTCGGCGGCACCGCCTTCGGGCTTGCGCGCATCGACATAGCGCGCATTGGGCGCGTTTTCTTTCACGCCATAGAAATAGATGAAGAGGCTGCAATCGCGCCCGCCATATTGCCAGATCTCGGCACTTGGCTCGGAGCGGCGGAAATGCGGTTCACCGAGACGCGCGGAAATGGCCCCCGGTGTTGCGCCGACAAGCGCCTGCGAGGTGAGTGGTCCGCTGCCGAGCGAGGCGATGCCCGGTCCCGTGCGCGCGGGGGCGGCGCAGGCTGCGAGCGTAAGGGCAAGGGCTGAGAGAGAGACGAGTTTCAGCTTCATGCGCAATTCATCTCACATCTGCCGACGCGCGGCGAGCGCCTTGTAGGTATGGACCATCAGCGTGGTTCCAAAGAGCGGCGCCAGCAGGTTGAGCACGGGCACGGTGGTGAAAAGCGCCACGATCACGCCGGCGATGAAAATGCGCAGACGATGGCGCTTGCGCGTTGCCTCCACTTCCGTGGGCGGCATATGGCGGAGCGCCACAAGCTCGAAAAATTCACGCCCGAGCAGATAGCCGTTCACGATCCAGAAGAGCACGAGGTTCACGCCCGGCACGAGATAGAAGGGCAGGGCGAGCAGGTTGACGATGATGAGAACCAGCGTGAAGCGCAGCGCAAGGAGAAGCGACTGGAAGAAGGGCTGGTCGGTGCCGGGCGGGTCAGCCGGATAATTCTCCGCCTCCACCCGCGCCGCGATGTTCTCCAGAAAGAAGCCCGCCACCAGCGAGACGACCGGATGGACGAGCGGCACCAGCACGATGACGGCGAGGAAGCGGGCGATGAACTCAAGCACCGCATCGACCCAGCCGCCCGCAAGCTCCGGCCCGAATTCCGGCAGCGCGGCCAGCGCCCATTGAAGCCCCGCGCCAAAGGCGACGAGCACGATGAGGGTGAGGCCAAGGCTGATCCACATTACCCGCCGGAAGGGGGCCGAGAAGATTTCCCTGAATGAACGCAGCGCATCGGACAGCATGGGTCTCTCCTGCTTCAGTCTCACCCTAGGCTAGAGCGCCTCCCGCCATGCCGCAATGTTGCGGAAAGGCTTCTGCGCTTTGGACATATGGCATCACTTCCCTATACTGCGGCCCCGCGAGCGACCTGTTTCAGACCCCGGAAATCCCAGAGGATCATGACCGATATAAAGTATGACGTGGCGGGCATCGGCAATGCGCTGGTGGACGTGATTGCCAATGCGGACGACAAGTTCCTGATCGCCAATGGCATCGAGAAAGGCGGCATGACGCTGATCGATGATGCGCGCGCGGACGAGCTTTACGGGAAGATGTCGGCTGCGGTCGAAATGTCTGGCGGCTCCTGCGCCAACACAATTGCGGGTCTTGCCTCGCTTGGCGGCAAGGGTGCCTTTTTCGGCAAGGTGAAGCAGGACCAGCTTGGCGAGGTTTTCACTCACGACATCCGCTCGCTCGGCGTGCATTTCCCGGCCTCGCCCTCGCAGGAGGGCGCACCCACGGGCCGTTGCCTCATCATCGTGACGCCGGATGCGCAGCGCAGCATGAGCACCTATCTCGGTGCCGCGCAGAAGCTGACGCCGGACGACATTGACGAAGACACGATCCGCGCTGCCGCCGTGACCTATATGGAAGGCTATCTCTGGGACGAGCCGGGCGCGAAAGACGCCTTCCTCAAGGCTGCGAAGATCGCACATGAGGCCGGTCGTCTCGTTTCGCTCACCCTGTCAGACAGTTTCTGCGTGCACCGTTACCGCGACGAGTTCCGCCGCCTTGCGCGCGAGGAAGTCGATCTTCTCTTTGCGAATGAAGCGGAAATCCTCTCGCTCTATCAGACAGACGTGTTCGACGAGGCATTGCAGCAGGTCCGCAAGGATTGCAAATACGCAGCCCTTACCCGCTCCGAGCAAGGCTCGGTCATCGTTGCCAATGGCGATGTGCATGTGGTGGGTGCGGAGCGCATCGAGAAGGTTGTCGATACGACGGGTGCGGGCGATCTCTTCGCTGCCGGTTTCCTCTATGGCTTCACGCGCGGCAAGGACCCGGCGACATGCGGGCGGCTTGGCGCAATGGCGGCTGGCGAAGTGATCTCGCATTACGGCCCCCGCCCGCAGGTCTCGCTTGCCGAGCTTGCAAAGGCAAAGGGTCTTGCCTGAATCAGGATTCGTCTTTGCCGGGCGCGACCCGGCAAGCCAGGAACGCGCGTGGAGCAAGCCGTCTGGATGTCCGGATCAGGGTCGGGCATGACGGGTTGGCGGGGGAGGTTTTCAAACAGGCGTCGGGCGCGCGTTCACAACTTTCTAAGATACACATCGCGGATGCGGTGATCGTCGCCCTTGCGCAGGATGAGGTCGGCGCGCTGGCGTGTGGGCAGCACGTTGCGGTGAAGATTGGCGAGGTTGATCGAGGTCCAGATCGCATCCGCCGTCTTGATCGCTTCTTCTTCTGACAGTTTTGAATAGCGGTGGAAATAGGCCGCAGGGTCTTTGAACGATGTTCTCCGCAGGCTGAGGAAACGCTCGATATACCAGCGCCGGATCGCTTCTTCATCCGCATCGAGATAGATCGAGAAGTCGAAAAAGTCCGACACAAAAGGCTGCGGCTCGTCGCCCTCGGCAGGCTTCCAGGGCTGCAACACATTGAGCCCTTCCACGATCAGAATATCGGGCTGATCGACAGAGATCGTCTCGCCCGGAAGAATGTCATAGGTGAAGTGCGAATAGACCGGCGCTTCCACGTGCGGCACGCCGCCCTTCACATCCGACAGGAAACGGATGAGCCGCTTGATGTCGAAGCTTTCGGGGAAGCCCTTGCGCTGCATCAGCCCGCGCTCTTCCAGTACCTTGTTCGGATAGAGGAAGCCGTCGGTCGTAATGAGATCGACCTTCGGATGGTTCGGCCAGCGCGCAAGCAGCGTGCGCAGGATGCGCGCCGTGGTGGACTTGCCGACGGCCACCGAACCCGCAACGCCGATGATGTAGGGCACCTTGTCCTGCACGCGGCCCAGAAAATCCGAAGTGACGCGGTAAAGTTCCTGCATCTCCCCGACATAGAGATTGAGAAGCCGCGAGAGCGGCAGGAAGATTTCCGACACTTCATCAAGCGAGATGCGCTCGCCGAAACCCTTCAGCTCTTCAAGTTCGGAAGCGGAAAGAGGCAGCGGTGTGTCCTGACGCAATCTCCCCCATTCCTCTGCCGTGAAATGGCGGAATGGAGAAAGAGACCCGTTTTCCTCGGGCTCCTGGGCAACAACTTGCGACATGGAATTCGCGCTCCCGTTTCAGCGCTCGGCGCGCGAGGCTTTTTCGTCGAGACCGGAGCGGCCTTCACGCCGCTCAAGCTCGGCATAGACATCCGCCGGATCGACGTCCAGCGCGGCAAGAAGCACCAGCCAGTGATAGAGAAGATCGGCGCTTTCGCTGATCGCCCCCTTCCGGTCGCCGCTCGTGGCCGCGATCACGGTTTCCACTGCCTCCTCGCCCAGCTTCTGGGCGGAAGCGGAGACGCCTTTCGAAAGCAGCTTCGCCGTGTAGGACGATGCCGGGTCTGATCCCTTGCGGGAAGCGATCACCTCGAAAAGGCGGTCGAGCTGTGTTGCATCGGTGGCCATGGGCCATCTCCGGGCGGTTATGCGCCGCTCGACCGGGGGCGAAAACCTCCGCGCGGCGGCTTTGCGTAGCAGATTTGGGGAGAGGAAACCAGTGGTGGAAGCGCGCGCCGCGTTACACCGTTATGGGCGACCGGCTGCGCTCAGATCCGGGTGGACAGGCTGGTCCCGTCCAGCGCGCCGGTTTTTGCGCCTTCCTGCCGCGCTTCCTTGAGGTCTGCGCCGCGCAGATCGGCCCCGCGGAGATCAGCGCCCTTGAGATTGGCGCGCAGCAGGATCGCATTGCTGAAATCGGCAGCAGCGAGAACCGCATTCTCGAAATTGGTATCGGCGAGGATCGCATCGCGGAACTGCGCGCCTGCCAGCACCTGCCGCGAGAAATCATGGCGGGAGAGGTCCATATGGGCGAAATCGGCGCGGTCGCCCTTTTGCTGGCCGGTCTGAATCCATTCGAGATGGGCGGCCAGAATCTTTTTCATGCGCTCCGGCGCGGGCGCTGGGCGGGGGCGTGTGGCAAGCATCATGTTACCGCCCGTAATCGTCTCCGCATCCATCACCGCGCGGCGGAAATCAGCGTCCGCCAGATTGGCCCCTCGCAGCTCCACGCCTTTCAGTTCTGCCCCCGCAAAGCTTGCGCCCCGCAGATCAGCGCCTTGCAGGCTTGCGCCCGATATGGCGGCACCCTCGAAATCGGCATCAAGCAATTTGCATTCCGACATATTGGTGCCGTACATGCGCGCGCCGCGAAAGGTTGAGTTCTCGCGCCCGCTGGCGCCTTTGGCGCCACGGCGGATGACAGCACCGCGTCGCAGATCGGCACCGTCCAGCTGCGCTTCCGTCATCTCTGCACCGGCGAAGTTTGCGCCGCGCAGATCGGCGCGGGAGAAATTGGTGCGCGTCATGTTGGAGTGGTCGAAATTGGAGCCGAAGAGATTGGCGCCCATGAAGCGCGCGTCCTCGAGATTGGCGCCCGAGAAATCGCAGCCGATGAAATGACCATGCGCGAAATTGAGATTGCGGAAGTCGAGGCCGGAGAGGTCGCATTCCTTCATCACGACGCACCAGCCATTCGGCACGCCCTTCAGATAGCGCTCATGCAGTTCCGCAATGCGTTTCAGCGCCTCCTGCCCGATGCGGCGACAGACCAGCGCATTGTCGGCGGTCTTCTTTGCAGCAGGGGTCGCGGGCATTTCATCTGCCTGGCGGGACGCAATCTGGGAACGGTCTGACATCGGCACGGAATCCTGAACACAACGGGGTGCGCGGCAGTTAACAAACAGGCGGATGCCTGCATCCTATCGCCGGACAAACTCACAACTTCTTAACAAAGGAAAGCCGGGCCCGCGAAAACCGTTTAGAATTTTGGTAACGATCTTCTGGCCGCGTCAGAGCCGCATCGGCAGGCCCGCTTTGGCCATATAGGCCTTGGCCTCGCCAATCGTGTAATCGCCGAAATGGAAAATGGAGGCAGCAAGAACGGCGCTCGCATGGCCATCGCGCACGCCTTCAACCAGATGGTCGAGATTTCCGACGCCGCCCGAGGCGATCACCGGCACGGGCACGGCATCTGCGACAGCGCGGGTGAGCGCAATGTCATAGCCCGATTTCACGCCGTCGCGGTCCATCGAGGTGAGGAGGATTTCACCTGCGCCAAGCTCTGCCACTTTCTGCGCATATTCCACCGCATCAATGCCGGTCGGCTTGCGCCCGCCATGGGTGAAGATTTCCCATTTGCCGGGCGCGACCTGCTTTGCGTCAATCGCAACCACGATGCACTGATTGCCGAATTTGGCGGAAGCGACGCGCACGAAATCAGGATTGAAAACGGCAGCCGTGTTGATCGACACCTTGTCGGCACCGGCAAGGAGAAGCTGGCGCACATCTTCCACCGTGCGCACACCTCCACCCACGGTGAGCGGCATGAAACATTGTTCTGCCGTACGGCGTACCACATCGAAAATGATCGCGCGTTCTTCATGGCTCGCGGTGATGTCGAGGAAGCAGAGTTCATCTGCCCCCGCCGCATCATAGGCGCGGGCTGCTTCCACCGGATCGCCTGCATCGCGCAGATCGACAAAGTTCACGCCCTTGACGACGCGGCCATCTTTCACATCAAGGCAGGGAATGACGCGAGCCTTCAGCATCATTGCGCCTTTCCAAGAAGCGCGAGCGCCTCTTTCGGATCAAGCCGTCCGTCATAAAGCGCGCGACCGGAGATCACGCCTTCAATGCCCGCGCAATTTGCATCGATGAGTTTCTTCAGATCCTCAATCGAGGAAAGGCCGCCCGACGCGATGACGGGAATGGAAATCTCGTTTGCGAGTTTCACCGTCGCCTCAATGTTCAGCCCCTGCATCGCACCATCGCGGTCGATGTCGGTGTAGATGATGGCGGCAACGCCTGCATCCTCGAAGCGGCGCGCCATGTCGAGCACGGTGAGGTCGGAGACATCCGCCCAGCCTTCCGTTGCCACGCGCCCGCCCTTTGCATCGAGGCCGACCGCGATGCGGCCCGGAAACTTCCTGCAGGCTTCGATCACGAGATCGGGATTCTTCACAGCCGCCGTGCCGATGATGACGCGGGCGATGCCTTTGGTCAGCCACATCTCGATGGTGGCGAGATCGCGGATACCGCCGCCAAGCTGCGCGGGCACCTTGATCGCGCCGAGAATGCTGTCCACCGCATCCGCATTGACGGGGCGGCCTTCAAAGGCACCGTTCAGATCAACCAGATGGATATAGCCGAAACCCGCTTCCTCGAAGGCGCGCGCCTGCGCGGCCGGATCGTCATTGAAGACGGTCGCGCGGTCCATCAGGCCGTGCACGAGGCGGACGCATTGCCCGTCCTTCAGATCGATTGCGGGGAAAAGGATCATGTCTCTACTTTCGCAGTCAGGGACGCCATTTCAGGAAATTGCCGATCAGGGCAAGGCCGAGCGCCTGGCTTTTTTCAGGGTGGAATTGCGTGCCCGCCATATTGTCCTTCGCGACCATGGCCGTGACCGGGCCGCCATAATCGACACGCGCGACAAGCGTTTCGGGTTCGGCAACCGCGAAGGCATAGGAATGCACGAAATAGGCATGGGTCGCGGGCATGTCTGCGAGCAGCGGGTGCGGCCGGATGATTTCAAGCTCGTTCCAGCCCATATGGGGGATCTTGAGCGAGGCATCTGCCGGTTCGATCTTCACGACCTCGCCGCCGATCCAGCCAAGCCCCTTATGCGTGCCATGTTCAAGCCCGCGCTCTGCCATGAGCTGCATGCCGACACAGATGCCAAAAAAGGGTTTCGCTTCCTTGCGTACGGCCTCGTTCAACGCGTCTTCCATGCCGGGCACGGCGCGAAGCCCCGCCGCGCAATCACCAAAAGCACCGACCCCCGGCAGCACGATGCGGTCTGCGCTGCGCACCGCCTCAGGGTCGCTCGTGACCAGCACATCGGCTGAAAGTCCTGCCTCACGCGCCGCGCGCTCAAAGGCCTTGGCGGCGGAGCGGAGATTGCCGGAGCCGTAATCGATGATGGCGACTTTCATGTCGATCAGAGTCCTGTTCTCGTGCCGGGATCGGGGAAGAGCCCCATCACCTCGCCCGTGCCGCGCGGGGCGGGCTTGCGCGGCCATATCGGCGCATTGACCGGCGGCAGCAGATCATCGGTGAGCGGGCGATCCCATTTCGCAAAGAAGTTCCGCTCCGCCTCTTCAAGCGTGGTGCCGCCTGTCAGTCCGATCTCGCGGTAGCCCTGCCGCTCAAGTGTCCAGCGGCGAATGTCATTGCCTTCCGCGCCCAGCAGAAAGTTCAGCAGGAAGGAGGCAATCGCCGCAGCCGGCGCGCCAAAGGCCGCCTGCAGGAGAAAGGAAACCACGACCGTCAGCCCGATCCAGAGGCCGAGCGCCACCCATGCGCGATGCCAGACGAGCCATGCCCATGAGAAGGCAAAGGCGGGGAAGGAGAAACCCTCCTTCACCAGCTTGAGCCCCGCGCCATCAAGCGGCGCGCCGGGAAGCTCATGGACCGTGTAGATACGCATGAAATTCGTTCCGCCCGGCAGACCGGGCAAGCGGCTTCAATTCCGGCCCTATCTATGACAGATCGCGCGCGAAGGCCAGCGGCAAGGCCGGTTTTCCCGCCCGGTTCAGGTGCCGAGTACGCCCTTGGTGGAGGGGATGCGGCCGGCCGTGCGCGGGTCGAGTTCGATCGCGTCGCGAAGCGCCCGGGCAAGCGCCTTGAAGCAGCTTTCCACGATATGGTGATTATTCTCGCCATACATGTTTTCAACATGCAGCGTGATGCCCGCATTCTGCGCGAAGGCCTGGAACCACTCCTTGAAGAGTTCCGTGTCCATTTCGCCGAGCTTGGGTTTGGAGAAATTCACCTTCCAGACGAGATAGGGGCGCTGCGACACGTCAATCGAGACGCGGGTGCAGGTCTCGTCCATCGGGATGATGGCCGTTGCATAGCGGCGGATACCCTTGAAATCGCCCAGCGCACGGCGCACCGCCTCGCCGATCACGATGCCGGTGTCTTCCGTCGTGTGGTGGAAATCGATGTGCAGGTCGCCCTGCGCGCGGACCTTGAGGTCGATCAGCGAGTGGCGCGAAAGCTGCTCCAGCATATGGTCGAGGAAGCCGATCCCCGTATCGATGTCATATTCGCCCTGACCGTCGAGATCGAGCGAGACGAAGACATTGGTCTCCTTGGTCTTGCGCTCGACGGTGGCTATGCGGCCTTCGCTCTCGATCTGCATGATATCCGGTCCGGTCATTCTTTCGGTCTGGGCGGCTGACGGGCACTGTAACACGCCCCATATGGCTCTCTTCTGCCGCTTTTAACAGGGGGAACCGGGAACGGCCAGAGCTAAAGCCGCGGCTTTCAGCCGCCTCACCCCGTCACTCGAAACAATTTGAATCACAAATACTTACAGGACGTTAACCAATATTTCGGCGCGGCGTTCATCCATTACTTTAAGTACTTGTGTATCTACTTTGCAAAATATCGCCAAGCCTTTGATTCAATATGGATCGGTCGGGCTTCACTGGTAGAAGACTGCGGCTCCTGTACTTCATCTAGAGCCTGAAATTTTAAAGGTGGTGCCGCGCGGCAGCGGGGTCCATATGTGAACAAGCCCGCGATCACGCCCGCATCAGAAGGGAAGCTGTCATGGCCTGGCAGACCACTCTCACCCCCGACCTCGCCCGCTTCATCGCCACGCGCGATCACTTTTACATGGGAACGGCCAATGCCGCCGGGCGGCCCTATATCCAGCATCGTGGCGGCCCGCGCGGCTTCCTCAAGGTTCTGGATGAAAAGACGCTCGGCTATGCGGATTTTGCGGGCAACCAGCAATATGTGACGCTTGGTCACCTCAACGAGAACCCGCAGGTCTTTCTCTTCCTGATCGATTACCCCAACCGCCAGCGGGTGAAGATAAGGGGGCGGGGCCGCGTCGTGGTGGATGATCCGGCGCTCACCCGCTCGCTTGCCGACCCCTCCTATAGGGGCCGGGTGGAGCGGGCGATCCTGATCGAGCTGGACGAATGGGACATGAACTGCCCGAGTCACATCCAGCCGCGCTGGGACGCTGCCGACCTCACGCCTGCCTTTGAACGGCTGGAACGGCGTATCCGGGAACTGGAAGAGAAAGTCCGCAACCTGGGCGGCGATCCGGGCGAGTTTCATTTGCCGGAATAGGTGGGCTCTCCTGCGGCGAGAGTGCGCTCTTGACCCGGTGGCGGGTTGCCGCCACATGGTAGCGACAGCAGCCGGCTTCCGCCGCACACCCTGAAAGCAACCCGCAGGAACAAGATGACCGCTTCCCACGACCCGATCCAATGGCATGGCACCACCATTCTCTCCGTCCGCAAGGGCGGGCGCGTGGTTGTTGCGGGGGACGGGCAGGTGTCCATGGGCCACACCATCATGAAGGGCAATGCGCGCAAGGTCCGCCCGCTCGGCAAGGGCGATGTGATTGCGGGCTTTGCGGGAGCGACCGCCGATGCCATGACGCTCTTCGAGCGGCTCGAAGCGAAGCTTGAGCAATATCCCGGCCAGCTCATGCGGGCTTGCGTGGAACTCGCCAAGAACTGGCGCACCGACAAATATCTCCGCCGCCTCGAAGCCATGATGATCGTGGCGGATGCGCAGACCACGCTGGTGCTGACGGGCAATGGAGATGTGCTGGAGCCGGAAGCAGGGATTGTCGGTATCGGCTCCGGCGGCAATTACGCGCTCGCCGCCGCCCGCGCGCTTGCCGATAGCGATCTTTCCGCTGAAGAGATTGTCCGCAAGGCGATGGGCATTGCTGCCGATATCTGCGTCTATACGAACAACAATCTCACCGTTGAAGTGCTCGATGCGTAAGGCTCGCCTTCGCTTTTCCGTTTTGTCCTTACCGGAGTTTCCTTTCCCGTCATGACCAGTTTTTCGCCGCGTGAGATCGTTTCTGAACTCGACCGCTATATTGTCGGCCAGCGCGATGCAAAGCGCGCCGTTGCCATTGCGCTGCGCAATCGCTGGCGGCGCCAGCAACTGCCGGACAATTTGCGCGATGAAGTGCTGCCGAAAAACATTCTGATGATCGGGCCGACCGGCGTCGGCAAGACAGAAATCTCGCGCCGCCTCGCGCGGCTTGCCGAAGCGCCGTTCCTGAAAGTGGAAGCGACGAAGTTCACTGAAGTCGGCTATGTCGGCCGCGATGTGGAACAGATCATCCGCGACCTCGTGGAAATTGCGATCTCGCTCACCCGCGAAAAGCGGCGCAAGGATGTGCGCGCCAAGGCGCATCTCGCCGCTGAAAACCGCGTGCTTGAAGCGCTGGTCGGTGCCAATGCGAGCGAGGCAACGAAGGAGAGCTTCCGCAAGAAACTTCGCGCGGGCGAACTTGATGACAAGGAAATCGAGATTGAAGTCGCCGACAACAGCAGCGGCATGCCCACGCTCGACATTCCCGGCATGCCGGGTAGTCAGATCGGCATGATCAATCTCGGTGACATCATGGGCAAAGCCTTTGGTGCCCGCACCAGGCCGCGCCGCATGGCGGTAAAAGACAGCTATGAAGTGCTGATCGCGGAAGAGAGCGACAAGCTGCTCGATCAGGAACAGGTGATACAGGATGCGATCCGCTCGGTGGAGCAGAACGGCATCGTCTTTCTCGATGAGATCGACAAGATCTGCGCGCGCTCCGAACGACAGGGCGCGGATGTAAGCCGCGAAGGCGTGCAGCGCGATCTCCTGCCGCTTATTGAAGGGACGACCGTTGCAACGAAGCATGGCGCGGTGAAGACCGACCATATTCTCTTCATCGCCTCTGGCGCGTTCCACATTGCAAAGCCCTCCGACCTTCTGCCGGAACTTCAGGGCCGATTGCCGATCCGCGTCGAACTCAACGCGCTTTCCAAGGAAGATGTGCGCCGCATCCTCACCGAGCCGGAAGCAAGCCTCATCAAGCAATATATCGCGCTGCTGGCGACGGAAGGCGTGACGCTCGAGTTTACCGATGACGGTATCGATGCGATTGCCGACATCGCCGCTTCCGTGAACGCGACGGTCGAGAATATCGGCGCGCGGCGGCTTCATACGGTGATGGAGCGCGTGCTGGACGAGATCAGCTTTTCTGCCACCGACCGCTCCGGCGAGACGGTGAGGATTGACGCTGCCTATGTGAATGAGCGGATCGGTGATCTGACGAAGAATATCGATCTGTCGAAGTTCATTCTCTGACGATGCGTACAGGTTTTCAAACTGCCTCTTCGTTATTGCGGGCGGTGCAGAGCAATCGAGCGGCAAGCTCATAGATTGCAGTCCCGGATTGCTTCGTCGCCTGCACCTTCGCGATGACGGAGATTATGTGCGGCGCTTGCGCTCATTCAGCAGGGCAAGCAGGCGGGTGATTTCGCCTTGCGTCATATGCGCTATTTCTTCCGCGAGGCGATTGGCGGCTTCGGTTGCCCCGGGCGCGAGGCCGGATGTGTCGATCACCACGCGCGGGTCTGACAGGCGCGCGAGGCGTTCGAGTTCTTCCGCTTCTTCCCAGATCACATTGAAATAACCGATGATCGCCTGCACCAGCCGCCAGCTCGGGCGCCCGCGCTTGCCATGTTCGAGGGCAGAGAGATAGGCAGGTGTGACATGGAGCGCCGCCGCCATTTCCTTCAGTGTCAGGCCGCGCGCCGCGCGCAACTCCCTGAGCTTCTGTCCGAAGGGTGTCATCTCTTTTTTCTCAGCCAGACATAAAAGGCCCCGCCGCCCCCATGTTTGGGATGTGCAGGCTGGAAGCCCGAGGCGTGAAGACGGAATGCTTCCTCATTCAGCCAGCGCGGCACGGCACCGCGCAGCACGCCCTGCCGCTCGGGCACTTCGTAAAAGGAGACGCCGTGCAGCGTATGGCGCGCATAAGGCGATGCGCCCTTGCCGGTGATGATGAGCACGCAGCGCAGCCCGCGCGAGCGCGAGCGGACGAGGAAATCAAGCAGCACCGCATAGGCACGCTCCTGACTGTGGCCATGAAGATCAAGCGTTGCTTCCACCTCCATCTGCCCGCGCGCAAGGCGCTGGCTGAGGCGGCGGTCAAGCCCGGTGAGCGGCGGCGGCCCGGCCGGGCGCGGCCGCACGGGAACGGGCAGAGGCTTCGGGGGGAGAGGCGCAGACTTCTCGGAAGAAGTGGCAGAGGGCGGTTCGGCCGAAGGCGTGTCCGACAGCGACGCGACCTTTTCAGGATCGAGAGGCCGCGCATCCTTCATCGCAAGGCGCCAGAGTTTTTTCTCATCCTCGGTGAGGGAGCGGCGGCGTTTTCTTTCGCTCTCTTTCGCCATGTGTCCGCCCGTCTGCCTTTTGCCCTTGTCCGTCAGGGCGCATTCTTACGGCGCGATGGCGCGCGGCACCAGCGCGACAAGTTCGCCTTCCGCTTTCATGCGGCCTGCAATCGCGCCTGCCGTGGAGCCTGAGCCAAAAAAGATGTCGCCGCGCTGACGGCCCTTGATGGCCGAGCCTGTATCCTGCGCCACCATCAGCCGCGCCACGGGCACGCGGCCCGTGCCGTCTTCCGTCGGATGTTCGGTGGTGAGCCAGAGCAGCGTGCCGAGCGGGTGGTGGGAACGGTCCACCGCAAGGCTGCGCCCCGGCGTGAGGTTCAGCCCTTCGGCGCCGATGGGACCAAGACCCGGATCGGCATCTCTCAGCAGGCGGAAGAAAATATAGGATTTGTTCTCATGCGTCAGCGCACGGCCCTTGTCGGGCTGGCGCTCCATCCAGGCGCGGATGGTTTGCATGGAGACCTCTTCAAGCTGAAGCTCGCCGCGATCGACAAGGATCTTGCCGATGGATGTGTAGGGATGGCCCGATTTTGCTGCAAAGCTCAACCGGACGATCTCTCCCGTCTCAAGCCGTACACGGCCCGAACCCTGCACATGAAGGAAGAAGGCGTCGATCGGGCTTTCGAGCCAGAGCAGCGCGAGCTTCTCCGTATCGAGTGCGCCATTCTCGATCTCGGCGCGGGTGGGGAAGGAGCCGCCGCCTTCCACCATGCGGAAGCCCGCAGGTGGTGCGAGAACCGGCGTCTGATAGGGGCCATGCCGTGTCAGCGCGCCATTCATTTCCGGTTCGTAATAGCCGGTGAAAAGGCCGCGCTCTTTCGGGAAGCGAACAGGCACGAACCAGTGCTGGAAAAAGCCGCGCGCATTGCCGGCACCCGGCGCTGTTTTCGCAGCCGCCTCGCAGGCCGGTTGCCAGTCGCCCGCACGACCATAAAGCGGGTCGCCGCCTTTCGTGTCGAGCGGGGCGGATGGTGAGAGTTTCAGAATGCGCGCGCAGGAGCGTTTGAACGCATCAAGCGTGAGCGACTGGTCATCCGTGCCCCAGCCCTCAAGCTCGGAAAAGGAAATGCGCTGCGGGCCTGCTTCCGCCGTCATGACGCCGCCACTGCATCCCAGAAGAAAGGTGGCGAGTCCGAGCAGGACCGCCGCGCCATGCCGCCGCGCCATCGGGCGATCAATCCGCCGCCGCGCTGGTTGCGACGAGCAGCCAGTTCGGGTCACGGCTCGTCGCATCACGCTCGAAGGTCCAGACATCATTCACTTCGCGCACCGTGACGGGATCACCTTCCACCACCACGCCATCATCCTTGCGCGTGCAGGAGGTAAGCTCGCTGCGGAAAGCAACCGTGATGCGGACCCGCGTGCCGGTAACGGATGCATCGGTGATCTTTGCCTTGTCGATGCCGATGAAGCTCTGATCGACGGTGAGTTTCTTCGCCTCGCGGTCGGCGATGGCGGCGTCGAAGCTGCGATAGACCTCATCGCCGAGAAGCGGCTTCAACGAGGCGCGATCACCGGCGGCAAAGGCCGTCACGATCATCTCATAGGCCATGCGGGCGCCGGAGAGGAAACCCTCGGCGGTGAAGCTGCGATCCACAGCCGCCACCTCATCAAGCCGTGCCGCAAGCGGCGAGCCCTCATCCGCGACACCGCGCCAGCGGAAGGCGCGCGCCGTGCCCGCAAAGGGGTCGCCCGCGGCATCGATGCTGCCGGCATCGCGCGGCCTTGTCGGCAGCGTCACCACCTTGTCATTGCCGGGGCGCTTTTCGGGAACGGAGCCCGTCTGCGAATAGGGGTCAAAAGGCGGGCGCTCATGGCCGGTCCGGCGGCCGAGCACGCTTCTGAGTTTCAGAAACACGCCAACCGCGACGGCGAGCAGAATGATGTTGAGTAGAGTCAAGCCGTCGTCCATTCGCTCGAGAAACCTGTTGCACTCCGCCACCCCCGCCGCAAGCTGGCGCGGGAAAGGCGAGTGGCGTTCCTGCCTTGGTCCTGTTGTCTGTCTTTCATTTAAAGTAGGACATCAGGCGGGATTTTACTACCGTGACCGCAGGGGCGCGCCAAGCCCGGTCGGGGCGCGCTTATGTAAACTGTTGGTGATGAGCGGGCTTACCGCCGCTCCCCATGCCCCTTCACCCCGGATAGAAGGTTTTTCGCGCGTGCGTCTGGCTCTTTTTCTCTTCTTCATCGTCCTGCCGGTGATCGAAATTGCCCTTTTCATTGAAGTGGGCGGGGAAATTGGCGTCTGGCCGACCCTTGCACTGGTTCTCGGCGCGGCGCTGCTCGGCGCGCTGCTTTTCCGTCTGCAGGGCTTTCTTGCGTGGAAACGGATGGAAGAGGCGATCCGGCGCGGCGAGCCACCGGTTGCGGAAATGTTCGAGGGGCTGCTCCTCTTTGCCGCAGCCCTGTTGCTGATCCTGCCGGGCTTCTTCTCGGATGCGGTGGCGCTTCTCCTCCTCGTACCGCCGCTGCGGCGGTTTCTCGGGCGTGAAGTCGCGCGACGCACGGCAGGTCAGGCGCAATTCACCTTTTTCGGGGCAGGCATGGGAGCCCGCCGCCCGCCTGCCGGACATGGCCCGGTGATTGATGGCGAGGCGGAGGAAGTGGACGAGGATGACGACGGGGACCGGCCCCGGCTTCCGTCAAATGACAATTCCCCCTGGCGGCAATAGCTGCCCCTTCTCCACCAGCTTTCTTGTGAGGCGGGCCTATCCGTGCTAGCCAGCAGCCTCAATAGTGACGGCCAAGGGACGGGGTTTCGATGTCGGATCAGGCAAATGGTGGCGCTGCAGGCCCGCAGCTTCGGGTGCTGACGCAATATGTGAAGGATCTCTCCTTTGAGAATCCGAACGCGCCGAACAGCCTCGGGCCGGTAGATGAGCAGCCTTCCATCAATCTGCGTGTGGATGTGGGCGTGAAGCGCCTTGCCGATACGGATTATGAAGTTGCCCTCAAGATCGGCGCGGAAGCGGTGGTCAAGGACAAGCCGCTCTTCATCGTCGAAGCGGAATATGCAGGCCTCTTCCGCCTCACCAATATCTCCGAGGCCGATCTCGAAGCGGTGCTGGTTGTCGAATGTCCGCGCCAGATATTCCCCTTCGCACGGCGTATCCTTGCCGATGTGACCCGCGATGGCGGTTTCCCGCCGCTGCTGATCGACCCGATCGATTTCGTGCATCTCTATAATCAGCGCCGCGAACAGATGGCGCAGCAGGTCGCGGAAGCAGGCAAGCCGAACTGAGGCGCGTCCCCGGTTCCTGCCTCTGTTCCTTGCGCTTTATTCCTTGCCGGGAAGCGCCCAGAGCGGTTCCCCGCCAAGGCTTGCGATGAATGCCTGATGCGCCTCGCGCTCCTCATCCGTGAGGCGCGAAGGCAGGGGCACCGGGCGTGGCTCCCGCGCGACGCGGCGTGCGCCCGGCCCGTTTGCGAAATCGGCATGAAGCACAAGGCCCGGCTGCCTGCCGCCCATCAGCTCCAGATAGACTTCCGCCAGAAGCTCGCTGTCGAGCAACGCGCCATGCTTGGTGCGACCTGAATTATCCACACCGAAGCGGCGGCACAGCGCATCGAGATTGTTCTGCGCGCCGGGGAATCTCTGCCGCGCAATTTCCAGCGTGTCTATCGCGCGGGAGCGGGGCAGGGGCGCGCGGCCTGCATTCTCCAGCTCCCAGTTGATGAAGGTCATATCGAAGGAAGCGTTGTGGATGACGAGCGGGTCGTCACCGATAAAGGCGAGGAAATCATCCACCACTTCGGCAAATTTCGGCTGGCCGCGCAGAAACTCGGTCGAAAGACCATGCACCTGAAAGGCACCATCCGGCATCTCGCGCTCGGGGTCGATATAGGTGTGATAGACTTTGCCCGTTGCGACATGGTTGAAAAGTTCGAGACAGCCGATTTCAACCAGCCGGTGGCCCTCATGCGGGCTCAGACCCGTGGTTTCCGTATCAAGCACGATTTCGCGCATGAAGCCCCGCCCTTGTCTTTCTGTCACTGCCCGTTCACCCGCCGCTCTTGCCCGGAGCGGTTGAGTGAGTCTCGCTCATCTTTCCGGAAAGCGGAATGAGCCATCTTCGCCAAGCATACCGCCCGGGTTCCACGCGACTTCCCAGACATGATTGTCCGGGTCGGAGAAATAGCCCGTATAGCCGCCCCAGAAGGCTTCTTCGCCGGGCTTGAGAATGCGCCCGCCCGCAGCTTCCGCTTCGGCGAGCACGGCATCCACTTCCTCGCGCGTCCGCACATTATGTGCGAGGGCGACGCCGGAAAATCCTTCGCCATAAGGCGCAACACGCGCATCTTCAGCAAGATCGGTCCGCCCGAACAGCGCAAAGACGATGCCGCCGCATTGAAAGAAGGTCACGCTTTCATTGCTTTGCGGCAATGCCTTCCAGCCAAGCGTTTCGTAGAAAGCGCGGGCGCGGGAAATATCTGCGACGCCAAGCGTGATGAAGCTGATGCGTTGTTCCATTGACTTTCTGCTTTCTGCTTCACGCGGAGCCGGCGGCAAGACGCTCCTTCAGAACCTTGCCGGGACGACCCTTCAGCGCCTCGATGATCGCCGCAACCTGCGCGCGCGCATGATCTAGACCCTTGTCGCTTTCGACGATGAAGTCGGCGCGGCGGCGCTTTTCCTCATCAGGCACCTGCTTGGCGTGGATCGCGGCGAATTTCGCTTCGTCCATATCCGGGCGCGCAAGCACGCGCGTCTTCTGAATATCGTAAGGGGCGGAGACAACCACCACAACATCGACACGGGTTTCGCCGCCCGTCTCGTAGAGAAGCGGAATATCGAGCACCACCATCGGCGCACCCGCTTTCAGATTCTCGGTGAGAAATTCCATCTGCACTTCACCCACCAGCGGATGAACGATGGCTTCGAGTTTCTTCATCTCTTCGGGAAGACCCAGCACGCAGCGCGACAGCGCCTTGCGGTCCACCGCATCATCGACAATGGCTGAAGGAAAGGCCGCGCGCAGCGGCTCGACCGCCTTGCCGCCTTTTTCGTAGAGCTTGTGGACAGCGGCATCGGCGTCATAGACGGGCACGCCAAAATCACGAAACATTTTCGCCGTTTCCGATTTCCCCATGCCGATGGAACCGGTGAGACCGATAAGCAGCATGTCCTCTCCCCTTATTTAAGACCGAGATCGGCCAGCACGATGTTGCGCAGTTCCGCCGTTACATGCGGGCGCACACCGAACCAGGCCTCGAAGCCCGGCACGGCCTGATGCAGCAACATGCCAAGCCCGTCCACCGTCTCATGTCCGGCTTCCCGCGCGCGGCGAAGCAGCCCGGTTTCGAGCGGCGTGTAAACAATATCCGTCACCACCGCATCGCGCGGCAGGCTTGCGAGATCAAGGGTGACATCGCTTTCGCCCTTCATGCCGAGCGTCGTCGTGTTGACGAGAAGGGCCGCACCTTCAAGCGCCTTCTGCGCCTCGCTGTCGGCAAAGACTTTTGCATTGGAAAGACCGAGATCGCGGATGAGCGCTTCGGCGCGCTCTGTCGTGCGGTTCACAACGCGAATTTCGGGTGCGCCTTCATCTTCAAGTGCGGCCGCAATGGCGCGCGCCGCGCCGCCCGCGCCGAGCATGACGGCGGGACCTTCGGCTGCCCGCCAGTCCGGCGCGCCCTGTTTCAGATTGGCGATGAAGCCATAGCCATCCGTGTTGCGGCCTTCGAGCGTGCCATCTTCCAGCGTGACGATGGTGTTGACCGCCTTGAGGCGGCGGGCAATCGCGTCATGCTTCTCAAGTGTCGCAAAGGCGGTTTCCTTGTGCGGCACGGTCACATTCGCGCCGATAAAGTCGAGCCGGTGAAGATTGCGGATCGTTTCCGCCGCATCTTCCGGCTTTACCGCAAGCAGCTCATAGCGCGCATCGGGAATGGCATGTTCCGCGATCCAGTGATTATGGATCATGGGGGAGCGGGAATGGGCAACCGGCCATCCCATGACGCAGACTCGGCGTGTCATGATCCGATCACTCCTTCGCGGCGCAGTTGAGAGAGCAGCGGCAGCATGGGAAGACCGAGGATCGAGAAGTAATCGCCCTCGATTTTTTCGAAGAGCTGCACGCCAGGACCTTCAAGCTGATAGCAACCGACGCTCTTCATCACGCGCTCGCCCGCTTCGGCCAGATAGTGATCAAGGAACGCATCGGAGAAATCGCGCATGGTGAGGGTAGCGCGCGCCGTGTGGCGCCAGATCACCTTGCCGCTCCGCGCAAGCACGAGGCCCGAATGGAGAATATGCGGGCTGCCGCGAAATTCGGTCAGGTTCCTGCGCGCTTCCGCCATGTCTTTCGGCTTGTCATAGCGCCTGCCCTTGCAGGAAAGGATCTGGTCCGCGCCGATGATGAGCGCATCGCCGTTCGCAGCGGAAACGGCAAGCGCCTTTGCTTCTGCAAGGGCGAGTGCCAGCGCATCGGTTGCTTCTTCGGGGCTTTTATCGCCGTTGGCGAATCCTGCCTTCACCGCATCTTCATCGACGAGCGAATCCACGGCCTCGAAATGAAGCCCGGCATCAGCGAGAAGCTTGCGACGGACGCCGCTGGCGGAAGCGAGAATGAGCCTTTTCTGCGTCATGGGTGATGCGTCACGGAATACTGGCGCGCTGGCGCTCATTATAGAGATTGAGAACGGCGGCTGCCGTCTCCTCGATGGAGCGGCGCGTCACATCGATGACCGGCCAGCCCTTGCGCGCAAAGAGGCGGCGCGCGAAGGCAATTTCATCCGCCACCACATCCGGCGCGACATAATCCGTGTCGGTATTCTCGTGCAGCGAAAGAAGACGGTTCTTTCGAATTTGCACAAGGCGATCAGGGCTTGTCGTCAGGCCGACAATCAGCGGGCGCGTTGCGGTTTCGAGATCGGGTGGAAGCGGGATATTTGGCACGATCGGAATATTTGCGGCCTTGATGCCGCGGTTCGCCAGATAGATGCAGGTCGGCGTCTTTGAGGTGCGGCTGACGCCGAGCAGAATGATATCCGCCTCATCAAGATCGCCCGCCGACTGACCGTCATCATGCGCCATTGTGTAATTGAGCGCTTCGATGCGGCTGAAATATTCCGCATCCATGGTGTGCTGCGAGCCGGGCTTGTGCGACGACTCCTTGCCGAGATACTGGCCGAGCGCCAGCACCGCCGGATCAAGCACCGAGATGCAAGGTGTGTGAAGCTCCGCGCAGCGCCGTTGCAGCCTGTCGCGCAACTGCTCATTGACCATGGTGAACATGACGATGCCAGGCGCGTTCTCGATCTCGCCCAGCACGCGCTCGAGCTGTTTCGGCCCGCGCACCAGTGCATAGACATGCTCGATCGGCCGCACATCCTCATATTGCGCACAGGCCGCCCGCGCGACCATGTTCAGCGTCTCGCCGGTCGCGTCGGAAACGAGGTGAAGATGGAATACGCGCTTGTTTGTCATGTCTCTCCCCGGCGGGGCCACAAGACCACCCGCGGGCGGCAAACCTATCGGCAGCGAAGGCGGGTGGCCAACTTCTTTTTCCGCAACGGGCATAACACTGCCTCCAGATATATAGGCAAAACCTGTGGAGAGATGTGATTAACGGTGAGAAGCGGGGCGTGCGGGCGCGGTAGCACCGGGCCATACCCGCCTTTCGGATTCCGGCCCCTGTTTCATGAGTCCGCTGGAAAATTCGAGATGTTGCTTAGGGAAAACGGGTATGACTGGCACTGTGTGAGGGGAGCGGGACGAGTTCTCCCCGTTTTCCACCGCTGAGGGTATTTTCCTGTCCACCGGCCAAGTCCCCGCAATATCAGAAGCTATGGGCCCGCGTCCGATTGCCCGGCTGCATTCATCAACAGGGTGTGGCATAGAAGGCTGGTAGAAGAGCGCGCGCGGGCGCTCCTGTGGATTAATCGGGAACCGGAATCGATCCCCAACATCCACAGCCATCTACATCTATCCACTACCTTTCAGATTCTTTTAATGAAGTAGGAAAGAAACGGTTGAGCGGGACAAAGGCTCCAGAGAAGAAGCTTCTCAAGGCACTGGCAGGTGAGCGAACGGATGGCATTCCCGTCTGGTTCATGCGGCAGGCAGGCCGCTATCTTCCCGAATACCGGAAGGTGCGGGCAGAGGCGGGCAGCTTTCTCGATCTTTGCTATTCGCCGGCGCTGGCCGAGGAAGTGACGCTTCAGCCGATCCGCCGCTTCGGCTTTGATGCGGCGATCCTCTTTTCCGACATTCTCGTTGTGCCTGATGCGCTCGGCCAGAAGGTTGCCTTCAAGGAAGGCGAAGGCCCGGTGCTGGAGGCGATCACGAATGAAGCAGGGCTTGCAGCACTCGGACCCGTTTCCGGCATCCGCCAGAAGCTCGCACCCGTCTATGAGACGGTGTCGCGGCTGTCGGCGAGCCTTCCCCGCGAGGTAACGCTGATCGGCTTTGCCGGTGCGCCCTGGACGGTTGCGACCTATATGGTGGGCGGGCGCGGCAGCGCGGATCAGGGCGCGGCGAAAGCCTGGGCCTATCGCGACCCAGCCGGGTTTCAGAAGCTGATTGATCTTCTGGTCGAAGCGACAATCGAGCATCTCTCCGCGCAAGTGGAGGCAGGGGCCGAGGCGCTTCAGATTTTCGATACATGGGCAGGATCGCTCCCGCCCCTCTCCTTCGAGCGGTTCGCGCTGAAGCCTGCGCAGGCCATTCGCCGCGAGATGAAGGCGCGCTTTCCGCATGTTCCGATGCTCGGTTTCCCGCGCGGAGCAGGCGGTTCTGCAGCGCGCTATTTCTGCGAAACCGGCATGGACGGGCTCAGCCTCGACACAGGCGTCTCGCCGCTCTGGGCGCGCGATGAGCTGCAGGTTCATGGCTGTGTGCAGGGCAATCTCGATCCGCTGCTCCTCGTTGCGGGCGGGGATGAAATGCGGGCTCAAGCGACCCATATCCTCGAAACGCTCGGGGCCGGGCCGTTCATCTTCAATCTCGGTCATGGCATCGTGCCCCAGACCCCTCCCGATCACGTGGGAGAGCTTGTCTCCCTCGTGAAAGACTGGCGTGCATGAAGAAAAAGGTCGCCATCATCCTGTTTAATCTGGGCGGGCCGGACAGGCCCGAGGCGGTTCAACCCTTTCTCTTCAACCTGTTCCATGATCCGGCCATCATTCGTGTGCCGCAGCCCTTTCGCTGGCTGATAGCGAATCTCGTCTCGCGTAGGCGTGCGCCGGAAGCAAAGAAGATTTACGAGAAACTGGGTGGCGGATCGCCCATTGTGCCGCTCACCGAGGAGCAGGCCCGCGCGCTGGAAGCAGCCTTAGCTGACAGCGAGTCCGACTATCGCTGTTTCATCGCCATGCGCTACTGGCATCCCTTTGCTGATGAGGCGGCGGCAGCGGTGAAGGCCTGGGGGGCGGACGAGGTCGTGCTGCTCCCGCTCTATCCGCAATATTCCACCACGACGACGGAAAGCTCGTTGCGCGACTGGGAGCGGGCATCAGAGAAAACCGGCCTCACCGTGCCGATGAAATCCGTCTGTTGCTATCCGGCAGAGGCAGGGTTCGTTTCAGCCTATGCGACGCTTCTCCGCGAGGCGCTTGAAAAGGCAGGTGGCCCTCAGGGGCTTCGCGTGCTCTTTTCCGCGCACGGGCTTCCGAAGAAGGTCATCGAGGCGGGCGATCCCTATCAGGCGCAGGTGGAGCAGAGCTGTGCGGCGATTGTTACGGCGCTCGAGGCCGATCTTCCGGCCGTCCGGCTCGACTGGGTCGTCTGTTATCAAAGCCGGGTCGGGCCGCTTGAATGGATCGGGCCTGCGACAGACAGCGAGATAAAACGTGCCGGGGCGGAGGGCAAATCGCTCATCGTGGTGCCGGTCGCCTTTGTTTCCGAACATTCGGAAACGCTGGTCGAGCTTGATATTGAATATGGCCATCTCGCGCGGGAAAGTGGCGTGCCTGCCTATTACCGCGTGTCGGCGGTCGGGACAGAACCCCAATTCATCCAGGGGCTGGCGCGGCTTGTGCTGGCGGCTCGGGCGAGCGAGCGGATAGTCTGCCCGGAAGAGGCGCCCGGCCATATCTGCACGCTCGAGGCCGGATTGGCCCGGATCGGCTGAGAGGCACGTCATTGCGCGCGCAGCAGAGCAATGACAGGGAATGAAGACGATCGAAGACCGAGGGGATGATGGATTTTCTTGCGGATTATTATTTCTGGATCAAGGCGCTCCACATCATTTCCGTGATCTTCTGGATGGCGGGCATGGCCTATCTGCCGCGCCTTTTCGTCTATCACGCCGAAAGCGAGATCGGCTCGGAGAAGTCCGAGACCTTCAAGATCATGGAGCGGCGGCTGCTCAGGGGCATCATCAACCCAGCCATGGGCGCAACTTTCCTCTTTGGCGGGCTGATGCTCGCGATCAATCCGGGGCTCTTTCTCGATCACTGGATGCAGGTGAAACTCGTGCTGATCCTTGCCATGAGCGCGCTGCACGGCATGTTCTCGGCCTGGCAGAAGGCTTTTGAGGCGGACAAAAACCGCAGAAATTCGCGCTTTTATCGGATCGTGAATGAAGCGCCGCCCACGCTTGTCATCTTCATCGTGCTGCTCGCGGTTGTAAAACCCTTCTGACGGGCGGGCACCAATTTCCGTTGAAATCGAAACCCGTCCGCTTTATATGGGTTTGACGCCGGGTTTCTTCCGGCGGCCTTCCTTGCGTTCTTTTCCGGCCCGCCCGAGTGTCCTTTCTTGTCGAATGGGGCTCCCGCTGGTCAGAAGACCCCCCGCATAAAACCATACCGGGCCAGAGCCCCGGACAATGCGGCGACGGAAGCGATTTCCCTAAGACATCATCATTTCGCTCAATAAACGCCCCACCTTCCTTCAAGAAAAGTTTCCCTCCCCGCCATCAGGCTCGAAATGCCGGTAAAGCACCCTCAAAAAGGGCAGCCGGGACGGAAACCCCAGAGAAAGACCGACCAAGCCGATGACGCAGATCAAGCTGCAGGACCTCAAGGCAAAATCTCCGACCGAGCTTCTTGCTCTCGCCGAGGAGCTTGAGGTCGAGAACGCCTCCACGCTTCGGACGCAGGACATGATGTTCGCGATCCTGAAACAATATGCCGAGAAGGGCGTGGACATTATCGGCGAGGGCGTGGTGGAAGTGCTGCCGGACGGCTTCGGCTTTCTGCGCTCCCCGGAAGCGAATTACCTGCCCGGTCCCGACGACATTTATGTCTCCCCCTCGCAGATCCGCCGCTTTTCGCTGCGCACCGGCGATACGGTGGAAGGCGAGATCCGCAGCCCCAAGGATGGCGAACGCTATTTCGCGCTGCTGAAAGTCTCGACGGTCAATTTCGAAAGCCCGGACAAGGCGCGCCACAAGGTTCACTTCGACAATCTCACGCCGCTCTATCCGGACTCCAAGCTGGAAATGGAAGTTGATGATCCGACGCTGAAGGATCGTTCCTCGCGCGTCATCGACATTGTGGCGCCGCTCGGCAAGGGCCAGCGCGGACTGATCGTTGCGCCGCCGCGCACCGGCAAGACGGTTCTTCTCCAGAACATCGCCCATTCCATCACGACCAATCACCCGGAATGCTATCTCATCGTTCTGCTGATCGATGAGCGCCCGGAAGAAGTGACGGACATGCAGCGCTCGGTGAAGGGCGAGGTGATTTCCTCCACCTTTGACGAACCCGCCCAGCGCCACGTTCAGGTTGCCGAAATGGTGATCGAAAAGGCGAAGCGGCTTGTCGAACATGGCCGCGATGTGGTGATCCTGCTCGACTCGATCACGCGCCTTGGCCGCGCTTACAACACCGTCGTTCCTTCATCCGGCAAGGTGCTGACGGGTGGTGTCGATGCCAATGCGCTGCAGCGCCCGAAGCGTTTCTTCGGTGCGGCGCGCAACATCGAGGAAGGCGGCTCGCTCACCATCATCGCGACGGCACTTATCGACACCGGCTCGCGCATGGATGAAGTCATTTTTGAAGAGTTCAAGGGCACGGGTAACTCGGAAATCATTCTCGATCGCAAGATTGCCGACAAGCGCGTCTTCCCCGCGATCGATATTCTGAAGTCCGGCACCCGCAAGGAAGAGCTGCTTGTCGATCGCGCGCAGCTTTCCAAGATGTATGTGCTGCGCCGCATCCTCAACCCGATGGGCACGGTGGATGCGATCGAGTTCCTGCTCGACAAGCTCAAGCAGACGAAGAACAACGGCGAATTCTTCGACTCGATGAACACCTGATCCCGGCATCATACCGAGACGGAAAAGCCCGCATCACTCCGATGCGGGCTTTTTTGTCATGTCGGAAATGAAACTTGCAATCGCCCTGACAAGGCCCGGCGCGAGTGGAATATCGGGCCGCGAATAGAGCGCGATATTTTCCGCGCGGGTAGAGGGCGCGGGTTTCAGCACATGGTTCATCGCCTCTATGGTGATGAGTGTGGCGTCTGGCCGCGCCTGCGAGAGCAGGGTGGTATCCGTCGGCCTTATCTGAAGATCGTTCGTACCCTGAACAAGCAGGACAGGCGCTTGCACTCTGGCGAGTTCTTTTGCCGGGTCGTGGCGGAACCAGGAGATGAGATAGGGCTGCACGCCTGGCCGGTAGAGCGGTCCGAGTTCCCGGGGAACATTCTCGTCTGTCTCGCCGCGTTTCAGCGTTTCGAGCAGTTCATCCGAGCGGGCTTTCAGTTCGGGCGGCATGGCGCTTCCCTCTACCTGCTCGCGGATGAGGTCCGGTGCGGGGCGGCCTGTGCCTGCAATCAGTACGAGGCCTGAAACATCATGCTCAAGGGCAGCTAGCGTTGCGACAAGCGCGCCTTCACTGTGGCCGACCAGAAAGAGACGCGAGGTGCGGTCCTGCTCTTCGAGAAAGCGGAGCCAGTTGAGTGCATCCTCGACAAAGGTTTCGGCGCGGAGATCGTTTTCATCAGGTGCTGCCGCATAGCTGGCGCCGACGCCACGCTTGTCGATGCGCAGGGAGCCGATGCCTTCATCGGCGAGGTCGTGCGCGAGAAGTTTCAGACTGTCATTCTGCCCTTCGGGGAAATTGCCATCGCGATCCGTCGGGCCGGAGCCGGGCAGGATAAGCGCCATATCAACCGGCGCATCGCCGTCCGGCAGCGTCATCGTGCCGTGAAGTGTGGCGAGGCCGCCCTTTATTTCCACCTCGCTTTCGTTCCAGGAAAAGGCAGGCTGAGCGAGCGCCATGAGAAATCCGGCGATCAGTGCGAGCGATTTCAGGGTCTGAGGTCTTTCCATCCGGGCCACGCAGAGTTGCATGAGGGAATGCGATCATGCCCATCGAACCATGGTGCTTTCGAGGCAGCATGTTCGCGCGCAATGAGGCGGGCAGGCACATCACCATCGAGCGCATTGGCGGCGAGGATGATCGTGTCATCCGGTTCCATAAGGTTTGCGCCGGTCATGGCCGTGCCGCAGCGCGCGCAGAATGACCGTGTGAGGCCGGGGGAACTTTCATAACAAGCGAGATTGTCCACACCCTCCCACACCACCTCATCGCGCAGGGCGACGAAGAAGAAACCGGCATGGCCGCCCGCCGCCTTGCGGCACATGGAGCATTGGCACTCCACAATGCCGCTCATCCGCTTCGCCTCGAAGCGCACTGCACCGCAAAGGCAGGAGCCGTGAACCATTCTCCCTCCATTCAGGCCACCGCTCAGGGAATGAGCACGCTCGCGCCGACCGTCTTGCGGGCCTCGAGATCCATATGCGCGCGGGCGGCTTCGGCAAGCGCATAACGCTGCTTCACTTCCGCCTTCACCGCGCCCGACTTCACCACGGCGAAAAGATCATCGGCCATTTCCTGTAGCGCGGTCGGTGTCTTTGCAGCGTAGTGGAACATGGTCGGCCGTGTGACGAAGAGCGAACCCTTCTGGGCAAGGATACCGAGATTCACATCCGTGACCGGGCCGGAGGCATTGCCGAAGGAAACGAGAAGGCCGAGCGGTGCAAGGCAATCGAGCGAGGACATGAAGGTCGCCTTGCCCACACCGTCATAAACGACAGGCAGCATTTTCCCGCCGGTGATTTCGCGCACACGGGCGGCGACATCTTCCTTCGTATAGTCGATGACATGATCGCAGCCATGTGCGCGGGCGAGCGCTGCCTTTTCTTCCGAACTTGTCGTGCCGATGACGGTGGCGCCGAGATGTTTTGCCCATTGGCAGGCAATGAGGCCCACGCCACCTGCTGCCGCATGCCAGAGGATCGTCTGACCCTTCTCCACACGGAAGGTCTGACGCAGAAGAAATTGCGCGGTCAGCCCCTTCAGCATCAGGGCGGCGGCTTCCTCGTCGCTCACGCCGTCCGGCACCTTGACGCTGCTTGCAGCGGCGACATTATGCGCCTCGGCATAAGCGCCGACGGGACCCGACGCATAGGCAACACGGTCCCCCGGCTTGAAGTTCGTGACACCTTCGCCCACTGCCTCGACAATGCCCGCCGCTTCCATGCCGATGCCGGAGGGAAGCGGAACGGGATAGAGGCCGGAGCGGTGATAGGTGTCGATGAAATTGATGCCGATGGCCTTTGCCCGGACGGTGATCTCGCCCGGCTTCGGCGCACCAAGCTCCACCTCTTTCAGCATCATGGTTTCCGGCCCGCCCGTCTTTTCGATGCGGATGGCCTTGATGGTTGTCATGAGGTCGTCTCCCGTTTCTCCTGCCGGTACGCGTCGGCAGATTGTTTTGCGTTGCGTCCAGTCTAGCGTCTTGCAAGGGCGAGCGCTGCCCCTGATGCAATGAGCACCGTGCCGGTGATGCGGTTGCTGATGAGCTGCGCGCGCCGCGCCTTCAGATAGGGCGCGAGCCGTCCTGCCGCGAGCGCATAGGTGCCATCGGAGAGAACGGCCACCACAACGAAAGTGACGGCCAGAAGAAAGAGCTGCGGCGCGGCAGGCTCTGCCGGATTGATGAATTGCGGAAAGAAGGCCGCATAGAAGATGAGCGGCTTCGGATTGGTGACACCGATGAGATAGCCGCGGCGGAAAAGCCGCGCCTTGCTGTCGGGCATCGCCGGTGCGGGAATAGCAGGGTCCGTGATCGGTGCGCGAAAGGAGGCAATGCCGATCCAGACGAGATAGGCCGCGCCGATAAGTTTCAGCACTTCCATATAAGTGCCCATGGCGGCAAGCAGCGGCGCAAGCCCCGCGAGCAGCAGCGCCATATGAGTGATGACGGCGCTTGTTGTTCCTGCAAGGCCGGTGAGCGATGCGCGCGGGCCGCCGCGTATGCCGCAGGCAACAAGCCATGTCACGACCGGTCCCGGCATGATGCAGAGAAGCAGCGTTGCCGCGATGAAGGCAAGAAACAGGTCGAGGCCCATGCGCGTGTCACCGATAAGAAAATCCCCTCTCTCCGAGGGGAGAGAGGGGAAGATCGTCTGCCGGATCAGGCGAGGTGACGCGCAAAGAATTTCAACGTGCGGTCATTCGCTTCATCAGCGGTTTTCTTGTCGTAATGGGCGCCGCCCGGACGGGCAAAGGCGTGATCCATATCCGCATAGTGATGGATGGTCACATGCGCATTGTCCCGCAGCCCGGCGGTGATCGCTTCCTGCGCTTCGGCAGGCACATATTCGTCCTTGCCGGCAATATGCAGCATGAGCGGCTTTTTGATGTTCTTCGCATCAGCAAGCCGGTTCTGGATGTTCACGCCGTAGTAGCCGACAGAGGCGTCGGCATCGGTGTGGCAGGCGGTGAGATAGGCAAGCTGGCCGCCCAGGCAATAACCGACTGCGCCGACCTTGCCGGAGGTGAGGGGGCGGAGCGTGTCGATGGTGGCGGCGATATCGGTCACACCCTTGTCCACATCGAACTTGCCGAAGAGATCGAAGGCTTTCTTCCACTCTTCTTCGGTCTGGTCGGTGATGTCGATGCCGGGCTCGATGCGCCAGAAGAGATCGGGGCAGAGGGCGACATAGCCTTCGCCAGCCAGCCAGTCGCAAAGGTCGCGCATGACCTTGTTGACGCCGAAAATCTCCTGAATGACCACGATGCCGGGATGGGGGCCGGTTCCGGCCGGTTTTGCGAGATAGCCGGAAAAAGAGCCGTCCGGACCTTTGATCGTGATGGTTTCGCCGCTCACTTCATGCCTCCTTGGTATCGGGAATGTCGGGACCGCGACTGTAGCGGTCCCGACGCGCCGAGGCGAGGGGGGTGAGCGCTCGGAGGAAGCCGTGAGCCCGCGCGATCAGGCCGCGCGGGAGGTCTTTTCACCCGACGCGAGCAGGCGGGCGATGAGGCTGCGGCCCTTGCGGACCTGCTGCTTTTCGGCAGCGATCTCAAAAGCCTCGCCCTGGATGCGCTCGCGAGCTGAAAGGGCGAGATCGAACGCACCCACATAGCTCGTGGCATAATTGGCAAGGATGTTCATTTTATTCACCTTCAGGCGCAGGAGACGAAGCGGATTCCGGATGCTCGTCCGGCCGTGCGCCTTATCAAACATTCAATACTGTGGTTTATGCTGCCTATATGCGCTCGGGTTCCGCTATAATCAAACGATCTTTTCGCACCGCAGTTGTGAGGTAAACTAACATATGGCTTCCCGCCGCCTGCCTTCGCTGAATGCGTTGCGCGCCTTTGAGGCGGCGGGTCGGCATGGCAGTTTCTCAGGCGCGGGGCGCGAGCTGAATGTCACCCATGCGGCGATCAGCCATCAGATCAGGGCGCTGGAGGAAGAGCTTGGGGCGCCGCTTTTCCATCGCACGGGCCGTCAGGTGGAGCTGACGGAGCGCGGGCAAAAGCTGCTTTCCGTACTGTCGCTCGCCTTTGAGCAGATGCAGGAAGGCTGGGCGCAGGCGGCAGCAAAAGACAACACCACTCTGACGGTGACGGTCGAACCTTCCTTTGCCGCGCGCTGGCTCGTGCTCAGGCTCGGCAAGTTCAACCGGGCCCATCCCGAGATCGAGCTTCGTCTGCTGCCTTCCTCGGAGCTTGTCGATTTCACGCGAGAAGATGTCGATATCGGCGTGCGCTACGGGCTTGGCGGCTGGCCGGATGTCGTGTCGGAAAAGCTGTTCGAGGCGACCGTCTATCCCGTCTGCTCGCCCCTGCTGATCGACCCCAAAAGGCCGATCCGCAAGCCCGAAGACCTCAAATCCTATCCGCTGCTCCATGAGGAGACGATGCAGCATTGGGTGAACTGGCTCGAGCAGGCGGGGGTGAAAAACCCGCGCTGGGCAGAGCGGGGGCCGCTTTTCATCGAGGCTTCGCTGGCGCTTCAGGCCGCGGCAGGCGGGCTCGGCGTCGCGCTCGCCAATGACACGCTCGCCATGGCCGACCTCGCCGAAGGCCGCCTCGTCCGGCTGTTCGACATCGAAATGCCCGATGAAGAAGGCTATTGGCTCGTCTATCGCGAAGGGGGCCTGAAAAAAACCCGCATCGCCGCCTTCCGTCGCTGGATCCGCGAAGAAGCAGGGCTCGGGCCGCCGGAAGCGCCGAATCCACCGGAGCCATTGGCGTCAGCGAAGAAGGCGGTGGGGTGAGGGCTGGAACTTATCGCTTTTACGCTTATTTCATATAGTGCGTTTATTTCGATTACTGTATGACAGGGAAGGTTGCCCCTCTGTCAACCCACGGGAGAGATACAATGCTCGCGCTTATGGACCAGACGCATGAGCCGTTTGTTGCCGACGAGGCGGAAGCGGTCATCGCTCGTGAGGCCGCCGATCGCCTGAAAGCGGTCGCCGAAGCAAATGAGAGCGTTAAAATTACTGTCGATGGAAAGGGAGACAACAAGATCATTGTCCCCCTTCCGGCGCGCGCTGTTGCCCTCATTTATGAGGTTCTGGAGGCAATGGCCAATCGCACGCCCATGTCGCTCATTCCCCATGAAGCTGAGCTGACGACGCAGCAAGCGGCTGATTATCTGAATGTGTCGCGGCCCTATCTGATCCGACAACTGGAAGCGGGTAAGCTTGAGTTTCGGAAAGTCGGCAGTCACCGTAGAGTCCGATTTGCGGACCTGATCGAATATGAGCGGGCATGCCGCGAGGATCAGAAAAAGGCACTCATTGATCTCAATGAGGAGGCGAAGCGGCTTGAGCTTGAATGATCTCGACATTCACCGCTTTCATTGATGCCAATGTTTTCTATGGCGCGAGGCTGCGAAGCCTCGTGCTTTTTGTTGCCCAAACGAAAATCTTCCGTGCCCGATGGTCGGATCAGGTTCATGACGAATGGGTGCGGAATCTGATCGCCAATCGGCCTGATCTCAAGCCGGAGGATTTGGCGGGGACGCGCGCGCTCATGAATGCCGCCGTTCCGGACTGCCTGGTCGAGGGGTATGAGCCGCTCATGGAAAGCATGGATTTGCCCGATCCGGATGATCGACATGTCGTTGCAGCGGCGATCATGGCGCGTGCGAGTGTGATCGTCACTTTCAACGAAAGAGATTTTCCGGGTGATGTTCTGGCGGGATTCGGATTACACACGAAGCATCCCGATCAGTTTCTGCGGGAAGCACTTGGTGTCCAGCCGGAGCTTTTCGTTGAAGCGGTCAAGGATGATTTCGTGCATTATCGCAATCCGCCATTGGTCTACAAAGACTATCTGGCAAGTTTGGCAAAGGCTGGTATTCCTGCATTGGCCGAGGAACTGGGAGCCTATGAAGTTCTGATGCCGTCAAATGGCAACGGCGTATAGACCGAAAGAACATCAACTCATCCCGCGCTCACCCTCGCCCGCCTCAATTCCCCCACCAGTGCCTCCGCATCCGTGACCGGCAGGGAGCAGGTTTCTCCGGCGCAGACATAGGCTGTCGGTTTGCCGTCGATGGCTGTCTTGCCGTGGGCGGGGTGCCCGGCGGGGAGGGTGGCGGTGTCTTCCACGCGCAGCAGCACGCGGGCCGGGCAGGAGACGGAGAAGGCGGCGCGGGCGAGGTCCGCAGTCTGCTCCTTCGAGCCGATCAGCACGATCTGGACCGGGCGGAGCCTTGTGTCGAGGCTGGCGAGATAGCTGCCCAGCGGAAAGATGTTCTGTTGCAGCTCGCCCGCAAAGGCGCGGATGAGAGCATCCGCCTTTGCGAGATAGTCATCCTTGCCACTCATCAGGCCGAGCCGGGTGAAGATGCCGGGCAGCGTGCCGTTGGCAGCGGGCGTGGCATCATCCGAAACCGTCCGTCTACGGACGATCAATGCAGGCGCATCGGAGGCGGTGAAGAAATAGCCGCCATTCGCTGCATCCGCATACCAGGCATCAAGCTCCGTCACGAGGCTTTCGGCAGCGGTAACATAGGCCGCCTCGCCGGTTGCTTCGGCAAGCGCGAGCGCGGCATCGGCCATATTGGCGAGGTCATCCGCCATGGCGAGATGCTGCAAGCGGCCCTCGCGCCAGGCGTGATGCAGGCGGGGTGCGCCATTGATTTCAGGCCGCATCACCTCCATCACGAAGCGGAAGGCGGTGGCCGCCATGTCGATCCATTCAGGTTCATCGAAAGCCACGCCCGCGCGGGCGAGCGACGCGATCATCAGCCCGTTCCAGTCCGCCAATATCTTGTCGTCAAAACCGGGCTTCACGCGAAGATCACGCTCGGCAAAGAGCCGCGCCCTGAGCGGCTCGAGCAATGCTTCCTCTTCCTCGGTGAAAGGTGCATCTGCGCGGGAGAGGCGGTTCAGAATATTCGTTTCCTCCCAGTTCCCTTCCGCGCTCACGTCATAGACATGCTTGAAGAGGGCGGCGTCGCCGGGGTCGAGCAACTGGTCGATCTCGCTTTCGCTCCAGACATAGAACTTGCCTTCCACGCCCTCGCTGTCTGCATCGAGCGAAGCGGCGAAAGTGCCTTCATCGGTGAGCATTTCGCGCCTCAGCCACTCCACCGTTTCGCGCACGCGGCGCGCATAAAGCGGCTTGCTCGTTTCCTGCCAGACGAGAGTGAGCAGGTCGATGAGGAGCGCGTTGTCATAGAGCATTTTTTCGAAATGCGGCGCGAGCCAGAACGCATCCACCGAATAGCGCGCATAGCCGCCGCCGAGATGGTCATAGATGCCGCCTTCCGACATATGGTCGAGCGCGCGGGTAACATGCGCGGCCAGATCCTCGCGCCCCGTGCGCAAGTGAGTGCGCCAGAGAAGCGAGAGCAGGGGCACTTGCGGAAATTTCGGTGCGCCGCGTATGCCGCCATTTTCCGGGTCCATGATATCGGCGAGCTTGTCGGCAACGGAGCCAAGCACCGCAGGCGTCGGCTCGCCGGGGCGCGCTGTTTCGGCCTGTGCCTGAAGCGCGTTCACAAGCGCGGTTCGGTTCTTGAAAACCTTGGCCGGTTCCTCATGGAAGATGCGCGCCACTTCGCGCAGCACATCGGTGAAGCCTGGCCTTCCATAGGCGGCTTCCTTCGGGAAGTAGGTGCCGCCCCAGAACGGCTCGCCATCGGGCGTTAGGAACATAGTGAGCGGCCAGCCGCCCTGCTGGCCAAGGAGATGCAACGCCGACATGTAGATCGCATCAATGTCAGGGCGTTCTTCGCGGTCCACCTTGATGTTGATGAAGTGCTCATTCATCACCGCAGCGACGCCCTCATCCTCAAAGCTTTCATGCGCCATGACATGGCACCAGTGGCAGGCCGCATAGCCGACTGAGAGGAGGATCGGCTTTTTCTCACGCCGCGCCGCTGCCAGCGCTTCCTCACCCCAGGGCCGCCAATGCACGGGATTGTCTGCGTGCTGGAGAAGATAGGGGCTCGTTTCCTGCCCGAGGAAATTCCGTGACATGGTGCTCTTTCCGGGGAAATGATCTGTTGTAATCAATGTGGGGCATGAGGCCGCGCGCGTCGATGCCTGCGGCTGCGATTCATGGTCTATAATCAAGAAACCTGACTGACAAATCGCGCCCCGCTGCCGACAGGGAGAGACCCGGCCATGAAAGTCAAAATCGATCTCGATATGAGTGCTGAGGAAGCGCGCAAGCTGATGGGGCTGCCTGATCTTGAGCCGATGCAGAAGCGACTGCTCGCTCAGGTCGAGAAGCAGCTTTCAAGCAATCTCTCCTATATCGATCCTGAAGCGCTGGTCCGCGCGGTGCTGCCTGCGGGCGCGCAGGGGCTGGAGAAGTTTCAGGATCTGATGTGGGGCATGGCGCGCAGCGCTATGGGGGGTGCCGGCAAGACGAGCGGGAGCGGCAAATCCGGCGGCAAGAAAGCCGATTGAACGGGCGCCGAAACATCTTGGATACGATCTATGCGCTTTCGACCGCGCCCGGAAGGGCGGGGGTCGCTGTCATTCGCGTTTCGGGCGAGCGCGCGCGAGAAACCGTGTCGCGCCTTGCGGGGGTAGAGAAGCCGCGCCCTCGGGAAGCGATGCTGAGGCGGCTGCGCGATCCGGCAAGCGGCGTGGTGCTCGATCGTGGACTCGTTCTGTTCTTTGAGGGGCCGGGGAGCTTTACGGGCGAGGATGTTGCCGAGTTCCATATTCATGGGGGTCGGGCGGTGGTGGCCGCGCTGCTTCAGGCTTTGGCGGGGGTGCCAGGCCTGCGCGCGGCGGAGCCGGGGGAGTTCACGCGCCGGGCCTTTGAGGCGGGCAAGCTCGATCTCACGGAAGTGGAGGGGCTTGCCGATCTCATCGATGCCGAAACGGAAGCGCAGCGGGTGCAGGCGCTCCGCCAGATGGAAGGGGCGCTGGGCGCGCTTTATGAGGGCTGGCGGGGCAGGCTGATGCGGGCGCTTGCCTATGCCGAAGCGAGCATTGATTTTCCCGATGAAGATTTGCCCGACGATCTGCTTGAAAAGCTTGGGCCCGAGATCAGTGCCTTGTCAGCAGAGATCGCTGCCCATCTCGATGACGAAAGGCGGGGCGAGAGGCTTCGGGACGGGGTGGAGGTTGCGATTATCGGGCCGCCCAATGCGGGCAAGTCGAGCCTGCTGAACCGCCTTGCGCGGCGGGATGCCGCCATTGTCTCTGATGAAGCGGGCACCACGCGGGACGTGCTTGAGGTTCGGCTGGACATTGGCGGCGTTCCGGTGACGCTGGCTGATACGGCGGGGCTGCGGGACGCCGCGAATGCCATCGAGCGCGAAGGCGTTCGCCGCGCGCTTGAACGGGCGGAAGCGGCTGATCTGCGTATCGTGGTCGCCTCGCCTGAGGAGGGGGGCGATTTCGCCCAGGCACGCGACGGGGATATTCGCGTGCTCAACAAGATTGATCTCGGGGCGCGGGCTGGTAGCGGCGTGATCGGCATTTCGGCCCTTTCCGGCGAGGGTCTCGAGCGGCTGGAGGAAGCTCTTCGGGAGCGGATCGGTGCTGTCCATGAAGCTCAGGAGCATCCGCTTATCACCCGAGCGCGGCACCGGGAGGGACTTCAGGATTGCGCGGCCTCGCTTGAGCGGGCGGGGCAGGGGCTGGCGTCCGGGCTTGATGCGGAGCTGATTTCGGAAGACCTTCGCCTTGCCGCCCGGGCGCTCGGCCGGATCACGGGCAGGGTCGATGTGGAAGACCTGCTGGACGTGATCTTTCGCGATTTCTGTATCGGGAAATAAGCCCGGCTACGCGGCTTGTTTCACGTGAAACATGAAGTAGCGGACGAATCCGATTCCGCCACAAGGGCTTGTAGGAGAATCCTCAAGCGGGTGGAATTGTGATTCGACTCTGTGGAAAAGTTTGACGCGGCAAAGGTGAGCGACTATTGCTCTGCCGAGGCCTTCAGCGACTCCGATCCTACGGCCACAAGCATTCTTTCAATCAGGCATCTCTCCCATGACGCGCGAATTCGATGTCATCGTGATCGGCGGCGGCCATGCAGGCTGCGAGGCGGCATCCGCTGCCGCGCGCACGGGTGCCCGCACGGCGCTCATCACACATCGCATCGACACGATTGGCGAGATGTCCTGCAACCCGGCTATTGGCGGGCTTGGCAAGGGCCATCTCGTGCGGGAGGTGGATGCGCTGGACGGGCTGATGGGCAGAGTGACGGATGCGGCTGGCATCCAGTTCCGCATGCTCAACCGGCGGAAGGGCCCGGCTGTCCGCGGCCCGCGCGCCCAGGCGGATCGAAAACTTTATCGCAAGGCCATGCAGGCGGCGATCCTCAACCACCGCAATCTTGATGTGATCGAGGGCGGCGTGTCCGATCTGTTGGTGGAAGCGGGCGAGGTGCGGGGCGTGGTGGCCGAGGATGGGCGCCAGTGGCGGACCCGCCGCGTGGTGCTGACGACCGGCACTTTCCTGCGCGGAATGATTCATATTGGCACAGAGCGCATCCCCGCCGGCCGGGTGGGGGAGGCGCCTGCGCTTGGCCTGTCGGAACGGCTTTACGGGCTCGGCCTGAAGCTCGGGCGGCTCAAGACGGGTACGCCTGCGCGGCTTGCAGCGGACAGCATTAACTGGGATGGGCTGGAGGTGCAGCCGGGCGACAACCCGCCCGCGCCCTTCTCCTTTCTTACGAAGGAGATCACGGTTCCGCAGGTGCCCTGTCATATCACGCGGACCAATGAGGCGACCCACGCAATCATCGAGGCCAATCTCGGGGTTTCGCCTGTCTATTCCGGCCAGATCGAAGGGATCGGCCCGCGCTATTGCCCCTCCATCGAGGACAAGGTGGTTCGCTTCAAGGAGCGAAGCAGTCACCAGATCTTCCTTGAGCCGGAAGGGCTGGACGATGACACGATCTATCCGAACGGCATCTCGACCGCGCTGCCTGCGGAGGTCCAGCTTGCCTTCATGCGGACCATTCCGGGGCTTGAGAATGTCGTCGTGAAGCGGTCGGGCTATGCAATCGAATATGACTATATCGACCCCCGCGAGCTGCGCCCGACGCTGGAAACCATGAAGCTGCCGGGGCTCTATCTCGCAGGGCAGATCAATGGCACCACAGGCTACGAGGAAGCCGCCGCCCAGGGCCTGATTGCGGGGCTTAATGCCGCGTTGGCCGAGAAGGGGGCAGACCCTTTCATTCTCGACCGCGCGCAGGCCTATACGGGTGTGATGATCGACGACCTCATCACCAGAGGCGTTGCGGAGCCCTATCGCATGTTCACGTCCCGCGCGGAGTATCGGCTGACGCTCAGGGCGGATAATGCTGACCAGCGGCTTACCGGGCTTGGCATCAGCGCAGGCGTGGTGGGAGATGAGCGGGCGGAGGCCTTCGGGCGCAAGATGGCGGCGCTTGAGGCTGCCAAGGCGCTTTGCGAGGGGCTTGCGGCCAGCCCGAGCGAGCTTGCCAAGAAAGGGCTCAAGGTCAATCAGGATGGTGTTCGGCGCAACGCCATGGACCTGCTTGCCTATCCCGATATCGATATGGCGGGGCTGGCGGGTCTCTGGCCGGAACTACAGGCGCTTGAACCAGAGATTGCCGAACAGGTGGAGATCGAGGCGCAGTATTCAGCCTATCTCGATCGGCAGGAGGCCGATATTCGCGCTTTCCGGCGTGACGAGGGGTTGGCGCTGCCGCCGGAGATCGATTACGGCGCTATCAACGGGTTGTCGATTGAGGTGAGGCAGAAGCTTTCGGCCGCACGCCCGGCCACGCTCGGTCAGGCGGCGAGGGTGGATGGCGTGACGCCCGCAGCGCTGACAACCCTGATGATTCACGTGAAACAAAAGCGCAGTGCTTGAGGCATACGGCAAGTATGCCCCAACATATAGTGATGAACGCTTCCCAAGTCATTGATGCGGAATCCTTTTCCGCCGTTCTACATGTTTCACGTGAAACAATGGAGCGGCTCTCGCTATACGAGTCTTTGCTTCGGAAGTGGCAGAAGCGGATAAATCTCGTCTCAAACAGCACTCTGGATGAGCTTTGGCGGCGCCATATGCTCGATTCCGCCCAGTTGGCCGGGCTGGCGCCGGAGACAGCCCTTCGCTGGGTCGATCTCGGCTCCGGGGGCGGGTTTCCGGGACTGGTAGTCGCGATCCTTCTGCGGGACCGGCCCGGTTTCGGGATGCATCTGGTCGAGAGCGATCAGCGCAAGTGCATCTTCATGCGAGAGGTGATCCGCGAGACAGGCGCACCTGCGACCGTGTATAATGAGAGGATCGAAGCCTTCGCCGCCAAAGCAGGGATATTCGATGTGGTTTCGGCCCGAGCTCTTGCGCCGCTGCCCCGATTGCTTGAATGGGCGGCCCCGCTTTTCGGTCCCGACACTCTGGGCCTGTTTTTGAAGGGGCAGGGGCTTCAGGATGAATTGACCCAGGCCCGGAAACATTGGATATTTGAAGCTGACTATTCCCCCAGCCAGTCGGACTCCAGTGGCTCCGTACTGAGTGTGAGAGGCCTCCATGGATCAGATCGAAAAGACATCAATGGTTGATGCCGCGCAGCCTGCCTCCTCGATCCCTCAGGACAAGAGCACTACCGGGGACGACAAGGCGCTTCTTCCGTCCACGGATCGTCCGCGGGTTCTGGTGGTTGCCAATCAGAAGGGTGGCGTCGGCAAGACAACGACTGCGATCAATCTCGGCACTGCGCTTGCTGCTGTTGGCGAGCGTGTGCTGATCCTCGATCTTGATCCCCAAGGCAATGCCAGCACGGGTCTTGGCGTTGGTCGCAACGAGCGCAAGATTTCTTCCTATGATGTGCTCATTGGCGCAGCGCTGATTGAAGATGCGATCGTGCCGACCAAGGTGCCGGGCCTTGATATTGTTCCGTCCACGATGGATCTGCTCGGCGCCGAGCTGGAGCTTGCAACCGTGCAGCGCCGCTCGCACCGGCTCTATGATGCGCTGGCGAGGATGCCGCGCAATGGCAAACAGCGCGAAACGAGCGATGCCGAACGCGCGCTGACAGCGCGACCCTATTCCTATCTGCTGATCGACTGCCCGCCGTCGCTGAACCTGCTGACCATCAATGCGATGACGGCGGCTGACGCCATTCTCGTTCCGCTGCAATGCGAGTTCTTCGCGCTGGAAGGCCTGAGCCAGCTTCTCCGTACGGTGGAGCGGGTGAAGACGACGCTCAATCCGCGCCTCGATATTCAGGGCATCGTGCTCACCATGTTCGACCAGCGCAACAAGCTGTCGGATCAAGTGGCGTCGGACGTGCGCTCCTATCTGGGTGACAAGGTCTATCGCACCGTCATTCCGCGCAATGTGCGGATTTCGGAAGCGCCTTCCTATGGCAAGCCGGCATTGGTCTATGACCATCGCTGTGCAGGGAGCAAGGCTTACATGAAGCTTGCTGCCGAAATGATCCAGCGGGAGAGGGCGCTCCGCCGGAATGCGGCGTGACATAGTTTAACAAAATGTCTTAACGCCTTGAATCGATTGAATTATGGGTCATACAAGGTAGTACCTGTCATGGCCAATTATGTGTAAAACGCTGTGTTTCTGCGGTTTACGGAGTTTCGAGGCAAGTAGTACCACCTGTCTGCTGAGGTCAGGACCGCTGCCCGGTGAGGGCGGAGCAGGTAACTCTTGAGGAATATTGGAAGGGAAGCGATGGCAATGGCAGAGGAAACCCCCAGCCGCCTCGGACGCGGACTTGCAGCACTGATCGGCGAGGACACCGCCTTTGCTCTCGGTGACAAGGAAGCGCCTGCCCCGCGCGGCGTCCGCGAAGTGCCGATCGAATATCTGCGCGCGAACCCCTATCAGCCGCGCACCACCTTCCGACCGGAAGATCTGGAAGACCTCGCAAACTCGGTCCGCGAAAAGGGCATCCTCCAGCCGATCATGGTGCGCCCGCTTCCGGGCGAGCCCAATGCCTATGAGATCGTGGCGGGCGAGCGGCGCTGGCGTGCAGCCCAGGCGGCGCAGCTTCATCAGGTCCCGGTCATCATCAAGGAACTGACCGACGCTGAATCCCTTGAAATTGCGATCATCGAAAACGTCCAGCGCGCGGACCTCAATGCGGTTGAAGAGGCGGCGGGCTATGAGCGGCTGATGCAGCAATTCAGCTATACACAGGAAAAGCTCTCGCAGCTCATTGGTAAAAGTCGGTCGCATGTGGCGAACACGCTCCGGCTGCTCTCGCTGCCGCAAAGCGTGCGGGCGCTGATCGAGGAAGGAAAGCTCACGGCGGGGCAGGCGCGTCCCCTGATCGGCCATGCCGATGCCGAGAGGCTTGCCCGCGAAATCATTGCCAAGGGTCTGTCGGCCCGTGAGGCGGAGGCGCTTGCCCGCAAGCCGGATGCGGCGTCGGCCGGGTCCAAATCCTCGGGCGGCTCGCGTGCCGGGAAAGATGCCGACACACTGGCGCTTGAGAGGAACATCTCCGACCAGCTCGGCCTCAAGGTCGAAATCTCCTTTGCCGGCGACAAGGGCGGTGAGGTGAAAATCTCCTACAAGACGCTTGAACAGCTCGATGAAGTTTGCCGCCGCCTGGCCGGGCGCGCCGCGCAAAAGATGCAGTATTGACGAAAACCCCAGATACAGGCGGAACGATATGAAGCAGCGCGTCGCCATTGCAAATGATCATGCCGGTGTAACGCTGAAAGCGGCCCTGCTGCCCGTGATCGAGGCTTGCGGTTTCGAGCCGCTCGATCTCGGCACCAACTCAACGGACTCCGTCGATTATCCCGATTTCGGGTTCAAGGTTGCCGAAGCCGTGACAAAGGGTGAGGCGCGGTTTGGTCTTGCCATATGCGGCTCAGGCATTGGCATTTCCATCGCGGCGAACCGCGTGCCGGGTGCGCGCGCCGCGCTCTGCCATTCGGCACTCGGGGCGGAGCTTTCGCGCCAGCATAATGATGCGAATATTCTGGCGCTGGGTGCGCGGCTCACCGGCGAGCTTGAGGCGAAGGAATGCCTCACGCGCTTTCTCACGACAGAGTTTGAAGGCGGGCGGCATGAAGGCCGAGTGAAGAAGCTCGGCTGAGATCTGCTGGCGGGATTGCACCGTCGGACTGCCGCTTGCCCCTTTCCGAAATCTGCCGCGCTGCGCTTGCGACTTTCGACCCTTCCGCAAGAGGGTCACGCACCCATTCTCTCTCAGCGGCGGGTGGCGCGTGCGGCTTGCGCGATGCGCATCAATGTCTGGCCGCAGATTGCGGTGTCGGGCTGGCCGGAGCTTTTGCACTGACCTTCTGCTTCCAGCACCAGCGCCAGCGCGCGGTCGAGCCGTTTGCGGCTCCAGCCACGCAATTGTCTTTGTACGGAGTTTCTCCGGCTGAAATGCACCGGCGGGCGGAAACCTCTGAGGGCGCCTTCAATATCGCTTCCGGCCTCGATGCGCGCGCTTGCGAGGTGAAGCTGGGTGAGGTGGCGCGTCAGCGCGTTCAGGATCGCGACTGAATTTGTGTCTGCCGCGCGCGCGCGGGCAAGCGCCGTGTCGAGCGCGGCGAGGTCGCCGCCCATTGTCGCGTCAATCACCTGATCGAGGCTCGTGCCTGCATTGTCGCCGACACTGGTGCGCGCATCATCAAGCGTCACCACGCGCTTCTCGCCGGGCTTGCCGGGGCCGACATAGAGAATGAGCTTTTCAAGTTCATTCTGCGTGACGCCGCGATCAGAGCCCAGATTCTCAAGCAGATATTCGAGCGCGGCCTGTTCGGGAACCAGCCCTTCTCCGGCAAGCTTCGAACGGATAACGCCTTCGAGCGCGTTCATGTCATCGACATAGCAGGCTATGGCAGCAGCGTTCGGCGCGTTTTCAAAAAGCTTGCGGAGAGAGGAGGCAGGTCCGAGTTCGCCTGCTTCCACAAGCACAAGCGCGTCGCCTGCGGGAGAGGCAAGGAAGCTCTCGAAGGTTTTTGCCATGCCATCGGTTGCGCCGCGCACGCGCACGACGCGGCGACCGCCGAGCATGGCAATGGCGGCGGCTTCATCGGCCAGCCGGGCAGGGTCCTGCCGCATGTCGCTGTCGGAAATCTCGGCGATGCGGAAAGGATCGGAGAGATCTTCCACCACCGTTTTCATCATCGCCTTGATGCGCTCGCGCACAAGGCCGCCATCCGGCCCATAGACAAGAATGGCGGCGGCCTTCGGATCGGGTGAGGCGGTAAAGCGGTCAGCGTCGCGCGGGGCAATCTTCAAGAGACGGACCCTCAGCCACCCGTTTGAGCAAGGCGGTGGAAATGGATGGAAAGCTGCACCTTGATGTCCGCCGCAATGGCCGCCGCAATGCGCCGCTCGGCATCCTGGGCGGCGACGATATTAGCGAATTCCGAATCCACCCGGTTATAGGAAGAGCGCGAGCGCGAGGTCGAGCGCAGCACGGTTTCCTTCGTCTCCGTGTTGATGAGGCGGAAAGGCACGACCATCACCATGTTCTTGCGCGTCACATCCGCGTCGCGCTCGATGGCGAGGTCTTCGGAATAGACGATGGGCGCGATCTCGACGAGATAGGTCGGGTTGGATGGCGGATTGCCGGAGCTTGAGAGCAGGTCCAGCAGCCCGTATTTCAGCTCGCGGCCAAGCCGGTCATTCGGCGCGCTGACATCGAGCATCGACAGATCGGCGGTGATGGAGGCGTCGTCCCGTTCGGCATAGAGCGGGGTAAAGCCGCAGCCGCCCAGCGGCAGGGCGAGCGCCAGCAGCACCATGAAGGCAGCGAGGCGCTTGCCGATCATCAGATCAGACAACGATATTGATAATCTTGCCCGGTACGATGATGACCTTGCGGACAGGTTTTCCATCAATCGCCTTCTCCACCTTTTCGAGGGCAAGCGCGGCGCGCTCCACCGTTTCCTTGTCCGCATCCCGAGCGATGGTCAGCTCGTCGCGGCGCTTGCCATTCACCTGCACGGCAATGGTAACGGAGTCTTCCACGAGGAGGGCCTTGTCGGCAACCGGCCATTCGGTGGCGGTCAGCGGCACGTCATGGCCAAGAGCTTCCCAACATTCCTCGGCCAGATGCGGCATCATCGGGCCGACGATCTGGACCAGAATCTCGATGGCCTCGCGGCGCACCCAACCGGCGGTTTCGCCCGTTCCGTTGAAGGCCGAGATGGCATTTGCCAGCTCATAAACGCGGGCAACGGCGCGATTGAAACGCATATGCTCGAAATCATCCGTTGCGGCTGCGAGCGTCTGATGCGTCGCGCGGCGGAGCGCCATTTCCGCATCCGAGAAGGAGGCAGGGACGGGCGCATTGACCGAGCCGAAGGTTTCGGGCTTCTCCGTGACGAGACGCCAGAGGCGCTGGGTGAAGCGCCAGGCGCCTTCCGCACCCTGATCCGTCCATTGCACATCGCGGTCGGGCGGGCTGTCGGAGAGCATGAACCAGCGGGCCGTGTCCGCGCCATACTGGGCGATGATGTCCTGGGGATCGACCGTGTTCTTCTTCGACTTCGACATCTTCTCGATGGAGCCGATGGTGACGGGTGCACCATTATCAAGCCGCTTTGCAACGCGCTTGCCGTCCACCGTCTCGATGGTGATTTCGGAAGGCGAGACCCAGCGGCCCTCTGCATCGCGATAGGTTTCGTGGTTCACCATGCCCTGCGTGAAGAGACCCGTGAAAGGTTCTTCCACCGCGACATGGTTCACACGCTTCATCGCGCGGGTGAAAAAGCGCGAATAGAGAAGATGCAGGATCGCGTGTTCGATGCCGCCAATATACTGGTCAACCGGCAGCCACTGATCGACAAGCGCCCGATCGGTTGGTGTCTTGGCATCGGGTGCGATGAAACGCGCGAAATACCAGGAACTGTCAACGAAGGTGTCGAACGTGTCCGTCTCGCGCCGGGCGGGCTTGCCGCATGTCGGGCAGTCCACATGCTTCCATGTCGGGTGCCGGTCGAGCGGGTTGCCGGGCTGGTCGAAGGTCACGTCATCCGGCAGGGTGACGGGAAGCTGGTCGCGCGGCACGGGCACGGTACCACACGCCTCGCAATGGATGACGGGGATGGGGCAGCCCCAATAGCGCTGGCGTGAAATGCCCCAGTCACGCAGGCGGTAATTCACCGTGCCTTCGCCAAGGCCGAGGGCTTCAAGCTTTTCAATCGCCGCGCGTTTGGCGCTTGCGACATCGAGCCCGTCAAGGAAACCGGAGTTTATCGCAACGCCATCACCGGTAAACGCATCTTCCCCGGCGACCAGTTCTTCTGCCCAGGCCGCATCGCCCAGGCGCGCCTTTGGCGCGACGACGGGGAGGATGGGGAGATTGTATTTCTTCGCGAAATCGAAGTCGCGCTGGTCATGGGCGGGGCAGGCGAAGATCGCGCCCGTGCCATATTCCATCAGCACGAAGTTTGCGACATAGACGGGAAGCGTCTTGCCTTCGATAAAGGGATGGCGCGCCTTGAGGCCCGTGTCGAAGCCGAGCTTCTCGGCCTTCTCGATGGCTTCTTCAGAAGTGCCGATCCGGTCACACTGGCGGATGAAGTCCTGCAGCGCGGGATTGTCCTTCGCCAGTTCCTCCGTGAGCGGATGATGTGGCGACAGCGCGCAGAAGCTCGCACCGAAAAGCGTATCGGGGCGTGTGGTGAAGATTTCGAGGCGGTAGTCCTTTCCGCCCGGCACACCCTCAACGGGGAAGAAGACGCGCGCGCCTTCCGAGCGGCCGATCCAGTTCTTCTGCATCAGCCGGACCTTTTCCGGCCAGTGCGTCAGCGTGTCGAGACCTTCGAGGAGCTCGTCGGAAAACTCCGAAATCTTGAAGAACCACTGGGTGAGTTCGCGCCGCTCCACAACGGCGCCGGAGCGCCAGCCGCGGCCTTCAATGACCTGCTCATTGGCGAGCACGGTGTTGTCCACCGGGTCCCAGTTGACCATGCTCTTCTTGCGGGTGACGAGACCTGCTTCCAGCATGTCGAGAAAGAGCGCCTGCTCCTGCCCGTAATAGTCAGGATCGCAGGTTGCAAATTCGCGGCTCCAGTCGATGGCAAGGCCGATCGATTTGAGCTGGGCGCGCATGGCCGCGATGTTGTCATAGGTCCAGCCCTTGGGATGAACGCCCTTTTCCATCGCGGCGTTTTCGGCGGGCATGCCGAAAGCGTCCCAGCCCATCGGGTGCAGCACATTGTAGCCGCGCGCGCGCCGATAGCGGGCGATGGCATCGCCGATCGTGTAGTTGCGGACATGGCCCATATGGATGCGCCCCGATGGATAGGGGAACATCTCAAGAACATAATATTTGGGCTTGCCGGCAGCCGCGTTATCGGTGGCGGTGCGGAAATCGCCGCGCTCTTCCCAGATCTTCTGCCATTTCGGCTCGACGGTGCGGGCGTTGTATCTGCTGGACATGATCTTGTGGTCGGCCCCGCTCGCGCGGGACCCTCCCGGAATGATGCTGGAAGCGGGCCTTACTTCTGTTCGCCCGCCTCGATGGTATTGATGCGGAGCTGGCGTGCCCGGACGAGAATGGCGTTTTCCATCTGCAGGGCGGTGTTTTCGTTCACCTTCGCGTCAACCCAGTCGCCGCTTGCATTCTTTTCCTGGCGGAAAACAGCCACTTTCACGCCATCCGCGCGAAGGCGGCGGTCAAGAATATAGACCGTGACCTTGAAGCGTTCGCCCAGGGCGTTCGGGTCCTGATACCAGTCCGTGATGATGACGCCGCCGAAGGGGTCAGCCGAGGCGAGCGGCATGAAGGCGATGGTGTCGAGCGAGGCGCGCCACAGGAAGCTGTTGACGCCGATGCCGCTGCCGGCCACGTCGTCGGAACTGCTGCCGCCGAAGAGCTTCAGCCCTTCCTCACCGAAGATTGATTCGCGCTTCTGCTCGCCGGTCGGGTTGTTCGGTCCGCCCTTGCCGGTAGGCTGGCCGGGGAAGTTGGAGTTGGACGGCCCGCAAGCCGTCAGGCCGAGCGTTGCGGCAAAGAGAAGCGCCACAGCGGCAGATTTCGCGCGTGTCAGAGCGGGATAGGTCATCGATTTACGGCAAGCCTCTCGCGTTTCGCCCCTCAAATCCGCCGGAACTTTGATCTCAGGCCCGCGGAGAGCAGTTGGATGTCGGACAGCCGCCTTGTTTACCTGCGGCGCGCCTTTATAGCGAGATTAAGCCATGTCCCGCAATCACGCAGATTTCGGCGGGATTGTCGCCGATCCGGCGGCCTTGCCGGAGGGCGTCCGGCAGGCCCGGCAAAGGGCGGGGCGGAGAGGAGTGTGCTTGATGTGCCACAGGGCAAAGGATGCCCCGAGGTCAATCATGACCGGAGCGTCATGTTGGGCGGATTTGAGGGGCAGGCACCGATAGCCGCCAATAATGGGCACGGGCCTTGCCGGGGGGTCGCGCCCGAGAGAGAGGATTCGCTTCCTTCCCCAAGTCCCGCATTTTGCTTGTGTTCTTTCCGCAACAGGCGGACACATTCCACCACAATGCGGTGAGGTTTGCTTGACCCCGAAGGGTTATCCACGGATTAATCGGTGCACGCGCTCGGGGGGCAGTTTCATCAGTCGGCCCGGGATGCACGCAGTCACAGAGTTTCCTCCTGGGGGCAAGCTGCTGTGACGCGTTCGAATGGAACAGCTCAAAGCTGATACTGCGAGGAACACATGAAAAAGACTCTCCTTGGGACGACCGCTCTCGTCACCGCCGGTCTCATCGCCGGTCCGGCGCTTGCGAGCGATCCGCTCACCGTCACGGTTGGCGGTTCGGTCACCGCTGGCTTCTACGTCACCGAGCATGACGACTTCGGCCCGGTTTCGTTCAACGACACCGCCGTGAAGCTCGTTGCGCGCAACATCGACATCAACGCCGAAGGCACGCTCGACAACGGCATGGTCGCCGGTGTCCTCGCGACGCTGTCGCTGGGCGATGACTGGAACACGAACCTCAACAACAACGACGCCACGTTCCGCGAACTCTTCGCCTATCTCGAAGGTGGCTTCGGCCGCTTCGAAATCGGTGGCACGGACGGCGCCGCCTTCAAGATGCACTACACCTCGCCCTGGTTCGTGCCGGGCAATGGCGTGGACAGCCCGAACATCCTGAACGTGAACGACACGTCGTACTTCGGCTTCCGTCATTCGACGTTCTCGCTGATGGCTGCTGACGCGAACAAGGTGACCTACTTCACCCCGCGCTTCGCCGGCTTCCAGCTCGGCCTGTCCTTCACGCCGGAAACGACCTATAACGGTCCGAACCCGAACGGCATCGGTCTGAACCCGAACAACACCTCGATCGAAGAAGTGGTCGAAGTCGCGCTCAACTATGCCGGTTCCTTCGGTGGCGTTGATGTCGGCGTTGACGGCTTCTACACCACCGGCGATGCCCCGGCTGGTCTCAATGCCGATCCGGAAGAACTCGGCTTCGGTCTGAACCTCGGCTTCGGCGGCTTCACGCTGGGCGGCGCCTGGTACCAGTCTGAAGATCTCGTTGCCCCGTCCATCCCGGTTCCGGGTGGTTTCGGCGCGGAAACGGAAGTCTGGACTGCCGGTCTCTCCTACGCGACGGGTCCGTGGACGGTTGGCCTTGCCTACCTCCAGAACGAGAACACCGTCCCGGGCGGCTTCAGCGAAGAAGCGAAGACCTGGCAGGCGGGCGGCGGCTACAATCTCGGCTCGGGCGTCGATGTCGGCCTCGACCTGCAGATGACGGACGTCGAACTCTTCGGCGGTGCCGAGTACGACGCGAAGTCGGCCGGTCTCGTTCTCTCGGTTTCGTTCTAATCGCTTCTGCGACAGAACGTTTCACGGAAACGTACTACATGAAGAGCGGGCTTTCGGGCCCGCTCTTTTTTTGTCTCGGAGCCGCTCTTCGTCATCTGGTCTTTGACGCGGGTAGTTGGTAGTACTCGGCGGCAGACATGAATGCGAAGGACGGAACGCACAATGGGTGCCCTGATCTGGCTTGCCTCCTATCCGAAATCCGGCAACACATGGATGCGCAGTTTTCTGCACAATCTTTTCCGCAACAGTCACAAGCCTGTCAGCGTCAACGAGATTGATGATTTCTGCCTGAGCGGATCAGGCGCCGGCTGGTACAGGCGTTATACATCCACGCCGCCTGCCGAACTTTCGGAAGACGAGATCGCCCGCTACCGCATGCAGGTGCAGCGGGATTTCACCTCTGTCTTCCCGGACTCCGTTTTCGTCAAGACGCATGATTATCTCGGCGAGTTCAATGGCGTACCGTTGCACAACATGGATGTGACGGCGGGCGCTATCTACATCGTGCGCAATCCGCTGGATGTCGTCCTGTCGATGGCGCCGCATTTTGGCATTTCGATTGAGGAAGCGATCACTGCTCTCGCAAGCGAAGCGGCGGGCACCACGACCAATGACCAGCATATCGCGGAACATTACGGCTCCTGGTCAACCCATGTCCGGACATGGACGCGCCAGCCGAGCCCCGGTCTTCTTGTCATGCGCTATGAAGACATGCTCGACAAGCCGCGCAAGAGTTTCAAGACGGTGGTGAACTTTCTCGGACTCAAGCCTTCATCGGAGCGTCTGGAACGCGCGATCAAGTTTTCTTCCTTCAAGGTGCTGAAAGCGCAGGAGGAAAAGGAAGGCTTCAAAGAGCGCCCGCAAACATCGAAATCATTCTTCCGTGAAGGCAAGCGCGACCAATGGCGGGAGAAGCTCACGCCCGATCAGATTCGCAGCATCATCTCGGTGCATCACGAGCAGATGGCGCGCTTTGGCTATATTCCCGACGATTATCGCGATGCGGTTCCGCAGGAAGCGGCTGCCGGTTGACAGGGAAGCGCTGCCGCCTCCTGTCAGAGAAGAAAGCCGATCCCTGCCACACCTTCCACGCCGGTGCCGCTCAGGCGGCTGATATGCGTGGGTGTGATGATGCCGCCCAGAGCATAGGGTTTGAGGTTGAGGCTTCTTGCATGGCGCGCGAGTTGTGCAAGGCGGATGAGCCCGAGTGTCTTTCCGCCGGGATGGCTTTCGGTCGGAAAGACGGGCGAGATCAGCACGGCATCCACCCGCGCGGCGGCGGCAAGCCGGATTGCCTTTTCATCATGGCAGGCAGCGGTGAGCGCGAGCGGTGACGTGCGGCGATGCGCGCTCCTGTCGCAACCGCGCAGGCCGGGGCGGCGCAATTCATGCTCGCGCAAGTGGCGCCCGAAATTTGCGGCCTGTGTTTCAATCGGCAATGCTCCCGCGAGCAAAAGCGTCACCCCCTTGCGCGCGGCCTTGCCGGAGAGGCGGTGAAGTTCGTCGCGTGTCGGGCGTCTGTCATAAGCGCGCCAGATGAGGGCGCTGCCGCGCGGCAAGGCATCAAGCGCTGTTTCGGGATCAGGCAGGCGCTTCGGATCGGTGACGCCGATCAGCGGCACGAAGGCGCGTGCCGATGTCAGGCGATGAGCGATGCGCGCGGCTTCCATTGCGATTATCCTTGTTTGGTTCCGGCCTTGCGTTCCAGACCGGCAGTTCTCACCGTTTCATTCCTGCTATAAATCAGGACAGGTTCGCTCAAGGCTTCAGGTTCTGTGTCGTGAGAGAGAGTAGGCAAGCGTGACAGGCAATACCAGTTCGAAAGCGACGGCAGCAGTGCGTCTCGATGCGATCAAAACGCGCATGGCCGAGGCAGCGCGAAATGCGGGGCGCGCGCCTGAAGATGTGACGCTGGTTGCCGTGTCAAAAACCTTTGACGAGGCAGCGATCCGGCCATTGATCGCAGCGGGGCAGCGTGTCTTTGGCGAAAACCGCGTGCAGGAATCAGCGCACAAATGGCCGGCGCTTCGCGCGCAGCATGCGGATATCGAGCTGCATCTGATCGGGCCGTTGCAGACAAACAAGGTCGATGACGCGCTTGCGCTTTTCGATGTCATCCACACGCTGGATCGTGATCGGCTTGCGCTCGCGCTGGTGCGCGCGCGCGAAAAGGGCAAAGCCTTGCCGCGTTTGCTGGTGCAGGTGAATACGGGCGAGGAGCCGCAAAAGGCGGGGCTTGCACCGGAAGAGGTGGATGCGTTTCTTGCGCGCTGCCGCGATGAATGGCAGCTCGAGATTGAAGGGCTGATGTGCATTCCGCCAGTGGATGAAGAACCCGCGCTTCATTTCGCGCTTCTCGAAAAGCTTGCGCGGCGCAACGGGCTTCGCGGGCTTTCCATGGGCATGAGCGGGGATTTTGAAAAGGCGATTGCCTTTGGCGCCACGCATGTGCGGGTGGGGAGCGCGCTTTTCGGATCGCGGGACTAAAGCGCCCTGATCTCCATTGCGGTTTCCGGGCCGCAAAGCGCCAGCACTTGCAGCATGTCGTCAAGGCGAAGCGCAACGCAGCCTTCGGTCGGCTTCAGGCGTCCGTCCTCTTCCTTTGCGAGATGGAAAAAGATGGCGCTGCCCGCGCCCGGCACCACCGGATCATCATTATGGCCGAGCACGGTGACGAGATCGTAGAGAGCATCGCTCCGCCACATCTTCTCGGCACTTGCCGGATAGGGCAGGCGCACAGGGCGGTTATAGGCTTCGTCCTCCGGCGCGTCGCACCAGCCATCGGAAGGGGCGATGGGAAAAAGCGGCAGGCGCGTTTCCGGCGCGGGGAGCCTGTCCTGCCGATAGCGCAATTCGCGCAAGGGGAAGCGGCCAAGCGGCGTGCCGCCATCGCCTTCGCGCTTGTCATGCACAAGGCCGGAACGGCCAAGCGCGCAGCGGAAGCAAAGCGCGCCGATGGTGAGCACACCCTCGGTGCTGCCCATTTCGGCGGTGACGAGAATATCGGGAGAGGTTTCTTCAGCGGTCTCGGTCATGGCGGAGCGAGATTAGCGCATGGGGCGAAAAGGGCCAGTGCCCGCGCGTATTCCCCTGTCAGCCCTGCTTGTCGGCGCTGGCGCCGCTCGCTTCAGGCTTCATCGCTTCATATTTGTCGATGGCGCGCGTCATGGCGGCGATGAGGCCGTTATCCTTGCCCGCATCTTCCGGCGTATCCGGCTTCAGCGCGGCGAGATCCCCCGCATCGGCAAAAGAGCTCATCAATGCTTCAAAGGCTTCGGGGCTGAGAGCGGGCAGGGCGGAGAGAGAGGCGGCGCCGGGTGCTGCTTCCGCTGCCTCATTTTGTCTTTCAGGCGCAATCGAGGCGGTGATGAGTTCATCCGCTGCGGCTTCAGCCACCGGGGCAGGCGCAGAAGCGAGTTGCGTTGTGGCCTTCTCCGGCTTGTCATCGCCAAACAATCCGGCAACCAGCCGGTCGCCAATGCCGTGTCCAGCGTCGCCCGTCACGGCGAGGCTCAGCACGGAGGCGATGCCGCCAATCGGCCCGCCGTAAAGCGTGCCGCCTGCCACACGGGCCTGCGGGCTGATCGCGTCGCCGGTGAGGCGCCGATAGATGTCGGAGAGGATCGGCACGTGATGGAGCGGGTTCAGCGTATCCACGAGATCGGAAAAGCTGAGGCTCTCTCCTTGTGCTGCCTCTGGCGCGCGGCCTTCAAGGCGCGCGGCGCGCAGTTCAGCAAAGGCGGCGCTCGCCATATTGCCTTTGCCATAGGTCTGGCCGGGTGGAAGGAGTGTGATTGTCTGAAACTCGCTCATGCCCTTGCCGGAGCAAGGAGCGGGCCAGAAGAAAGCCCGTTATTTCGGGCATTTGCGGGCGTGGCGGGCCTGCTCCCCCGGCAAGTTCTGCCGGGCGGCGGAACTCCTTGCCTCCCGGCGTCCCTCCGCCGTTGGTCTTGACCCGCGCCTGTGGCACACTCCGCGCCAACAGAAATCCGGTTCCAGCATTTCCATGAAAAAGACTCCTCCTCCTCGCGGGCCTCAAAAACCTTCCATGCCTGGCTTCAATCCGCAGGGCGGTTTCCGGGCGACAGTCGGGCTGCCGGCGTCTGCTGCCGGCGGAGCGCGGCCCGGCGTGTCGGTTCCGGGCTTCGGTCAGGGTGCCGGATCGGGCGGGCCTGCCATGCCGGCTGCTCTTTCGAAGGAAGATATCAACCGCCTGCTGAAGCTCGGCGGGGCGCATCTGGCGGCGGGGCGGCTCGAACATGCAGCACAGGCGGCCGCCGCCATTCTGAAGGTTGAGCCGCAGAACCCCGATGCGATGCATCTGATCGGGCTGGTGGCGCTCGGCAAGGGCGATGCGGACAAGGCGGAGAAGTTCATCGCGGCGGCGGCCGCGCTCATGCCGCGCCATGCGAATGTCTGGGTTAATCTCGGCAATGCGCAGCGCGATCAGGGCAAGACGGATGAGGCGCTGAGCGCCTATCTGCGCGCGGAAGCGATCAACCCGGAGTACCCGGATATCTTTCTCAATCGCGGCCAGCTCTACAAGGATACGGCGCGCCCGACAGAGGCGATTGAACAGTTCAAGCGGCTGATCGAGCTACTTCCCGATCAGGCGGGGCCATATATGCGGGCGGCCTATGCGGCGAGCGATGCCGGGCTTTTCCGCGAGGCGGCGGCTTTTTGTGAGCAGGCGCTGGAGCGCGTTTCCAATCCGCCGCCACAGGTGAAGGCAATCCTTGCGACGACCTATGAGCGGCTTGGTGATCTCGACAGGGCGATCGAGATTGCAAATGAGGTGCTTGTCGCCCATCCGAAAAATGCAGGCGCGCTTCGCACCTGGTCCATCGCGCAGCGGCGCAAGGACAAGAACAACCCCGCTCTGCTGAAAGAACTTGCGGCGCGGCTCGAGGAAGCGGTGAAGGACACGCTTTCCCATGCCGATGCGCGGCTTCTCTATTCCGAGCTTGCGCAGGTCTATGAAGAACTGGGTGACACGAAAGCGGCTTTCGTCAATTTCACCAAAATGAATGACCGCACAAGCGCCCTGCCGGAATTGAAGAATCTCGACCGCGAAGCCTTTCTCAATAATGTGGAGGAACTGCACAAGCTCTTTACACGGAAGAATATCGCGCGGATGAGCGCGCTTCCGCCGCTGGAGAAGGAGCCGGGCCACGCAAATGTGCCGGTATTCCTTGTCGGCTTTCCGCGTTCCGGCACGACGCTGCTCGACCAGATCCTTGACGCTCATCCAAAGGCGCAGGTGCTGGAAGAATTGCCGCTTCTCAATGCGGTGAGAAAGGCGTCACCCGATTACCCGCGTTCTCTCATGCGGCTCGATGAAGCGGAGCGGCTTCGCCTGCGTGCGATTTACTGGAGCGAGCTGCGCAATGCGGGCGCAGACCTTGAGGGCAAGACGGTCGTCAACAAGATGCCGCTCGATATGGTTCATGCGGGTCTGATTGCGCGGGTTTTCCCGGAAGCGAAGATCATTCTCGCGCTTCGCCACCCGGCCGACTGTGTGCTTTCCTGCTTCATGCAGGATTTCGTGCCGAATGGCGGCATGGTGAATTTCCTCACGCTGAAGGGCTCTGCGGTTTTCTATGATCGCGTTTTCTCGCTCTGGCAGACTTACCGAGATGTGTTGCCGCTCAATGTGCAGGAAGTGCGCTATGAGAATCTGGTGGCCGATCTTCGCGCCGAAATCGAGCCGGTGCTTCAGTTCCTCGGGCTTGACTGGCATGAGGCGGTGAGCGATCCGTCGGCACATGCGCTGCAACGCGGCACGATCCGCACGCCTTCCTATTCGCAGGTGACGCAGCCGATCTATTCAAAGGCAACAGAACGCTGGCGGCGCTATGAAGAGCAGATGAAGCCTGTGCTGCCGGTTCTCGCGCCCCATGCTGAACGGCTTGGATATGTGCTTTGAGTATCATGGGCGGAACGAAGAAAATCCTGCTTGTCGATGATGACGACGTGCTGCGCGATTCACTCGCGGAGCAGCTTGAGCTTGATGGCGAGTTCACCTGCACGGCCGTCGCAACGGCGCAAGCGGGGATCGAGCATGCAAAGACCCATCATGTTGATCTGGTGCTGCTTGATGTCGGCCTGCCGGATATGGACGGGCGCGAAGCCTGCCGGCTGATGCGCGAGGGCGGTGTCACCGTGCCGATTGTCATGTTGACAGGTGTGGATACGGATGCCGATACGATCCTCGGGCTTGATGCGGGCGCGAATGATTATGTGACGAAGCCCTTCCGTTTCGGCGTGTTGCTTGCGCGCATGCGGGCACATCTGCGCAGCCATGAGCAAAGCGAAGATGCTGTCTTCAGCATCGGGCCTTATACGTTCCGGCCAAGCGTGAAACTGCTTGTGGATGCGAATGAAAAGAAAATCCGCCTCACGGAAAAGGAAACGGCGATCCTGAAGTTCCTCTATCGCGCGGGCGGCAAGACGATGCCACGCGATGTGCTTCTGGCGGAAGTGTGGGGATACAATTCAGGCGTGACGACGCATACGCTTGAAACGCATATCTATCGTCTGCGGCGGAAGATCGAGAAGAACCCGCCTGATGCGCAGATCCTCGTCACTGAAAGCGGCGGCTACAAGCTGGTGCCGTAAGGCTCAGGCTTTCGCGGTAAGCGAAAGCATGACGATGCAGCCAAGCACGATCGGCGTGCCGATCAGGGCGGCCACGAGAAGCGCGCTTGCGCCCCAGATGAAAGTGGCGATGGCGAGCAACAGCAGAAGATTGATGACAAAAAGCGTTGCGCCGTCGATGCGGTCCATGATCTTCCTCTCAAGGCCTGAAGCTATGGGCCTCATGTGCCTCTTCGGAGAGGGGAAACCAATCGGACCTTTCGCCGCATCAGCGGGTCAGGCATCACCCGGCACATGGGCAGTGAGCCTGTAGGTGCTCACAAATTCGGGCGGCATCCGCGTGGCGCGGCCTGTTTCAATGTTGATGCAGACGAAATCGCTCAAGCCCCGCAGCAAGGTCTCGCCCGTTTGCGGGTTCACCATCTGGAAGCGACGGCGCAGGCGGATGCGACCGTCATTCCCCGTAATCCATGTGCCGATCCAGACAGGCTCGCCCTCTCGGCTTGCGGCCAGATATTCAAGCTCGTGACGACGCACCACCATGCCGCGATTGATCTTGGCATAGGCAGCAAAGTCGAGGCCGAGCGCCTTTGAATGTTCCCAGGCGGTCTTGGCCATCCATGTCAGATAGACGACATTGTTCGTGTGCTGAAAGTCGTCAATATGCTGCTTCTCCACCACCGTCTTGTAGATGAAGGGGTCGGGGTGATCCCAGGCGATGCCGGATGTCGCTTCGCTCATTCTCAGGTTTCCTGCCGTTTCGCTTCAGGAGCGCGTGATCCTTCTTAAAGGCAGGCTCCCGGTGGCGCAAATATCAGATGGCCGCGACAGGCGGAGCCGCCTTCGCTATGCTTTGTGCCATGAGCCTTGAACCCGCCGTCGCCCTGTTGCAGCAGCTCGATCTCTTTGCCGGGCTTGATCCCGTGCGTCTCGAGGTCGTGGCGTTTACCTGCGAGAGACGGGATTATGCGCCGGGCGCAACGTTGTTCTCGGAAGGGGAGGAGGCCGATTGCGCCTATCTCATTCTTGCGGGAGAGGCTGTCATGCTTTCCCATGACGAGGCGGGGGAGCCGCAGGCCTACCGGCTTGACAGGGGCGAGCTCATCGGCGAAACGGCTCTCTTCGATCCGGGACAGCGGCGCAGCACCGTGCGCGCCGTGACGGGATTGCAGGTGCTGCGGATCGGCCGGGACATGTTCCAGCGGCTGCTTGGCGAGTTTCCCGAAATGGCGGGGCCGGTTGCCGCGCGCCTTGCGCACCGGCTGGAAGCGATTGGCAGCGATCTCGCCCGGTTGCGGGAGAGGCTCGGGGCGAGAACAAGAAAAGGGCAGGCGGAGAAATGAGCGAAGCGCAGGCGGAAGAGAAAAAGGCCAATGCAGACTGGCCGCCGAACATTCAGGCGGTTTTCAAGCGCATGGCGCCTGCAAGCCGCTATCTCGGGCTTGAGATTCTGGAAGCGGACAAAGAAGCCCGCACCGTGAAGGTTGCTTTCAATGCAAGCGACGCGCTTTGCAATATGTGGGGCGGCATTCAGGGCGGCATGGTGGCGGCGATGCTCGATGATGTGATGAGCCTTGCCGTTGGGCTTGATCTTGAATGGGGTCAGATCTCGCCGACGCTTGAACTGAAAGTATCGATGCTCAACGCCGCACGCCCCGGCCGCATCATCGGCACGGGCCGCGTCATCAAGCGCGGCAAGTCGGTCGGTTTCATCGAAGGTGAGCTGACGGATGAAAGCGGCAAGCTGCTTGCGACAGGCAGTTCCACGGCCACTTTCGTGACGCTGAAAAAGAAAGAGCCTGCCGCTCAGGCGTAAGCGTTCTTTTCGAAGAAGCGCCGCGCATCTTCCGTCAGATGCGTATCGAACAATGCAAAGTGATGGCGGATACCGGCATTGAGCGTGGCCTTGTCGAGCTTCACCACATGGCGCGTCTCGCGCAGGAAGCTCGGCCAGTAGCGGATGACAACCCAGGCATTGTCCGCAAGTGCGGGAAGCTGCTCGTCCGGGATATTCAGATGTCCGGCCTCGATCATGTGGCGAAAGAAGCGGATAAACATGGTGGTCGTGGATTTATAGACCGCCTGGACGCGCCCTTCGAGCTCCGGTGAGGAGCGGCCATACTCCGCCTGGTCGCGATAGAGATACTGATAGGTCCAGACTTCCTCGAAGATCGAGCGGATGAAGGTCGTGTAATTCTCCATCACGGTTTCAGGCGTGGAGGAGATGGCGAGCCGCTTGTCGATCTGTTCGAACAGGGCAAGCTGATGGGCGCGGACGAGGTCGCGCTTGCTGCGAAAGTGGTACCAGAGATTGCCTTCCGAGATGCTCACCGTCTCTGCGATGCGCGCCGTCGTTACGGCGTCATAGCCGTTCTCGTTGAAGAGCCGCAGGCTCGCGGCGAGAATCCTGTCTTTGGTTTTTGGTGCCATCCCCGAATCTTTTTTCTCTTTTCCCCATCCTGCCGTAGCGGCAATGCGGTGTCTTGCAGGCTGCCATACGGAACCTGCGCTCTTGCGTTCATAGGGTCAATACCCTAATATGGGGTATCTACCCTAACGAGAGGCTCCCCGGGTTCCCCCCAAAGTTGCCCGGAAAGACGCCCCAAGGTAGGAACCCCAGGAGCGGGCGGAGGCGAGGCGTTTCACCCCCGAAACAGCTGGCCCCCCCAGCTTAAAGTCTCAGCGCCGTGATTACAGGCGCATGATCCGACGCCCGCTCCCACCCCCTTGCATCCTTGCGCACATGCATCGAAACGGCTGCATCCCGCAGCGCCGGTGTGACCCAGATATGGTCGAGGCGGCGGCCCCGGTCTGCTGCTTCCCAATCCTTCGCGCGGTAGCTCCACCACGAATAAAGCTTCTCTGTGGCGGGCACAAACTGGCGCATCACATCCACCCAGTCATGCGAGGCATAAAGCTCGTTCATCAGGTCCACCTCGACCGGCGTGTGGCTGACGACCTTGAGCAATTGCTTGTGCGACCAGACATCATGTTCGAGCGGCGCGATGTTGAGATCGCCGACAAGCACCATGCGGTTCGATGATTTGTTGCGCGTCTTGCTGAAGATGTCCGTCATCTCGCGCACGAAGTCGAGCTTGTGCGCGAATTTCGGATTGATCTTCGGGTCCGGCTCATCGCCGCCTGCGGGCACATAGAAATTGTGTATGCGCAGGCCGCCCGGCACATCGAGATCGGTTGCGAGATGGCGGCAATCGCCAACCTCGCAGAAGTCGCGGCTCTCGATCTTCTTGAAGGGAATGCGGCTCAGTGTGGCAACGCCGTGATAACCCTTCTGGCCATGCACGGCGACATGCTCATAGCCCGCCTGCCTGACTGCCTTCATGGGGAAGGCATCGTTCACGCATTTGATTTCCTGAAGGCAAAGCACATCAGGCTGTTCTTCCGCGATCAGGCGTTCAACGAGATTAATCCGTAGGCGAACAGAATTGATATTCCAGGTCGCAATCTTGAGAGTCACATCATCGTCCGTTGTTGCAGGCGCGCGGCACAGGGCCGGTCAGAAAAGATTGAGGGTGAGACCCGCTATGCCGATGGGCCAGCGGCCCCGCGCAAAGAGCGCGAATTTGCGGCGGAAGGGGTGATCGGAAGGGGCATCCGCAATGAGGGAGAGCGCGGCGCCATGCGCGGCGTGAAGGGCAGCACCCGCAGCAGCGTTCAGCAATTCCTCGTCATCCACTTCCCAGAAATCGGCTGCCTCCGCCAGCGCGCTCCGCACGCGTTCTCCCAGCAGGGCCGAGACATGCGTCATGGCGATGGTGAGTGCGTCTTCGCTCAGTATTTCGAGCGCCTCGCTGGTGAGGCCGGCGCGCAGGCTTTCTTCGGCTTCCCAATGGGCGGGGTCGATGTCGAGCGTCATGGCGGCGTCGGCGGCTTCCGACCAGTCGCGCAGCCGCGCGGGTTCTGCATCGGGGAAGCCCAGACCATCAAGCCAGGAGCGGGCGAGAGCGCGGGTCTCCGCATCGAGCGGGCGGCCCAGCCGCGAGAACCACGGCATGTTCACCGCTTCCTCGCCGAAACGGCGGATGCCCGCCAGAATCGGGATTTCCGCCTCAAGCGCATCAAGCTCGGCGTCGGATATGGCGATGGGGGCATTGCTGCCGGAATCGTCGAAAAATCGGGACATGGATTCGGAAACCGTGAAAGGAAACGGGAGATTAGTCGCTTCGGGCGGCAAGGTCCAAAGGGACCTCAAAAAAGTTGCGCCCCGCCCGGGGGGAGGCGAGGCGCAACCGCGCAATCAGCGCTAGGGCACCGGGAGGGGAAGACCGGTGCCAAAGGGGGCTACAAGCACCGCATCGGGTGAGCGGGGGGCAGGTCACCCGGGCGGCTTAATGCTCGGCCCTCATGATTGAGTAGATAGGTTTCGCCGCGCGCGGCTTCAATATCCCGCCTTCATAAAGATGAAAGCAATCCGCCCGGCGAGAGGCCGGGCGGAAAGTCTATTGTTTTCAAGAAATTAGCCGTCGCGCTTTTGCGTGGCTCCCCGCGTCAAACCGACGCAGAGGCTCAGATGACGCCCAGATCCTTCGCGGTCAGGTCAATGCAGCGCCGCGCGAGGCCGAACAGCTCGTCGATCTCGTCCTTTGTGATGGTGAGGGGCGGGCTCAGCACCATTGTGTCGCCGATGGCGCGCATGACGAGGCCATTGGCAAAGCAGTGATTCCGGCAATGGGTGCCCGTGGTGCCGACATTGGGGAATTTCTCCCGCGTCTTGCGGTCCTTCACGAGTTCGATGGCGCCCAGAAGGCCGACGCCCCGAGTTTCGCCGACAAGCGGGTGATCGCCGAGTTCGGCGAGCTTCTTCTGGAAATAGGCGCCCGTCTCGCCGCCTGCCTTTTCGACAAGCTTTTCCTTCTGCATCAGCTCCAGATTGGCGAGCGCCACGGCGGAGGCAACCGGATGGCCCGAATAGGTGAAGCCGTGAGACCATTCCTCGTCGGAATTGAAAATCACATCACCCACACGCTTGCCCAAGCCGAGCGCGGCGATGGGCTGATAGCCGGAGGACAGGCCCTTTGCCATGTTGATCATGTCAGGCTCGATGCCGAATGTGTCGGAACCGAACCACTGGCCTGTGCGGCCGAAACCACAGATCACTTCGTCCACATGGAGCAGCACGTCATATTCGCGGCAAATGCGCTGGATTTCCTGCCAGTAGCCCTTGGGCGGAATGATGAGGCCGCCCGCACCCTGCACCGGCTCGGCGACAAAGGCCGCCACGTTTTCAGCCCCGAGTTCGCGGATCTTCGCCTCAAGGCTTGCGGCGGCTTTCTGGCCATATTCTTCCGGCGTCATGTCGCCGCCATCGGCATACCAGTCCGGGCAATCGACATGATGGAAGCCCGGCAGCGGCAGGTCCGCCTGCGGGTGCATATGGGTGAGGCCTGAAAGGGACGCAGAGGCCATAGTCACGCCGTGATAGGCCTTCTTGCGCGCGATGAAGAGTTTCTTGTTCGGCTTGCCCTGAAGGTTCCAGAAATAGCGGATCGTCTTGACCGCGCTGTCATTTCCTTCCGAGCCGGAATTGGCGAAGAAGAAGCGGTCGATGCCTTTCGGACAGACTTCCGCGAGCTTTTGCGAGAGTTCCGCCGCATAGGGGTTCGTCGTCTGGAAGAAGCTGTTGTAGTAGGAAAGCTCCTTCAGCGCCTTGTAGCCCGCCTGCGCCAGTTCCTCGCGGCCATAACCGACCTGCACGCACCAGAGGCCTGCCATGCCGTCGATGATGCGCTTGCCTTCCGAGTCATAGAGATAGACGCCTTCCGCACGGGTGATGACGCGCGCGCCCGTGGCGGCGAGTTCCTTATGCGTGGTGAAGGGGTGGAGGTGATGGGCGGCGTCCATCTCCTGCCAGCGTTTGGTCTGGTTTGAAATCATGGCGGTCTGAGACATGGAAAATCTGCTCCGAAGTTCCGAATGAAAAATATGCGGAAAGGCGCGCGGGCTCACGCGCGCGGGGAGCGGATTTACGGATTGTAGCCGATGCGCGCGCAGAGGATCAGCAGTTCGCGCTTGGCGAGGCGCATCCGTGCGGCAGGTGGAAAGGTGTCACTGAGCATGGGGTCACACTAACCGAGAAAGAGAAAATAGGCCAGAACCCCCGCCAGCGTTATGGGGACGAGTATCAACAGGATGGCGGCCTCGTTTCGAAATCGATCGAATTGCCTCCACGCCAATCCTGGTGAGACCATGCACAGCGCAGGTAGTGCCGAAAAGAAAAGCAACGTCAGGTATGGCGGGCTATCCGTCATACCCAATGCAGGGAGAGACAGAGCGACGAAATAGGCGCTGGCAGGAAAAGTACCAGATTGAAGACAGTACCAGTCCACAGCAGGGCACGCATGGATCACACGTTCAGCAGCAGATGCTCGCGTTCCCATGCCGAGATCACCTGTTGATAGGCGGCGTGTTCGGTGAGTTTCACGTCCATGTAGAGCGTCACGAAATCCGCGCCGAGAATGGCCTTGAGTTCCGTCGCGGTGCGCAGGTTGTCGAGCGCTTCAAGGAGGTGGCGGGGCAGCGCATAGCGCTTGCTGTCATAGGCATTGCCCGTCATTTCCTTGGTGGGTTTGAGGTCGTTCACCATGCCGATATAGCCGCAGGCGAGCGAGGTCGCGATGGCGAGATAAGGGTTCGCATCGGCACCTGGCACGCGGTTTTCGACGCGGCGACCCTGACGCTTTGCTTCGGGTATGCGAAGGCCCACGGTGCGGTTCTCATGGCCCCAATGCGTGTTAATGGGGGCGGCGTGGTCGCGCACGATACGGCGATAGGAATTGACGTTGGGCGCGAGCAGCGCCATCGCGTCGGGCAGATATTTCTGAAGGCCCGCAATGTAGCTGAGAAACAGTTTCGTGTCCTTGCCCTGCTTCGTCGCAAAGAGATTGTCACCCGTCTGTGCACTGACGATTGACTGGTGAATATGCATCGCGCTGCCCGGCTCGCCCTGATAGGGCTTTGCCATGAAGGTCGCATAGATGCCGTGGCGCAGTGCCGCCTGCCGCATGGTGCGCTTGAAGAGGAAAGCCTGATCGGCGATTTCGAGCGGATCGCCATGATCGAAATTGATCTCGACCTGTGCCGCGCCTGATTCATGAATCAGCGTGTCGATGTCGAGGTTCTGCGCTTCGCAGAAATCATACATGTCCTCGAAGATCGGATCGAACTCGTTGACCGCATCAATGCCATAGGACTGGCGTGCCGTTTCCTGGCGGCCATTGGCGCCCACAGGCGGTTCCAGCGGATAGTCGGGGTCGATATTCTTTGCGGCGAGATAGAACTCGATTTCCGGCGCGACGACAGGCTGCCAGCCCTTCTCCTCGAAGAGTGCCAGCACACGGCGCAGTACGTTGCGCGGTGCAATCGGCACGGGGCGGCCATCGCGGTAATTCGCGTCGCAGATGATTTGTGCGGTTGGCTCGTCATACCAGGGCACAACGCGCACGGTGGCAGGGTCTGGATCAAGGATGATGTCGGGTTCGATGTCGCCAAGGAAATCGCTGTCAACATAGTCGCCTGTCACGGTCTGTCCGAAGATCGATTCAGGGAGTTTCAGCGAACGGTCGTAGAGGCCGGAAATGAACTTGCGGGTCGGGATGATCTTGCCCCGCGCGATGCCGGCCATATCCGACACCATGCATTCGACTTCGGTGATGCGGCGGTCTTTCAGCCACTTCACGAGGTCTTCGACATTCGTGACCGTATCTTCCTTATCGCTTCCCACCTGCATGGGACACCACACTTTCCTTTTTCATGCGTTCACGACGACCGCCTGGCGCGCCGCGTCTCCAAAGGCCCGGAACAGTTTTTGCGAGTCCGGGTTGTTCCAATATTCCCATTCGGGATGCCACTGCACCCCAAGCGCAAATGATTTCGCGCCTTCAACGGTGACGGCTTCTATCGTGCCGTCAATCGCGCGTCCTTCCGCGATGAGGCGATCTGCCTTGCGGGCAATCCCCTGACCGTGGAGTGAGTTTACCACGATCTTCCGTGTGCCGAGCAGTTTTTCGAAAAAGCTGCCTTCGGTGAACATCACCTCATGGGCGGGGCCATACTGAATGGCGAGCGGGTCTTCCTTGTTCTCGCGGTGATCCATGCGCGGCGCATAGCCCGGATCGGAAGGCTCTTCATGAATGTGCTGATGCAGCGTGCCGCCAAAGGCGACATTCATTTCCTGAAAGCCGCGGCAGACGGCAAAGAGGGGTACGGCGCGCTCCACCGAGGCGCGGATGAGGTCGAGCGTCAGCGCATCGCGCTGGCGGTCGCTCAGCACACCTTCGCGGGGCGGGGTGCCGCCATAATTGTCGGGGTGGACATTCGAGTGCGAGCCTGTGAGGAAAATGCCGTCGCAAAGCGCGAAGATTTCTTCGAGATAGTCATCGACGCCCGAAAAGGGTTCACGGGGCACCGGAAGCAGGATCGGCTGGCAATCGGCTGCGCCGTCCACGGCGGCGATATATTTCTCTCCCACCGCATGAAACGGGTGGGGGCCAAGCATTTTCACATCGCAAGGGATGCCGATAAGGGGCCGTCGAGGTGACTTTCGGGGGGGCGATTTTCGGGTCATTCAGAGTCACAAGTATCTGCGTCCTTCGCCACCGGTCAAGGCGGCGGGGACGGGCGAAGAGATTATCTGTGAGGATAGAGGAGGCGGGAGAGCTATGCCAGCGGCGCGGGCAGATGGCTTATCGCGGACCGCCGATTTCCGGGCGCTGGGCGTCTCGCAGCACGAAAAGCGAGTTGTCGGCCCGGATACCGGTTTCGACATTGCGCAGGGCAACGGTGGTCTGAAGCCCTTGCGCATCCGTTACGACCCATTGGCGAAGCTGCATGCGCGGCTGGTCGAAAATCAGCGTGATCTGGCCGGGTGCCTCGCCTGAGCGGTCCGCAATGGTGATAAGCAGCGCGCCGGGCTGGCTTGCAACACCGAGCACACGGGCATTTTCCGACAGGTTGATGTCGCGCGCGAGAAAGAGGCTGAGCGGCGTGGAGGCGATGGGGTAGCGCTGGGCGGGCGCGGCGCTGTCCTTCACGGCGACCCATGTGCCGTCTGCGACAACGAGCAGGTTTTCCGGCGCGTTATATTCAAAGCGCATCCGTCCCGGGCGGCGAAGATAGAACTTACCCTCGGTGACGGAGCCATCAGGCCCGACCTGAAGGAAATCACCCTGCATGTTTTCGAGCGAGGCGAGATAGGCATTTGCCTGCGCAATCGCCTCCTCATCCGTCAGCGCCTGAGGGGCGGTATCGCCGGTTTCAATGGCGGGAGTGATCTCCAGAATTTCTTCCGCACTTGCCGGGCGGCTTCCAGCCGTCAGCATCGTCACAAAGAGCAGGCCAAGCCCGATCAGTGCGACGGCAACCAGCATGCGCTGTCTTTGACGGTGGATGTGCTCAAGGTCTTTCATGAGGGAAAGCATGGGCATCCTTTGTGGCAAAATAAGGAGATCGGAAGGGCGTTTTGGCGGCGACGGTAAGGGGGTAACTAATCGGAAAAACCCCTTTTATCAGTGATCTCCAACAAGAACCTCACGCTTTCCCTGATGGTTGGGCGGGCTGACAACGCCTTGCTCCTCCATCAATTCGATGAGGCGGGCGGCGCGGTTATAGCCGATTTGCAGGCGGCGCTGGATGTAGCTTGTCGAGGCGCGCTTGTCGCGGGCGACAATGGCGACGGCCTTGTCATAAAGATCGTCGCCCGAACCGCCGCCATCCAGTGCGAAGGGGTCTTCGCCCTGTTCTTCCTCGGCGGTAATGGCTTCGAGATATTCGGGCACGCCCTGCTTTTTCAGGAAGGTCACGACCTTCTCGACTTCCTCGTCGGAAACGAAGGGGCCATGCACGCGGCGGATGCGGCCACCGCCTGCCATGTAGAGCATGTCGCCCTGGCCGAGAAGCTGCTCTGCGCCCTGCTCGCCGAGAATGGTGCGGCTGTCGATCTTCGAGGTGACCTGAAAGGAAATACGGGTCGGGAAGTTCGCCTTGATGGTGCCGGTGATGACGTCCACGCTGGGGCGCTGTGTGGCGGTGATGATGTGGATGCCTGCCGCGCGCGCCATCTGGGCGAGGCGCTGCACGGCGGCCTCGATCTCCTTGCCCGCCACCATCATCAGATCGGCCATCTCGTCCACGATGACGACGATGAAGGGCATGGGGGAGAGATCCATCTCCTCCTCTTCATAAATCGCCTGTCCCGTTTCCTTGTCGAAGCCGGTCTGGACGGTGCGGACCAGCACTTCGCCGCGTTCATTTGCTTCCGTCACGCGGGCGTTGTAGCCGTCGATATTCCGTACACCGACTTTCGACATCTTGCGATAGCGGTCCTCCATCTCCTTCACCACCCATTTCAGGGCGACGACCGCCTTTTTGGGTTCGGTGACGACAGGAGCGAGGAGATGCGGGATGCCGTCATAGACGGAGAGTTCCAGCATCTTCGGGTCGATCATGATGAGTTTGCACTGATCCGGCGAGAGCCGGTAAAGCAGCGACAGGATCATGGTGTTGATGCCGACCGACTTGCCGGAGCCGGTGGTGCCCGCAATCAGCAGATGCGGCATACGGGCGAGATCGGAAAGCACGGGCTCGCCGCCGATATTCTTGCCAAGCGCGAGGGTGAGGCGGGAGCTTGCGTTCTCGTAATCCTGCGTCTCGAGGAGCTCGCGCAGATAGACCATGTCGCGCTTTGCATTGGGCAGTTCGATGCCGATGGCATTGCGGCCCGGCACAACGGCAACACGCGCGGAAACGGCGCTCATGGAACGCGCAATGTCGTCGGCAAGCGAGATGATGCGTGACGATTTGATGCCGGGTGCAGGCTCCAGTTCGTAAAGCGTGACGACAGGGCCGGGGCGCACCGAGATGATCTCGCCGCGAATGCCGAAATCATCCAGCACGGATTCGAGCAGGCGCGCATTCTGTTGCAGCGCTTCGTCGGTGAGTTGTGCGGCAACACTCGGCCCCTTGGGGCGCGCGAGAAGGCTGAGCGGGGGAAGCTGGTAGTCGCTTACCGGTTCGAGCGGCAGCTTCGGCTGCGCTTCGCGAACGGCGCGCTTTGAGGGTTTGATCGGTTTCGTGATGCCGCGATTGACCTGCGGGGCAGGGCGATCATCCCAATCCGGTTCGACGCGCTCTTCTGCTTCTGCTTCCTCGCGCGCGCGCAGGCGCTTTGCGCGGCGCGTTTCGCGCGGCGGGGCGGCCGCGTCATCGCCGCGCTTGCCGAAGGTGCCAAGGAGACCGGCGCGGGCGGCCTCAATTTCTTCGGCACTCAAAGGCGCATATTCGCCCCGCCGAAGCAGGCGGTCTGTCCAGTCGCCCAGTGTGTCGCCCACGGCCCATGCGAGGATGCGCAGACGGCTCGGCTCCACATCGGGCCGATAGGGGCGGTCAGCGCTTGCGTCATCCCGGATGGCGCGGGGCCGGGCGCGGGCGCCCTGCTGATAGCGGCGCTCGGTTTCTTTCTCTTTTTCCTGCGGTTCGCGGGCAAGCCTTGCGCGCAGCCAGTCATAGGCGGTGCGAATATCGGCAAGCGTGGTGTTGGTCGCAAAAAGGGTGAGCGCCAGCGCAAGCGGGCCGATGATGAGGGCGGTAAGCGTGTAGGCCGCGCCTTCCCCTGTCAGCGGTGCGAAAAGGCTGAGGCCGAGCGCTGCAAGTGCATCGCCCAGCAATCCGCCAAGGCCGAGGGCGAGCGGCCAGAAGCCGAAACGCGGCAGGACGCCGAAGAAGGCGGCGGCGGCAAGTGTTGCGGCAAGCCATGCGGCCACGCGAAAAACGATGTGGTTCATGCCGCGATGGGCGAAGGCGCGCACACCCCAGACGAAAGGCGGCAGCAGCAGGATGAGGCAGGCAAGGCCGAGTGTCTGGAGCAGAATGTCGGCGGTGTAGGCGCCGGTGAGGCCCATCCAGTTGCCGGGCGCGCGGGTGGTTGCGTTGTTGAGGCTCGGATCATCCGCCGACCAGCTCACCACGGCGAGAAGGCCGAACAGGGCAATGCCGATCAGCACGAAGCCCGCGCTTTCGACAAGCCGGCGCGCAACGAAATCATGGGCTGCCGGGGGCAACCAGGTAAGCGGATTGACGACCCACTTCCTCACGCGCGGATTTCTCCCCTTCGCCGCGCGGCCGCTTTTGGCCGCTTGAGTGCGACGCGGTGCGGGCGGCTTTTTGGTGCCTGCGCTCCGTGCCGTCTTACCCTTTGCCCCGCCGCGGCGTGTTTTCGCGGATGAGCCGATCACAACACCTCCGCAATGCGCGAGAGGGCTTCTTCCGTTTCCGCCTGGCTGCCCACAAGGGCAACGCGGATATAGGCTGTGCCCGGATTGCCGCCGGGGCCATAGGGCGAATCTTCGCGCGAGAGATAGGCTCCCGGCAACACTTTCACGCCGCCTTTTGCCCAGAGGTCGCGCGCGGCCTCCTCTCCGTTGCCCACATCGAGCCAGAGAAAGAAGCCGCCGGCGGGGCGGTAAAAGCCGAAGCGATTGCCGAGAAGGCGTTCTGCGGCGTCGATCTTTGCGCGATAGAGATCGCGGTTCGCACTGGCATGGGCGTCATCGGCCCAGCAGGCGGCAGAGGCGGCCATCAGCGGCAGGGGCACCTGCGGCCCCGCAATGTTGCGGAAGGAGCGGAAGCGCATCATCAGCTTTGCCTCGCCCGCGCAGAAGCCCGAGCGCAGACCCGGCAGGCTGGAGCGCTTCGAGAGCGAGTGGAAGACGATGATATTGGCAAAAGGATCGCCCGCCTTGCGCCCGCTTTCTTCATGCAGCGAAAGGGCTGCGGCCAGTGCGCCGTTGGGCGGCTCGCGGTCATAGATGTCGGCATAGCACTCATCAATGGCGAGTGTGATGTCGTGGCGACGCGCAAGCGTGATGAGGTTTGTGAGGTAGTCCTTGCTCGCAACGGAGCCCTGCGGGTTGGCGGGGCTGCAGAAATAGATCATCGCGGTGCGGGCGAGGAGTTCCTCCGGCAATGCCTCAAAATCAGGCAGGAAGCCGTTTTCGCGTGTCGCGGCGATATAGACGGGCTCCGCGCCTGCGGCGAGCGCCGCAGCGGCGTAGCACTGGTAGAAGGGGTTCGGCATCAGGATCGCGGGGCGCTTGCCTGCCTTTGCGGGCGGCGTCGCAATCTGGGCGATGTTGAACAGCGCCTCGCGCGTGCCGTTCACGGGCAGGATCTGCATTTCGGGATCAAGGGCGCGGTCCTTGCCGATATGGGCGGCAATGCCATAGCGCCGGCCGAGCCAGCCTGCGACGGCCGCGCGAAACTCCGCCGTACCGATGATCGGCGGATATTTGCCGAAAAGCGCGGCATTCCGGGTGATTTCTTCGGTCACAAAGCCCGGAAAGGCGTGTTGCGGCTCACCCAGCGACATGATGAGCGGTGACTTGCCCGGCTCCAGCCCCTCGATCAGCGCATTGAGGCGCGGAAAAGGGCTGTCCGGGAGGCCATCGAACCGGGAAGAAGAGGCGCTCGCTGTCTGAAGACTTGCCATGAGAGGCCGCGAAAATCCTGTGACGCGCCGGATTCGCGCAGAAAATACGCGGAAAACCGGGGAAACTACGAAACGGCGCGATCTTAACCATGGGGGCGGAAGCGGTCCAGCCCCGCACGGCACCACAGACGGTGGAAAAAGCTGTGGAATTCCCGCGTCTTATCCACACAATTGGAAGCAAATGCTTAAGGGGCCGTTAAGAATTGGCGCGTTGGGCCTCTCAAACGAAAAAGAGCCCGTGGGGGGAACCACGGGCTCAGTCGGGTCACGCGCCCCATAACGGGTGGCAGAGGGCGGTGGCCGTGGGAGAGAGCGGGGGCCGGAGGCAGCCCCCGCCCAGAGAGATGCGTCAGGTTCTCGTGAACTCGGGATAGGCTTCGATGCCGATCTCGGCCTTGTCGAGGCCCAGCATTTCCTCTTCCGGCGTGCAGCGGATGCCGATGGTGAGGCGGAGTGCGAGCCACAGAACAGCCGAGGTAATTGCCACGAAGAGGCCGATGGAGATCACACCCGTTGCCTGCACCGCATAGCTTGTGTCGGCATTGGTGAGCGGCACGGCCATGGTGCCCCAGATGCCGCAGAAAAGGTGGACCGGCACGGCGCCGACCACGTCGTCGATGCGGAGCTTGTCGAGGAGCGGCACCGTCAGCACGACGATGATGCCACCGAGAGCGCCGATGCCGAGCGCCCAGCCGAGCGTCGGGGCGAGCGGTTCGGCGGTGATGGAGACGAGGCCGCCGAGAGCGCCATTGAGCGCCATGGTGACATCGACCTTCTTGTAGAGGAGCTGCATCAGCACGATGGCCGCGACCACGCCGCCACAGGCAGCGATATTCGTGTTGATGAAGACGGTGGCAACAGCCTGTGCATCAGCGACCGTGCCGATGGCGAGCTGCGAGGCGCCGTTGAAGCCGAACCAGCCCATCCAGAGGATGAAAGTGCCAAGCGTGGCAAGCGGGATGGAAGAGCCAGGAAGCGGGTTCACGCCGCCGCCCTTGATGTACTTGCCGAGGCGCGGCCCGAGAATGATCGCACCCATCAGCGCGGCCCAGCCGCCCGTGGAGTGAACGATGGTGGAGCCGGCGAAGTCGGAGAAGCCCATTTCGCTCAGCCAGCCGCCGCCCCACTGCCAGGAGCCCTGGATCGGGTAGATGAAGGCGGTGAGAAGAAGCGTGAAAACCATGAAGGGCCAGAGCTTCACACGCTCAGCGACCGTGCCCGACACGATGGAGGCGGCTGTTGCCACGAAGACGACCTGGAAGAACCAGTCTGACGCCGCTGCATAGCCGGTGCCATCGGCGGCAACGCCGCCTGAATCATCCACGCCCCAGATGGCGAGCGATCCGAGGAAACCGCCATCCACGCCGGAATACATCAGGTTGTAGCCGACGAGATAATAGGCGATGCCTGCAACGGAGAAGATCGCGATGTTCTTCGTGCATTGCATGGCGACGTTCTTCGAACGGACTAGCCCTGCTTCGAGCATGGCAAAGCCCGCTGCCATCCACATGACGAGGAAACCGCCAATCAGGAACAGCAAAGTGTTGAAGATGTAGGCGATTTCCGGTGCGCTGAGGCTGAAGGCTTCTTCCGCCCCGCCTGTTTCCTGCGCGAACGCAGGTGCCGTCATGGCGAGAAGGGCGAGAGCCCCCGCTGTCGCCCGGCTTGCATATCTTCCAATGTTACTCATCTTTCCTCTTTCGTTTGAGGGTTGCCTTCCCCAATCGGCAGTCATTCGGTCCGCACAGGGATCAAATGGCGTCCGCATCCGTTTCGCCGGTGCGGATGCGCAGGACCTGCTCAACCGACACCACGAAAATCTTGCCGTCGCCGATCTGTCCGGTTTTCGCGGCATCGCTGATTGCGTTGACGACGGCATCAACCTGATCGGAGGATGTGACGATTTCGATTTTCAGCTTGGGCAGAAAGTTCACGGCATACTCGGCACCGCGATAGATTTCGGTCTGGCCTTTCTGTCGGCCATACCCTTTGACTTCGCTCACCGTCAGACCCTGAATGCCGATGGCGGTGAGTGCTTCGCGCACATCGTCCAGCTTGAATGGCTTGATGATCGCCATGACGAGCTTCATTTGATTTCCCTCTTTTCTCTGCCGCCGGGGGCGGTGGCCGCCGGCTCCGGGTTGTCCTTGCTCTGCGAGTCTGCCGCGTGAAGCAGCGCGCGAGGACGCAGGGCATATCTCTGCTACTCAAGAACCGTGCCGAATTGCCCGGACGCAAAAATCCTTGTGAATCCGCGGTATTTTTGGGTCCGGTGTGATTTGTCTCTGCGCTCTGAGAGGCGCATTGCCCGATGAAAAGCGGCTGATGCACAAATTCTGTGCAACTGCACAAGGCCATTCATCCGTAGACAGATTATATCCAAAGAAAAAGGGCGCTCCGAAGAGCGCCCTCGCTGTTGTTGATCTGCCTTGCGGATCAGTGGATCGCTTCACCATGCAGGCTGATGTCGAGGCCTTCCACTTCTTCCTGCGGCGAGACACGCAGGCCGAAGAAGAGGCGGGTGATCATGAGCAGCACGAAGGTGCCGATGGCGCAGTAGATGATCGTGGCGATGATGCCCTTGATCTGCACGCCGACCTGCGCCCAGTTGCCGTCGATCGCACCGACCGGCACATCTGCACCCGTGATCGCCGCCGTGGCGAAGACACCGGTGAGCACGGCACCGACAATGCCGCCGATCGCGTGAACGCCGAAGACGTCCAGTGCGTCGTCATAGCCGAGCGCCCGCTTCATCGTCGTGGAGGCGAAGAAGCAGATGACGCCGGACGCAAGACCGATGAAGAACGCGCCCGTCGGATCGACAAAGCCGGCTGCCGGAGTGATCGCAACGAGACCGGCAACGGCACCCGTGGCAAGGCCGAGCAGAGTGGGCTTCTTGTGGATGACCCATTCGACCACCATCCAGCTCACAGCCGCCATTGCGGTTGCGATCTGCGTGACGGCGAGCGCCATGCCTGCGCCATTGTCAGCGGCAAGCTGCGAACCGGCGTTGAAACCGAACCAGCCGACCCAGAGAAGCGAGGCGCCAATCATGGTGAGCACGACATTGTGCGGCGCCATGTTCTCCGTGCCGAAACCCTTGCGGGGGCCAAGCACGAGACAGGCAACGAGACCCGCCACACCGGCATTGATGTGAACGACCGTGCCGCCAGCGAAGTCGAGAACGCCGTCTTCGCCAAGGAAGCCGCCGCCCCAGACCCAGTGGCAGATCGGTGCGTAGATCAGCACCGACCAGAGGACCATGAAGACGAGCATGCTCGAAAACTTCATGCGGTCGGCAAAGGCGCCGGTGATGAGGGCGGGCGTGATGATGGCGAAGGTCATCTGGAAGGTCATGAAGACGCTTTCAGGGATGGTGCCCGTCATCGCATCGACGCTGAGGCCCGAGAGGAAGAGGTTGCTGAGGCCGCCCACATAATCATTGAGCGCGCCGCCATCGGAGAAGGCGAGCGAGTAGCCCACGATCATCCAGACAACCGACATGACGGCGGCAAGGGCGAAGTTCTGAGCGGTGAGGGCAATCACGTTCTTCTTGCGGACCATGCCGCCATAGAAGAGCGCAAGGCCCGGAATGGTCATGAGAAGCACGAGGGCGGTGGCCGTGATCATCCAGGCGGTGTCGCCGGAATTGAGCACTGGCGCTTCTTCCTGCGCAAGCGCGCTTCCGGCGCTCGCCAGAAGCGCGAAGGGAATGGCAGCGGCGCCCATGATGCGCCCGCGGAGCCAGGTCCCGGTTTCGAGGTTGGACATTCTGCTTGTCTCCGTTTGAGGCCGGCTTGAGAGGCCGGTTTGCTCACGAGCCCTGCCCGTCTCCCGGCGTGCATGGGTTCTCTCGCTTGCGCAACGCTTTTCAAGAGCCGTGCCGGACGGGGAGAGAGAGGTAACACACTGATTCGCCTTGTGTTTTTTCACTGCCGTCGGCGGGCGCGCCTTTTGGCGGGCCACTTTCTGCTCAAAAAACGGGCAAAAGAACTCTCTTGCACAAAAGACAGGCATGTATTCGGCGTCCTTGCCCCGTTATCCATGGTTTGCGGCTGCGGGGCCTTCGGGTAGAGTTTTCGCAAAAGGCGGAGCGCGACTCCGCAAGAAGAAATGCGCGGGGACAGGCCGGGGAGCCGGTTCAGGCGCCTCATAAAGGGGATCGGGAGGTCATGGCGGATCAAGCGAAGAAATGGCCCGTAGTGGTTAACGCCGCTGCGGGGCTGGTGCTGGCCGGATTCATCGGCTGGCAGTTCATCGGGGGCAATGAGGCGGCGCCGGAAGTGCCTGCTTCTGTGGCAGAGGCGGAAGGCACGGATGCGGCGTCGGGGCCTGTCGAGGCCGCGCGCGTCGAAGGCGCTGTCGGCGTTGACGGCGAGCGTATCGCCAATGCGGATGCGGAGCCCGGCAACTGGCTTGCCCATGGCCGCACTTATGATGAGCAGCGTTTCTCGCCGCTCGACCAGATTACACCGGAAAATATCGGCAAGCTGTCGCTTGCCTGGTCCACGGACACTGATACGACGCGCGGCCTCGAAGCCACGCCGATCGTTGTCGATGGCATCATGTATCTCTCGCTCAACTGGGGCGTCACCATTGCCGTTGACGGCAAGACGGGTGAAGAGCTGTGGCGCTTCGACCCTGAAGTGCCGGGCGAGTGGGGCCGCTATGGCTGCTGCGACGTGGTCAATCGCGGTGTCGCCGTGTGGAAGGGCCGCGTCTATACGGCGAGCTTTGACGGACGGCTCTTTGCGCTTGATGCGAAGGACGGGTCGGTTGTCTGGGAAGTGAATACGGTTCCGGGCGCACCCTACACCATCACCGGCGCGCCGCGCGTCTTCAACGACAAGGTCGTGATCGGCAATGGCGGTGGTGAATATGGCGTGCGCGGCTATATCACCGCCTATGACACGGAGACGGGCGAACAGGTCTGGCGCTTCTACACCGTGCCGGGCGATCCGAACGAGCCGGTTGAACATCCCGAACTCGAAGCTGCGATCCCGACATGGAAAGGTGGCGAATGGTGGAAGGTCGGTGGCGGCGGCACGGCCTGGGATTCGATGGTTTATGAACCCGTGACCAACACGCTTTATGTCGGCACGGGCAATGGCTCGCCCTGGACGCGCGAAATCCGCTCGCCCGGTGGCGGCGACAATCTCTATCTCTCCTCGATCCTCGCGCTTGATGCCGATACGGGGCGGATGAAGTGGTATTACCAGACCACGCCCGGCGATAACTGGGACTACACGGCAACGCAGCCGCTGATGCTCGCCGATATCGAAATCGACGGCCAGCTTCGCAATGTGATCATGCAGGCACCGAAGAACGGCTTCTTCTATGTGCTTGATCGCAACACGGGCGAGCTGATCTCAGCCACTCCTTTCTCGACTGTCACATGGGCAAGCCATGTCGATCTCGAGACGGGCCGTCCGGTTGAAACGGGTGAGGGCGAGTACCGTGACCGCACGGCTTTCGTTCTGCCGTCTGCCAACGGGGCGCATAACTGGCACCCGATGGCGTTCCATCCCGAAACCGGCCTTGTCTATATTCCGACGCAGGATATTGCGGGCATCTATTCGCTGTCCGAACAGTGGAAGCGTGACGGTGAATATGACGTGAAAAAGAACTGGTGGAACACCGGCATCGACTGGACCACCTATATCGACGCGATCACCGCGCTGCCGGAAATCCCGACAGAGAAGGGCTACCTCAAGGCGTGGGACCCGGTGACGGGTGAAACACGCTGGCAGGCTGAATATCCTGCGCCGCTTAATGGCGGCGTGCTGGCAACTGCGGGCAATCTCGTTTTCCAGGGCACGGCGGATGGTTACTTCCATGCCTATAAGGCGGATACGGGCGAGCGCGTCTGGTCGCAATATGTGCAGACGGGCATTGTTGCTGCGCCAGTCACCTATACGGTGGATGGTGAGCAATATGTTGCCGTGCTCGCCGGCTGGGGCGGCGTCAACATCGTCTCGGGCGATGCGCGTACATCAGCGGCGGCGAAATATGGCAATGATGGTCGCCTCATCGCCTTCAAGCTTGGTGGCGGCAAGGAACTGCCGCAGCTTGCGCTGCGTGACCAGTCGATCCCCGAATGGGAACCGCTGACGGCATCGGAAGAACAGGTGCGGCATGGCGAGATCACTTATGCGACCTATTGCATGCTCTGCCACGGTGCGCTTGCGATCTCGCCCGGTGTGACGCCGGATCTTCGCCGCATGGGCGAAAGCACGCGCGAGCATTTCGACGATATCGTGCGCGGCGGCATTCTCTCCGACAATGGCATGGCGAGCTTTGCCGATCATCTGTCTGCGGAGGACGTCGAGGCGGTGAAAGCCTATATCCAGAAGCGCGCGCTGGAAGACAGGGCGCGGCAGCAGGTCGTGAACTGATCGCACAGAAATGAAAAGAATGAAGCCCGGGCAGCGATGCCCGGGCTTTTTTCATGTGCGGGAGAAGAGCCGCTCTATGGCAAGCGCCAGCGACAGAAGTTTCTCTTCCTTCATGGGGGCGGCCTGAAGCATGAGGCCGATCGGAATACCATTGTCATCGCGCCCGCAAGGAAGCGTGATGGCGCTGAGGCCGAGCTGGTTGCCGATGGTCGCGTTGCGAAGCGCCATGCGGTTTGCCTGCCCGTAGGCGTCGCCCCCATCTTCGAGTGCGGCGATGGGCGGCGGTGCAATGGCGACGGTGGGGACGATCACCGCGTCAACGCCCGCCGTGGCGGCGATGTAGCGTGCGGATATTTCGCGGCGCTTCAGGTCTGCGCGGATGATGTCGGCGGCGGTGAGTTTCGCGCCCGCCATGACGCGCTCGAAGACAGGGCGATAGATCAGCGTCTCATTTGCCGCCAGCATTTCGCCCCATTGGGCGTAGGCCTCGGCGACGAGACGACTTGCCTTCGGATCCCAGGCGAGCGCATGGATCTCATCAAGCTCCGGCAATGGCTTTTCGATGATGCGCGCGCCTGCATGAACGAGGCGGTGGACCGCGCCGTGAAGCGCGGAAATGATTTGCGGTTCGGTGTTCTCCCAGACAATGCCGTTTTCCGGTACCCAGAAGACGGCGCGGGAAAGATCAGCCGCATGAAGCGGCGGCACGGGACGGCCTTCGAGAAGGGCGAGAAGAGCGGCAGCATCTTCCACATCTCTTGCGATCGGACCTGCCGTATCGAAGGTGGGCGAAAGCGGTACGGTGCCGCTCATCGGCAGGCGCCCCGCCGTGGTCTTGAGGCCGACAAGCCCGTTCCAGGCGGCGGGAATGCGCACCGAGCCGCCCGTATCCGAACCGATGGCGGCAGGCGCAAGTTTCGCGGCAACGCTAACACCTGCTCCCGCCGATGAGCCGCCGGGCACGCGCTCGATCTTTTCATCATGCGGGTTTGCGGGCGTGCCGAATTTCGGGTTGATGCCGAGGCCTGAAAAGGCAAGCTCCGTCATGGTCGTCTTGCCAAGCGCGACGGAACCAAGTCGCGTTGCGCGGGCGAGAAGCTCGCAGTCATGCGCGGCGACATTATCCTTGAGTGCGAGCGAGCAGGCAGAACTCGGCTCTCCCGTCACATCGAACAGGTCTTTCCAGGAAAGCGGCACGCCATCCAGCGCATGAAGGCGCAGGCCCCGTTTCGCACGGTCATGGGCGGCGGCAGCTTCCCTTCGCGCGCGGTCTTCAAGAAGACGCACATAGACACGGTGATCGGGGTCAAGGCGGCGGGCACGCGCCAGAAAGGCTTCCGTCACCTCGCGCGGATCGGCCTTGCCTTCCTCGAAGCTGCGGCCAAGGGCCAGAGCGGTCATCTCTTCGAAATTCATCTCACGCCTCCTGTTGGCCGGAGCCTAGGACGTCGCCCGCCTTGCGTCCATTGGCCTGCGTCCATCCGGCGCTTGCCTTTCGGGGCGGCGCGAACGATCTTGTTTTCATGACAGGAAAGCCCGATAGCGATGTTCTGATTGTCGGCGGCGGCCTTGCGGGCCTGCCGCTTGCCCTTGCACTGGCACAAGGCGGCCTCAGCGTCACCGTGGTTGATGTGCTCGATCCCGCCACCGCGACGGATGCGGGGTTTGACGGGCGTGTCTCCGCCATTGCGCTTGCCTCATGCCGGATGTTCGAGCAGCTTGGCGTGACGCGGTATCTCACCGGGCAGATGCAGCCGATCAATGATATTCTGGTGTCAGACGGGCGGGTGCGTGACGGCGCGTCGCCCTTCTTCCTGCATTTCGATCACAAGGAAATCGGCAATGAGCCGCTCGGCCATCTGATCGAGAACCGACATATCCGCATCGCGCTGCAAAAGGCGACAGAAGAACAGCCGCTCATCCGCCTCATCGCGCCGCAAAGCGTGACGCGCGTTGAATATGGCGCGCAGGCGGTGGCAACGCTTGGCAATGGCGAGCGTGTGAGCGCGCGGCTCTGCTTTGCGGCTGACGGGCGCGGCTCCCCCACGCGGCAGGCGGCGGGTATCAAGACCGTCGGCTGGGATTATGGCCAGATGGGCATTGTCTCGACCGTCGAACATGAATTGCCGCACGAAGGTGTAGCGCAGGAATATTTCCTGCCGGGCGGGCCTTTTGCGATTCTGCCCATGGTCGGCAATCGCTCCTCGCTTGTCTGGACGGAAAAGACAGCGGATGCGAAGGCGATCCTTTCGCTCGACAATGATGCTTTTGCAGAAGAGATGCGTGCGCGCTTCGGCGACTATCTCGGCGAGTGCCGCCCGGTTGGACCGCGCTGGTCTTATCCGCTGACGCTGCAACTCGCGCGCGACTATGTGCGCCCTCGCCTCGCGCTGGTGGGCGATGCCGCGCATGGCATTCATCCGATTGCGGGGCAGGGGCTTAATCTCGGACTGCGCGATGTGGCGGCGGCTGCGGAAGTGGTGGTCGATGCCGCGCGGCTTGGTCTTGATATCGGCGCGCTTGATGTGCTGGAGCGCTATCAGAGCTGGCGGCGCTTCGACAGTGTGGCGCTGTCGCTGGTGACGGACGGGCTCAACCGGCTTTTCTCCAATGACATTGCTCCGATCCGCCTTGCGCGCGATCTCGGCCTGGGGGCCGTCGCCCAAATGGGCCCGCTCCGCCGCTTTTTCATGCGCCATGCGGCGGGCATGGTCGGCGACCTGCCGAGGCTGCTGCGCGGCGAGGCGGTGTAAGGCCTATTCCCGGCTCAGGCCCTCCCGCTCCAGCGCGGTGAGGTAGTCGGTCCAGAGCCTGTCGCTGTCGCGGCCCAGCCGGTAGAGCGTTTCCCATGTGTAGAGGCCACTGTCATGGCCGTCATCGAAGATGAGACGGACGGCGTAATTGCCGACGGGCTCGACGGCCACAATGGCGACATTTGCCTTGCCCGGAACGGTTTTCTTCTGTGATGCGCCATGTCCCTGCACCTCGGCGGAAGGGCTTTCCACACGCAGAAGTTCGGCGGCGAGGCGGAAGCTCGCGCCATCATCGAAACTTACTTCGAGAATGCGTTCGGATTTCTTCAGCTTGATGCCGGTGGGCCAGGGAGAGGCGGTGTTCATTGTCACGCGGCCCCGTCACTCATCATCAAGCGAGCGGGCCTCGTCGGTCAGCATGATCGGAATACCGTCGCGGATCGGAAAGGCGAGGCGGGCCTTGTCGGAAATCAGTTCCTGCCGCTCGCGATCATAGCGCAGGGTGGTCTTGGTGACGGGGCAGACCAAAATCTCCAGCAGCTTCGGATCGACTTCCATCCTCTGTACGGCTGCGCCTTCCTGCGTGTCGATGTCGCTCATGTTGTTTCCGTTCTACTGAACATTTGTGTCGGTGGGAGAAAGATCCTGAAGCGCGCGTTCGGTGAGCGCGATCAGCATCTGGTTGCGGTCTTCGAGTGTCTTTGCCTCGAGCAGCGCCTGTTTTTCGCGCGGCCCATAGGGGCTGATGGCGCAGAGCGAGTTCACCAGCGTTTCGTTGGACGACATGCGGATTGCGCGCCAGTCCATCTGGAAGCCATGCGTGTCGAGATACTCCCTGAGGATTTCAAGCAGGCGGTCGCGGCTCACCTCTTCTTCGCCTTCGCCCGGCTTGAGATCGCTTGCGAACTCATCCCATGACACTTCGAACTGGCGATAGGGCGTCAGCGTGGTGAGTTCGTTTTTGAGCCGGAAGCGGGCAATGCCCGTCAGAGTGATGACAAGCCGCCCGTCCCCCGTTTCCGCGAAAGAGGTGATACGGCCTGCGCAGCCGACGGCGCAGAGAGGCGGAGTCTCGCCGGCAATCTGCGAGGCGACAATGGCGTCCTCGCCATCGGGCTGTATCATGCCGATGATGCGCTCGCCCCGCAGCGCGTCGTCGATCATTTTCAGATAGCGCGGCTCGAAAATATTGAGCGGAAGCTGACCGCGCGGCAGCAGGAGCGCACCGGCAAGCGGAAAGACGGGAATGACACCCGGCAAATCCTGAATGCTGCGATATTGCTCCGTGAACGCCATATGTCTGATTGGTCCTAGCTGAACAGGATGGAGGAAAGGCGGCGGCGTCCGCTCAGTGTCACTTCATCCTTCGGGCCATAGGCATCGAAGAATTCGACAAGCTGCTTGCGGGCGGCTTCCTCGTTCCAGTTGCGGTCATATTCGATGCTGATGAGAAGCTGTTCCACGGCACCTTCCCTGTCGCCGCGTGCATTAAGCGCAAGGGCGAGGTCGAAGCGCGCCTGATGATCTTTCGGGTTCGCCTCGATGCGGGCCTGCAATTCGCCGATGTCGCCAAGATCGGCGGCCTTTTCGGCAAGCGAGAGGGCGGCTTCTGCGGCGGTGAATTCCGGGTCATTCCGCGCGTCGGGCCGCACCAGCGCGAGCGTCTGTTTCGCACGGTCAAAATCGCCCGCCTTGATGTAGCAACGGGCAAGGCCCGCCACGGCGGCGGGGTTGCCCGGCTCTTCCTGCGCGGCCTGCGCAAAGGCCTGGGCAGCGCGCGACAGATCGCCCGCCTCAAAGGCTTCGCGGCCCATCGCGACAAGTTCTTCGGCGGGCGAAGGGCCGAGATCGCCCACGAGGCGCGCGATAAAAGCCTTGATCTGGCTTTCAGGCAGGGCGCCCATGAAGCCATCGACCGGGCGGCCGTTCTTGAAGGCAAAGACGGCGGGGATCGACTGCACGCGAAGCTGCTGGGCGACTTCCGGCTCCTCGTCGATATTCATCTTCACGAGCCTGACAGCGCCGCGCGCGGCCTTGACCGCATTTTCGAGGATCGGCGTCAACTGCTTGCAGGGGCCGCACCAAGGCGCCCAGAAATCGACGATGACGGGCACCTGGCGCGAGACTTCGAGCACGTCGCGGGCAAAGTTCTGTGTGGTCGTGTCGATAATCAGGCCATCCATGCTGCCGGAGCCTGCTGTGCCTTGTCCGATGATCGGTTCCATCTGCCGTCCGTCCTGCCGTCTGCCAGTTTTGAATGCGGGCTTTTCTCTCCAATAGATGGAGTGGCTCGCTTGCGAAACAATGGTTTAGCGGGCAGGGGGCAGGGGCGCAAGAAAGCTGGCGGGCGCCGGCAAGGCCGCTCTTACGAAGCGTCCGCGCGGGCTTCGACTGCAACGATGAGATCAAGGATCATGGGTTCATGCCCGGTTTCGCGCAGGAAGCGCATGAAATCATCCCGCGAGAGCGCGGTGGTCGCGGTATTTTCGAGCGGGTGGTAGTGGAGCCTTGCATGCTCCAGCATGGGCGCATCAAGCACCAGCGTCACCTGATGCTCATGATCGTTGACGAGCGCAAAGGGCGTGACAGAGCCGGGGCGCACGCCCAGCACCTCCCAGAGAAGCTCGGCGCTGCCAAAGGAAAGCCGGGCGCAGCCGAGGGGCTTTGAGAGCTGGTTCAGCTTCAGGTTGCGCCTTTCCTCCGTGACGATGAGGAAAAGCCTGCCCTTGCGATCTTTCAGAAAGAGGTTCTTGCAGAAAGCGCCGTCGCGTTCCGCTTCGCTCCATGTGGCGCGGTGGGCTTCTGCCTCCTCGACCGTGTGAAGGGCGGGGTGCTCGCGCGTTGCATGGGGAATGGCCCTTGCGTCCATCCAGGCGAGAAACTCGGCTTTTGTCGTCAGTTTTCGGCTCGTCATGCGTTCTGATTGGCATGCCGGAGGGCTTGTCGCAAGCCGCCGTGCAAGATCGTTTCGGTATGTGAAACTCCCCCCTTGCAAAGCCGCAATCTATGGGCCATAAAACCGCCCTCACAGCCGGGTGGCGCCCATCGGGACCTTCGGCTGACCCGGATGCGGGCGTAGCTCAGGGGTAGAGCACAACCTTGCCAAGGTTGGGGTCGTGAGTTCGAATCTCATCGCCCGCTCCAATATATGAAGCCGCCTGAGGGCGGCTTTTTCTTTGGGGCTTGCTCTTCAGGTCTGATTTTCGAGGTGTCGCGATGATTTCCGGCTCTGCTGCCTGCCCGTGCCGCTCTGGCCTCGAATTTTCCAAATGCTGCGAGCCTGCGCTGAATGGCGCGGTGCTGCCGGCCACGCCCGAGGCGCTGATGCGCTCGCGCTATTCGGCTTTCGCGGCAGGGCGAATCGATTATCTCGAAGAAACGCTGCTTCCCGGTACGCGCGATGATTTTGACGCGGCAGGGGCATCTGAATGGGCGGCGGCGAGCGAGTGGACGGGGCTTGAAATCCGCCACACGGAAGGCGGCGGCCCCGGCGAGAGCGAGGGCATCGTCGAATTCGTTGCGCATTACCGTCAGGGCGGCGTGGATCGCGTGCATCACGAAACCTCCACCTTCCGCTTTCAGGATGGCCGCTGGTGGTATGTGGACGGCATTATGGGTGTGCGTCCGCGCCGCGTGGAAAAAGTGGGACGCAACGACCCCTGCTCCTGCGGCTCCGGCAAGAAATACAAAAAGTGCTGCGGCGCAGCGGCGTGATTTTTCGGGGCATGCTTTCCTGACTGCTCCTTTCATGCTCCACTTCGCCCCGGCCGATTTCATGGGAGGGGATGAGGCGTGGCGACAGAAGATCAGCGGCAGTCGGGTTCGGATTTGCGTTCGGCGTCTGGCGGCGTTGCGGCGGATACAAGAGGCCAGTGGGGCTGGGCGCTTTTTGAGTGGGCGCGGAACCCTTATGTGCTGCTCATCACCATCTATGTCTTCTCGCCCTATTTCACGAGCACAGTGGTGGGTGATCCCGTTCGCGGGCAGGCGATCTGGGGCAATATCAACGGCATTGCCGGTTTCGTGATTGCCTGTCTCGGCCCCGTGCTCGGCGCCATTGCCGACACGGGCGGGCGGCGCAAGCCCTGGATCGTTTTCTTCATCGCGCTGATGGTGCCTGCCATGTATGCGCTGTGGTGGGCGATGCCGGGGGGCGGGCTTTCGGTGCTTTCGATCGCGCTGCTGATTGTGCTGATCGCCGTCGCGTTTGAATTTTCCGCCGTGTTCCACAATTCGATGCTGCCGGCTGTAGCGCCGCATGAGCGGATCGGTTTTCTCTCCGGCCTCGGCCTTGCGCTCGGCAATGCGGGCGGGCTCATCATTCTCTGCTTCATGCTCTGGGCCTTCATGCTGCCCGGCAATGTCGATTGGGGCTTTGTGCCATCGGCACCGCTTTTCGGCATTGATGCGAGCGCGTTCGAGAACAGCCGCATTTCAGGGCCGCTTGTCGCTGTGTGGCTGCTCGTCTTTTCGCTGCCGCTTCTTCTCTGGACGCCCGACGTGCAGGGCGCGCGTGTGCCGATCGGTGATGCGGTGGCGCGCGGCATAAGCTCCGTTGTCGGAACGGTGAAAAGGCTTCGGCACTACCGCAACATCGCGATCTATCTCGTTGCGCGCATGTTCTACAATGACGGCAAGACGGCGGTACTTGTCTTTGGCGGTGTTTATGCGGCGGGTGTGTTCGGCTGGGGGCCGCTCACGCTCACCATCTATGGCATCGTGCTTTCGGTGTTTGCGGTGGGCGGCGGCTTCTTTGGCGGCTGGCTTGATGACAGGTTCGGATCGAAGCGCGCGATCCTTGTTTCGATTGGCGGCACATCGATCGGCCTCATCCTTGCGATCTCGATGACACCGACGGAAATCTTCTTCTTTCCCTATGACGCGGCCTCGGCGCAGCCGATCTGGGATCTGCCTTTCTTCGCCACGCTGCCCGAACTTCTCTATCTGATCGTGGTGCTGATTGTCGCGATCTGCATCACGGCGGCCTATGCGAACAGCCGCACCATGCTGGCGCGCATCGCGCCGGTGACGAAGATGTCGGAGTTCTTCGGCATCTATGCGCTGTCGGGCACGGCGACGGCCTTTCTCGGGCCGCTGCTCGTGGGGGTTGCGACACATTTCTTCCAGAGCCAGCGCGCGGGCTTTGCTTCCGTTCTGCTGCTGCTCGGAATCGGACTTGCGGGTATGCTCTTTGTACGCGAAGAACGGGCGGAGGCGGTCGATTGAACATGGTGGCGGAAGAGGGCGTGATCGCGCCGCAAGCGGGCGAGCCTGCATCGAACTGGGCGCAAGGGGCCTGGGTCCTTTATGAGTGGGCGAACCAGACCTATTTCTCGCTCATCACTATTTTCCTTTTCCCGCCTTTCTTCACGCAGGTGCTCGCCTCGAACCCGATCGAGGGTCAGGCCTATTGGGGCTATGTGCAGGCGGTGGCGGGCATCACCATTGCGCTGTTCAGCCCGCTTCTCGGCGCGATGGCGGATGCGGCGGGGCCGCGCAAACCCTGGATCGTTTTCACCACGCTTTTCTGCGTGGCGGGGTGTTTCAGCCTCTGGTTTGCGGTGCCGGGACAGCCGCTCCTGCCGGTGGCGATAGCGTTGATCGTCGCGGCGGTGGGGATGGAGTTCACCATCATCTTCGCCAATGCCATGCTGCCGACCATCGCATCTGACAGGCGGATAGGGCTTCTTTCCGGCATCGGCATTGGTGTCGGCCAGCTTGCAGCGATTGTGGCGCTGGTGCTGGTGTTGCTGCTCTGGCAGTTGCCGGGCGAAGTGGAAGCGCCCTTCATTCCCGACGAGCCGCTTTTCGGCCTCTCGAAAGAAACACATGAGACGGACCGCATCATCGGGCCGATCTCCGGTCTCTGGTTTCTTGTTTTCATGCTGCCGCTGCTGTTTCTCGTGCCCGATCAGGAGACGCGAGGCCTGAGCCGCATGCAGGCGGCACGCGAAGGATTGCAGCGGCTGGGCGCCACGCTTCGCTCTGTCCGTCATTTCCGCAATGTCGTGCTCTATCTCTTCTCGCGCATGCTTTTCTACGATGGCATGACGGCGATCTTCGTGTTTGGCGGTATTCTCGCTGCGTCGATATTCGGATGGGGCGCGATGGAGATGGCGGTTTACGGCATCTGGGTCACGCTCTTTGCAGCGTTCGGCGCTTTTGTCGGCGGCTGGGTGGACCTCAGGGCCGGATCAAAGGCTACACTCGTCTGGTCGCTCATCGGCGTGATTGTGAGCTTCCTTGTGCTGCTCTCTTTCGACCGCGACAGGATTTTGTATGTGATCGAGGTACCGGTGGCCTCCGATGCGGCGGCTTTTTCCACGCTGCCGCAACAGCTTTTCCTGCTGACGGTCGGTGTGTTCGGCCTGATGGTCGGGCCGGTCATTGCCTCAAGCCGGACCATGATGGCGCGCATCAGCCCGCGCGAAATGATGACCGAATTTTTCGGCCTCTTTGCATTGGTGGGCAAAGCGACGGCCTGGATCGCGCCGCTTCTCATCGGCATCGTGACAGAGATCACGCAGAGCCAGCGTTTCGGACTGATGATTACCGTGCCGCTCATCCTTGCCGGATTGATCGGGCTGCTCTTCGTGAAGGAAGAGCGCGCGAAAGCGGTGGTTCACTAGTCCTAGTGCCGGAAGTGGCGCATTCCTGTCATCACCATGGCGAGGCCTTTTTCGTCGGCGGCGGCGATGACTTCATCATCGCGCATGGAGCCGCCGGGCTGGATCACCGCCGTTGCGCCTGCTTCGGCGGCGGAGAGAAGGCCGTCCGCGAAGGGGAAGAAGGCGTCGGAAGCGACGACAGAGCCAATGGTGGCGGGTGTCTTTTCGCCTGCCGCTTCGGCTGCATCCTGCGCCTTGCGCGCGGCGATGCGGGCTGAGTCCACACGGCTCATCTGGCCGGCACCGATGCCGACCGTCGCGCCATTCTTCACATAGATGATCGCATTCGACTTCACATGCTTGCAGATGCGGAAGGCAAGTTTGAGGTCCGCCATTTCCTGCTCACTCGGCGCGCGCTTTGTCACGACCCTGAGGTCAAGATCGTCGATGCGGCCATTGTCGCGCGACTGCACGAGCATGCCGCCTGCAACGGCCTTGTAGTTGAGGCCGGGCGCGCCAGCATCGGGCAGGCCGCCCGTGATGAGAAGGCGAAGATTCTTCTTTGCACCGATGATGCGGCGGGCATCTTCATCGGCATCCGGCGCGATAATCACTTCGGTGAAGATGCGCGCGATTTCTTCTGCCGTCTCGCCATCAAGCGGGCGGTTCGCGGCGATGATGCCGCCAAAGGCCGACACCGGATCGCAGGCCAGCGCCTTGCGATAGGCATCTGCCAGCGTGTCGCCAATGGCGACGCCGCAGGGATTGGCGTGCTTGATGATGGCAATGGCAGGCGCAATCTTCGGATCAAACTCGGCGACGAGTTCGAAGGCCGCATCCGTGTCATTGATGTTGTTGTAGGAAAGCTCCTTGCCCTGAAGCTGCGTCGCAGTGCAGACGCCGGGGCGGTTCTCGCCCGTGACATAGAAGCTTGCAATCTGGTGCGGGTTCTCGCCATAGCGCAGCGTCTGCTTCAGGCTGCCGCCAAAGGCGCGGTAATCCGGTGCCGTCTCGCCGATTGCATTTGCCATCCAGTTGGAAATGGCAGCGTCATAGGCGGCGGTGCGCGCATAGGCCTTTTGCGCGAGCTTCGTGCGCAGCGCGAGCGAGGTGCCCTTGCGCCCGCGGATTTCTTCAAGCACCGCGTCATAATCGGCGCCATCCACCACCACGGCCACATAGGCGTGGTTCTTCGCCGCTGCACGGATCATGGCAGGGCCGCCAATGTCGATATTCTCGATGCATTCATCATAGGCGGCACCCTTCGCAACCGTTGCCTCGAAGGGGTAGAGATTGACGACCAGCAGGTCGATCCCGCCAATGTCATGCTCGCGCATCGAAGCGGCATGGGCAGCATCATCGCGAATGGCGAGCAGGCCGCCATGCACCTTCGGATGCAGCGTCTTCACGCGGCCATCCATCATTTCCGGAAAGCCGGTCAGCTCTGCCACGTCCTTCACGGGCAGGCCCGCTTCCGCGATTGCCTTTGCCGTGCCGCCGGTCGAGACGAGTTCGACACCTACCTCATGCAGCGCGCGGGCAAAATCAATGAGGCCGGTCTTGTCCGACACCGACAAAAGGGCGCGGCGGACGGGCTGGATATCGGCGGCTTGCGGATGGGGTTTCGCGGTCGGCATGGGCGCGGCTCCGATGGGGCTTGGAATGCGCGGGCGATAGCATGAAACGCGCGAAGGGCCAAGGAGGCATGACAAGGTATGAGAACCTTACCCCGGAGGTAATCGAAAGGCGGCGGTGCGGGGGCTAGGCTTTCCCGTCGCAATCCGCTTTTCCGAAGGAACCTGCCCATGAGCCAGTCCGTCGATATTTCCCATCTGCCATTCGCCAAATTGCTGGGCATCGAGCTTGTGGAGGCAACGCCCGACCGGGTGGTGGCGCAGCTTGAGGTGCGGAAGGAGCTTTGTACCGTGCCGGATATTCTTCATGGCGGCGCGATCATGTCGCTTGCCGATACGGTGGGGGCGGTGGCGACAGTGCTCAATCTCAAGGCGGGCGCTACGACAACCACGGTGGAGAGCAAGACGAACTTCCTTGCCCCCGTGCCCCTTGGCGATGTCGCGACAGCCACAAGCGAGCCCTTTCACAAGGGCGGGCGGTTGATGGTCTGGCAGACAAGGATCACACGGGGCGATGGCCGCCTCTGCGCCGTCATCACCCAAAGCCAGATGGTGCTGGAGCCAAAAAAGGGCTGAAACCGGCCGCTATTCCGCCTGTGGCAGTTCGAGTTCGGGCACTTCCGCTTCTTCGCGCTTGCCTGCATTGCGGGTGGAGAGGCGGCGCCAGGCCCAGTTTACCCGTGCTTCGCCCCGGAAAACGCGGCCTGCGACGACGATCTGTTCGGCGCGGCGGGTCGTGTCGCCGGAGCCGAGATAGACGCTTTCCTCAATGGCGATCTCGCATTCGCCGCCGCCTGCGCGGGCGCGGAACTGCCAGCCATCGCCATTGGGCAGAAGCACCAGCACATTGGTCTTGTCATGGGCGAGCGACAGGCGCGCATCCGGGTGGATGTGGAAGCGGATGGTAAAGCCGGGGTCTTCTTTGGGCTTGTGCCAGTAGCGGCGCTGCCAGATTTTCGCGCGGCGCGGGGTGGGGGCTGCTTCCAGCACATCCTCGCCCCGCAGATCCTCGCCGCTTGCCGCAAGGAAGAGGCGGCGGCGATGGACAAGGCCGAAAAGCCCTGCATAGCCGTCATGGGCGGCATCGAGCCAGATGCCTGCCTCATTCTCGTTCCGGTGGCTTTCCACCCGGACCGGGCCTTCCATGATGCGGGCGCCGAGAAGGGCGCGGGAAATCCGCCCCTTGAGCATGCGCGCCGAAGAGGTGTCGTCGAGCACGAGGGTTGAATGGGCGGCGGTGGCGCGGCTTGCCGATTCCCATTCGGGACCGAGCACTTTCGTGGCGCCGCAATTCACGATGAGGCGCGCGCGGCCCACGCTCATTTCGAGGGCGAGGCAGCCTGCATGGGCTTCATGGCTGAAGGGGCCGGGTGGCGGGGCGCCCGTATCAACCACGATATTGGCGGGGCCGGCGGCAAGGCGCTGATAGCCGGAATGGGGGGCGAGGCCGAAAGGCTTGCCCTTCGCGTCATCGCGCGCGAAGGCGGCGTCAATCGCACCTTCGGGGCCTTCCGTCGAACCATTGAAAAGGGCAAGCCGCCCGTCGCCATGGCGGAAGAAACGCAGCATCGGCGTCATCCGGTCCACCGCATCGCGCACGGGCTTCGGCACTTCGATGCGGCGCGCCGTCAGCGCATCGCGCAGCGACAACAGGTCGAGCAGGATCGAAAGCTGCGCGGATGGATTGCGGCTCACATGGCCGCCATCGGCAAGGATCTGCCGGTCAAGCTCGCGGCAGAGAAGGACGATGCCTTTTTTGAGACGCTTGTGACCTTCGGAAAGGCAGAGGCCGGAAAAGACGAGGCCGAGGGCTGCCGTGATGCGCGGTTCGCCCGCAGGCGCAATGGCGGCGACGCGGGCGAGGTGCCGCGCCTGCCGGGCCATGTTGCGCAGAAGCATGGAGCGATAGACGAGATCGGTGCCATCAATGATGAGTGCGCCATTTGCGACCCATGACATGAGGCGGCGGCCGATCACTTGCGGGCGCCAGGCTATGTCGTGCCAGTTGCCTTCCGTCTCGATCCAGTCTGCAACGAGCTTGCGCGCATAAAGCCGCGCCGTGTCGCCGCTATTGGCGGCATCTGCGGTGGTGAAATGGCGCAGCCATGAAAAGCCGTGCAGCTCTTCGGCCCAGCGCTCGCTTGGCGGTTCAATCGCGAAGGGGGAGGAGCCGCCCGGCGCGCGCGCCTGACCGCCCGGCAGATACCAGCGGCCCTGAAACAGCGCATCGGCAGCGGATGCCCGACCCGGCCGCAGTTCCGGCGGATAGAGCACCATGTGGTCGGGCATGGGGCCGCGCAATGTCTGCCCGTAAATCCATGTGTTGAAAATGCGGGCGAGCGCGGCGTTGCGCGTGCGGGTGAGGGCGGCACCGGCGAGATCGATCAGCCGGTTTCCGGACGGCACGGAGCGCGCAGCGACCCGCCCGCTTTTCTCTCCGTTCCGTTCTTGCGCACCGGCCATGAAGGCGGCCCTTTCCCTCAAGCTGACCTTGAACACTCATGCGCGCCGGGCTTCAGCCGCAGCGCCTGCACTCAGATGTTACCGCGCAATGTAGCAATATTCTTCGCGTAAGCCTCAGGCCCGCCCTTGAAAGTCGCGGTGCCTGCGACGAGAACGGTTGCACCTGCAGCAATGGCGCGCGGCGCTGTCTCGAAATTGATGCCGCCATCCACTTCAAGCTCGACATCAAGCCCTTCCTCATCGATCCGCTTGCGGATGATCTCGATGCGCTTCAACTGGCTTTCAATGAAGCTCTGTCCGCCAAAGCCGGGGTTCACGGACATGACAAGCACGAGATCGATATCGCCAAGAAGCGGCCAGAGAAGTTCGAGCGGCGTGCCCGGGTTAAGCGAGAGGCCCGCCTTGCAGCCCGCGGCCTTGATTGCCTGAATGGTGCGATGGGGATGGGGGCCTGCTTCCGGGTGGAAGGTGATGATATCCGCACCTGCCTTCGCAAAGGCTTCAATATAGGGATCGACTGGCGAAATCATCAGATGCACATCGAACACGCGGTCCGACCAGGGCCGCAGCGCCTTCACCACATCGGGGCCGATGGTGATGTTGGGCACGAAATGGCCGTCCATCACATCGACATGAATATAGTCGGCACCGGCTTGCGTGATCGCCCGCACTTCCTCGCCCAGCCGTGCGAAATCGGAGGCGAGGATCGAGGGAGAAATCTTGATGCCGCTCTTTTTACCGCTCATGGCGTGGCGCTCTCATGGCAAGGGGTGCCCGGCACCGCCATGAGGCGGCCCGGAGGCTTGATCCAGTGATTAACAGCAAGCCTCAAGAGGCGCAACAATCTGCGCCCGCCGCAGGGGAAATGTTGGCGGCAATATGAGAGGCCCGCGGGATTTCAGCCCAGCAGCGAGGCTTTTTCCGAGGGAACGAACACATAATCGGCGGAGCCGTCATAGCCATCCACCCTCTTCATCCGATAGGCGTCGTTCTCGTATGTCTTGAAGATTGCGTAATCGAAGGGTTCGAGCGTCTCGAATATGGCGCGCCCCGTCGAGCCGGCGCGCTGAAGGGCCGGCTCGCTCACTTCCAGCATCAGCGTGGGACGAAACTTTCCGATGGACCCGATCGCTCCGCGCAAAAAGTGATGCTCCCAGCCTTCTATATCCACCTTGATCAGATCGATTCTGCTGAGGGCATTCTTTTCGGCAAAAAGATCAAGCGTTGTGAGCGTCACATCCTGCTGGATGGTCTGACGGTCGGCCCTGCTCTCTCCCAGATGCGAAAGGCCAAAGCCCACGCTGCCGCGCTTCTTGATGGGGATGCTGAGCGTGTTCGTTGCCGGAACGTCTGACAGGCCCTCAGCAACGATGGTGATGTTTCGCAAGCCCCGAAGCGAGACCACCTTTTTCAGAATGGAGAGCGCATAGGAGCCCGGTTCGAAAGCATAGACGGTACCGGAGGGCACCATTTTCGAAAAAAGCTTCGAGTGCTGGCCGGAATGGGCACCGACATCAATGATGACACCATCCTTGGGAACGAGCGGGCTTAAACGCTGCGCAAGATCGCGGTGATATTGATAGGCGAGTGCCTTGAAGAGATGGGCGATCCAGGTCACACGCTGGCGGAAGGTTAGTTTCACTTGTTTCCCAATCATTTCAGCGGGGGGCATTTGTGCCCGGAGTTTCATGCTCTGTGTTGAACGCTGCCTGATTTTCGGTCAGTACACTGATTTATATGACGAGCGTTCCGGTCGGTAGTGTTGATCCAGCGTGACGCTGCAAATGGAACGAAAAGGCGGTTCAGCGCTTGCGGGCCAGCACTTTCAGGGCGGGCTTGTGGCTCCAGATGAAGCGGATGACATCAAAGCCGTGCTGGTCGAGGAAGCGTGTCATTGCGTCCTTCGTGAAATAGATGATGTGATCTGGCGGGAAAACCTGATCCCAGTCGGTGAAGCGCTTCGGCACGCGCCAATGGCCTGCATCCGGCGTGGTGAGATAGAGGACCGCGCCCTGTGCAAGCCTTGGCACCAGCGCTTCAAAATAGGCATGGGGGTCGGGGATGTGTTCGATGACTTCGGTGAAGAAGGCGAAGTCGAAGGGGCCCCAGTCTGCCGGCATGGTTTCAAGCGGACCCTGATGATATTTCCCGGCGGGGAAAATCTTCCGGGCCGTGTTCACGCTTACCGAGTCGATGTCGATGCCATGGGCATCAAGCCCAAGCTCGCGCGCGGCCTCGACCGTGGTGCCGATATTGCAGCCGAGATCGATGAAGCGCTTTCCCTTTGCCAGATGCATGTAGCGCTTCAGCCGCTTGCGGGAGCGCGCCACCTTCTTCTTTGTCTTGACGATATAGAGGTCGTTCGAAGCGTAATCCTCATAGATGTCTGCAATCTGCTCCAGCGCAGGCAGGGGATGCACCACGCAGAGGCCGCAGGTCGTGCAGCGGAATATCTCATGGCCCTTATGGGCGCCGAGAGGAATGAACGCGACGCCGCTACACACCATGCAGCTCGGAGGAGGGGTGGGGGTGAGCGGGCTGGGAGACGTATCTGGCACGAGTATCTTTCCGGAAATGACGTTGGTCAGCCTGCCTTCGAGGTCCGCTTCCGTCAATTGCTATTGGCGTGTCACAGGCGGGTGAGGCGGGCGGCGAAGAAACCGTCCATGCCGCCTTCGACGCTCATATGGCAGGGCAGGCTGCGCAGGTCGCCTTCACCTGTGACGATGTCGCTCATGCCGCCCAGTTCGTCTGCGGAGATGGGCAGATGGCGGAAGCCGCGATTTGTGGCGAGGAAGCTTTCGATCTGCCGTTCGCCTTCTTCGGGTTCAAGCGAGCAGGTGCAATAGACGAGTGTGCCCCCCGGCGCGAGAAGGGAGGCTGCATTGGCGAGAAGTCGCGCCTGCAGGGCGGTGAGCTTGTCGCGGTCGGCGGGGGATTTGAGACGCAGCACATCCGGGTGGCGGCGTGCCGTGCCGGTGGCGCTGCAGGGTGCGTCCAGCAGGATCAGTTCCCATTGTCGGCCCGGCGCGTAGCTGGCGGCATCTGCCACCACGGTTTCAGCGGTGAGGCCGAGACGCTCCAGATTTTCGGTGAGGCGGACAAGGCGCGGTTTTGAGCGATCAAGCGCAGTGACATTTGCTCCTGCTGCGGCGAGCGCCGCCGTCTTGCCGCCGGGGGCGGCGCAAAGGTCGAGCACATCGCGCCCCGCGACATCGCCGAGCAGTTTCACGGGCAGGGCGGCCGCAGCGTCCTGCACCCACCACGCCCCTTCTGAAAAGCCCGGCAGTTCTTCGACGCGGCCAGCCTCTTCCAGCCGCAGCGAGCCGGTGGGGAGGATGGTGGCGCCAAGCCGCTCTGCCCAGAGCGCGCGCTCTTCCGCCCGCTTTACGGAAATATCGAGAGGCGGGTCATTGTAGTGGGCGCGGATGATGCGGCGCGTCATCTCCTCGCCATAGGTCGCGCACCAGCTTTCCCAAAGCCAGTCCGGCGTATCGAGGCGTTCGGCATCCAGCGTTGCAAGGATTGCATCGCCCTCGCGGGTGAGGCGGCGAAGCACGGCATTGACCAGCGCCTTGTAATGGCGTGCCGTGCTGTCCTGCGCGGCGGCTTCCACATTCATGGCGACGGCGGCGTGAGAGGCAACACGGAGAAACAGGATCTCGGCGGCACCGGCACGGAGAATGTTTTCCGTCGGCCCGGCGCGTTTCGGCAGTTCGCGGTCGAGAAGGGCGGCAATCACCTGATCGATCGTGCCAAGGCGGCGGATCGTGGTGGAGGCAATGGCGCGAGCAAAGGCGCGGTCGCGCGCTGCCGCCTTCGCGAGTGCGCCGCTGGCTGCTTCCTCGGCAAAGGCCTCGTCAAGCGCGCGGCGGCTTTGCAGCACGGCGGTGAGAATGGCGGCGGCGCCCTGCCGGGCGGCAAGGCCCGTGTCGCTGGTTTTCCTGTTCATGGGCGGGTTAAAGCACAGGGCCGCGGCCCGCGCAAAGCGGTGTCGCCGTTAACCCCAGGGGCGACGGACGGCGCTCCCCACCGCCTCAGCCATGCGGCGGAGGGCTGCGACGCGGTTTGCCGTGGCCGGATGGGTGGAAAAGAGATTGTCGCGGCCCCGGCCATTCAGCGGATTGATGATGAACATATGGGCCGTGGCAGGGTTTGCCTCTGCCGCTTCATTCGGCGCGCGGCGGGCGGCGGCTTCGATCCGCTCAAGGGCGGAGGCAAGCCAGATCGGGTTGCCGCAAATCTCCGCGCCGCCCGCATCGGCGGAATATTCGCGCGTGCGGCTGATCGCCATCTGCACGAGGGCCGCTGCCATGGGGGCGAGGATTGCGAGTGCAAGCGCGCCGATCAGCCCGCCGCCACCGCTTTCCGAATTACGGTTGCCGCCAAAGAACAGCGCGAAGTTCGCCAGCATGGAAATCGCACCGGCAATGGTTGCCGTCACGGTCATGGTCAGCGTGTCGCGATTTTTGATATGCGCCAGCTCATGTGCCATGACGCCCGCAAGTTCTTCAGGCGACAGCATGCGGATCAGGCCGGTAGTGGCGGCCACGGCGGCATTCTCCGGGTTGCGGCCCGTGGCAAAGGCGTTGGGCTGCGGATTGTCCACGATGTAGATCGCGGGCTCCGGCATGTTCGCGCGCCGGGCAAGCTCTTTCACGATGCGCACATAATTGGGTGCCGTCGTCTCATCCACGCGGCGCGCGCCATACATGCGCAGCACCATCTTGTCGGCATTCCAGTAGGCGAAGAAGTTCATGCCTGCCGCGACGACAAAGGCGATGGCAGCGCCGCCTGCGCCGCCGAGCAAATATCCAAGCCCCATGAAAAGCGCGGTCATGGCCGCCAGCAGCATGAAGGTCTTGAGCGTGTTCATCGTCTTTGTCGGTTTCCTTATATGAGTTTCCCATGCGCGGCGGAGTGGCCCGCCGGGGTGGAAGCGCACGGGAAGGCGCTTTATATGTAAGGGAAACCCAGTTTTCTTCAAGAAAGGCGGCATCACATGTCCGGGAGCAAGATGCAGCAGGAAGGCGAGGAGCACGGCGCTCGCAAAGCAGAGGCCGCGCCGCGCAAGGAATTGTCGCCGGCGGCCAAACGTGCGCTTGCCGAAGCGGAAGAGCGCCGCCGTCTTGCCGCTGAAAAAGCGCCGCTGCCGCGTGAGATAAATGGTCGCGGCGGGCAGGAGCCCACGCGCTATGGCGACTGGGAAGTGAAGGGCATCATCAGTGATTTCTGAGCAGGGAGCGGGGAGGCGCATGTGAGAGAGGAAGCGCCTTCCCGCTTTCGCCGCGCCCTTGTTGTGGGCGATATTGCCCTGCGCTTTCTTCTCTTTTTCGGCGGACTTGGCGCGGCGCTCTGGTTTGCCTTCATCTATTTTCCCGATGCCTATAATCTCTTCTCGCCGCCGGATATTCGTGAAAAGCCGACATTGGTAACGGGGCTCCAGCTTCGGGGTCTCGCGAATGAATATGCGATCTGCGTCTCGGTGGTGCAGGCATCGGGCGCAAAATCGCGACGGGCGAGCATCAATTCATCTTCTCCCGGTTGCGGGATGGAGGAAGGGCTGCATCTCGAACGATCCGGCATTTCCTATGGCGGCGGCATCGAGCTCACCTGTCCGGCCATGACAGCGCTTCTCATCTGGGAGCGCCATGTGGTGCTGCCAGCGGCGGAAAAACATTTCGGGTCGGCGGTGAGCCGCATCCGGCATTACGGCACCTATGCCTGCCGCAATGTGAACCATCAGGAGGCTGGCCGCCGCAGCGGGCACGCGCGAGGCGATGCCATCGACATTGCCGGATTTGATCTCGAAAATGGCGAGACGGTCAGTGTACTGAAGGACTGGGGAAGCGATACGCCGAAGGGCCGCTTCCTTGCCGAGGTGCAAGACGGAGCCTGCGGCCTGTTCCCGACCGTGCTCGGTCCGAACTACAATGCGGCCCATGTCGACCATTTCCATTTCGAAATGGCCCGCTGGGGCATATGCCGGTGAGGCCGCCCGTGTTTAGGGCAGCCCCGCGGGAAACTCAGAACAGGAAATAGATCAGGATAATGATCGGGATGGGGACGCCAATCGCCCAGAGCAGAATGCCGCGCATGTTCCTCTCCTTGCTCTCGCTTGTGTTGAAGGAGGAACGTGCGGGAGGCGGATGAGGTTCCATCGCATTGGAGCTGTCGCACACAAGAAAAAGGGCCGCCTCATAAGGCAGCCCTTCTTCGTTTTGAGGTAATCGGGATTACTTCGCGCGGTTCTGGCGGTTCTCCACCAGATCATCGACCACGGAAGGATCGGCGAGAGTGGAGGTGTCGCCGAGGTTGGAGAAGTCATCTTCCGCGATCTTGCGCAGGATGCGGCGCATGATCTTGCCGGAGCGGGTTTTCGGCAGGCCCGGCGCGAACTGGATCAGGTCCGGCGAGGCGATGGGACCGATCTCCTTGCGTACCCATTGCACGAGTTCCTTGCGAAGCTCTTCTGACGGTTCCTCGCCCGCCACCAGCGTTACATAGGCATAGATGCCCTGTCCCTTGATGTCGTGCGGATAGCCGACCACGGCGGCTTCGGCGACTTTCGGATGGGCGACGAGCGCGCTTTCCACTTCTGCCGTGCCCATGCGATGACCCGACACGTTCAGAACGTCATCCACGCGGCCCGTGATCCAGTAATAGCCGTCCTCATCGCGGCGGCAGCCATCGCCGGTGAAGTAGTAGCCAGGATACTGGATGAAATAGGTTTCGACGAAGCGCTGATGGTCGCCATAGATGGTGCGCATCTGACCGGGCCATGAATCGGCGATGCAGAGATTGCCGGTGGTCGCCCCTTCCAGCACCTTGCCCTCCGCATCGACGATCACCGGCTTCACGCCGAAGAAAGGTTTCGTCGCGGAGCCGGGCTTCAGATCAATCGCGCCGGGCAGGGGCGAAATGAGAATGCCGCCTGTCTCCGTCTGCCACCATGTATCGACGATGGGACAGCGATTCTCACCGACAACGCGGTGATACCAGAGCCATGCTTCCGGGTTGATCGGTTCGCCGACAGAGCCGAGAAGGCGGAGCGTCTTGCGGCTTGTCTTTTTCACCGGCTCTTCGCCTTCGCGCATCAGGGCGCGCAGCGCGGTCGGAGCGGTGTAGAAAGTGTTGACCTTGTGCTTGTCGATCACCTGCCAGAAGCGCGAGGAATCGGGATAGTTGGGCACGCCTTCAAACATCAGCGTCGTCGCGCCATTCGCCAGCGGGCCATAGACGATGTAGCTGTGGCCCGTGACCCAGCCAACATCTGCCGTGCACCAGTAAATATCGCCTTCCTGATAGTCGAAGACATATTGATGCGTCATGGACGCATAGACCATATAGCCGCCGGTCGTGTGCAGCACACCTTTCGGCTTTCCGGTGGAACCGGATGTGTAGAGGATGAAGAGCGGGTCTTCGGCGCCCATTTCTTCCGGTGCGCATTCGGCGGACACTTTCGCGGCGGCTTCCTCGTACCAGATGTCACGGCCCGCCTGCATGGTCACATTGCCGCCGGTGCGCTTCACCACGATGACGCTCTTCACATCGGGGCATTTCTTCAGCGCTTCATCCGTGTTCGCCTTCAGCGGAATCTTGCGTCCGCCGCGCACGCCTTCATCTGCCGTGATGATGCAGGTGGATTCGCAGTCGAGGATCCGGCCTGCAAGGCTGTCCGGCGAGAAGCCGCCAAAAACGATCGAATGGATCGCGCCGATGCGCGCGCAGGCGAGCATGGCATAGGCTGCCTCGAGGATCATCGGCAGATAGATCGTGACGCGGTCGCCCTTCTTCACGCCCTGCGCTTTCAGCACATTGGCGAAGCGGCAAACATGTTCGTGAAGCTCGCGATAGGTGACGGATTTGTGGTCTGCCGGATCATCGCCTTCCCAGATGATCGCAACCTGATCGCCGCGCTTTGCAAGGTGGCGATCAATGCAATTGGCAGAGGCGTTCAGCGTTCCGTCCTCGAACCATTTGATCGAGACGTGATCCTTGCCGAAGCTCGTATCCTTCACCTTGGTATAGGGCTTCATCCAGTCGATGCGCTGGCCTTCACGCCGCCAGAATCCCTGCGGATCGGAGATGCTCTCTTCGTATTTCGCACGATAATCACTGGCGGTCAGATGCGTGCGCTTCTTCCATTCATCTGGCACGGGGAAGAGGGTATCGGACATGAAAGCCTCCCTTGGCGGCGCATTTTCAGCGGTTTGTTGATTTTGGCCCATTATGTCCGCCGCGCAGGGGCGGAACAAGCCGGGCCTGTTTTCCTTCATTGCCGGGCGTTGTCGGGAGCGAAGCGGGGACAGGGGATATCCGGTGTCCGCCCTGCTTGCCGGTTGACGGGCCGGATCAGTTTTCGTGCTTCACGAGCGCGGCGATTTCCTCATCGCTCATGCCTGCTTCCCTCAGGACTTCCTCCGTCTGTTCGCCAAGGCGGGGCGGATGGCGGCGAATGCTGGATGGGCTTTCGGAAAAGCGCACCGGCGGCTTCAGCGCGAAATAAGGTCCGGCGTGAGGATGGTCATAGCGCTGGAAGAAATCGACAGCTTTCAGATGCGGATCATCCATCAGATCATCGAGCCGGTTCATCTTCACGGCGGGAATGGAAAGCGGCTGCAGCAATGCCAGCCATTCATCGGTCGTCTTCGTTTCCGTCGTCTCCTCGATCATCGCGTATAGCTCGCGGATATTCGCCGTGCGGGCGCGATAATTGTTGAAGCGCGGATCGTTCTTGTAATCGTCGAGGCGGCCTGCAAGCTCGAAGAACTGTTCCCACTGCTTGTCGGAATAGGGAAGCAGGCCGATATAGCCGTCCTTTGTGCGATAGGGGCGGCGATCGGGATTGGTGATGCGGCCATAGGTCCATTGCCCGGTCGGCGGGTCATAGACATGATCGTAGAAATGTTCGGCGAGCACGAATGATGTCACCGCTTCGAGCATCGGCACTTCCACGAACTGGCCTTCGCCTGTGCGCTCCTTATGAAAGAGCGCGGCCGTCACAGCCTGCACCATGAAAAGGCCGGATACCTTGTCGGCCATGATGGTCGGGATGTAGCGGGGCTTCGGGTTGCCATCCATGCGGCCGAGAAGGTCTGCCGCGCCGGAACCTGCCTGAATGAGATCATCATAGGCGGGCAGGCCCGCATAAGGCCCGTCCGAGCCATAGCCTGCCGCATGAACGAAAATGATGTCGGGCTTCACCGCCTTGATGTCCTCATAGGCGAGGCCGAGCTTCTTCATCGCGGCATAGCGAATATTGGATGTGAGAACATCCGCCGTTGCGACGATTTTCAGCAGCGCGGCGCGGCCCTCTTTCGAGCCGAGGTCAAGCAGCACGGAGCGCTTGTTGCGGTTGATGGTGAGAAAGATGGGACCGAGATCGGGTGCGGCACCTTCCGGCAGATGGCCCGGCCAGCGCATGATGTCGCCGCCGCTGCCGCCGCCGCCGGTGGGCGAGGGCGCTTCGATCTTGATCACATCCGCGCCCATATCGCCCAGGATCTGCGTTGCATAGGCGCCGAAGACAACAGCCGTCAGATCGACGATGCGGACACCTTTGAGCGGGCCCCTGTTTTCGGTTTCGAGTTTCTTGTTCTTCTTCTCACTCAACGCCTTGTCTCCGTTCCTGTCGTGCCCCGTCGCAGAGCCTTTTCATGGCTCCACTCATACATGATGTCAGGCAGGTCGCGGCACCCCTGGAAGCGCCTCGGGCCCAAGATTGGCCCGAAATCTCCGGGGGGAGAAGCCCTTGAACAAGGAGGTTTCAGAAGCAGACCACGGAACGGAGCCTGCCCCTGCGTCAGCCGACGCCTTTCACCAGAAGGACCGAGCCTTCTGTCGCGGCTTCGCGGTCCACCGAGATTGCACGATATTCCGGGCTTTCCGACCATTCGCGCAGGCTCGCCTCATCGGGAAACTCGATCAGAACGATTTTCGTGCCTTCCCATTTGCCTTCCATCACTTCGGGGTTTTCCTGGGCGGCAAGGAGGCGACCCTTGCGGCCCTTCATGGTGGCGGCAAAGCGGGCGGCATAGGCTTCATAGCGCGCCCGGTCATGGATGGTGAATTGAGCGAGTGCATAGACAGTCATTGCGGTTCCTCCGGTTCTGAAAACCGGGGAATGCTCAGTGAAAAGGCGCTCTGCCGTAAGTCGCACATTTCGCAGAAAGATTTGCACCGCCCAAATATCACCTGCGGTTTTGATACATAGGCTTGTGAGTCCACAATTTCCCTGCGCTCCCCTATGATCCGCAAATGCTTTTGCATCATTCGAGCTGGCCGGAAGTGGAGGCCTATCTTCGGAAGTCGCGCGGGATTGTCATTCCCGTCGGCTCCACGGAGCAGCATGGGCCGACCGGGCTTATCGGCACGGATGCGATTTGCCCCGAAGCCATTGCGCAGCGCGCGGGCGAGGAAGCGGGGTTTCTGGTGGGGCCGACTTTCAATGTCGGCATTGCGCAGCATCATCTCGGCTTTGCCGGCACGATCACGCTTCGTCCCTCTACCATGATCGCGGCAATTCATGACTGGGTGTCGTCGCTCGCGCGGCATGGCTTCGAGCGTATCTATTTCTTCAACGGGCATGGCGGGAATGTTCCGACCATCGAAGCCGCCTTTGCCGAGATTTATGCCGACCGCTCTCTTTCGCAGGAGGCGGCAAATCGCGGGCCGGTCCTGTGCCGCCGGGCGAACTGGTGGGACTTCAAGCCGGTGATGGATTTCTGCCAGAAGCGCTATGGCTCGTCGCATGGTGCCCATGCGACGCCGTCTGAAATCGCGGTTACGCAGTTTCTTTATCCGCAGGCCGTGAAAAGCGCGGAAGTGAGCCCCAAAGTCGCCCCCTGGGGCCGATATACGGATGCCGAAAGCTACCGCGCCGCCTTTCCCGATGGCCGCATCGGCTCCGACCCGAGCCTTGCCGACCCGGAAGACGGCAAGAAGCTGATCGCGCTTTCGGTCGAGGGGCTGATCGAGGACTTCCGGAAGTTCGAGGCGGGGACACCCTGAGTTCTTGATAGATCAAGCCATTTTCCGATGTATCAAGTTACCGTGTCGCGTCCCGTCAGTCCGTCGCTATCCGTACACGACCATCTGCTATTTCGATTTTCACAGGCTCCAGATGTTTTCCCGCGCAGGGACCGCTGGTGCAGAACCCGTCTTCGATACGGAAGAGGGCGCCGTGGGCGCCGCAGATGATTCTTGTTTCATCTGTGGTGAGGAAACGGTCAGGCCGCGCGTCGAGGCGCTGGTTTGCATGAGGGCAGCGGTTCAGATAGGCAAAGACGGACGTATCTTTCCGTACAAGGAATATCTCGCACCTCTCCTCGCCTGTGTCGATGATGAAGCCGCGCGCACCCGGATCATCGAGATCGGCAAGGGCACATATATCCCGCTCGCTCACGGGATTTTCTTCAGTCCCGCCATCTTGCAGATGAGCTTCCATTCTTCGGGTCGCACCGGCTGCACGGAAAGGCGCGATTGCTTCAGCAGCGCCATTTCGGCAAGGGCGGGTTCATTCTTTACATCCGAAAGCGAAACCGGCACCGGCAGGTCGCAGACGGCTTCGATATCGACAAGGCCGAAACGGCCCGTTTCATCCGTCGGGTCGGGGCGGTGCTCGCCGATCACCCGCACGATGCCGACCATGCGCTTTTCATCGACCGAGTGATAGAAGAAGCCGAGGTCGCCTTTCTTCATCGCCTTCATATTGTTGTTCGCCTGGTAATTGCGAACACCATTCCATGGCTCACCCTTCGCGCCCTTTTTCTTCTGGTCTTCCCACGACCAGGTGGAAGGTTCCGATTTGAAAAGCCAGTAAGCCATTTCGTACATCACTCCTTCGGGCCGAGCAGCCATTTCCACGGGCGGATTTCAGTGTGTGCGAAAAGGCCCGCCTTGTTGTAGGGATCATCCGCAAGCAGATTTTCTGCCGTGGCGCGGTCTGCCACATCAATCACCAGCAGGGAGCCGTTCATCACGCTCTGGTCGTCATTGGTGAAAGGTCCGCCAATCTTCACGCATCCCGCTTCGCCCCAATATTTCAGGTGAGCGTCACGATTGGCGAGGCGCAGCTCGAGGGCATTCGGCTTGTCGGTGCAGATGAGGCAGAAAAGCATGGCGGGAAATCCGTTCTCTTGATCAGGCTTCGGCCCGGAAGGGGCGGGCGAGCAGGGAGGCAATCGCCTCATCAACATTGAGGCGGGAGGTGACGATATCGGCCACCGCTTCGGCAATAGGCATTTCTATATCGTATTTGCGGGCAAGCGCCACGACGGCGGTCGCGGAATGTACGCCTTCGCTCACCGAATTGCGTTCTCCCATGATCTCGGCAAGCGACCTGCCTTGTCCGAGTGCGAGGCCGAGCGACATGTTGCGCGACTGCGGCGAGTTGCAGGTGAGGACGAGATCACCAAGGCCCGAAAGGCCGGCGAGTGTTTCCATGCGCGCACCGAGCGCAAGACCGAGCCGCGTCAGTTCCGCAAAGCCGCGCGTGGTGAGGGCCGCGCGCGCGGAAGCGCCGAACTGTTTTCCCTCGACGATGCCACAGGCAATGGCGAGCACATTCTTTACCGCTCCGCCAACTTCCGCACCGATGAGGTCGGAAGAATAATAGGGGCGGAAGGCGGGCAAGCCGATCGCATGGGCAAGGGCTTCCGCGACCGTTTCATCTTCGCAGGCAAGTGTCACGGCAGTTGGCAGTCCGCGCGCGACTTCCGCGGCAAAGCTCGGGCCGGAGAGAACGGCGGGCAGGGCATCGGGCATGGCTTCTGCCAGCACTTCGGTCAGCAGCGCATTCGTTCCCTGTTCCACACCCTTGGCGCAAAGCACGACGGGCGTTCCCCTTGCGACATGGGGCGCGAGCTGCGCAAGCGTTGCGCGCAGATGCTGGGCAGGCGTCACCATCAGGATTGCATCGGCAGAGGCAGCGGCGGCGAGATCGGATGTCGCGCGAATCTCCGGCGACAGGGCGATGCCGGGCAGGAAGGTGCTGTTCTCGTGCGCGATGTTGATGCTTTCCACCACGTCCGCCTCGCGCGCCCAGAGCGTGACCTTGCGGCCCGCTTTTGCGGCAACTTGTGCGAGCGCCGTGCCCCAGGCGCCGGCCCCCACCACCGAAATCGTTTCATATGTCGCGCTCAACGGGGCTCCTCACTCGGCTCGGAAAAATGCTGCAACTGCTAACGATTGAACGATTCGTTGAATATTTACTCGATCGCACTAAAATTATCTCTATGGCTACACAAGACGATACGCATCAGAAAATCATCGCAGCCGCAAAACGGCGCTTCACCCATTACGGTTACACCAAGACCACCATGGCGGAGCTTGCGGTCGATTGCGACATGTCGCCGGGCAATCTTTACCGCTATTTCGCAGGAAAGCTCGATATTGCGGAGGAAATCTGCCGTCAGGCCTCGATGCAGACGTCAGAGGATCTCGCCCGTGTGCTCACCCAGCCGGGCCGTACCGCTGCCGAGCGGCTGCATGATTTCCTCTTCACGGATTTGCGGGAGACCTTCCACAAGCTGGAGCAGGACCCGAAAATCGTGGAAATGGCGCAGATCGTCACCGCCGAGCGGCCTGAATTCCATAATGAAGGGCTGAAGCGCGAGCGCGAGGTGCTGGTGAGCATCATTGAGCTTGGCAACATGTCTGGCGAGTTCAATGTGCTCGACCCGGAATTCGCCAGCGAGATGATTCAGGCGGCAACGCTGAAATTCTCCTATCCGCAGCTTTTCACGCGCCTGACCCTGCCCAAGCTCGAGCGCGAACTTGAAGGCGTCTATCAGATCATCGTCGCCGGCCTGCGCGCGGGCTGTGCCTGCATGGACCCTGAAAAGCAGCCCCAGGCCGCCGAGGCCTGAGCGATTGGCGGCGGTTCCGGTTCAGGTCGGGTGCGACGGGAACCGCGCTCAAATTCACTTTCAGCGCCTTCAATACGCCAAACAGCGTGGACAATTTGGGATCGCCTGCCGGGCTGAATGCCTTGTAGAGCGCTTCTCTCGTCACGCCTGCTTTCCGGGCTACCTGTGACGCGCCCCTGACGCGCGATGATGCCGGGCGCGGAATTAGGGTGCCCAGCCTCGAATCATTCCGAAGTTCTCCACAGGCTTTTGTTTTTGCCGCGATGCACTATCTATCCGGCAAGAGCGGCTGATCGCGCAACTCACTGATTTTACCTATGTTTACAGTGCAATCACAGTGTTATGTGTTGCATTGCAGCAACATAAATCGTGAACGTTGAATATTTTTTGTTTTGTTCATTGTTTTGCCGCAAAGGCATGCCTAAATCATGCTCGTCAGCGGGACACCCGGAAAGCAGCCCGCTGAAAACATGCAGGAGACCCACCATGATCCGTCTGAACTCCCGTCTGACGAACCGCGTCGTCACCATCGCGCTTGCAGGCTATTCGCTGGCCTTCCTCGCGCAGGTCGTTTCCCAGTACGCAGCGTAAAGCCGGGCGGCAATGCCCGGCAGACGGCCCGGCTCCGTGAGCCGTCGCCTCTCAACGCCGCCTCTTGAGAAGGATGATCGAGATGACGCTGAACCCGAAGAAAGTCGCTCTCGTGGAGCGCGTCACCGCTAAAGCCGTTGCCGCACTGCTCGGAGCCTATGCCCTGGGACTTGTGATCTACACGTTCGCTCTGCTCACGCAGAGTTCCGCTGTTAACCCCTTTATCGTCTGATCGACGATCTGACCGTTGGATTCATGACTTCCCCGTCCGGACTCCCATCCCTCCCCTCAGGAGTCCGGGACCCGACGCCCTCCTCACGCAAGAGGGCTGCTTGACCCCGCCGCTTCCCCCGCGGCGGGGTTCTTTTTTGAGCAGGAAACGCGCAGCGTCAGGCGATGCGGAGGTGCTGTTTTGCAAAGCGGGCGATGTGGTCAATCGCCTCGCGGCCTTCGGGCAGCATGTCGGCGTTGAGCTGCCAGACATGCCAGACCTTCGGCCAGACCTCGAGCACGGTTTCGGTGCCCGCCGCCTTCAGCGAGGCCGCCATGCGAGTTGAATCGTCCCGCAGCATTTCTGTCTCGCCCACCTGAAAAAATACGGGCGGGAAGCCGCTCACATCGCCAAAAAGCGGTGAGAGGAAGGGATTGCGGTCATCGTCATCGCCGTAATAGGCAGGCTTCAGACTGTCGAACATCTCCGAGACGAAAAGCGAATCAGCTTCCGCATTTTCATGGCGCGAGGCGCCGCTGCCCGTCATGTCCGTTGCAGGCGAAAGGCAGACCAGTGCCGCGGGAAGGGGCACGCCCTCTGCCTTGAGGCGGAGGGCGAGCGCAAGCGTCAGATTTCCGCCCGCCGAATCACCGCCGACAATGATGGAGGAAGGGGCAATGCCCTTCTCAAGCAGGCCGCGATAGGCGGCGACGCAATCATCAAGCCCGGCGGGAAAGCGATGTTCGGGCGCAAGGCGGTAATCGACCGAATAGACCGGCACACCGACCTGCCTTGCAAGGCGCGAGGTGAGCGGGCGATGCGTGCGGGGCGAACCTGCAACGAAGCCGCCGCCATGAATATAGAAGAAGGCGCGGCTCTCATCCGTGCCCGGTGCCGTCAGCTTTTCTGTGAGCACGCCGCCAAGGGTGATGTCTTCGACTTTAATGTCGGCGGGCAGGCGCGCATTGCGGGCTTCCATCTGCTGCATCAGCGGACGCAGCAGATTCACATCCGGGTTTTTGCGGAAGCGGCGCTTCACCTGCCAGCGCAGCAGAAGATTGAGGAGGGAAAGCTGAAGGCTCATTTGCGTCTGCGTCCTTATTCTATGCCTTGACGCCCGCACCGCGCGCAGGCGCGGCATCGGGATCAAGGGGCCAACGGGCGCGCGGCCCCGTCGCCAGATTGTCCACGAGGCCGAGCGCCAGCCGCTCTGCCCCTGCCCAGGCGATCATGGCGCCATTATCCGTGCAGAGTTTCAGCGGCGGCACGACGAATTCATAGCCATAGGTGCGTGCAGAAACGGTGAGCCGCCCGCGAAGCGTGAGATTGGCCGCCACACCACCGGCGACGACGAGGCGGCGGCGGGTGGGGGGGATCAGGTCATTGGCGAGCGCCATGGCGTTTTCGCAGCGCTCCGCCAGCACATCGGCCACGGCAAGCTGGAAAGAAGCTGCGATATCGGCCTTGTCCCTGTCGGAGAGGCTTTCAGGGCTACCCGTCATATGGGCGTCGATGGTCTGCCGCACGGCGGTTTTGAGGCCGGAAAAGGAGAAATCGCAGCCCGGACGCCCGAGCATGGGCCGGGGCAGGGCAAAGCGGGTGGCATCGCCATCGCTCGCGGCACGCTCCACGGCAGGGCCGCCCGGATAGCCGAGGCCCAGCATTTTCGCCACCTTGTCAAAGGCTTCGCCCACCGCATCGTCAATGGTGGTGCCGAGGCGGCGATACTGGCCCACCCCTTCCACCACGAGAAGCTGGCTATGGCCGCCCGAAACAAGGAGCAGCAGATAGGGGAAGGGCAGCGCATCCGTCAGCCGCGCAGTAAGGGCGTGGCCTTCCAGATGATTGACCGCGAGAAAGGGCAGGCCGCGCGCGGCGGCAATGCCCTTTGCGGTCATCAGGCCGACGATCACGCCACCGATAAGGCCCGGACCCGCCGTTGCGGCGATGCCGTCGAGATCGTCCCAGTCCGTATCGGCGTCTTTCAGGGCGCGGGCGATCAGCCCGTCCAGATGCTCCACATGGGCGCGGGCGGCGATCTCCGGCACCACGCCGCCAAAGGGCGCATGGGCCTCGATCTGCGAAAAGACCGCATTTGAGAGGATTTGGCCCGGCTGATCCTCCCCATGACGGCGCACAACGGCGGCGGCTGTTTCGTCGCAGCTCGTTTCAATGCCGAGAATGGTAAGAGGCCTTGTCATCTCACTTCGTCCGTATCGATGCCTGATTGACCGTTTTCACCAGAATCCGCGCAAAAAGACGTCGCTTCTCTACTTTCACCCCGGTCTAAAGGGCTATAAGGGGCGCTCAATACGCCCCGGAGGCGAAAACACAGGCTGGCATACAACTTCAGAGACCTTTCATGCAACGCCGCTACCGCATCGGAACCCGAGGCTCCCGCCTTGCGCTCATTCAGGCAAATGAGGTCGCGCGCCGGATTGCGCAAGCGGCAGGCCGACCAGTGGAAGAGGCAACCGAGATCGTCGTCATCAGCACGGCGGGCGACCGGGTGCAGGATCGCGCCCTTTCCGAGATTGGTGGCAAGGGGCTCTTCACCGAGGAAATCGAGGAGCAGCTTCTCGATGGCCGCATTGATGTGGCGGTCCATTCGATGAAGGACATGCCGACCGTGCTGCCGGACGGGCTGGTGATCGACTGCCTGCTGGAGCGGGAAGATCCGCGCGATGCTTTCCTTTCGCCCCGCGCGCCTTCGCTGGCGGCGCTGGCGCAGGGTGCGACGGTCGGCACCTCGTCGCTCCGGCGCGCGGCGCAGCTCAGGGCACGGCGGCCGGACCTCAATGTCGTTCCCTTTCGCGGCAATGTGGATACACGGCTGAAGAAACTCGCCGATGGCGTGGCGGATGCGACCTTCCTCGCCATGGCGGGGCTCAACCGGATGGGGCTCGCCGATCATGTGACCGCGCCAATTCCGCCCGAAGAGATGCTGCCTGCCGTGGCGCAGGGGGCAATCGGCATTGAGCGGCGGGTGAGAGATGACGAGATGGCAGGCATTCTCTCGACCATCCATCACACGGAAACGGGGCTTCGCGTGAGCGCGGAGCGGGCATTGCTTGCCGTACTTGATGGTTCCTGCCGCACGCCGATTGCCGCTCTTGCGGAAATTACGGGCGAGCGGATGCGGCTGCGCGGTATGGTGCTGACGCCGGATGGCTCGCAGGTGATCGAGACAGAGCGCGAAGGGCTGGCAAGTGAGGCAGCGCGTCTCGGCGCGGATGCGGGCGAGGAACTGAAGTCGCGTGCGGGACCGCATTTCTTTTCGGGAGTGTAAGCACCGATGCGCCTGCTTCTGACACGACCTGTCAGAGAGAGCGAGGCATTGGCCGCGCTGCTTCAGGCGCGCGGACATGACGTGCTGATTGCGCCGCTTCTTTCCATCCATCACCGGGAAGATGCCGAACTGCCGAAGCGCGATTGGCAGGCGCTGCTTGTTACAAGTGCGAATGGCGCGCGGGCGCTGGGGCATCTTGCGGATGAGGCGCTGAAATCCGTTCCGGTTGTGGCCGTTGGCGAAGCGAGTGCAGAGGCCGCGCGCGCGCAAGGCTTTCGTGATGTGAAGGCGGCGGGCGGCGATGTGCATTCACTTGATGCGCTTGCGGCGGAAATCCTCAATCCCGCAAAAGGCCCGCTTCTTCATGCGGCAGGCAGCGTGCTGGCAGGCGACCTCAAGGGGATGCTTGAGGCGCGCGGCTTCGATGTGGACCGCGTGGTGCTTTATGATGCGGAGAAGGCGGAAGGCTTCGCACCGAAAGCACGCGAGGCGCTCGCAAGCGGCGCGCTTGATGGCGTTCTCCTTTATTCACCCCGCACGGCGCGGCATTTCGCAACGCTGGTGAAGGCGGAGGGGGTGAGCGGCGGTCTTCATCGCGCGACTGCCTATTGTCTCTCCGCTGCCATTGCCGCCGAGATCGACACGCTCGGCTTCGCCGCGATCCGCATTGCCGACGAGCCATCCCAGGACGCGCTGCTTGCGCTTATTTCCGCCTGATTTCTTGCCGAAGCTTCAGCGAATCTGCCGCATCCCGCCCCGGAACTTCCTTCTGACCTTTGCGCATCCAAGCCTTTATAGTGGTGCCAGTTGCTGATGATCCCCTGAAGAAGGCCTCGCCATGAGTGATTCAGATAAAGAAAAAGGGCCGACGCCCGAAGGGAATGGCGCTGATAATGGCGCGCCAAAGGCCGAATATCTGAAGCCTGAGACAGCGGCGCGTGACAGCCGCCCGAAAACAGCAAAAGAACCGCGTGTGCTTGAAGGAAAGGCCGAAGAAGTGTCCGAAGAAAAACCCGGCAAGGCAGAAGCATCCGCCGCGAAGGAGAAGGCCGCCGCGCAGGAGCGGAAAAGCGGGGCCGGTTCGGCTGTTCTCGCAGGCGGTATTGCGGGACTTGGTGGCGCGGCGATTGCTGCGGCGGTGATCTGGTCCGGCGTGCTGCCGATCGGTGCGCGTGACAGCGAAACGCTTGCGGCGCTTTCCGCACGGATTGATGCGCTCGAAACATCTCAGGATGAGGCATCTGCCTCGCTTTCGCAGCGCATTGACGAACTTGCAACGCGGATCGACGGGGCGGAGCGCGACATTCAGAGAGTTGCTGAAGCACCGGGCAGCGCGGCGGAAACTGCGGCACGCTTCGAGGCGCTTGAGGGCGAGTTGCAGACGCTGAAAGGCGCGCTGGGCGACACGCGCGACATGACGCGCGATCTGCGCGAGGCACTTTCTGCTCTTGAGGGACGGATGCCGCCCGAAGGGATCGGCTCGCGTGTCGAAAGCATCGATGCGCTGGTGAAGGCGCTTGATCTCCGGCTTGCGTCGCTTCTTCCCGACATTGAAAAGATGGAAGCGCGTGTCGCCGCGCTCGAAGAAGAAGCGGAAGATCCTGATGCGGCAGCGCGCGCGGCGCTTGGCCTTGCGCTTGCCAATCTGGCGCGGGCGGCGGAAGGGGCTGGCTCTTTCGAGACGGAGCTTGGTGTTCTGCGCCGCTTCCTGCCGGATGAACCGGAACTTGCCGCGCTCAGGGAAAGTGCCAAATCCGGTGTGCCGACACGGGCCGCGCTTGAAGCGCGTTTCCCATCGCTTGCACAATCCATTTTCGATACAGAGCGCCGCGCCACGGAAGACGGGCTCTGGTCGCGCTTTGTTTCCAATGCAAAGTCGCTGGTCACGATCCGGCGCACGGGCGAAATCTCGGGCGACACCAGCGAGGCGATTGTCGCGCGCATGGAAGAGCGCCTGAAGGTGCATGATCTTGGTGGCGCGGTGGCGGAAGCCGAAAAGCTGTCAGGCCCGGCAGCGGAGGCCGCAGGCGGCTGGATTGCAGAGGCAAAGGCGCGGCTCGAAACCGACAGGCTGGTGCGTGAGCTGAGCGCGCGGCTCGCGGGCGAGCTTGCCGGAATGAAAGGCTGACGCTGATGCTGCGCGCGCTTTACACCTTCCTCATCGTTGCCATTCTCTGCGGCATCGCGATCTGGCTTGCCGACAATCCGGGCGAACTCGTCATGCATTGGCGAGGCTATGAAATCCGCACGAGCTTTGTCATCGGCGTTGCGGCGATGGCACTTGCGGCCTTTCTTGTTCTGCTCGCCTATCGCATTGCGGTGAGCTTCATCGAAACACCGGCCAGCGTATTGCGCTTTCTTGAAAAGCGCCGCCAGCAGAAGGGCTTTCTCGCTCTCTCGCGCGGCATGGTGGCGGTGGCGGCAGGTGATGCGGCAGAGGCAAAGCGTCATGCCGCGCAGGCGCACAAGCTTCTCGATGCGCCGCCGCTGACGCTGCTTCTCGCTGCGCAGGCCGCGCAGCTCGAAGGAGATGAGGCGCGCGCGACCGGCTATTTCGAGGAAATGCTGGCCGCGCCGGAGACGGAGTTTCTCGGCCTTCGCGGTCTGTTCATTCAGGCGCGTCGCTCGGGAGATCGCGAAAAGGCGCTTGGCTATGCGCGCCGTGCTTTCACACTTCGCCCGCAGACGCCCTGGGCGGCGCAGGCCGTGTTTGAAATCGAAGCAGCAGGCGAGGACTGGGACGCGGCGCTTGCAACGCTTGACCGGACGGTTTCGGCAAAGCTCATTGCGCGCGATGAAGCGCGCCGCCGCCGCGCCGTGCTTCTGACGGCGCAAGCCATGACGGCGCTTGAAGCCGCCCGTGCCCAGGCGCCGGAGGTGCGCACGCCTGCGCTCGAGAAGGCTTTGAAACTTGCGTCCGAAGCGGTGTCGCTTGAGCCGGACTTCGTGCCCGCCATTGCGCTTGCCGCGCGGCTTTATGCCGAGACGGGCAAGCAGCGCAGGGCTGTGAAGCTGATCGAAGACGCATGGACAAGGGCGCCGCATCCCGATCTCGCCGATGTCTGGCTCGAGATGGTGGAGGACGAAACCGGCTATGCCCGTGCCGAACGCGCAAGGGCGCTCGCGGCGCGCAATCCCGCTCATCGCGAGAGCCGCATTCTCGAAGCGCGCGGTGCCATTGGTGCGCGCGACTGGAAGAGCGCGCGGGCGGCGCTTTCTGCCTATGCGGGGCCGACGGCAAGCGAGGCGCCGACGCAACGCATCTGCGAATTGATGGCCGAGATCGAGGAAGGCGAGTTTGGCGACAGGGGGGCTGCGCGGAGCTGGCTCACCCGGGCGCTTCATGCGCCGGAAGACCCGCAATGGAGCGGGACAGGCTATCGCGCCCATCGCTGGTCGCCGATCAACCCCGTAACGGGCGAGTTTGACGGGCTGAAATGGGCGGCCCCCGAACTCCTGTCCGATCGCCTGCCTGTGGTGGCGGAGAGTGCGGACGAAGATGCGCCCGCCTCTGCGTCCGAAGGGCAGGCCGAAAAAGAGAGTGTCGAGACGGTCGAAATCGACACGGAGGTTCTTGCCTTCACCCCGCCTCTGCCGGATGATCCGGGAACGGATGATGAGGAAAGCGCCAGGCGCGGCGGGTAAGGGGAACGCAAATGATCAAACGGCTTCTGGTGGGCACGCTGACGCTGATCGTGCTCGCGTTTGCCGTCATCTTCATTTCGGTGGTGCAGTTTGATGTGCCGCGCGAGCAGCTTATTGGCCGCTATGCGGGGGGTGCTTCGCAATTTGTGACGCTTCCTTCAGGTGCAAGCGCGCATATTCGTGACGAGGGAGTTCCGGCAGGACCGGTGCTGGTGCTCATTCACGGCTCCAATGCCTCGCTCCATACATGGGAGCCATGGGTTGCCGAACTCGGTGACAGCTACCGGATCATCAGCATGGACCTGCCGGGCCACGGGCTGACGGGCCGGGTGCCGGGCGATGATTATTCGCGGGCGGGCATGGCGGCCTTTGTCGTCGAGGTGATGGACATGCTCCGCGTTGAGCGCTTCGCCATTGCGGGCAATTCAATGGGCGGCGGCGTGGCCGCACAGCTTGCGCTGACGCATCCCGAGCGGGTGAGCGCGCTCATTCTGGTGGATTCGGCCGGCATTCCCGTCGCGCGGGACGAAGATGACGTGCCGCTTGCCTTCCGCATCGCGCGGACGCCGGTTCTGAGCAAGATCATGTCGTTCATCCTGCCCCGCTCACTGGTGGAGGAGGGTGTGCGCAAGGTCTTTGTCGATCAGTCGAAAGTGACCGACGAGATGGTGTCGCGCTATTTCGACCTGTCGCTCCATGAGGGCAACCGCGAAGCGACGCGGATCCGCTTTGCGGGCTATGCCGCGCAGAATGAGGAGGTCTTTGCCGCCCGGCTGGGCGAAATCGCCATGCCGACCCTCATCCTCTGGGGCGACAAGGACGGGCTCATCCCGGTTTCGGCCGCGCATGAGTTCAAGGCGCGCATCCCCCATGCCGACCTCGTCATCTATGAGAATGTCGGCCATGTGCCGATGGAGGAAGTGGCCGGACAAAGCGCCGGGGATGTCCGCCGGTTTCTCGACGGGGCGCTTGCCGGCGGTGAAGCCGACAAATAGGGGCGAGAAGCGCGATTCCGGGCCTTCTCCCTGTTGCCAAAGGCGGCGGGGCAGGGTATCTGAAAGCCCTCGCGAGGG
>ENA-UOVV01000127-UOVV01000127.1-compost-metagenome-genome-assembly--contig:-NODE-127-length-113995-cov-19.606398_pt1 | contig 113995 bp, 88 predicted proteins | sample MGYA00238155_ERZ761577 | MGnify/ENA primary metagenome ERZ761577 (study PRJEB28898, sample SAMN06268775) | compost metagenome | isolation source: Emeryville, CA | place: USA:Emeryville, CA | collected...
ATGAGGGGGTTAAGATGAATCGGAATGAGAGGGTCAAGATGGACTGGAATTTACAGAATTTGAATTTAAGGGACCTGAAATCGAAGTGCCGGCCGATTCCATTGTATTTTGGATGGAGACACCCTACGGAAAAAATATCCAGAAATGGGCCGGTTACTATCTGGGTAATGGAAAATACAGCCTGAAATATATACCAAAACAGGCAGAAATCGTTACATATAGATTTACTTCGCCGGTGCCCGGATTTCCGGAGGGTGAGGGGGCGCTGGTGGTTACCAATCAATGGCCGGGCAAACCCGGCCCCGATGATTATAAACTTGGTCCCAATTGGTACTCAGACAAGTCTTCTCCCGAGTTTTACGATGGTAAGATTCAGGGCGGAAGAACCGTGTCGAAGTGGCGGAATGAAGCTTTGTTGGATTGGGCCAGGCGCTGGAGTTGGCTTCGATAGCAATTGTTAGATAAAATGGCAAAGCCGTCAACGTCTGTTGGCGGCTTTTTTGTGCATTAAAGGGCTTTGTCGCCCCGGGCTCTTTGACTTGTTTTCTTGTGGTTTGGAAAATGTAAATAATTGAAAATTAATGTTTTACAGGGTTGCTTGTAGATATATAACTTATTTTGTATCTTTTATAGATAAACACCCGTTATCCATGATTCGATCCTTAACCCTTGATTCTCAGCGCAAACCATCTGATTTTCTTTTGGGCAGAGCAGCAGATAAATGTGATAAAAATTATATTTGAATGTTGTGAGTACTGTTTCTGCTATACGATCCCTTGCTTTTATAGACTTGGAAATCGACCCGGTAACCAGGAGGATTCTGGCCATCGGCAGCGTAAAAAACGACGACAGTCATTTTTCCCGAAATTCACTCCCGGAGCTGATGAACTATCTCCGGGGAGTAGAGTTCGTTTGTGGTCACAATATCTTCAATCACGATATCAGATATCTTGAAAAGACGTTTGCGGAATACGGGTTTCGCCCGGAGATTGTTGATACCTTGTATCTTTCGCCGTTGTTGTTTCCAACACGGCCCTATCACAGGCTTCTGAAGGATGAAAAGTTAATTGCCGAGGAACAGAATAATCCGGTAAACGATTCCATTAAAGCCCGGGACCTGCTCGAGGATGAAGTCGAGGAATTCAGAAATTTGGATGAAAACCTCAAAAAGATCTTTTATCTTCTCCTGAAGGATACGAGAGAATTCCGATCGTTCTTCAGGTTTGTTTCCTATCAGATTGCCGAATCAGATACTGAAGTACTTATCCGGGAGACCTTCCGGAATGAAATCTGTAAGGATGCCGGCTTGTCGAAACTGATTACTGATAAACCGATTGAACTGGCCTATTGCCTCTCGCTGATTCATTCGTTTGTTCGGAATAAAAAAACACATTCGATCACGCCCCCCTGGGTATTACGAACTTATCCGGACGTAGAGCAGCTGATGATCCGCCTGCGGAACAAACGGTGCGTGAAAGGCTGTAACTATTGCAATAGGGTTCTGGATCCGCACGCAGGGCTAAAGGCGTATTTTGGTTTTGACGATTTCCGGCGATACGATGGTGAGCCGCTCCAGGAAAAAGCAGTACGGGCTGCGTTGGAAAACCGGTCCTTACTCGCAGTTTTCCCCACGGGCGGAGGAAAGTCGATAACCTTTCAGGTTCCGGCGCTTATGAGTGCTGAACATTCCGGCGCATTGACGGTGGTAATTTCGCCCCTGCAGTCGCTGATGAAGGATCAGGTTGATAATCTGGAAAAGAAAGGGGTTGCCGAAGCGGTAACCATCAATGGGTTGCTAGATCCGATTGAAAGGGCAAAATCCTTTGAACGGATTGAAGAGGGAACGGCTTCGCTTCTATATATTTCTCCCGAATCATTGCGATCGAGATCAATTGAGCGCCTGATTTTAGGGCGGAAAATCGCCCGGTTCGTCATTGATGAAGCGCATTGTTTTTCTGCCTGGGGACAGGATTTTAGGGTGGACTATCTTTATATCGGCGATTTCATCAAATCGATTCAGGAAAAGAAAAGATTATCCGAACCGATACCTGTTTCCTGTTTTACGGCCACCGCGAAGCAGTCGGTTATTGAAGATATTCGTCGGTATTTCCGGGAGAAGCTTTCCCTTGAGCTGGGATTGTTTACAGCGAAGCCCTCGCGGAAAAACCTAACCTACAAAGTTTTTGAAAAGAAGGATGAGGAAGAAAAGTATCAGGCATTAAGGAGTTTGATTGAAGAGAACAATTGTCCGACGATTGTGTATGTTTCGCGGACCAAAAAGACAGCGGATTTGGCGGAAAGATTGAACAAAGATGGTTTTAATGCCCGTCCCTATCATGGCAAACTGGAATCGGAGATAAAAATAGAGAACCAGAATGCTTTTATAGAAGGACGAGTGGATATTATGGTGGCTACTTCAGCCTTCGGAATGGGAGTGGATAAAAGTGACGTGGGTTTGGTTGTCCACTACGAAATTTCTGATTCGCTCGAAAACTATGTACAGGAAGCCGGACGGGCCGGTCGCGATGAATCCCTTCAGGCCAATTGCTTTGTGTTGTTTAATGAAGAAGATCTCAGCAAGCATTTTACCCTGCTTAATCAAACGAAACTTTCGATCAAGGAGGTCCAACAGGTTTGGAGAGCCATCAAGGAACTCACCCGGTTCCGCGCCACGGTTTCCAATTCGGCTTTGGAAATAGCGCGAAAGGCGGGATGGGATGATAGTGTAGTGGATGTTGAAACCCGTGTAACCGCTGCTGTCGCCGCTTTGGAAGATGCAGGGTATTTACGACGCGGCCAAAACGTGCCGCGGATTTTTGCCAACAGTATTCTGGCAAAAACACTTCAGGAAGCAGCGCAACGAATCGACGCCTCCGGGAAATTTGATGAAAATCAAAAAACGCAGGCAATAAGAATACTGAGAAGTTTGTTTTCGAGCAAGTCGAAACGCGCAGCGGCAGGCGATGATACGGCAGAATCCAGAATAGACTACATCAGCGATCGGCTGGGAATCGAAAAGCGAGATGTTATCAATATTATTCATCTGCTCCGCGAGGAAAAAATTCTGGCGGATTTTCAGGACCTCAGTGCCTTTGTAAAAAGGAGCGGTAATGATAGTCGGTCTCAGGCGATTGTAAAGATGTATTACGAAATTGAGAAATTCCTCTTGGAGGAATTTGATGAATCCGAGAAGGAATTTTTTATCAAGGAACTCAATGAAAAAGCCGAAGAAAAGATAAAGGACGTAACGCCGAATCGAATAAAAACCGTATTGAATTTTCTTTCCGTGATAAACTGGATTGATCGGAAGAATTCTCCCTTCTCAAAAAACCACTTTTCGGTGGTTTGTCGTCGTCCCGTAGCCGAGCTGAAAGAAGCCCTTCAAAAAAGAGTTAACCTGGCGAATTTTATTACAGAGGAACTTCACCGAAAGAGCCGACAATCCGGGAACACCACTTCGGAAGAAGTTTTGGTGGAGTTTTCCGTCCACGAGCTCAAAGATGCCTACGAACGTCATAACGGAATGTTTCAGGAAAAGGTTACCATTGGCGATGTTCAGGATGCGTTATTCTATCTTTCCAGGATTGAAGCGGTCAAAATAGAAGGTGGATTCCTGGTGTTGTATAATCGCCTTACCATCGAGCGTACCGAACTAAACCCCAAAAAGCAGTACACCAAAGACGATTACCAGAAACTGCAGCAGTTCTACGATAGCCGTGTGCAGCAAATTCATATTGTAGGCGAGTATGCCAAAAAAATGATTGATGACTATCAGGCTGCACTGCGCTTCGTTGAGGATTATTTCCAATTGAATTATTACGCTTTCCTCGAAAAATATTTCCGGGGAAGCCGACAAACGGAGATCAAAAGAGCGATAACGCCGGAAAAATTCAGAAGTCTTTTTGGCGCACTTTCTCCTGCCCAATTACGCATAATCAACGATAAGGATGCGAAGCAGATTGTTGTAGCTGCGGGTCCGGGAAGTGGAAAAACAAGAGTCCTGGTTCATAAATTGGCTTCCCTCCTTTTGATGGAGGACGTGAAACATGAACAACTTCTTATGTTGACTTTCTCTCGCGCTGCCGCTACGGAATTCAAGGAGCGACTGGTAAAACTTATCGGGACCGCAGCGCATTTTGTTGAGATCAAGACGTTTCATTCCTATTGTTTTGATCTGCTGGGGAGGATAGGAAGTCTTGAAAAATCGAATGATATTCTGAAAACAACCACGGCTAGGATACGGGCCAACGAGGTGGAAGCGAGCAGGATCACGAAAACCGTTTTGGTAATTGATGAGGCTCAGGATATGAATGAGGATGAGTTTGATCTTGTTCGTGCGCTGATGGAACAGAACGAAGAAATGCGGGTGATTGCGGTGGGTGACGATGATCAGAATGTTTATGAATTCAGGGGATCGAGTTCTCAATACCTAAAAGAACTGATCACCAAAGAGGAATCCGCCATGCATGAATTGGTTGAAAACTACCGAAGTAAGCGGAATCTGGTGGCGTTTTCCAATCAGTTCGTCAATCGGATATCCAATCGTTTGAAGCACACGCCCATCGTTTCGCGTCACAACGACAACGGAAAAATAAAGATCGTCCGCTACTGGAGTAGTAATCTTGTGGTTCCTGTGGTGGAAGATATTGTGTCGGCGCCCCTTTCCGGAACGACGTGCGTACTGACGAAAACCAATAAGGCGGCTATGCAGATTGCCGGACTTTTGCTGAAAAAGGGACTGCCGGCGAAGTTGATCCAGGAAAACAAAGGCTTCAATCTCGGCGATTTGCAGGAAGTCCGTCACTTTATGAATCGGCTGTCGCTAAACGAGAATGTTTTTGTTATTGACGAGGAGATTTGGGAAAAAGCAAAGCGAGAAACCTGGCAGGAATTCCGGGGAACGCGAAACGTGGAAGTTTTTGTCAATATTATCCGAAAGTTCGAAGCAGCCAATTCGGGTCGGAAGTATAAATCAGATCTGGAAGTCTTCATTAAAGAATCGAATCTGGAAGATTTTTTCGGTAATGACAGTGAGGTAATCCAGGTTTCGACCATACACAAGGCGAAGGGTAGGGAGTTTGATAATGTTTTTTTACTGTTGAAGGATTTTGACGCGGGAACTGATGCGGCTAAAAGACAGTTGTACGTGGCCATGACGCGGACGAAATCGAATCTTTACATACATGTCAATTCCGGTTTCCTTGACGACCTGGAAGCGGAGAATCTTGAGCGGGTGGAAAACAGAACGGTATATGATCCCTCCCACGAAATGGTTCGTCCGCTCTTTCATGAGGATGTTTGGTTAAGCTATTTTCTTTCGAAACAACGGGAGATTTCTCAACTGAAAAGTGGGGACGACTTGGTGGTAAGGGGAGGAGAATGTTTTGACCGGAATGGCCGGTCAGTCCTGCGATTTTCAAAAAAATGCCTGCGGGAAATCGACGAGATAAGAGCGATGCATTATGAAGTAACCCGGGCCAGGGTGAATTTCATTGTTTATTGGAAAGGCAAGGATGAAGACAGGGAGATTTTGATCATATTGCCGGAACTTTATTTTGAGAAAAAGAGTTGATAGATAGGCCGTATATTCGGACTTCTATCCGCAGCGCAAGTTGTAGATTGTTACACACAATAAAGTTGCGCTTGTCCTGTTTGATACTCAACAATGTGACGAGGGAAACAGTTGACGGTTGTCTTTTAAGTGGGCATTGAGCATCATCCGGATTTTTAATTCATCGTTAATGCTTGCTATCAAATGGAAATTGCCGGATTTTTCCCGGAAACGATCGAGGTGTTCCAGCAGGCACTTCGTCCAGCAATCGTATTCTGATGAGTGACATTTGAAAAACATTACTTTGTCTGGAGCGTGTGACAACAGCAGTTTTTGAAAGTCTTCCAGGACTTTAATCAATGCACCGTCCAACTCGGTTTCCAGACATACCAATATTCGCTCGATAAAATTTACAGACGGCACCAATGGATCTGTTTCTTTACTTTCCTGGACAGCCACGAAGTCGTATACAAATTCAGAATCGCCGTTAATCAGTTTATAATCATTATCCGGGATTCCGTTCGCGTAGCAGAATACATTTTCCTGTCCCTCGAATTGACGCGCAAATGCGAGTTTAACGGCTTCGGAAAGTTTTTTTCTGTAGTCTTGCTTTCTTTCATATTGTTTAAGAAAGTCGTTTAATTCCTTTTCTACGGCGTCGAAATTCATGGTTAGTGGGATGTTGCGAAATATAAAAAAAGTAATAAGTCGTAAAGTAATCATTGTAAATGAAGGATCCAAGTCGTATCCCTCCATTTTTTCAGGCGGATTAAAAGGTTAGGCACAGGTTCGTGAATTTTTGGGAAGTTTAATATTGCCCAACGGACTTTTCTGCCGCTTTTCCGTTATCTTGTCCCTCATTCAGAATATCTTTAAACCCAACAAACCAATGAAGCAACCCCTTATCTTGCTGCTGGCCTTTCTAGCCGTCCCTGCTCTTTATGCCCAGAAACCCGCCGTCACCTGGGGCGATGAGTTCAGAATGAAAAAGGGCAGTACCGATCTGATGGTTTTCCATTCCGAAAAATCCGGTGTTTACCTCCAGGAAGGTCATTTAACCACCCGAACCTTTGCCATTTCCTATTCGGGCCGGAGTTCAGCACGTCTGGTGAAACTGGACAAAACCATGCGCGAAATCTTCAACAACAATTACGATGTAGAGATGAAGGGGAAGAGCTTCATACAGTTTTTTGTGCTGAAGGATAAGATTTTTGTCGTAGCCTCCGATGCGGTACGACCCGGTAAAAAAGTAACGGTATTTGCTTCCCCGGTAAACACCGTGGATGGACGGATGACGGGTACCTGGAAGCCGCTCGTTTCCATGGATATAGCGTAGAAAACGGACAAAGCGGATTTTAAAATCTCCTACAATTCCGATTCATCTAAAATGGTAGTGGTAAGTACGGTATTGGGAAAGGAGAAAAATACCTACCGGGTGGAAGAATTTGATGAGTCGCTTAAGCCAACAGGGAAGTTCACGGAAATCTCCAACGAATTTGAACCGAAAACCTTTCAACTGGAAGATATTGTTTATGCACATAACAGAAATGTTGTTGTCGTGGGAAGGGTGTACGAATTCCGTGAGGGAAAGAAACCAAAGGAGAAATACCTTCATTTCGTCAATTACTCCATCCGGATTTACGATCCCAACGGAAAGCAGATCAATGAAATCAAAACCGAAGTCAACGGCAAATGGGTAACCAGCACAAAAGTGATAGAGACAAAGGATAAGGCATTGCTTCTTGCCGGCTTCTATAGCGCCAACAGACAGGACAGAACCGTCGATGGAATGATTGTACAGCGCATTGATCCGGCAAGCGGGGAGGTTTTGTCGACCAACGAACACCCGATCGACCGCGCCCTGCTGACGGATGCGTCAGCCGTGCTTCCGGAAGACGAAGGCACCATGGATAAGGCAGAGAAGAAGGAACGTGAAAAGTTTGAAAAGGAAAAGACGAGGGGTGACGGGTTTTCAGCCTACAAGATGTTCCGCAATATCTATTACTCTGAAGATGGGGGGGCTGTGATATTGGCTGAAAATTACTACCATACCGTACGTGTTCATAACTACTATCAGACGGGTTTCAACGGAAGTCCCGGAAAATTTGTGGAAACGGTGTATTCCATTTACGAATGCGGCGACCTGATGATGTGTAAACTTGATTCCGCCGCGGAAATTTCCTGGATAAAAGTTTTGCCCAAATACCAGCGTGAGGTTCTGGAAGATAATAATTCGAGTCTGGTTTCTTCACTGATCTATTTCGACTATGAAAAGCGTCCTTTTTACGCGGGTTTCGGTTCAATGCAGGTAAATAACAGTCTGTTGATCTTCCTCAACGACAGCCAACAGAACCGCGATGTGCTCCAGGCGGGCAAGAAACCCAGGATGATTTCCTACTATGGCAAATCGCATTGCTATGTGGTGACACTGGATATGGAATCCGGGAAATACACCAGGAAATTCTTTTTCGACAACGCTGAGATTCCGACTGCCATGCCGAGGCTGGGATCGGTTGTAGGAAATGAAATGTACATAACCGGGAAGGACGACCGGGTCCTGGGTAAGAGCAAGGTTGCCGTCGGAAAGATTACGGTAAAAAAATAAACTGAAGGCCACCGAATTTTTGAGGTGGCTTTTTTAGTTAAGTTGGTCGGTGTTCGGTTAACGCTTTCGATTTCTTTCACATTCGCCGGGGCAATGTATTAAAGAATAACTTCGTATCGATGCATATTGCCTTTACCGCCATTTTTTCGTATCTTTCTTATTAAGGGGTATCCCTCCCAAAATTCCAGAAAACTTGACAATTCCAGAAAACCTGGAATTTGCAGATTCGAAGCAGATTAGGTTCGGCTTACTATTCATAACAAACAGGCTTTGCTAAATTGGGAAGATGAAACACAATCCTCAGGATCAACACGCATTTGTACTTTCGGGCGGTGGAGCGCGGGGTTATGCGCATCTCGGTGTTTTAAAGGCATTTGCGGAGCGGGGTATCACTCCTTCCGCCATTTCTGCTACCAGCGCGGGTTCCATTGTGGCTGCTTTCATTTGCAGCGGTTTCAGCACCGATGAAGTGCGGGAAGTGTTCCGTAAGCATAAACCTTCCATTGCCATGCAATGGCGCACCTGGAGGTCGGGATTTCTTTCGCTGAGCCGCGTCGAAGAAATTCTCCGCCAGGCACTTCCCTGCGAAAATTTCGAGGACCTTAAGATCCCTCTGTATATTACAGCCACAGATTTCGGATCGGGCGGACAGGCCGTTTTCAGCAGTGGACCGTTGGTGCCGGCCATCATCGCCGCGTCATCCATTCCCGTTCTGTTCCGCCCTGCGGAAATCCAGGGTGTTCAGTACGTCGATGGTGGTCTGTCGGGCAATCTTCCTGTAGAACCGCTGAAAGGAAAATACGAAAATATCACCGGCGTTCATGTAAACCCGCTCGCCCCCTATGAGCGGCCGGGCGGATTCCTCTCCAATCTGGAGCGGACGCTTCATCTGGCGATCCGTCATTCCGTTGTGCGTAACCGTTCCTACTGCAATTGGTTTATTGAACCGGAAGGATTGCGGCAGTTCGGGATGTTTGATTTCTCCAAGTTTGACGCGATTTACGAAGCCGGACTTGCATACACGCGCCGGGTGCTGGATGAAGGAGAGCAGGGGGATGATTGGCCGTCCGCGCATTAAAAAGAAAACCCGGACGGCAGGATTCCGTCCGGGTCCGATAAAATAGTATCTGAAGTTTATCCTTGTTTCCTTACGTATTTGGTAAGGATCACGATCATCTGTCCTTCAATTTTACCTTCGATATAGTCGGTATTGTTTTCGTCGAGTCGGATGTTTTTCACCACGGTACCCTGCTTGGCGTTGAGGGTAGAGCCCTTAACATCGAGTGAGCGGATCAGAACCACGGAATCTCCGTTCTGAAGGATATTGCCGTTGGAGTCGCGGTGCAGGTCTACATCTGCAGAACTTTCATGGTCACCGGTGGCTTTGGCCCAGGCGAGTGTTTCATCGTCGAGGTACATCATGTCGAGATTATCCATTGCCCAGCTTTCGTCTTTCAGCCGGTTGAGCATACGCCAGGAAATCACCTGAATACCGGGAACTTCGCTCCACATGGTTTCCGAGAGGAAGGACCAGTGTTTGCGGTCAAGTTCTGCTTTTCTGTCGATTTGTGCGCTGCAGGTGCTGCAGATCATCACATTGTTTGAAGCATCACTGTAGGATTGCGGTTGAACGGCGTAGACGTCCACCGAGTTGGTTCCGCCGCAGAGTTCGCATTTTCCGTTGCTTCTTTCTTGTAGTTGGTCGCCGAGTTTCATAATATCAAAAATGGTGGCGAAGGTAAAACTTTTAATCAATACTTTTTACCGCTTCAAAACGGGCGAGGGGCGCCATTCTCGCGCGGTTAAGCACCAATTGGTTTTCGACCAGGTTGTAGTTGTCGGCTGTCTGAAGCACTTTCAGGAACTGATTTTCGATGTCGAGATGATCGCAGGCCATCATGGTACTGATCACCTGGGAGAAGCGGATACGATTGCCGGATAGAAGTTCATAGCTGCCACCAAATCCGTTGCAGCCGCCGAATCCCTGGGCCCGGCCACCTTCTTTTTTAAGTACCAGATAGATGGTTTTGGCATCCGAAGGAAGGCTTACCGGATTTCCGTTTACCTCTACCAGTTTCCAATAGGTTTCTTCAATCGCGGGACTTGCCAGTTTCATCGGCGATTTGGTCTTGCAGCCGGTAGCCAGAAACAGAGCGGCACCGAAAATAAGTGCTGATTTCATATTCAGATTTTTGATGATAAGTGTGGTTTCCATTCAGGAAGCTATTATTACAAATTTTTTCCCGGGAGGTTCGTGCCGGGTTGAAAAAGCCATCTCACTAAATAATGGTGATTCCGTTTTCGTTGAAGGAGGCGGTAAAACTTTCGCCGGGATCGGTATCCGTAACAATGGTTTGAATGGCCGAAGCGGGGCAGATATAATAGGGTTCCGCCGTTCCGAGTTTATCGGTGGTGGCCAGGGCGATAACGTGTTTGGACGTTTCGACAATCGCCCTCTTGATTTGGGCATCTTCGTATTCGTTGGTGGTAATGCCCAGGTTTACGTCGAGACTGCAGATTCCCAGAAAGGCCAGATCGGCACGGATATCCCTTAGTATTTGAATGGTTTCGTGTCCGGTCGTTGCAAAGGAATGCTTGTTGAGACGCCCTCCGGCAAAAATCAGTTCGGCATTGGGATGGTCTTCAATAACGTTGGCAATCGGAAAGCTATTGGTGATTACGGTGATGCGTATATCACGGGGCAGCGCGGTGGCTACCGCCAGGGCCGAAGTACCACCATCGAAGATGATCACCTGATCGTTCTGTACAAACCGAAGGGCTTTTTTGGCGATCAGCTCCTTTTGTTTGGCATTGTATTTCTGACGTTCGCGGAAATGATGCGGGGTAGGGGAATGCGCTATGGCTCCGCCACGGACAGCCTTCAGAAGTCCCTGATCCGAGAGATTCTTGATGTCGCGTCGGACAGTATCTTCAGAAACCTGGAGCAATTCGCTCAGTTCGCTGAGATACGCCGATTTCTTCTGTTTTAAGTGATTGATAATCAGCTGCTGTCTTTCTTCTTTAATCATAATTTCCCTTGCATCTCCTGTAAAAATACTAAAATTCGGCCGAAGGGAGGGGAAGGCGGGTACTCCGCAGCCGCCAATCTGAATTTTCCCGTATTTTCCGATCAGTGTTTATCCAACAATTATCCGAAATTCAGGTTATACAAGAAAAAGGAAACTGTTTTAAATTCTATTTATGGACACGCCAACCAAAAACAAATGGATTATCGACCCCGCTCACACCGAGATCGGGTTCAAGATCAAACACCTGATGATTTCCAATGTAAAGGGTGTATTCAAAACCGTTGAAGCCAATATTGTTACTACCGGCAGCGATTTTCTGAGCGCGGAGATCGATGTCGCCATCGATCCCTCATCGATTGATACCGGAAACGCCGACCGGGATAACCATTTGAAAAGCCCCGATTTCTTTGATGTGGAAAACCACCCCCAGATCAGCTTCCAGGCCAATACTTACGAAGTTGTGGATAACGACGGCAGCTACGAACTCTACGGCGATCTGACCATCAAGGGGATCACCAAACGAATTAAGCTGGATGTGGAATTCGGCGGCGTAATGACCGATCCCTGGGGGAGCCAGAAGGCGGGGTTCACGATTAACGGGAAGGTCAACCGGAAAGATTGGGGGCTGAACTGGAATACCGCCCTGGAATCGGGTGGCTTTCTGGTGGCCGACGATGTAAGGATCAGCTGCGAAGTGCAATTGCAGAAAGTTGGTTAGCCGTTTCCCGGAATTTGTCGACCTTTGCCGCAAATCAGTCCATTGTCAGACTCCATCAGCTTAAACAAATTCATCAGTGATACGGGATATTGCTCGCGGAGAGAAGCCGATCGCTTAATCGAAACCGGCCGTGTTTTACTGAATGATAAGATTGCCCGTTTGGGAAACCGTTACACGCCCGGCGACACCGTTGAGGTCGACGGCAGTATTGTTACAGGCGTCAAAAAAGAAAAGAAAGTATATCTGGCACTCAACAAACCGATCGGCATCACTTCCACCACCGAAGAGCACATCCCGGGAAATATCGTCAGCTTCGTCAATTATTCTAAGCGTATCTTTCCGATCGGCAGGTTGGATAAGGACTCCGAGGGATTGATCTTCCTGACCAACGATGGAGATATTATCAACAAGATTCTTCGGGCCGGAAACAGTCACGAAAAGGAATACATTGTAAAAGTGAACAAACCGCTTACCCCGGCTTTCATCCAGAAAATGGCGCAGGGGGTTCCGGTTCTGGATACGGTTACGCTGCCCTGCAAAGTGCAGGGTGTTGGACGTCAAACCTTCCGGATTACATTGACCCAGGGGTTAAACCGGCAGATCCGACGTATGTGCGAATACCTGGGCTATGTAGTGGTGGGTCTTCAGCGTGTCCGGATCATGAATGTAAAGCTGGATAAACTGCCGTTGGGAAAATGGCGCTACCTGAGTGAGGCTGAGGTCGCTTCCATCCGGGAAGCGGTTTCGGGGTCTTCCAAAACAGCTCCTGCGGCTCCCCTAAAAGCACGGAAAGCGGCTCCGGAAACAAAGGCAGGGAAGATCCTGGGGCCGGCAAAGGAAGAGAAAAAGGACAAAAAGCCCGGCAACAGAAATCAGGAGGAAAAAAAGAAGGAATCCTCGAAGCGGACTTCCTATAAGGTTTTCCGCGAAAAAGGCAGAAAGCGCTAACGCATCCTTCCACTTTGTATATTGTAACATATGGGTTACAATTACCTATATTTTGAGTTTCTGAATGCACTTCAGCGGGCTGGGGGAATCGTGCTATTTCTGGTCACCATCGCTGCCATCGGTGCCTATCTCTGGGTACTTTCCCTCCGCCGGAAGGTCAGGGCCCAAAAACTGCTGAATGCGTTTGCGACTTCCCTCTACGGCAAGAATACGGTTGAAGATATATTCTGGGACATTGCCCGTAACTGCGTGAGCCTGCTGGAGTTCGAAGATTGTGTGATTTATCAACTCGACAAGCGGCGGGATATTCTGGTACAGATTGCTGCCTGCGGCCCCAAGAATCCGCTGAAAAGAGAAATTCTCAATCCCATCGAAATTCCTGTTGGCCATGCCATCGTTGGAAGTGCTGCCCTGAAAATGGCTCCCGAACGTATACGCGACACCCGGAGGGATCCGCGGTATATTGTTGATGATCAGGCCCGGCTTTCCGAACTTGCCGTACCGGTAATTGTCGACGGAGAAGTGTTTGCCGTGATCGATTCCGAACATTCGGAAGTTGGTTTCTATTCCGCCTACCATGAACGGGTTCTTAAAGCGGTTGCCGACATCTGTGCCGTTCGTGTATCGCGGTATCTGGTCGAAGAACAACTGCGGGCACGAATCGCCCGGGATCTGCACGATGAAATGGGGTCGACCCTCACCAGCATTACCATTCTCAGCGAAGTGGCCATGCGTTTGTTTGAAAGTGGAAAGGACCACTTCGAATATCTTGAAAAAATCAAAGCCTATTCTTCGGGGCTCATGGAAAGTATGAGCGATATTGTTTGGGCGGTCAATCCGGCAAACGATACCATCGGTAGGATCCTCATCCGAATGAAGGAGCTGGCTGCAGAACTTCTCGAACCCCTTCAGGTGAGCTACCGTTTTGTTCATGATCTGGAAATGGATAATCTCAGGATAAGTTTGGAGCAACGGAAAAACATCTATCTCATCTATAAAGAGGCCTTGAATAACCTCGCCAAATACAGCGGTGCCAGTGAAGTTGAAGTACGTCTGTGCTGCGAAGACAATCTATTGCTGCTCGCTGTGGAAGACAATGGGTGTGGCTTTCCCGCCAATCAAACCTTCAGCGGAAATGGATTGAAGAATATGCAGGCCCGGGCAGAAGAGATGAATGCGGAGTTGTCGATCTTTTCAGAGAAGGGCAGAGGTTCAGCCCTAACGCTGAAAATCCAGCTAACCTGAAATGGGTATTTTTTAATCAATACCACTAATGTAAGTTACAGGCATGAAAACAAGGATAGTGATTTTCGAAGATAACGCCAGCCTGCGCGAAGGACTAATCAACCTGATTACGTTAACCGACGACTTCGAAGTGGTAGGTGCATTTCCCGATTGCCGCAACGTTGTTCAGGAAGTAAAACTCCATAAGCCGGAAGTCATACTGATGGATATCGATATGCCCGAAGTTAACGGCATCGAAGCGGTAAGGGCCATCCGCTCCTTCAACAATACCGTGCAGATTATCATGCTTACCGTGTTTGACGACAATGCCCATGTATTTGACGCCATCTATGCCGGAGCCAATGGGTATCTCCTGAAAAAATTTGTCTCCGATAAATTGCTGAATTCAATCCGCGAAGTGATGCGCGGCGGAGCGCCGATGAGCCCCTCGATTGCGCGAATGGTGATCAGCAGCATGCAGCAGCATAAAACCGAAAATATTTACAAGCTTACCCAGCGCGAAGCCGAAATACTTCAGGCCCTGTCGGGAGGGAACAGCTATAAGCTGATCGCCGATCATTTCAGCATCAGCATCGAAACGGTGCGGACGCATATCAAACATATCTACGACAAACTTCATGTGAGCTCCCAGGCCGAAGCGGTAAGCAAAGCCATCCGCGAACGTCTTGTATAATATCCCCCTTTTAGGGGATTGTGATTTAACCGGCAATTGATCAACTTTGCAATGGTTCCATCAAATGGGGTTTAATCCGCCCTGGGGTATAATGCCGGAGGTCTACGATCTCCGGCTTTCTTTACACGATTGGGGATTATCGAATGGCAGGACTCTTTTATGGGGCCGACTGGATAACGTTAATCATCTTCGGTCGCACCGTTCATCGTTTGGTTCGCTGCAAACTTACACTGTCGCGGAGCTCCCGCTCCGTGACTTTTTTTATTTAACCCGCGCCATCGCCCTGATCGGCTCCCGACTCGGTTCCAGGCATTAAAAAGGTTCAATAAAAAAGGTGGAATATTTTAAAAGCGAAACTAAAGGTCCCACCGTTCATCGTTCGGTTCGCTAATCAGAGGTTAGATACTCCAAATACTGTTGCTGGGCTCCCGCTCTGCCATAGATCCTCCCGTGGGGAATTTCCGACTCTTACCCTACTGGATTGCTTCGGGCAAAGCCCTCGCAATGACGCGACATCCGGACGTCATCGCAATCGACCCATCTCGTCGTCACGGTCCTTTCTCGGGCGTCATCGCAATCCACCCCTCACATCATCTCGAGTCTCCCCTTCACGTCATTGCGAGCCGAAGGCGAAGCAATCCAGGAAAAAATAAGCGGTGCATCCATAATGCACCGGCCCTAAAATTCCTTCAATTCCCCCGTGCCATACGGATAAGGTGCATTATCCCTACGACTTCGCGAAATCAAAGAATCGTGTTATGCAACCCGGGATTTCGTCTGCATAATGGCTGACATAAATCAGGGTGGTCTGCTCCTGCAAACAGAAGAGATCGGTCAGGTGTAGTACATTTTCTCGTTGTTTCTGATCCAGCCCCTGCAACGGTTCGTCGAGGATGAGAAGGGGCGGGTTCTTCACCATTGCTCTTAAAATCAGGATGAGACGTTGAACGCCCAGTGGGAGACTGATCATTGGTTTGGAAAAATATTCGCCGATACCTGCTATCTCCATCCAGGATCGAATCAAATGCAACTGATCTTCCGATAGAGGCCGGAACAGGCCAATAGTGTCAAAGAAGCCGGAACCGATTACTTCATGTGCCAGGTTGAAACGGTCAAAATTAAGATGGATCTCAGGCGATACAAAGCCGATCCTTCGTTTGATATCCCAGATGCTTTCTCCGGTTCCTCTTTTTTTATCGAAAAGGGTGATATGGTTCGCATAGGCCTGTGGGTTATCTCCGGTGATCAAACTGAGCAGGGTCGACTTCCCGGATCCGTTGGGACCGGACACCAACCATTTTTCACCCGCGTTTACGGTCCAGTTGATATTGTTCAGAATGATGTTGTTTCCGTAACGTACGGACACGTTTTCCATTTTTACGGCTATGCCGAAATCGACCTGCATGGGCGGCAAGCCGGAAGGTAATTCAGCGGCTTTCGGTGTGGTGGCGTTTTCCGGATCCGGTAACCGAAAGGTGTGGGTAACGAAATCCGGCTTCTCCTTTTCATCGGTTACCAGAATGATTTGGATGCCCGATTCTGCAAGCTCCTTCAGGCCTTTGTGTAGAATTGCCCGTCCTTCCTTGTCAAGTCCAATAAAGGGATTGTCAAGAATCATTACGTCCGGCGTTTCAACGAGGGCCGTTACCATCTGCACCCTTTTATTTTCACCGTTCGATAACTGAATCAGGGGTTTGGGCAGCAGACGTTCAATACCGAAAATCTGTATCCATTTATTGTCGTGCTCTGCCGTTTCCAGGTATTCGGCAACGGTGAGGCTGTCTTCGGCGTCCATCGACTGAAAGCGTTGCTGATAATAAAACTCGTTGAGGTTCGAGAGGTTTCTGAAATGATGCTGCTGCTCGATATAGGAAACGCGGAGACCTTCCGGACAGGAGATATGCCCTCCATGAAAACGATAGTTGGCCAAAGTTTCGGCCAGGGTAGTTTTGCCGCTTCCGGAGGCTCCGGTAATCATCCAGTGTTCGCCGGATCGGATGGTAAAATTTATGTTGTCGAGAACTTTTTTTCCGCTCCGGATTATGGTGAGGTTGCTTACTTCAAATACGGGACTTCCTGTCGGTAGATTCTTCATTTCGGGAAAATAAAAAACGTTCAGATAATTCGGCAGGCGATAAAATTACGCAATCTCCGAGAGTTATCTGAACGTTCGGCCAAGAGTCGCCTTTAGTTTATGCCGGCGAGTTCCAGGCTTTTTTTCTTAAGTTTTCGGATCTCCACGTCTTCGATTACCGCATCGGGAGTTACGATCAGGGAAGTGCCGTTTTCCTTCCACCAGTTCGATTGTTCCAGTTCCTTAAAGGAGATGACCCCAACCAGATAATTTCTGTCTTCGTGCGCATGCCATTCTTCCAGCCATTCAAATTTCTCTTTGGGAACATATTTGATGTCGGTGAAGCTTACATAAACGCGAACGAAAAATTCGTTGCAGAGTTCGTGGGGCTTGTGGTGGTAGAGTTTTTTGTACTCATACTTGTATTGATAGCGGAGGGCTGCGATATCACTCAATACGGCCGATGCTGTAGGGAAGCTTCCCGCCCCCTTGCCATAGAAAAATTGCTTGTCGGCAAATCCACTTTCGATCACCACGCCGTTGTATTCGTTCTTCACGAAAGCCAGGTGGTCGTCGTGTTTAACAAACTGGGGCAATACGAAGGCGGCTACCTTTCCGTTGTCCAGTTTCTGTGCCTGTGCAACGAGTTTGATTTCGTAGTTTTTTTCCCGTGCGAAGTTGGCATCGGCGGCAGCGATATTCTGGATGCCGTTGAATACGATATTGCTGGTGGGCGCTACGATTCCGTATGCGTGGGTAAGGAGGAAGGTCCATTTGTTTGCGGCATCGTATCCTTCCACGTCGAGTTTGGGGTCTGCTTCGGCGAAGCCGAGTTGCTGCGCCAGGATCAGAGCCTGTTTGAAATCGATTTTATCTTCGAAAATCTTTGTGAGAATAAAGTTTGTGGAGCCGTTGACGATGGCCTTGATGGAGTGCAGGAGATCGTTGTCGTAATATTCTTCCAGGTTGCGGATTACGGGGATGGACGCACAGGCGGCCGACTCGTAAAGCAGGGAGTGCCCTGTTTTCTCCTGAAGTTCCAGCAATTCGGGAAGGTGTTCAGCGATCATTTTTTTGCTGGCACTAACCACATCCTTTCCGTTGTTGAGGGCCGTGGTCACGATTTTGAAAGCTGGTTCGCTTTCGTTGATCACTTCAACGATCACGTTGATTTCGGGGTCGTTGAGCAAAAGATCGGCATCGGTGGTAAAGAGCTCGGCCGGGGCGTTTCTTTTCTTTTCCGGATTCTTGATACAAACGCGTTTGATTTTTGCTTTCAGGGAAGGCGTTTTCTGAAGAACCTTGTAAAGACCTTCACCTACTACGCCAAATCCAAAAAGACCGATTGTTAACTGTTTATGTGCTTCCATGAATCTACTGGTTATATTGAACTTATTTTTTGCTTTTCGAAGAATTATTGTTTACATCGACACCTGCCACTCATCTTCGATAATCTGCCAATCGGAGAATTTTTCCTTTCCTCCCCTTGCCTTCCAGTCGGAGTCAATGGTCAGTTTGGAACTGATGCCTCCCCTGGGGTTGCAGATCATGACGATTCTGAGTCGTTCCGGTTCATAAACAGCCATCAGATCATCGTAGATGATGTTGATAAGCCTTTCGTAGGATACCACAATATTTCGGAGCTGAAATACATAGTGCTTGAGTGATTTCAGTTCTATAATTTTTTCGCCGGGGTAGAAGGTCAGGTAGATGACGGCAAAGTCGGGCTGTTCCTTTACACCGAGGAAGGTGAATTCCGGAATTTTGGTTTTGATTTCGTAGGCCTGCCTTGTAGGGTTAGGGATTGCTTTAAGGAGGGTTCTATCGATATCCTTGTATGTTTTGATGGCGGTAGTACTCATTGTTGGGGGTTATGCCGTTACTTTTAATTCGCTGTTGGTGTTAATTGTGCCTTGAGCTGCGTTCAGGAGCAGGAGCGTTTGGTCGAGGTCGCTGATAAGATCCGAAGGATCTTCGAGGCCGATGGAAAGGCGGATCAGGCTGTCGGCAACGCCGGCAGCTCTTCTTTTTTCGGCGGGAATGGTTTTGTGGGTCATCTGTGCGGGGTGGCAGAGCAGGCTTTTCACACCACCCAAACTTTCCGCAAGTTTGAACAGCCGGGTGTTGGTGACCACAAAATTGGCCGCTTCTTCGGAGTCGGTTTTCAGCGTAAAGGAAATGATTCCGCCGAATGCCGACTGCTGTTGCGCAGCCAGTGCATGGTTGGGGTGAGACTCCAGTCCGGGGTAAAATACTTTTTCCACTGCGGGGTGACCTTCCAGAAAACGGGCCACGGTAAGGGCATTGCGGCTGTGTTCGCGGATTCTGAGGAAAAGGGTCTCGATTCCGCGGATCAGCAGGAAGCTGTCGAAGGGGCCGAGGATATTACCGGTTGCGTTCTGGAAGAATTTGAGACGGGCACCGAGTTCCGGATCTTTGGTGATCACGAGTCCCGCGATGATATCGGAGTGGCCGCCGAGGTATTTTGTTGCGCTGTGGATTACGATATCCGCTCCCAGGTTCAGCGGTTGCTGAAGGGCGGGAGTGGCAAAGGTGTTATCGACAGCGAGAAGAATATGGTGTTGGTGTGCCAGTTCGGCGATGGCTTTGATATCGCTGATCTTGAGTGTCGGATTGGTAGGAGTTTCCAGCCAGATCAGTTTGGTGGCCGGGTTGATTTTTTCGCGAATCGCTTCGAGATTGGAGGTGTCGACATAGTGAACGGTAATTCCGTATTGGGAATATACTTTGTCGAACAAGCGGAAGGCGCCGCCGTAGATATCGTCTACCGCAATGATTTCGTCGCCGCTGCGTAGAAGTTTGATCACATTGTCGATGGCGGCCAGTCCGCTGGCGAAAGCCAAGCCGGTAGAGCCGTTTTCGAGTTCGGCTACAATTTTTTCCAGGGTAGCACGGGTGGGGTTATTGGTGCGTGAATAGTCAAAACCCTTGTTTACGCCGGGGGCTTCCTGAACGAAGGTGGAGGTTTGGTAAATGGGTACCGCGATGGCTCCGGTTTGTTCGTCCACCGGAATGCTGTGAATCAGTTTTGTTGTCGCTTTCATGTTAAACAGTTTGAAATTTTGAAAAACAGTTGTTCGCGACATCAATCACCAAGTTGTCCGGATGCTTTGTTGTAAAAAAAAAGCTCTCCCGACAGGTCAGGAGAGCTTAATATGTTGATTTTACAAAAAGCAATACACTGACTTATCTGTCCGTCATTTTCCGACGGATGGAATTGGCACCTTACACATCGAAGCTTCGATGGCAGGTTGTCAAGGCGTCATAGGGCCATTACCCTCAGCCTTTCTTGATAAGTGATGTTTAAGAACTGGTTGCAAAGATATAGCGGCATTACGGATTATTCCAAATAATTTTTTAATTCATTGATTTACAGGAGAGAGGTAAAAATACTAGTTGGTTTGTCCGGGAATTTTCATGGCCAATTCCGTTAAAATCCTATTGCAAGCCTATGGGTGAATGAATAAATTTGACGTATCATCTAAGACGCATTCATCAGAGTTTCTTTAGGAATCCGGCAGAGAGCGGGTGTGAGTCCCGCCACGATAAGGGGTGAAATAACCACTGCCGGATTATTTTTTACCTGAACACCCCAATGACAAAATTTCACACTCTTGTTCCATTCTGCTAATAGGGGCGAATTGCCGGAAGCAATTTTGATACAAAGAAATTAGAGGCGATAAGCAAGCCGGCAACAATATTGGCAAAAGAAAGGCCGCACCTAAAAAGTGCGGCCCTTACGTTAAATATCTAAATTAAATTAGAAGCGATAACCGATAGAAAGACCGAAGCCGGTATTTTTCATGGAGTTGTCGCTATTTCCTTTCGCCTGGAGGTTAGCCATGCCCAACTGTGCGTTGATTTGAGCGAAGAGATTTCTGGTGAATTCATAACCGAAGTTAATGTTACCACCGAAATCAAATCTTTTTGTGTCCCCCGCATCGTTACCGAAATCGATGTCGTAGTCGCCTAAGATCGGTGCATCTTTCACTTTACCGGAAATGGCATATCCAACATAGGGGCCTACAGCCAGGATCAGACGTCCATCGCCCAGCTGAGGTTTGTAGGCAAAGCTGATCGGAACTTCGATATAGGAGAGATTGGTCTTCATATCGCCATTTTCAGCTTTGGCACCTTTAACAGAGTAAAGTACGCCGGGCTGTAGATAGAATTCGGGAGCCAGAGGAATGGCAGCGTCTAAACCAGCGTGGAACCCTGTTTTTAACTTGCCGTCAATTTTGTTTCCCATCACTTTTCCATTCAGGTTGGTAAAGTTAACTCCGGCACGAGCCTGAAGTTCAACACCACCTTGAGCGTTTGCGGCTGTTGCAACCGTAGCGAGAGCAAATGCTGACAAAAGAAACTTTTTCATAATTGAATGTTTGGGTTTTGATGAAAGTTTAAATGGTTATGAGATAGTGACTAGTTGCGTAGATATAGACTATTGATTTGCCTCACGCGCTGCTTCGGCTTTCATTTTTTCGTTCGCAGTAATCACAAATTCCACACGACGGTTACCCGCACGTCCTTCTTCTGTATCGTTGGAGTATTTCGGAAGTGTCATACCAAAACCTTTGGTGGTGATACGAGATGAAGAAATACCGTGGGTTTTCAGGTAGGCGGCAACACTGGCTGCGCGTTTGTTCGACAACGTTACATTGTATTCGGCAGTGCCCTTGTTGTCGGTATGTCCCTGAATTTCCAGGTTGGTATCGGGGTAAGTGTTGAGAACGGTGATGAGTTTATCGAGCGTCTGAGAGGCTTCCATGGTTACGTTGGATTTGTCGAATCCGAACAGTACGTTGCTGCTGAATTCGACTACGATACCCTCTCCCACGCGTTCAACTTTTGCATCCGGCACCTTATTCTTGATTTCTTCTGCCTGTTTGTCCATTTTTCTGCCAATAATAGTACCGGCGGTACCACCAACTACGGCACCGATAACAGCACCGAGGCCTGCGTTACCGGCAGCTTTACCGATAATTGCACCGGCTGCAGCACCACCACCAACTCCGATAGCGGCGCCTTTCTGGGTTTTGTTCATGGAACTGCACGAGCTGGCCATAAAAGCAATGAGTAAAGAACCTGCGGCAACTTGTCTAATTGTCATCATATGTTCGTTTTTTTAGTGTAGTAGAATAGGATGGTAAATGTTCCTATCTACAACTGATTTGAGAATTTGTTCAAATTGGCATAGCCAATCTTGTGCCATAATTTATTCCTGTCATATGTAATGGTCAATTTGCCAGCTTCCTGGCAGTAGGCGACGGATTTTTGGGATTTGTTTGTACCTTCATAGTTTCCCAATATTATGGCAGTGAGCAAAAAGGGGGCCGGTGCCCCGAAACAGGCAATGGAGCAGATTGAAGTAATAGGCGCAAAAGCACACAACCTAAAGAATATCGATATCAACATTCCCAAGGATCAGCTGGTGGTGATTACGGGAATCAGTGGCAGCGGTAAATCATCGCTGGCCTTCGACACCATTTATGCCGAAGGTCAACGTCGTTATATGGAAAGCTTCAGCGCCTATGCCCGCCAGTTTATCGGCGATATGGAACGACCCGATGTTGATAAAATCTCCGGGCTGTCTCCGGTTATCTCCATCGAACAAAAAACCACGAATAAAAACCCCCGCTCCACCGTAGGAACCATAACCGAAGTTTACGATTTTCTCCGCCTCCTGTACGCGCGTATCGGCCAGGCATTCAGCTATGAAACCGGTAAGTTGATGACCAAATTCAGCGAGGAAGAAATCGTTGCCAATATTCTCCAAAAACTCAAAAACAAAAAAATTACACTGCTCGCCCCTCTGGTGCGGGGTAGGAAAGGGCATTACCGGGAGCTGTTTGAGGAGATGCGGAAAAAGGGCTATCTCAAGGTCCGGGTCGACGGCGAAATCCTGGATCTGGTGCCCAAAATGCAGGTCGACCGCTATAAGATTCACGATATCGAACTGGTGATCGACCGTCTTCAGGCTACCCCGGATATGAAGGTAAGACTGAGCCAGAGTGTACAGAAAAGTCTGCAGATGGGCAAGGACCTGATGTTCGTGCTTTCCGGCGACGACAACAAGATTTCCCAATACAGCCGTCAACTCATGTGTGCTGATACGGGAATCAGCTATGAAGAACCCTCTCCCAATTCGTTTTCCTTTAACTCACCCTATGGGTATTGCCCTACATGCAAGGGATTGGGCAATGTTTATCAGGTGAATCTGGAAGCGATTATTCCGGACGACACCCTGAGTATAAAGGAGGGTGGTGTTGCGCCGCTCGGCGAACAGCGCGAAGCCCATATTTACAAGCAGATTGAGCAGGTCGCCCGAAAAAATAAATTCAGTTTGAATACGCCGATCCGTGAACTTTCGGAAAAGGCCCTGAATATCGTGTTGTATGGAAACCCCGAAGGCGATCTGAACGCCGATGCCGATTATTCGGATGATGGCGGCTCCGCCTATGGAACGGAGTTCGAAGGCGTGGTAAACCAGATCCGCCGATGGTTCGCCTCCAGTGAAAGCGATATGGTCCGGGAATGGGCCGAAGCCTATATGCAGCTGCATACCTGCGAAACCTGCGGCGGCGCGCGTTTGCGTAAAGAAAGTCTTTGGTTTAAAATTGACGGAAAAAATATCTCCGAACTCAGCGAGATGAATCTGGATGCACTTGCCCAGTGGTTCGTGGGTATCGAAAAACGGTTGTCGGATAAACAAAATGTTATTGCCCGCGATATCCTGAAAGAAATCCGCGAGCGTCTGGGATTCCTGCTGGATGTTGGCCTCAATTACCTTTCACTGAACCGCCCCTCGCGTACACTCAGCGGTGGGGAATCGCAGCGTATCCGTCTGGCATCACAGATCGGCTCCCAGCTGCAGGGGATAACCTATATCCTCGATGAACCGAGTATTGGACTACACCAGCGCGATAACCAACGGCTGATTCACGCTCTTCAGAATCTCCGGGATATTGGAAACAGCGTGCTTGTGGTGGAACACGACAAGGATATCATGCTTGCTGCCGATTACCTGATCGATATCGGTCCGAAAGCGGGTAAGCATGGGGGGCAGATCGTGGCCCAGGGTAAGCCGAACGATCTGCTTAAACTGGATACCCTGACCTCTTCCTATCTGAACGGAAAACGGTCCATCGAAGTTCCTTCCGAACGAAGAAAGGGTAACGGCAAATCGCTTGTGCTGAAGGGCGCTTCCGGAAACAATCTCCGTAAGATCGATGTAATTTTTCCCTTGGGTGTGTTCATAGCCGTATCCGGCGTGAGCGGCAGCGGAAAGTCGACCCTGATCAATGAAACGCTTTATCCGATTCTCAGCAAACATGCCTACGGTTCCCGTGTAACGCCCATGCCTTTTGCCTCCATAAAGGGACTGGAAAATATCGATAAGGTTATTGAAATCGATCAGTCGCCCATCGGTAGAACGCCGAGAAGCAATCCGGCTACCTACTGCGGTTTCTTTACCGAAATCCGGACCCTCTTTTCGTCGGTTCCGGAAGCCAAGATCAGGGGCTATAATGCCGGTCGTTTTTCCTTCAACGTAAAGGGGGGGCGCTGCGATGTTTGTGAAGGCGGTGGAATGCGGGTGATTGAAATGAATTTCCTTCCCGATGTTTATGTGCCCTGTGAGAAATGTAACGGAAAGCGTTACAACCGGGAAACGCTCGAGATACGCTACAAGGGCAAATCGATCAGTGATGTGCTGGAGATGACGGTTGATGAAGCTGTTGAATTCTTCTCCAGCGTACCCTTTCTTTACCGAAAAATCAAAGTGCTGCAGGATGTGGGGCTGGGCTATATTACGCTCGGGCAATCGGCGGTAACGCTCAGCGGGGGGGAGGCGCAGCGGGTAAAACTGGCTACTGAGCTGGCCAAGAAGGATACGGGCAAAACCTTTTACATTCTGGACGAACCTACCACCGGGCTTCATTTCGAAGATATACGCCATCTGCTCGACGTATTGAATAAGTTGGTGGATCGCGGCAATACGGTATTGGTGATTGAGCACAACCTGGATATTGTAAAGGTTGCCGACTATGTCATTGACCTGGGACCGGAAGGCGGATCGGGCGGGGGCCAGGTGCTTTTCCAGGGAACGCCTGAAGGACTGGTAAAGTGTAAGGAGAGTTACACCGGAAAATTTCTCAAGGCCGAGTTGCAATAAGACAGCGGGCGGCGAGAACATTTCAGAAAAATCGATTCGAAGGAGTACTACTACAAACTTAAAATAGGGAACGGATTAGGTTGAAAACAACCGGGAAAGTGATTTTCCTGCCGTTCTGCCGCGCTGCTGCCAGTGATCAGTCGACAACGAGTTGTCCCTGATCAATACGGTCATCGTTTTTAAATATTTCAAAAAGATAGATTCCCCTGTTGGGTGACGTAAACATGGTGGTTTGCCTTGCGGGCATATCTTTCCGGCTGACCAGCCTTCCATCAAGATCGAAGAGGAAGAGCGAGTAGGTTGTGGTTTCCTGTCCATCACCGGAAAAGCAAATCATCTTCTTCCCTTTTACCGGTGCCACACGGGCCGTAGGAACGCTGTCTTCATACTCCTGAAGATTTACCGGAATAATGGCCGATTTTTCGTTGCTTTTGTTGAGGTAAACGGTTTTGATCCGGTAGAAATTTCTTCCCCGCTGGGGTTGAAGATGCTGGAATGAGTAGGCGCATTGGGCGCTGTCGCCGCTAAGCCGGAGTTTTACGATTCCAATGGCATTGAAGGAGCGTCCGTTTGAGGAATGCTGAACTTCAAAATGCGCAATATTGGACGTGTTGGAAATGTGCCATTGCAGCTGGATTTCGTTTTGCTGCAATACAGCCACGGTAAGATTAATTACCGGAGGTGTGGGCTCAAAAAGGATGTGCCCGTATGCGTATGCAAAGACGCCGGAGCAATTACGGTTGGGGTTATCCGCTGCAGTCAGCCCCTTAGCTGCAATAAGCAGGGCGGGGAGCATGATCAGTGCGCGGTAACGCTTGGGTGTAAGTGCAGAGTAGCATTTTTTCATACACACACGGGCACGGTTTAAGGGATAAAACACAAATAAAAGGTACGGATTATCAACGGGCTAAAACATAAACAGAACTTACCACACAGGGCATTGGCTCTGACGCAGTAATCCTTTTGAGGATGCGTTACCGATCCGCCATCCGAACTTGACGGCGAAGGAGAAATACGCATCGCTTTGTTTGGGGTTACCACGTTTGTCGCCAACATTTCTCGTAAATCCCGGACGCGTATTCGCCTGGAAATAGTTTTGGCGATCCGCCATCTGACGGGCTATGGCTGCCTGATCGGGCGTCATATAATTCGAGAAGTGTGCGGGATCAATATAGTTGGTGCTCACGTCGTCGATATAGTCGGTAAAGGTTACACGGTGGAGTACTTCGGCACCGATATGGAATTTTTCGGTAACGAAATATTTCACCCCGGCACCGATGGGGATACATATTTCCGTGAGCTTGTATTCTTTACGATCGGGATACTCGGCCATACCCTGTCCTTCGGTACGGAGGGGCTTCAGATCAACCCAGCGGCGTTCGCCGTTGGGGGCGATGTAAAGTCCCTGGGGATTGAAGTTAAACATCCCCACACCGATGATTCCGTAAGGACGAAGCTTGTGCCAGGTATCGGAAGGATCATCCTCCAACAGCACGGTGGGGTAGATTTCAGCAGCAATATATCCTTCGAATAGTTTTGACTTAAAGCCGAGGTCGCGGACCCTGCGTGCTTCTTCCATACCACCCTTAGCATTGATAACGCTATCGTGGCCGGCGAGCTCGCCGAAGTTAATATTCAGGCGGAATGCCAAAAAGTGTGAAACATTGGCTGCAATGTAGCCACCTTTCATTAGTCTGAAGAAAGCGAAGTTGTTATCTTTCAGAAAGGTGGTTCCTTTTCCGTAGTTACCCCCCACATCACCAAGGAAGTTCATCGGTCCGAAATTTAGACCGACTTCCAGGCCAGGAGTCCCGGTAGAAATGGATTGAGATAGAACTGGCTGGTTTAAGGTAAGTAACATAAAGATACATACACCCGTCCCCAGAAAAGAGTGTAGTCTTTTCCTCATGAATATTGAATTTTAGTTTTCTAAAGTATTGGATCCGATTTCTAATCGCTGCGAAAATAACGGTAACCTACAAGGGAAGCAAAAAATCTTCTGTCCTTTATATGTCAAACGTCATCTCCACATGCTCGATACCATCTTCCAGGTACAGATCTCCCGAAACTGAAAATCCGAGAGATTCGTAAAACCCGACGAGATAGTACTGTGCTCCTATCTTAATCGGAATTTTCCCGAATTTATTGTGCAGAAGTTGGATGGAATTTTTCATAAGTGCCCTTCCAAGGCCTATTCCCCGGGCCTCCGGGGCGGTTACAACGCGGCCTATGGAGGGCTCCGGATAGGAGATTCCCGGCGGAAGAATACGGGAGCAGGCCAGTAATTTTCCGTCTCCCCAGGCCATAAGATGGTCGGCATGGGCATCCTTCCTGTCCATATCCTGATACAGGCAATTCTGTTCAAGTACAAACACTTCGCTGCGCAGGCGGAGGATTTCGTAAAGCTGGTCGGGCCGGAGTTCGTCGAAGGGAAGGCATTGCCATCGGATAGCACCACCCGAAATTGTGTCAGTAGCCATATTTATTTTTCCACAGGTTTTTAAGATGCTTGCGTAATTCTTCTTCGCGTGCGTTTTTCCCCGGGTCGTATAAGCGGGTGCCGCTTAATTTTTCGGGGAGATATTCCTGCGGAGAGAAATTGTTATTGTAGTCGTGCGAATATTCGTACCCCTGTTTGTACCCCAGATCTTTCATCAGTTTGGTGGGAGCGTTGCGGAGATGCAGGGGAACGGGCAGGTCGCCTTCCCGTTGTACCAGCGCCATAGCTTCGTTGATGGCCATGTAGGAGGCATTGCTTTTGGGTGAGGAGGCGAGGTAGGTGGCGCATTGCGAGAGAATGATCCGGGCTTCCGGGTTTCCGATCTTATTTACGGCTTCAAACGTGGCATTGGCCAGCAGCAGGGCATTGGGGTTGGCATTGCCTATGTCTTCGCTGGCCAGTATTACCAGCCTGCGTGCAATGAATTTGATGTCTTCGCCACCCGCCAACATTCGGGCCAGCCAGTAAACGGCGGCGTTGGGGTCCGACCCGCGGATGGACTTGATGAACGCGGAAATAATGTCGTAGTGCTGTTCGCCCTGTTTGTCGTAGATCGCAATTTTCTGTTGGGCGATCTCCATTACGGCTTCGTCGGTGATTACCCCGTTTTTGCCGATGGTGGTGGTCACCAGATCAAGCAGGTTCAGCAGTTTGCGTCCGTCGCCACCGGAGAGGCGCATGAGCGCGGCCGTTTCTTTCAGTTCAATACCACTTTCGCGAAGAATTTCGTCGCGGCTGAATGCCTGGTTGATGAGCTTGAGCAGGTCCTCTTTTTCCAGGGATTTCAGCACATAAACCTGACAGCGGCTGAGCAAGGCCGAATTGACTTCGAAGGACGGGTTTTCGGTGGTGGCACCGATCAGTGTAACCGTACCTTTTTCCACGGCTCCCAGCAGGGCGTCCTGCTGGCCCTTGTTGAAGCGATGAATTTCGTCGATAAAAAGGATGGCCTGCACTTCCAGTTTGGCCCTTTCGATAACCTCGCGCACTTCCCTGACGCCGGAGGAGATTGCACTCAGTGTGTAGAAAGGAACATTGAGTGTATGGGCAATGATATGGGCGATGGTCGTTTTCCCGACACCGGGAGGCCCCCAGAGAATCATGGATGGAATTTTACCCTGCTCAATCGCCCTTCTCAAAATGCTGCCCGGTCCGGTAAGATGTTGTTGTCCGGCAAGATCTTCCAGCTTTTCAGGCCGCATACGCTCTGCAAGTGGTATATGTGACTGTGCCATACTGCAAATTATTTAATAATCCCGGTAGTTGGGCTTTGCCTGAGAATTATCCCGCAACCTGACTGCCTGAGGGAGAGGGGGTACCTCGTCGTCGACGGGGGATTTGCAGAATTCCGGGAAATGTCGTATCTTAATTAGATAGCCCCATCCCATTCCACAGCAGACACTGCGGTAATTATCCTGGACCTTCTAACCGTTTTTTCACCCGTTCTGGATTTACGAAAGGGGATCCTTCAACCTCTCGATATAAGAAAAGAAAACCCCGCCAACGGCGGGGGTAAATATTTGAAATCATTCGCTGATGTTAACCATTGCTGTTGTCATGTTACTGTCGGTACGCTTTGAGCAGACTGAAATTCAGCAATACGTTCACCGCGATACTGATACCAAAGAGCAGGAAAAACCAGGAAATTCCTTTGATAATCCCTTCCATGTTCACCTGTTTCAGCGCTTCGTCCGGCATTGAGGACGATGCTTCCACCATTACCTGGGCCGTATTGCTGATCAGCAGTACGGCTGAGCTGATGATCAGGAAGGAGAAGAACAGCGCGAAAAATCCCACGAGCCGGATACCGGTCGGTGTTTTGCTGTCGAGCGGAAATTCCGGATCCATGCAACTCCTGCGCAACTGTATCGCAGCATAGCTGTGCAACACAATGGCACCCGCCATGAGGAGGGAAGGTATGGCTTGAACACCCATCATCATGAATCCGACGATGGAGAAAAGTGTCATCAAACCGCCAAACACCATATTGGCCCAGGAAAGGATTCCGGTTATTGTCAGAATTTTTTTCATCAGAGACCGAGTTCTTTCTTTTGTTTATCGTCAATTTCTGCAGGGGCGTCGAGCATAACGTCTCTTCCGCTGTTGTTCTTCGGGAAGGCGATAAAATCGCGGATGCTCTCACTTCCACCGAGAATAGCACAAAGCCTGTCGAAGCCGAATGCCAAACCACCGTGGGGCGGTGCGCCGTATTCGAATGCGCCGAGCAGGAATCCGAACTTATGTTGCTGTTCGGCTTCATCCATGCCCAATGCCGCAAACATTTTTTCCTGCAGTTCGCGCTGGAAGATCCGGATGCTACCGCCTCCGATCTCGTTTCCGTTCAATACCATATCGTAGGCGTTGGCCTTGATATTGGCATAGGGGTGTTCGAGGTATTTTTCGGGATTTTCGATTACCGGACTGTTGTTGATCATGACTTCGATATCCGAAGGCTTGGGGCTGGTGAACGGGTGGTGGCGGGCAACCCAGCGATTTTCTTCTTCAGCATATTCGAAGAGTGGGAAGTCCAGTACCCAAAGCAGCTTAAACTCCTCTTTTTTACGGAGGCCGAGGCGTTGCCCCATTTCCATACGGAGCTCGCTGATGGCTTTACGTGTACGTTCTTCAGCACCCGCGAGGATGAGCACCAGATCACCAGCCTTCGCTCCGGTCGCATCGGCCATTGCTTTCAACTGATCCTGATTGAAGAATTTATCGATGCTGCTTTTATAGGTTCCGTCGGTATTTACTTTGATAAAGGCGAGTCCGTTCATGCCGATCTGAGGGCGTTTTACCCAATCGGTCAGTTCATCGGTCTGCTTGCGGCTGTATTCGGCGCAACCCGGTGCGGCAATGGCAAGAACGGTCTCGGCATTGTCGAATACGGGGAATCCGGTTCCGTTGGCAAAGGTTTCGCTTATCGCCGTCGGCTGAATGGTTTTCCGGATGTCGCGGAACGTATGCGCGGGTACCTTAAGGTTGGCGATCTTCATCTCGAAGCGGATATCGGGTTTATCGTTCCCGTAACTCCACATGGCCTGTTCCCAGCTCATCCGCTCTACCTTTTCGGTATAGTCGATGCCCTTAACCTCCTTGAAGATATATTTCACGAGGCCTTCGAACATTTCGAGGATGTCTTCCTGCTCCACAAAGCTCATTTCGCAGTCGATCTGTGTGAACTCCGGCTGACGGTCGGCACGCAGGTCCTCATCACGGAAGCATTTTACGATTTGATAGTAACGGTCGTATCCGCTCACCATCAGCAGTTGCTTAAAGGTTTGTGGCGACTGCGGCAGGGCATAGAACTGTCCCGGGTTCATCCGGCTGGGAACCACGAAGTCGCGGGCGCCTTCCGGGGTTGACTTGATCAGGAAAGGCGTTTCAATATCCATGAAGCCGTTCTGGTGCAGGTAATCGCGGGTAGCCCGGTTAACCGCATAACGCAGTTCAAGGTTTCTTTTTACCGGTCCGCGACGCAGGTCAAGGTAACGGTACTTCATCCGTAGATCTTCACCGCCATCGGTATCATCCTGAATGGTGAAGGGCGGTACGGCTGATTTATTGAGAATGGTGAAGGAAGAAACGTTGATTTCGATATGACCGGTGTGGAGATTGGGGTTTTTGCTGGCCCTTTCCTCTACCGTTCCGGTTACCTGAAGCACGAATTCCCTTCCGAGATGCTGTTCTTCCAGTTGTTCACAGAGGGCTTCGCTGAAGCGGAGCTGGGTGATTCCGTAGCGATCGCGCAGGTCAACAAAAACGAGGGTTTTACTGATTTTACGGACGGTTTGTACCCAACCGGCCAGAGTAACGGTCATTCCGGCATGACTTGCCCTTAGTTCCCCGCAGGTATGCGATCTGTACATAAAAAAATTGTTTATATAAGCTTAAATTAGAGCTGCAAAGGTAGTTCAAAAGAAAATAAGCACACCAATATTACGTTTGGGACATATGACCGGGGATTTCATTTTTTATCGATCAGCGCCCGCCGCGCAGGGAATGGGCTTATTTTCGCTTCTGCAGGCCGATGAAACCAACTTTATCGACTCTGATACCGATCCGCTGATTTTTGGATTTCTCATTGTTTTGGGCTTCTCCCTGGTCGTTGTTGCCCCGATGTGGGCAGCCTATTTCCGTCAGAAAAGGCGGCAGAAAAAGCTCCGGGAAACGCTGATGGACCGAAGCTGGACTTTCCATGATATGCTGAACGTCCATATCCATTATTACCGGCTCCTGCCCGAAATCCAAAAGCGCCGGTTCATGCAAAGGGTGGTAACCTTTATGCAATCCAAGCAGTTCCGCTATGTAAACATTGAAAAAACGGACGAAATGCCCCTGCTGGTGAGTGCGGCAGCGGTTCAACTCACTTTCGGCCTGGAGGAATACCTACTCGATCATTTTCGGGTGATTTATATTCTTAAAGAAGACTATCGTTACGGTGCCTACAGCATGCCCTTTATGGGGCATGTCGACAGTTCCGGGATCTATCTTTCCTGGAATAATTTCCTGCGTGGCTTCGAAAATTATTCGGATGCGCATAATGTTGGTATTCATGAAATGGCGCATGCTCTGGCTTATGTAAACTTTATGTCGGATAACGGACATGATGATCATTTCCGGGCCGAATTCCGGAACTTCTCGAAAATCGCCCGTCCGATATTCAACAGGATGCAGCAGGGTGAAATCAATTTGCTTGATGGTTATGCTGCAACGAATTATAATGAGTTCTGGGCCGTTTGCGCGGAAACTTTCTTCGAAAAACCACGACAGATGTGCGACCAATTGCCGGACTTATACGAAGCTATGACAGGGCTTTTACGACAAAATCCGCTGGAATGGATGGAATCTGAAAAAACCTGATTTTTTCCGGGGGAAAACACTTCCATATTCCAAACATTCGCCGTATTTTGTCCGCACCTCTATCACTCTATTCCCATCTTCCAATCCGGAAAACCACCGTGCTTAATCCATTCCTGAATGGCCTTTAGTTATTTGTTTCTGAAACCTAAAAGGACCCCTTATGGAAATGATTTTTACTATTATCGTGGCGCTGCTCGCGGTGAATTCGGTGCCGTTATTCCGGAGAATCAGCCACAAATGGTTTTTTCGCCGCCAACTCAAACGCTTTGCGCAATTCGCTCCCAGTTATCATCAGGTCATCTCTGAGAATTTCAGCTATTACAACCGACTCAGCCCCGACGAACAACAGAAGTTTTTATTCAGAACCTTTCTCTTCCGTCAGTCGCATCGTTTTCATTATGTAGAGATCGAAGAACAGGAAGAAATGCCGATTCTGATCAGTGCGGTTGCGGTTCAGCTCACCCTGGGGCTCGACCAGTTTCTACTGAACTTTTTCCGTAATATTTATGTGTTGCGCGAAGACTATAAGTATGGATATTATTCCATGCCGTTTATGGGCCATGTGGATCATTCCGGCATCTATCTTTCCTGGCATAATTTCAAGCAGGGCATCAGCCGCATGTCGGAGAATTCCAATCTCGGTCTCCACGAAATGGCCCACGCGCTTGCTTACGTAAATTTTGTTACGGAAACGGAAGAAGACCCTCATTTCAAGAAAGAGTTCCACGAGTTTTCGCGGGTAGCGCGTCCCATCTTCAATGAAATGCAGCGCGGCCGTAAAACATTGCTTGGCGACTATGCAGCTTCCAACTACAATGAATTCTGGGCAGTTAGCGTGGAAGTGTTCTTCGAGAACCCCGTTTCCTTGCGGCGCGAACTTCCGGAGCTTTACGAAGCACTGAGAAAACTGCTGCGTCAGGATCCGCTGCATGTACGGGTTTTGGCCGCCTAGTTAATGAGTACATAGTTGAATGGATTTCCTGGTTGTATGACCGGGGAATCTGTTCACGATTTTAGGATTGAAGTATAGGCTGGGTTGTTTTGGTGATACCGTGATGTTTATGGTGTCGTCAATCTATACCCCACTCCCCAGCGTTTTGTGGAATCGTTTTACATCTGCCGCAGGCTCCATACCTTCCCCACGGAGCAGTACACCCGTGAACTGCCGCGCAAAAAACGGCGCCAGCGAGCAGCCCTTGGTGCCGGTTCCATTGAGTATACCTACGTTTGGAAAAGAAGGATGTAAACCCACAAACGGCCTTCTCTCCACGGTTGCCGGACGAACAGCAGACCAATGATCTACCACGGTAAACGGCAGTTTACAGAAGTCTTTCAAAACGGCAAGAGCCTGCTCGCGGAAAGCGAGGGTGGGATTACTGTCTTCAAAACGGTTTTGATAAGTCGATCCAACCCAAAACAAACCGGGCTCATCCCAGGGAACAATGGTCATTCCCTTTTTGTAAATTCTTTTACCCGGAAGATCCGGAATGGATACCAACAACGCTTCTCCTTTATTGGCAGAGAAGGGCAGGCGGTTGAACCAGGGGTTATCCTGACCCGCTACACCATCACAGAAAATGATCTTTTCCGCTTCGATATCTTTCCAGCGGATATTCCTCTTTAGTTCAAGATCGTGGGGATAGAAGCGCGCTTCGATCAGTCGGTTCCGTGAGCGGAGATAGGTTCGCCAGTTGTCGAGCAGCGTGTTCAGTCGGATCAGATAGGCCGGACGGATGTTTCCCACACCATAATTAAAATTGAAGAAGGGTTTCCATTCCTCGCCCTCGGTCCAGGGACCCACATATTGCGGATCGGAAGACGCTATTTCACGATAGGCGTCCAGCATTTGTGTGGTGGGGAAGAAGTTATGGATGGCGGTTTCGTGTATGGCACTGATGCCCAGCTTTTTGCCCATGGCCGTGTATTGCTCATAGGCAAAGGGAAGCAAGGTCTCTGCCATCCAGGTTTTATGAAGCCTTCGGCCGGTAACGGGATTGATGACACCGGATGCAATCCGGGAAGAAGCGTTTTTTTCGCCGGGATCGATTACCTGAAAATCTTCTCCAGCCTGGTCGAGAAAAAAACTGAGCCAGGTGCCGCAAAGGCCCTGGCCCACTATGAGAAATCGGGTCTTCATACCTCAAAGGTACACAAACCGGAATTTAGTTTTCTGCCCGCAGGATGATTCCCTCGCTGTGTGCGGCAAACTCCGGGGCGTACAGACATTGTATAGTGCTGATGCCCGTACTGAATGTGCCGGCATGTGTAACAAATAATCGGTATTCCAGAACATGGGTACCGATGGGTAACCAGTCGAAGAAGAACTGTGTTGAGGCATCTTTCACGCTGCGGTAGTGCATGGGGGCTCCGAACCGGAACCCGCTGAGGGTTTGCTCGGGCTCAAGTCCCGAACCCCGCTGGTCGCGGAGATGGACAAATTCCAGATCCTGTTTGGTGCGGATGATCACACGTACCACCACCCTGTCGCCCGGATGGAGGAAGGTGGTATTGTTGATTTCTTCGAGTACCGGACCTGCGCCGTGGTTTTTCTCCACGTAATAGACTCTCTCGATCGAGAGATCCTTGCCGGCATCTGCGGAGCTGATCTTATCGAGCTGTTCAAAATATTGCCAGTAAATACCACCCCAGGAGGGTTGTGAGGTGCCGGACACGGAGATGCGTATGTTTCCCATTTCCGGTTTAACCTCGGTAGCGGCAATGGCCGATTTGAAATATCCGGTTCCGGCTTCGGTGCTATCCGCGGTAATTGGGGTAGAGCCCAGTTCAACGGTTACCTTCGGTTTTGCCTCTGTGAAGTCGTCGCCTTTCAGCAGCAGAGCATAGCAGGCATTTGCGGTGGCGATGGAGCTGGACCACGACGTGCCACGTTTTTTACGGATCAGCCAGGTTTTCATGTCGGCTACCTCCCGGGAATAGTTGCCGCTTTCCGCAAATGCTTCAATCAGTGCGGCCTGTGCGGTCAGGGGCGACTGGTACCAGTAGTATCCGCCGCGGATATCTTTCCAATACATACCGTTTTCCTCATCGCGTGTTGCAAATTGCTTGAGCGATTCCAGAATCTGTTTGGCTTTGGCGGTTTCGTTATTTCGTTGCAGGGCTATGGTGAATATCGCCTGTTCGTATCGGGGAAGTTTTGTCCAGCTTCTCCAGGCCAAATCGTTGAAGTAATGGAAGGCGGTCTGATCTTCCTTCGGTATCTCAATTTCCGGGAAGAAGCTGCGCATGTAGAGATGGTTAACCACCAGGGGGCCGGGTACCACCCGTTTGTCCTTCGTATCGTTTACCCGTTTGAGAAGTTGCTGATGCGCTTCGGTAAATTTCTGGTCGAGATAGGGCATGGCTTTTTGAACAACAGCATTCACCAGCTTCGTCGAGGCTTCCGGAAGCATGCCGGTTTTGCGCAGGTGGCCCAATCCCGTAACGATATGCTGTGTGATATACAGGTTGTCCGGCCCGTCCGGGAACCAGGGGAAGGATCCGTTGCCGGACTGCAGGGCAGCCAGCTCCTCCAGTGAAGCAGAAAGTTCCTGCTGCATGGATTTCAGATCGATCAGCGTTGCCAGGCGACGTTTGGTTTCGGCTTCCCCTTCGGCCTCGAGAACCCAGGGTGTTTCTTCCTGCAGGATGGATTTGAGTTCGTTGTTTTTCTGAAGCGCACTGAGCAGGGCACTGGTATCGGTTGTCGACCATTTCCGGATGACCTCACGGATCCGGGGTGCTTTGGCGAGGATGCCCGCGGCCATGGAATTGGCGTAGAAACGGGCGAACAGCTGTTCGGACGAAGCGTTCTTTTGCTCCGCCAGGTAGGGGAGTGTCTGAACGATCAGCCAGGCAGGGTTTGCCGTGTACTCCACGGTGAGCGACTGATGCTGGAGGGTTTCGCTGGAACCGCTTTGTTTTAATTTTTCCCAACTTATTTTTTTCTCCCCGCTGCCGTGCATGGAAATCGGTTGTGTTTCGGTGACCAGCATTCTGTTCGACAGAACGGGGAGCATGATTTCTTCCCCATCGGAATGTTGTCCGGCCTTTGCCATGAAGCGTACAACCAGTGGTTTGGTGTACTGATAGGGAATCTGGATGGCAAAGGAATTGGCGGTTGATCCGCCGGCCGCGGCCGTGAAATATTGGTTGGGCATGCTGTTCTGGAACCATCCGTCAACCGGTTGACGGGTGTCGGCGTCCAGCAGCTGCAGTTCGATCTGACCGGTGAGTTCCCTGTCGGTGAGGTTGGAGATCCGCGCACTGAGTTCAATCCTGTCGCCTTCGCGGAGGAAGCGGGGGAGGTTGGCTTGAACCATCAGGTTTTTCTGCGTGATCATGGTCTTTTCCATGAATCCGTAAGCCATGTCGGCAGTGTGGGCAAAGGTTCTCCATTTCCATTTGGTGAGCGATTCCGGCATGGTGAAGCTGAAGGACAGATTTCCCTCTTCATCGGCCACCAGCTGTGGGTAGAAGAAAGCTGTTTCGTTGAAGTTGGTCCTTACCTGAACCGGGGATGATGCGGACGTGCTTTCTGCTGTTTCTTCTGCTGTTCCTTCTGCTGTATCGGCGATTCCCGATGAGGCCGATTCCTTATATTTTTTGTTTCCCATGCCCGATACTTCTGCAATGGTTCCTGTGGCCATCATCCTAACCATGTATTGACGTTCAAATGGCGGAGGTACCAGCTTATCGTATATTTTGGTATAGTGATACGTTTCATACGTGGTATCGTACTGATGGGAAAATTCAGTAGTTACGTCCCGAAAGTTTCTATTGCCCACCCAGCTTTCAGGGTCATAGCTTAATGAGATGTTTTTTCCCGGAAGAGACCAGAACGATTTGTAAATTTCATCGAGAGAGGCATCGTACATGGTGCTCAGCACTTCCGTGGGTTTGATAGCACCTTCGGCCGGTTTGATGGAAACTGACCAGGTTTCGTTGCTGCCCGGCAATGTTTTATCGCGGAAGCTGGTGGTTTCGATCAGGAGTTGCTTTTTGAGGTTTACAATATTGGGTTTGTACCGTACTGCATAAAAGCGGTTGTCTTTAACCGTTAGTAAGTTGATGACGAGGCTTTCCTGAGTCGAATCGGCAACGGGTAGCTTGAGGCTTTTACTCCGTACGCTGATCCATTCCGCTGTTTTGTTTTTGGATGAACGGCGGATTTCCCGGATCAGGTTCAGGTTCTTCATATTGCTGCTCCATCGAATGTCCAGGGTTTGACCCACATTCACCGAGTCCGGTCTGTTTTCCAGGTCTACAAAAAGATGGGGATTGTAAAAGTTTTTACCCGTAAGACGAACATAGTCTTTGAGTTCAACCGTTTCTCCGTTGGCGGCGGTGGATTTAATTTTTATCGCGTACCAACCTTCCGGAAGGTTGACGGGTTCGCCGGGCCAGATTCCTGTTTTTGTGGTGGTGTTTGCTGAGCGGTAAACCAGTTTTTCTTCCGGCCATTTTTCGACATTCAGCTCGTCGGCATATTCGTCGAGCGGAAACATTTTCCGGTATTCGGTTTCTGGGATGACCTGCATATCCGGAGCTTCCCAGTAGCGTGTGCGGTAACTTTTTCCGGGTGTTTTGAGGCGATAGATCTCGACTTCGGAAGGGATTTCCTGCGGAATGCCCCCGCTGTTTTCGGCCAGTATATTCAGTTGTTTGAATTGGTTGGCTGCGATTGTCGGAGGGTGGTTCAGACTAATGAGGAACCCTTTTTTTCCCAGTACGAGGCTAAGATTGGTGGAATGGGTTTCGCCATTGATGTCGGTCACATCCACAGAAATGGAGAAGTCGAAATAGGGGTTCGGATTATTGCTGTTATCTTCCGCCAGGGCTGGGAAACGGAATGAGAAGTTTCCGTCGATATCCGTGTTCACCACGCCGTTGGTGATTTCGGTTCGGTTGCCCGTTGGGTAAATGCCGCCGCGCCGCATATAGAATACGCGCCAGTTAGGATTGCGTACCACCCGGTAACTCACTTTTGCGTTGCTGATGCTGTTTCCGGCGAATGCCACGGCATTGCCGCGGATGGTGACGGTATCGTTAAGGCGGTAGGTTTCTGTGGGTTTATCCAGGGAAACGGTAAAGGTCGGACGTTTGTATTCTTCTACCCGGAAATAAACACTGGTGCCGTCGTTGGCGCTCACACGGAACATGCCGTTCAGTCTTCCCTGGGGAAGTTTGAAGGATGTTGTATAGGAGCCGAAACCATTGGTGGACACGATCGCGGAATCGATCTCCTTCCCATTGGCATCGTATAGACAGAGTGTATCGGATGCGCCGGCTACCACTGTTTCGGCAATGCCTCTTTCCTTGGTTTTCAGGCCTTTCAGAAAGATCGTTTGTCCGGGCCGATACAGATCACGATCCGTGAACAAATAAGTTCGGATGGTTTCCGTTTCGCTTAGTTTTTCATAGGCTTTCCAATACGGACGATAGTATTCATCAAGGATATGAAGTTTATCCCTTCCGTATTGAATGGAGATTTGCCCGAATTCATTGTTCTTCGGATCAAGTTTTGCCAAGCCGTTTTTGGCGGTTACAAGGGAATCCACTTTTTTCAGTTCGTAGGTGCGGCGTTTGGTGGAATACTTTTCCTCCCAAAGGTCGATCCGGGCACCGGCGAGCGGTTTTCCTGTTCTTCGGTTCACCACATAGATCTCGTGGTGTCCTTCAATAAAAGCGATTTCCGAAACGTGGAAGTATTGAACGGCCAATACATCGGTATCGGTGGAGAATCCGGGTCCGTCGGATACCAGAAGAGCATAGTCGCCGATGGGCAGGGCCGGGGTCGCTATTTCCACCCGATGTGTTTGGTAGTCGCCGGTATGGGGGAGTTTCTGTGAAAATGTGGTGATGGGTTTTATAGCCGTAAGTTTTTCCCAGGAATCTTCGTCGTTGAGGTCTTCGAGGGTACGGCGAAGGTCAATGGTTACCGGAACAACGCGGATTTCAAGAGATTCTATATTCCGGAAGCTTACCAGGGAACGCATCGGATCGCCGGGAAGGTTTACCAGTTCGGTTTTGATTTCAAGTTCACGTTGTTGGATATCCCGGGCGAGGTTGATGCAGTTGTATTTTCCTTCTGAGCTGTCTTTTTGAAGGATAACCTGTTGGCAAATTTCGAGGGCCTTCCGTTTGGCGAACCGGTTCGTGGTGTCGCCATCCGGGTGATAGGTTTGTGCCAATCCGTGGTGATATTCGGCGAGTAGGTACCAGGCCTGCGATGCGGCCGGCAGCTGACCGTATTTCGATGTGATATGTTCGATGGCTTTTACCCAGAGTGCTTCCCGATTGGGGACGGACGATTCGTTCCGAAGGAATTCGAGCCGGGCGATATCAATGTCGATCAATGCAGCCGGATTCTTGTCGTTCAGGTGGAAAGAGATCAGTTCCTGGTAAAATTTGAGGGCAAGAAGCGGAGTGGACAGCGAGTCGCCGTCGGGGAATTTCATGGCGGCAAATTCTGCGGCTGGCGCAAAAACCCCGGGATCCGCGATCCGGAAATCGTTCACCGAAGCGGGCAAATCCGTGTGTTTTTGTCTGAAATATTCTAAAGCATAAGCCGCGAGGAAATCGAAAAGCGTGGGTCGTAGTTTCCGAACGTTCCCTTTGACGATGGTGCCATCGAATTGAGACACGGGTATGGATTTCAGCTGTTCGCTGTTGGCGAGCACGAGCAGGTATTGGAAAGTGATTTTTTTGTGAAAGTCGATGGCCGTCCAGGTGGTAATATCCGAACTGTTTTGGTTCTGAAGTGGGGTGCGTCGCATTATTTCCCACCGGTTATTCTGCCAGTATTGTTGGTATTGAATGGCGAGCAGCGTTTGCAACACGGCTCTTGCCGGTTGCCGGGTTTTGGCCGCCTCTTCTTCGATTTCGGCAATCAGGGTGGGCTCGGGATTCAGGCCGATGGTGGAGAGAATGCCGGTTCGGTAGATCAGCGATTTGATCAGGATGGGCTGGTTATTTTCCTTAACAGCCCATTCGTAAACCTTTTCAAGTTCGTTCAGGGCGTCCCGGGGGCGTCCTTTGTCACAGAGTGAGTCAATTTTTTTCCAGCTTTCTGTAAACATTTTTTCCGGTTGGGTTTGAGTGTTAGCAGGGACAGAGGTTATCAGCAGGGTGACCAGGAATATCGGAAACAGGATCTGGATTGATTTACGACCGAACATAATGAATAATTTCAGATTGATCAAGTGTACCCTTCCTTAACCACTACGGAAGGAATATGGTTGCATTAGGATTCAAAAATTGTGTCAATTACATAAAGAGAAGAAAAAAATTCTGAAAATGTATGTTACCAAATTTCAGTTTTGGCGTCTTTAGATTAGAAAAGCAGTTTGAGGAGAACTGGGCCGGATTACCGGGGTGGGACTTGGGGCCACTGATGAACAGCGGACGGAACGATGAAGTGAGTGACACAAGCGGTGCTGAGCAGCGTACTGCAGCTGGTGCCATACAAATACTTAGTGATAGACCGATTCTGGGACTGAACGGCTCCCTTTGTTAGTGAACGGAACACGGGGTGGCTAAAAAAAAGCGGCAGGAGACTGCCGCTTTTGCATTTATGGATGATCTTATTTTTTGAGCGCTTCCGCCATGGTCTTTCCGATGTCGGCGGGGCTGTCCACCACGTGAATACCACACTCGCGCATGATTTTCATTTTGGCAGCAGCAGTATCGTCGGCACCCCCTACGATCGCACCTGCGTGCCCCATACGACGGCCCGGAGGCGCGGTTTGTCCGGCGATAAAGCCTACCACGGGTTTGGTACCATTTTCCTTGATCCAACGGGCAGCTTCGGCTTCCATACCCCCACCGATTTCACCGATCATTACGATACCGTGGGTTTCGGGGTCGTTCATCAGCAGTTCAACCGCTTCTTTGGTGGTTGTTCCGATGATGGGGTCGCCACCGATACCGATTGCTGTGGTAATACCCAAACCGGCTTTGGCTACCTGGTCGGCAGCTTCATAGGTGAGCGTTCCGGACTTGGAAACGATACCTACATTACCTTTTTTGAAGATAAAGCCGGGCATGATACCCACTTTTGCTTCTTCGGCAGTGATGACACCGGGGCAGTTGGGCCCGATCAGACGGGATTTTTTGCCCTGGAGATAGTTTTTGGCCTTAACCATATCCTGAACGGGAATGCCTTCCGTGATACAAACGATCAGTTCAATGCCTGCATCGGCAGCTTCCATAATCGCGTCGCCCGCAAATGCCGGGGGAACGAAAATGATGGAAACATTGGCTCCGGTGGATTTAACGGCCTCCTGTACGGTATTAAATACCGGGCGGTCGATGTGGGTAGTACCCCCTTTACCGGGTGTTACACCCCCCACAACCTGGGTGCCGTATTCGATCATCTGGGTGGCATGGAAGGTGCCTTCCGTGCCGGTAAAGCCCTGAACTATGATCTTGCTGTTCTTATTGACTAATACAGACATATCTTCGTTTTTTGTGAATGTATCTTGATTGGCGGGGCAAAGGTAGTGAATTTAAGATTTTTTATTATTACTCTTTTCCATCTCCTGCATCCGCATCTCCTTGGCGTCGCGGAGGAATTCGGAAGCGAAGATAAAATCGTTCAGACGCTGGTTTTTGCTGAGAATAATCTCCTTATTGGAGCCTTCCCACTCCTTGAGCCCCTGGTACATGTAGATGATCTTGTCGCCGATTTCCATCACGCTGTTCATATCGTGGGTATTGATGACCGTTGTGATCTCGTATTCCAGGGTCAGCTCCTTGATGAGCTGGTCGATAACCATGGACGTCTGCGGGTCCAGCCCGGAATTGGGTTCATCGCAGAACAGGTATTTGGGGTTGAGCACGATGGCGCGGGCAATACCCACCCTTTTTTTCATACCGCCGGAGATTTCGGCCGGAAATTTCTTGTTGGCATCCTTGAGCTTTACGCGGTCCAACACCTCGTTTACACGTTTCAGCTTCTGCTTGTAGGAGTCGTTGGTAAACATGTCGAGCGGAAACATGATGTTCTGTTCCACCGTCATACTATCGAACAGGGCGGAGCCCTGGAACAGCATGCCGATTTCCTTGCGGATTTCTTTTTTCTCCTCGAATCCCATGCCGATAAAATTCCTTCCGTTGTACAGGATTTCTCCTTCTTCGGGAGTGAAAAGACCTACGAGGCATTTCATAAAAACGGTTTTTCCGCTGCCGCTGGCGCCGATGATCAGGTTACATTTGCCGGCTTCCATGGTGGCGCTGACGTTTTGTATAACCGTTTTCTCCCCGAAACTCTTTCTGATGTTTTTTACTTCGATCATAGTTTTTTGATTGATGGATCAGAGCAGCAGGGCCGCCAGCAGATAATCGGAAAACAGAATGAGCACGCAGCTTACTACGACCGATTTGGTGCTGGCTCTTCCGATTTCGAGTGCACCACCTTTTACATAGTACCCGTAGTAAGCCGGAATGCCGGAAATAATAAAGGCGAAGGTATAGGCTTTAATGAGTGCGAATGTAATGTTGAAGGGAGCGAAGTTTTGAACCAGGCCCTTGTCGTAGTCGGCGGTGGCCACGATTCCCGAAACAGATCCCGCAAATCGACCGCCCCAGATGCCGAGCGCGGCGGAAATGCAAACCAGCAGGGGGATGGTGAGCAGGGCGCCGATCATTTTGGGTAGGATAAGATAGGCTTTGGTGTTGATGCCCATGATTTCGAGTGCATCGATCTGTTCGCTTACCCGCATGTTTCCGAGTTCACTGGCGATTTTACTGCCCACTACACCGGCGAGTACGATACAAACCAATGTAGGCGCAAATTCCAGTATCACGGTATCGCGGACGATCTGGGCGATGGTCGATTTGGGAATGATGGGACTGACCAGCTGATAGGCGGTTTGCAGGGTGGATACGGCTCCCATAAATACCGAAATGATGACGACGATGCCGAGTGAGCCAATTCCGATCTCAACGCACTGGTGCATAAATTCTTTCCAGTACATCTTCATGTTTTCCGGTTTGGTAAACATGCCCTTCAGCATTATCAGAAATCTTCCGAACTCAGTAAAAAACGTCATGCATGCGGTTTATTCCATAAAAATAACAGAAACAGCTGATTATTTCTTCAGCCCGGCCAGTATGATGGCTTTCATGTGGGCTTCGATCAGATGGCCCATGGTACTGCAGGAAGCCATTTCCGGCCGTTTGTGCCACTCGGCCAGTTCGCGCGCGAGTTGAGCCGTTTTTTCGGGTGTCGACAGGGGATCGTCTTCCACGGCTTCCTTCAGCTCTTTTAGCCGATGACGCTGTGAACGGATCCTACGCATCATCTGTGCCCTTTCTTCCTGCTGGTACTGAAGAATCACATCCGGATGGATATCTTTTTGCACCAGCTCCACAAATACTCTGTTCTCCTTGAAAAACTGCGGAAGATACATGTTCTTTCTTCCCTCATAACATTGCTGGTCGAAGTCGATGGCCCGGATCCGAAACTGAATATCGTCGAAGTCCTGGGTGATATCGAAAACGAAATTATAGCTGCGCATATCGCCGAGCAGACGGAAGAAACATCTTTCGTTGAACTTCACAAACTCCTTGGCAATACGTTTGCGGTTGAATTCCGGACGGTCGAGATAGTATTGAACAAATACATCGCCGGGAACGCCGGCAATATGCTCTTCGATCAGCGTGGAGCCGTCGACGAGATAGTTGATCCAGTAGGGCGAAACGAGGTGTTCCAGTTCGAGGCCCAGAATGCGGGAAGCATCGGCCTGCTTCACATAAAAGTAGTCGTACACCTCGTTGTAGTTGTTGACCACTTTCACACGGAACGGATTGGAATTACCGAAGAGGCAATAGTCAATCCGTTCGATGTGCAGGTGTTCTTCGGCCTGTGTTTGGCCGCTGGATTTCAAAAGGGAATAGACGTGAATCAGCGCCCGGTTGATTTCCTCCTGAATGCTGGGGTTATACCCAACGGTTTCCCAGAGTGTATCTTTTCCGTTTTTGTCGAAAACGGGGCGTGCCGACTGAAAATGGCGCATGAATTCGTAGGAAATCGGTAAAGAAGTTTCTCTCCCGTAACGTTTCAGGAATTTCCGGAAGTTTTTGCTTACCGGATAACTGGGCTTCTTTTTCGATATGGTTTCCACGATTCGTTTATATATCCCGGCTCACCTTTCGGAAGCCTTTCCACCAGGGTGATTTTTTTACCACTTCATCGGTGGCCACCTTTGATTTCAGCTGCGCATCGATAACGGCGATCAGGGTCATGTTTACAATGCTGCGTACCGAACTTCCCAGCTGCAGCACGTGTACCGGTTTTTTCAGACCGAGAAGAATGGGGCCGATGGCGTCGGCGCCACCCACTTCCTTCAGCAGGTTGTAGGCAATGTTTCCGGCGGCGAGGTTGGGGAAGATCAGGGTATTGACATCTTCATCCACGAGTTCGCTGAAGGGATAGTTGTCGCGCAGTATTTCCTTGTTGAAGGCAACACTGGCCTGCATTTCGCCGTCGACGATCAGGGATGGGTTCTTTTGTTTTACCAGTTTGCGGGCTTCGGCCATGGTTTTGGCTTCCGGCGAATCGCTGCTTCCGAAATTGGAGTAGCTGAGCATGGCGATCCGCGGCGTCATATTGAACTGACGGATTTCCTTAGCCACCATCAGCGTGATATCGGCCAGTTCTTCGGCCGTAGGGTTGAAGTTAACCGTGGTATCGGCCAGGAACAAAGGTCCGCGTTTGGTGAGGAGCAGGTACATGCCTGCAATTTTTTTCACGCCTTCTTCGGTTCCGATAACCTGGAGGGCCGGACGCAGGGTTTCCTGATAGTTTTTGGTAAGACCGGAGATCATGGCATCGGCATCGCCGGTTTCCACCATCATGCAGCCAAAATAGTTGCGGTTGCGCATGGCTTTTTTCGACTCGTAGGAGTTGAGTCCTTTGCGCTGGCGCTTCTTGAAAAATATTTCTCCGTATAGTGCGCGTTTCTCCTGCATTTCATCGCTTCTGGGGTCGATGATAGGCATGTCAGATAGATCGATGGCGTTTTCTTCGGCGATTTTGCGGATTTTCTTTTCTCCACCGAGGAGAATCGGATAGGCGATACCGTCTTCGTAAACGATCTGAGCGGCTTTAAGGATTTTGGCATTATCGGCATCGGCAAATACCACGCGTTTGGGATCGCGGCGGGCCTTGTTTCCGATAACACGCATCACCTGGTTATCGATACCCAGGCGTTTGTTGAGCTCGAGTTTATAAGCCTCCCAGTTACGGATGGGAGCTTTCGCAACTCCGCTTTCCATCGCCGCTTTGGCGACGGCTGGTGCTACCGTTGAGAGCAACCTTGGGTCAAGCGGTTTGGGAATGATGTACTGCGGTCCGAAGGAAATATTTTTTTCGTTGTAGGCGAGTGTTACAATTTCGGGTACAGGTGTACGTGCGAGTTCGGCCAATGCCTTAACGGCCGCGAGTTTCATTTCTTCGTTGATGGTTTGGGCGCGTACATCGAGGGCGCCGCGGAAAATATACGGGAAGCCAAGTACATTGTTGACCTGGTTGGGATAGTCGGAACGTCCGGTCGCCATAATGATATCTTTCCGGGCTGCGGTGGCTTCTTCGTAGCTGATTTCCGGTTCCGGGTTGGCGAGGGCGAACACGATGGGGTTTTTGGCCATCTGTTTGATCATGTCGCCGGTAACCACGTTGCCGACTGAGAGCCCGACAAAAACATCGGCATCTTTCAGGGCCTCGGCCAGGGTGATGTTTTTGAGTTTGGGATCGACGGCGAATTTTATTTTTATTTCATCGAGGTCGGTACGATCCTTATGGAGAACACCGTCTTTATCGAACATGATAAAGTTTTCGTGGCGGGCACCCAGGCTGACGTACATTCTTACACAGGCCATGGCTGCGGCACCGGCACCGCTCACGACGATACGTACCTTTTCGATTTTTTTCTTCTGGATATCGAGCGCGTTCAGCAGTCCGCATCCGGAGATGATGGCGGTACCGTGCTGGTCGTCGTGCATGACGGGGATATTCAGTTGTTCCCGAAGTTTATTTTCGATGTAGAAACATTCGGGTGCTTTGATGTCTTCGAGGTTGATGCCGCCGAAAGTGGGTTCCAGGGCTTTTACGATCTGGACAAATTTTTCGGGGTCGGTTTCGTTGATTTCGATGTCGAACACGTCGATATCGGCAAATATTTTGAAGAGAACCCCTTTCCCTTCCATCACGGGCTTACCCGCTTCGGGGCCAATGTTTCCGAGGCCGAGCACGGCCGTTCCGTTGCTGATGACGGCTACCAGATTTCCCTTTGCCGTGTATTTATATACGTTTTCGGGGTTGGCCTTGATTTCCTTACAGGGCTCAGCCACGCCAGGTGAGTAGGCAAGGGAGAGATCGCGTTGTGTTTTAGCTTCTTTGGTCGGAATTACTTCAATCTTTCCGGGGCGACCCTTGGAGTGGTATTCCAGGGCCTGCTCCTTTCTGAGTTCGTTCTTCATCTTGCAAAAGTCAAATTCATAATGGACACTACAAAACCTGCCTTTCTTTTTCTTTAAAAACTTTTGTTTTCGAAAAAATAGGTTTAACTCGCGGAGGCCTAATCTATTAAGATACGAAAAAAAGCTGATATGTGCAAATGTCAGCGCACACACCAGAGCAGCAGGGCAAAAAAGGCGGCTATGAGCGTATTTAGAAAATTTACCATGTCGTTTTTCAGTATTCCTTTTTTCTCCAGAGTGGCCCCGAGCAGGGAATCGGCGAGGTTTCCGAGAGTTCCGGCGATGACGATGATCGCGAACGGGAACCCGAATCCTGCACCTATACCGAAGATAAAGGCAATCAGGGTGGAGGCAAGCAGGCCGAAAAGCGTTCCTTCGAGGCTGACCACTCCGTTGGCGCCGGGTTGCGCTTTGCGGAAACCGAGGATTTCGTAGGCATTTTTCCCGTAAACCATTCCCATTTCGGAGGAGATGGTGTCGGCGGTTGCGGAGGAGAGAGCGGCAGCCATCAGGAGCCGGTAAGTTTCTGTGTTTGTGGAGTCAAAAAAGGCGGCCAATCCCAGAAGGGCAGGCAACCCGCCATTGGCCAAGACCTGTCCGATCTCTCTCTGCTGCTGATGTTGCCGGGTACCCGAAATCCGAGCTTTCTTTTCCTGTCCGTGGCCGGTAGCCCAGGTTGCCAACCCGAAAAAACTACCCAACATGGCCAGTCCGGTGATCCCCCCACCCAAGTAAATGCCGAGTCCTACGGCTACGGCGGCTACCGCAGCGCGGACGGTCAGTTTACCTGCGAGCCTGCTGGCCGCAGCGGCCAGGATGAGTATGAGACAAACCACCCAAAAAAAGACCTCGGAAACAGGCATATGATAAAAATTAAAAAACCGGAGCCGTCAACCATGGGGTTGGGAACTCCGGGAATACATTATTGTGCTGATCTTATTTTACGGAAGCACCCAGCCAGGCCATCATGCCCACCCCGATTTCAATAGCCGATTCATCGATATTGAATGTGGGGGTATGCACACCCGACGTAATTCCTTTTTCGACATTCATCACGCCGAGCCGGTAGAAGCAGCCGGGAATCACCTGCGAATAGTATCCGAAATCTTCTGCTCCCATGCGGAGCTCGGTTTCCTCTACCTTTTCCTCGCCCATATATTGTTTGCCCAGATCCCAGGCTTTTTCGGTGAGGATGTCGTTGTTGTGAACGGTGGGATAACCTACGTCGATATGAGTATCAATTTCCGCGCCCATACCTTCGGCAATGCCTGCGGCGATCCGGCGGATCAGGTCATGGGCCTTGAAGCGCCATTCTTCGTTCATGGCACGGAAGGTTCCCATCAACTTTACTTCGCTGGGAATAACGTTGGTGGTATAACCGCCCTGGATGGAACAGATGGACAGGACGGAGGGAGAGAAGGGACTGTTGTTTCTGGAAATCACCTGCTGCAGGGCCACAATCAAGTGGGAGGCCACGAGGATGGTGTCGACGGTAAGGTGGGGAGCGGCTGCGTGTCCGCCCTTACTGCGTATGGTGAAATAGAGTTCGTCGGCGCTGGCCATTACCATGCCCTTGCGGAAGCTCAGTTTTCCGACTTCCAGCTGCGGGTTGACGTGCAATCCGATGATACCGCTGGGAGCAGGATCGAGTAAGGCTCCGTCTTTGATCATCAATGACGCGCCGCCGGGATTTTTTTCTTCTCCGGGTTGAAAAATGAGTTTAACGGTGCCTTCCCATTCGTTGCGGGTTTCCTGAAGAATACGCGCTGCGCCGAGCAGGCAGGTGGTGTGTACATCGTGACCGCAGGCGTGCATTACACCGGGTTTGGTAGATTTATAGGGAACGTCGTTGGCTTCTTCGATGGGGAGGGCGTCCATATCAGCACGTAGGGCGATTACCCTGGAGTCCGGATTTTTTCCGGTGATCAGTCCTACAACACCCGTGGTTGCCTTGATGGTGAAGGGGATGCCCCAGGATTTCAATTTTTCCTGAACGAAGGCCGATGTTTCAAATTCCTGATAGCTGAGTTCCGGGTTAGCGTGGAGGTGTCGCCTTATCCCGATCATTTCTTCTGCATATTGTTTAGCGAGAGAGCGAATTTTGTCTTTCAGCATTATTTCAGCATTTGAAACAAAGGTAAGGATTCGGGGAAGCAACTCCACTTAAAAGTATTCTTAAAAGTCTTCCGTCTTTTCCGGTTTCACTTCAATAACATCCTGAATGATGAAAGCACCGTTGGGGTAGTGACGCACTACCTGCCGCATGATTTGTTCGGCTTCGGTGCGCGTTTTGAAGTTGCCGAGTTTGATTTTATAAAACGGTTGGTTGAAAACAATATAGGACTGATGATCGGGGAAGAGCTGAAGCATTCTTGTTTTGGTGTTGATGGCTTCGTTTCTGTCGCGCGTATTGATCACCTGGATACGGAAACCCTTTGCCGTGCGGCGGCTGTCGCGGGTGGTATATTCGTTGATTTCAATTTGTTTTTTCACCAGAAGATCGATGCGCGGATCCTTGTGTACCACAACGGATCCTTCCTGACTGCCTTGCTGCGCTGAAACGCCGGCTGCAACGGAAAGCATAACGAACAGGACAAACAGCTTTTTCATTCTAATGAGTTGATTGGTTTTAAAATATATCCCTTCAGGAACAGAAAACGTGCCAATCAATATTGTTCCTTTCCTTCCTCACCTTTAACAATGGCAATGCCTGAACTGGTGCCGATGCGGGTTGCTCCTGCGTCGACCATGGCTTTTGCGGTTTCAAAGTCGCGAATTCCGCCCGAAGCTTTGATGCTGATGTGGGCCGGAAGATGCGCTCTCATCAGTTGCACGGCGTGAACGGATGCGCCTTTTTCGGCATAACCGGTGGACGTTTTCAGGAAATGAACGGCGTAGCGACTATACAGTTCGCAACAGCGGATGATTTCATCGTCGGTAAGGACGCCGGATTCGATGATGAGCTTGAGGGTTTTCTTTTTTTGCTGAACAATTTCAGCCACCGGCGCAATCTCCCGTTCGAGATAAGCCCAGTCGCCGTTTTTGATGGCGATGAGATTAACGACCATATCGATTTCATCGGCACCGTCGACAATGGCCAGAACGGTTTCGGCAACCTTTGCTTCGATGGCGGAATAGCCGAAGGGGAAGCCGACCACGGTAGCAATCTTAACGTCGACGGGCGACAGTATTGCGGCGGCTCTTTTTACATAGGGAGGAGGCACGCAAACGGCCGCAAACCGGTATTCCACGGCATCGCTGCAAAGCTGTTCGATTTCGGCAATAGTCGTTGTCGGTTTGAGGAGAGTGTGGTCGATATATCGGGAGATTTCCATAAAATGCTGTTGGGGCAAAGATAGTTCTTTGCCGAAAATTAACCGGTAGGCCTTTGTTAAAGCTGAGGAGTGCCCACAGGCAGCCATAAAAAAACGGGCCGAAGCCCGTTTCTGTATTTTTCAGGAGATTATTGTTCTCTGCCGTGGCATTGTTTGAATTTTTTGCCGCTGCCGCAGGGACAGGGATCGTTTCTGCCGATTTTCGGACCTACCTTAACGGGTTCGTGTTTAACCGGAGACGACGGATCGTAGTAATCGTTTTCGTTGGCTGCGTAGTCGTCACCGCGGGCATCGATTTCTTCCTTGTTGATCTGCATTTTGCTCATGTCGGTTTTTTCTTCACGACCTTCGCGGATCGGCGCCTGTTGGTTGGCTTCGATAGGAATACCGGCGTGGCAGAGGAAGGCAATGATGTCCTTGCTCAGCTGATCGTCCATTTTCTTGAAGAGGTTGAAAGCTTCAATTTTATAGATAACCAGCGGATCCTTCTGTTCGTAACCTGCCGTTTGCACGCTTTGTTTCAGGTCGTCCATGGCGCGCAGGTGTTCTTTCCAGGCTTCGTCGACCATCGCGAGGGTGATGGTCCTTTCCATGGAGTTGAGCAGTTCGCGGCCTTCGGTAGCGATGGTTTTATCGAGGTTGGCCAGCACATTGAGTCCTTTTCTTCCGTCGGTAAAGGGAACCACCACATTTTCGATATGAGCACCCTGGGTTTCGCGGATATTGCGGAAAACAGGGAGAGCCTGCTTCATGATGTCGGACTTCTTGCGTTCGTAGTTGTTGATGGCTTCGTTGTACAGTTTTTCAATCAACTGCTGAACGTTGCCCGACTTGAATTCGCTTTCGGAGATGGAAGACTCTATGGCGAAGTTTACGATGGCTCCGAGTTTGAAACCTTCGTAGTCGTCCATTTCGCGGGAAGAGGTGATCAGTCCTTCCGCGACGCTGTAGAATGCGTTGTCGATATCAACGGCCAGGCGTTCCCCGAACAGCGCGTGATTACGGCGTGTATAGATTACCGTACGCTGTTTGTTCATTACATCGTCGTATTCGAGAAGACGTTTCCGTATGCCGAAGTTGTTTTCTTCTACTTTTTTCTGGGCACGTTCGATGCTGCGGGTGATCATGCTGTGTTGGATCACTTCGCCCTCCTTGTAGCCCAGTTTGTCCATCAAACCGGCGATTCTGTCGCTGCCGAACATACGCATCAGTCCGTCTTCAAGAGAAACGTAGAACTGCGAGGTGCCGGGATCTCCCTGGCGACCGGCACGACCACGGAGCTGGCGGTCTACGCGGCGAGATTCGTGACGTTCTGTGCCGATGATGGCCAGGCCGCCTGCTTCCTTAACGCCGGGTCCGAGTTTGATATCCGTACCCCGACCGGCCATGTTGGTGGCGATGGTAACGGCGCCTGCCAGACCGGCTTCGGCAACGATCTGCGCCTCGCGTGAGTGTTGTTTTGCGTTGAGTACGTTGTGCGGAATCTTTTTAACCTGCAGCATCTTGCTGAGCAGTTCGCTGACTTCCACGGAGGTGGTACCCACCAGTACCGGCCGGCCGGCATTACGCAGCTGTTCGATTTCTTCGATTACGGCCTTGAACTTCTCACGCGTTGTTTTGAACACGAGGTCTTCGTGGTCTTTCCGTGTAATGGGCAGGTTGGTCGGAACCTTAACCACATCCAGTTTATAGATATCCCAGAGTTCAGCGGCTTCTGTTTCCGCCGTACCGGTCATACCCGCGAGTTTGTGGTACATCCGGAAATAGTTCTGGAGGGTGATGGTGGCATATGTTTGGGTTGCCGCTTCGATCTTAACGTTTTCCTTGGCTTCGATTGCCTGGTGCAGACCGTCGCTGTAACGACGCCCATCGAGGATACGACCGGTTTGTTCGTCAACGATCTTAACCTGACCGTCCATCACCACATATTCCACATCTTTTTCGAAGAGGGTATAGGCTTTAAGAAGCTGTTGAACCGTGTGGATCCGTTCCGCCTTGATGGAGTACTCCTTCAGGATCTGTTCTTTTCTCAGCAGTTTTTCTTCAGCGGAAGCGGAGGATTGCTCCACTTCTCCGAGAAGGATGCTGAGGTCGGGCATTACGAAGAAGTTGGGATCTTCGCCGGCCCTGGTGATCATCTGAAGCCCCTTGTCGGTAAGGTCAACGGAGTTGTTTTTTTCGTCGATATGGAAGTAGAGTTCTTCGTCGACCTTGGGCATTTCGCGTTGTTGGTCGGCGAGATAGTAATTCTCTGCTTTCTGAAGTTTTACCTTGATACCGGGCTCGGAAAGGTATTTGATGAGCGGTCCGGATTTGGGAAGACCGCGGTAGGCGCGCATGAGGGCGAGTCCACCGGTTTTGGGGTCGTCGTTGCCCGCGGCAATAAGTTTTTTGGCTTCGTTGAGGTTGCGCACCACCACCTGTTTTTGGGCTTCCACCAGGCGTTCGATACGCGGTTTGAGGAGGTGGAACTCCTGTTCGTCGCCGCGCTGAACGGGGCCGGAGATGATGAGCGGGGTTCTGGCATCGTCGATCAATACGCTGTCGACCTCATCCACCATGGCGAAATGGTGTTTGCGTTGAACCATTTCATCCGGGGAGTGAACCATATTATCGCGGAGATAGTCGAAACCGAATTCGTTGTTGGTGCCGTAGGTGATATCGGCTTTATAGGCTTTTCTTCTGTCGGCGCTGTTGGGTTGGTGTTTATCAATACAGTCAACGGTAAGGCCGAGGAATTCGAAGATGGGGGCGTTCCATTCGGAGTCCCTGCGTGCGAGGTAGTCGTTCACCGTAACAATATGAACACCTTCGCCGGCGAGGGCGTTGAGGTATGCGGGGAGGGTAGACACGAGTGTTTTACCTTCACCGGTAGCCATTTCGGCGATTTTACCTTCGTGCAGAACCACACCACCGATCAGCTGAACATCGTAGTGCACCATGTTCCAGGTGACGGTGTTGCCGGCTGCTTTCCAGGTGTTGGCGAAGTAAACCTTATCTTCCGAGATGCGCATATGCTCGCGGGTGATGGCGAGTTCGCGGTCGAGGGTGGTTGCAGTAGCTTCCAGTGTGGCATTGGAAGAGAATCTGCGGGCGGTTTCCTTAACCACGGCGAAAGCTTCGGGGAGGATTTCCTTCAGCACAACTTCCAGAGCGGCGTCCTTATCTTTTTTCAGTTTATCAACCTGCTGGTAGATCGCGTCTTTTTCGGTGATTTCGGCAGCAGGAAGGTTATCGGCTTTATCGGTTAAGGATTGGATCTGATCGTTGATATCGGCGAGATGGCGGGCGATTCTTTTCCTGAACTCTACGGTTTTATGACGGAGCTCATCGTTGCTAATTGTTTGGAGGGCGGCGAAATGTTCGTTGATCTTAGCGATGATCGGCTGGATCTGTTTGATATCTTTTTCCGACTTACTGCCTCCGAACAATTTCGAGAGAAAACCTAACATAATACCTGATTATAAAGTTAATACTGTTTTCGAACGTAAAATGGGTGTCAAAGATGGTGCAATAAATTGAAACAGGCCATATTGACAGCCGACAAATGTACGAAAACATATTTAAGAGGCCGGCAGGAGGTTTGCCGGCCTCCCGGATGTCAGGGGCGAAGTTGGAAAATGCCATATTTGATGGCGAATACAACGAGGCCGACCCGGCTTTTGATCTGCAGTTTTTCAAACAGGGCGTCCCGGTACCCGTCGATGGTTCGGGCGCTGAGGTTTAACTCATTGGCAATCTCCTTATAGGTCATTTCGGAGCATACCAGTCGAAGGAATTCGATTTCCCGTTCGGATAGGAGTGCGACGGGACTTGGTGGCGTTGCGATGGCAGTGTCTTCCACGACCGATCCCAGTGAGTTGACGAGGCGGTCGGCAACCGATTCGGTCAGGAAATAGCCCTTATCGCGGATATTGTCCAAAGCTGTTTTCAGATCGGTGGGGTCACCTTCTTTTCGGAGGAAGCCCCTTGCACCGAGTTTCATGGCCCGGACAATGGTCTCCGGCTGGTTGTTCATGCTAAGGACGAGGATTTTGATTCGGGGATAATTCTCCTTGAGCCAACGCGCGGTTTCGAAACCATCCATAACCGGCATGTGCAGGTCGAGAAGTACAATGTCCGGTACCGTGAATTTGTCCAATCGGCTGATAAAAGCCTTGCCGTGTTCTGCCTCTGCAATCACCTGGTAATCGGGATACTGATTGATGAGGGCTTTGATAGCGGTACGAAACAGGGCCTGATCTTCCACCAGGGCTACGGTAGTTCTTTTCATTTTGGTGTAGGTTTGTGGGTTAATGAGGAAATGGTACTCTAACTGATTGGACTACACCGGGTTATATCTTTATTCGGGTTTTTAAAGTTACACCATTGCCCCGAACCGATCAGGGGTCCGGGAAGAAAACGGCGAAAAATAAGGTGTTTTTTTTGGAGTTAAAAGAGGCTTTCCACGGTTTTTTCACAATTTTTTTTCCGGGCATGGATAATACGCTCCGTTGGACTACCTTTGCAGCCAAATTGAATAAACTAATTCAACTAATTATAATCAGCGAACCATGAGTGGTGCCTTAAAAGAAGTTCGTAACAGGATAAAATCGGTACAGTCGACACAGCAGATCACAAAAGCGATGAAAATGGTGAGTGCGGCAAAACTCCGCCGTGCCCAGGACGCAATCATTCAAATGCGCCCCTACGCGAACAAACTTCAGGAAATGCTGAGCAATATCGTCAGCAACACCGAGGGTGAAGTGGGTATGGCTCTGGCCGAGGAACGTCCTGTAAACAAGGTACTGCTGATTGTAATTACCAGCGACAGAGGTCTGTGCGGCGCCTATAACGCTAACCTGATCAAGCTGGCCAAAAATGTACTCAAGGAAAAATACCCTGCCCAAACGGCCAGCGGCAACGCCACAATCTGGTCAATTGGCAAGAAGGGGTACGAGCATTTCCTCAAAAATAAATTCACTGTAGACCCGACTTTCAAGGATATCTTCCTGAATCTCAACTTCGAAAATGTTCAGGCCTGCTCCGCAGCCGCCATGGACGCTTTCCTGAAAAAGGAATTTGACGTGGTTGAAATCATTTACAGCGAATTCCGGAACGCCGCTACGCAACGTTTTGTGACGGAACAGTTTCTGCCTATTCCGAAAGTGGAACAATCCGAAAAATCCGGAAAGGCAGATTTCATCTTTGAACCGGCGAAAGAAGAACTGATCGCCGAACTGATGCCGAAAATCCTCAATACCCAGCTGTTCAAGGCTGTTCTGGATGCGCACGCATCTGAACACGGAGCCCGGATGACCGCGATGGACAAGGCTTCTGAAAACGCCAACGAACTGCTGAAATCACTGAAGATCTCTTATAACCGTGCCCGTCAGGCAGCCATCACTACGGAACTTACCGAGATCGTGAGCGGTGCTGCGGCCCTCCAGGGGTAATTCGGAGCATAAAAATCAATCCAGCCGGCTTATGGAAATGGAATCCAGTCAACTCATGCCGCACGTGGAGGCGCTGATCTTTGCAAGCGAAAAACCTCTGACCGTTCAGGAAATTACCGACCTGATCAACAACGCTTTTGGGTTCATGGAAGATAAGCTCACGCCCGAACAAATCGGGCTTGCGCTGGATGGGATACGGGAAAAATATGCCGACAGCGTATACCCCTTCGAAATCCGCGAAAGTGGTGGGGGATGGCAGTTTCTTACCAAAAAAGAATATCACAAAACCGTAGCTCAGCTGAACGGCGACAAGTTCAACAAACGTCTTTCCGCTGCGGCTATGGAAACCCTGGCCATCATTGCCTATAAACAACCGATTACCAAGTCTGAAATCGAAGCCATCAGAGGCGTAAGCAGCGACTACGCCATTCAGAAGCTTCTCGAGAAAGACCTGGTGGTAATTGCCGGACGAAATGAAGAACTCCCCGGAAAACCTCTGATCTACGTTACCTCCAAATCCTTTATGGACTATTTCGGACTGAACTCTCCGGATGAGCTCCCGAAGATCAAGGAGGTGCTGGCAGAACAGACCGTTCAGCCAACCGTGGTCTTGGGTGAACCTTCCGAAGAACAGGCCGCCGAAATGGCCGTTACCAACGAAGGCGAACTGATTACCGCGCCCATCACCAGCCCTGATCCGGAACAGGATATCGAAGACGCCGAAGCCGATGCGCTGGCGCTTATTGAAGCCCTGGACCAGGAAGTGGAAGCGGCCGAAGAGGAATTCCCCGAACTCCGGGAAGATGAGGAGGCAGAAAATGAGGAGGGGGAAGAAGATTCCTCCGGCGACGACGACGATTCGCCTGCCAACTAATACGATCGAAACCAATTGTTATGTCTGCAGACAGCCTTAATCCCCGTGAACTCGCTGCCATTGCCGAAGAGTTCGGGACCCCCGTTTATATCTATCACGCCGATAAAATCGCCGAACAATATTCTAGGCTCGCCAAGGCATTCAGCAAAAGCAATGTGCGCTTCTTTTATGCCTGTAAAGCCCTTACCAATATCAGTGTTCTCCGCTATATTCAATCGCTCGGTTCCGGAGTAGACTGCAGCTCCATCAACGAGGTCAAGCTGGCCCTGTACGCCGGTTTTAAACCGGAGAATGTGCTGTACACCTCCAATGGAATCGACTTTGAAGAGATCATAGAAGCGGCCGAAGCCGGTGTAAACATTAATATCGACAGTCTTTCCAATCTCGAAAAATTCGGAAAAAAATACGGTCATTCCTATCCGGTAGGCATCCGTCTCCGCCCCAATATCATGGCCGGTGGAAATATCAAAATCGCTACCGGACACGACAAGAGCAAGTTCGGAATTCCGGTTGACCAGCTCGACGACATCCTTCGGGTAGTGAAGGAGAACAATATCTTTATCAGCAATCTGCATATCCATACCGGCAGCGAAATCAAGGATGTGGATGTGTTCGTGCGGGGAATAGAAGTATTGTTTGAAATCATTCCCCATTTCCATGAACTCCAGTCGATCGACCTGGGTGGGGGATTCAAGGTACCTTACAAGGATGGCGACGGACAGACCGATATCAACCTGCTGGCGGAAAAGGTAAAGGAAGCTTTTGACAGTCATCCGCAGGCCAGGCATCTTCAGATCTGGTTTGAGCCCGGGAAGTTTATGGTCAGCGAATGCGGCTATTTTGTGACCAAGGTAAACGTCATCAAGGAAACATCGTCGGCGGTATTTGTAAGCGTTAACAGCGGGTTTAACCACCTTATCCGTCCCATGTTTTACGATTCCTACCATCGTATCGTAAACATCAGCAATCCCGATGCGCCCCAGAAAAAATATTCCGTGGTAGGAAATATCTGTGAAACCGACACATTCGCCTGGGACCGGATGTTGAATGAGGTTCGGGAAGGCGATTTTCTGGCTTTCTACAATGCCGGAGCCTATGGCTTTGAGATGTCGTCGAACTTCAATTCCCGCTTTAAACCCGCTGAAGTGCTGGTGGAAAACGGCAAGGCAAGACTGATCCGCAAAAGAGATGGTTTTGAGGACCTGCTGAGGAATCAGGTCTATTAATATATGACGCTATTTTTTGAACGCTTCCTGCTGTTGCGGGAGGCTTTTTTGTTTGGGTACCGGCCATTCTGCCGGAATTGATTGAAAAACATTAAATTTATTGTACCTAAATTATTGCTGTATGCCTATTCGCATGGTCGACGATCCGAACGATTCCAATGAACGTGATGAAGGAAGCAGAAGTGGTGGTAGGGGGAACGGTAATCGGGGATTTTCGGGCGGAGGCGGCGGTGGATTGATCAATCTCCTGCCCCTGCTGCTCGGTTTGTTCAGAGGGAAGGGAATCATTCTGCTACTGGTCATTGTGGTGGGTGGATACTTTCTTTTCGGAAGCGATGGCGGCTGTGGCGGAGGCTCAGCTTTATTTGATCAGGTGTCCAAACTGGCAACCGGCGGCATACTCGATCCCCGGCAGTTTGCAAAAGCTGAGGTATATGAAGGGCTGGAAGATGATGCCGGGAAGAATCCCCTTCCCGAGTCGGTATCGCTGCTGAAATTTGCGCCTCCGGCCCGGGATCAGGGCGCGCAGGGCAGTTGTGTAGCCTGGAGCAGTGCCTATGCGGCGCGGACCATTCTGGAAGCGGCACGTACGGGAGAGAATCCAGCTTCACTGGCCTATAGTCCCGCATTTCTGTACAATCAGATCGGCCTGGAAGGCTGTCAGGGTTCCTACATCATCCGCGCGATGGAATTTATGAAGGAACGCGGTGCTGTACCCTACAACGAGTTTCCCTACGATGAAAATAACTGCACACGTCAACCGGATCGAAGCCTTCTTGAGGAAGCGGCGAGAAACCGTATGCACGGGTTTAACCGCCTGACTTCCGACGAGGGCACCAAGGAGATTTCCATTCGTAGTATTAAGGAGCATCTGGCTACCGATGCGCCCGTAGTCATTGGGATGATGGTAGGGGAGAGTTTTATGCAGCCGATGATGGGGCAGGACCTTTGGGAACCTGCACCGGGCGATAACAGCATGATGGGGTTTGGTGGCCACGCGATGTGTGTGGTGGGTTACGACGACCGTAAATACGGCGGTGCCTTTCTGATCTTCAACAGCTGGGGGCCTGAATGGGGAAACAATGGGGCTGCCTGGGTGCGTTACGGCGACTTTAAACGATTTGTACGCGAGGCCTACGGCGTCAACGCCATGCAGGCAACGGCGGAAATGCAGAACAAACCGCTGGAAGTTTCGGTTGGATTGGTTCGCAACGACAATAAACAATATATCCCTTTGGGAGCCTCCGCCGCTTCGGGTGTTTATCAAACCAGGTCAAATATCAGTCCCGGCACCCGCTTCAAGATGGAGGTTAAGAACAATACGCCCTGTTATATCTACGTGTTCGGACAGGAAACGGATGGCAGCAGTTATATTCTTTTTCCCTATCCTTCAAAAGATAATCCCCAAACAACCAGGCACTCTCCCTACTGTGGTATCACCGGTTACCGGCTTTTTCCCAAAGGAATGTCGATGGTGGCAGACAGTATCGGCAACCGCGACTATATGGCAGTGATTGTAAGTAAGGAGCCCCTGGATCAATGGAAGATAAACGAGGCCGTGTCGCGGGCTTCCGGCTCGGATTACGCGGCCAGGGTTCGCCAGGCGCTCCAGGGTGTTCTGAATGTGGGTGTGAATTACTCAACCGGATCGGGAGGCACCATGGAATTAAGAGCCCGGGACGCTTCTGCACGGGTGATGGCCTGTGTGATTGAAATTGGAAAGTAATCATCATGCAAAAGATTTCACCGCAGTTTTTAGCGCTTGTCGGCAACTCCTTGAAATTCCGGATGTTTTTACTGACAAAGCTTCCCGCGGCATTTTTTTCCGGTATCAGGCTGGTCAATTTTACTGAGAGTCAGGCAGAAACCGAAATCCGCTACGGTTGGTTTACACGGAATCCTTTTCGTTCGGTCTATTTTGCCAGTATGGCGATGGCAGCGGAAATGAGTACGGGTGTTTTAGCCCTCGGTCGGCTCTACGGATTGCGTCCTCCCGTTTCCATGTTGGTGGTAAAAATGGAAGCGAATTATTTCAAGAAAGCAACGGGCGCGGTGCGTTTCGTATGTCGGGATGGCGAACGAATTTATGAATCGGTTCAGGAAGCGGTTAAGACAGGAGAAGGTGTTGAATTAACGGTGGAATCGGAAGGAAGAAACGAAGCGGGGGAATTGGTGGCCACATTTGCCTTTACCTGGTCGTTCAAACAAAAACAAAATCGATAGCATTATGAAAATAGGATTTTACGGCGCGGCAAGAACGGTTACCGGATCAAAGCATCTGATTACGTTGAACAACGGAAAAAAGATATTGCTCGACTGCGGCATGTTTCAGGGGATGGGAAAGATGACGGAGGTGCTGAACCGTGATCTTGGTTTTGATGCAACCGAGGTTGACGTTCTGCTGTTGTCGCATGCGCATATCGATCACAGTGGACTGATCCCCAAACTGGTAAAAGAAGGCTTTAATGGCCCGATATATTGCACGCCTGCAACGGCGGCATTAAGTGGTATTCTTCTGGAAGACAGTGCGCAGATACAGGAAGATGATGTTCGTTATGCCAACAAGAAAAGGGCGGCGGAAGGGCAGCCCTATCTGCGGCCACTGTACACGCATGAAGATGCTCAGGCTGCAAAACGGTTGTTCCGCGAAAAGGAATACGATTCGTGGTTTGAGATCATGCCCGATGTTGAAGTGTTGTTTACGGATGCCGGTCATATCATCGGCAGTGCTGCTGTTCATCTGCGTATTAAGGAAAACGGGAAAACAACACGGATTACTTTTTCGGGTGATGTTGGCCGTTACCGCGATGTGATTTTAAGATCACCGGCTGAATTTCCGCAGGCTGATGTAATTATTTTGGAATCAACGTACGGTAACAGTCTTCACGAAATGACGGTGTCTACACCGGATCTGTTGTTGCAATGGATCGAGCATACCTGCCTTCAGAAGAAGGGAAAGCTTATTATTCCCTCCTTCAGTGTAGGCCGTACGCAGGAGTTGTTGTTTGCGCTAAACCAGCTGGAATTGGAAAGACGGCTTCCGGAGCTGGATTATTTTGTGGATAGTCCGCTCAGCATTGAAGCCACCGAACTGGTGAAAAAATATCCTTCCTATTTCAACCGCACCGTGCAGAAGATACTGGAACGCGACGGCGATCCCTTCCGTTTCAGCGGATTGCGTTATGTTAAAACGGTGGACGAATCCAAATTGCTGAACTTCAGAAACCAGCCCTGTGTGATTATTTCTGCCAGCGGAATGGCAGAAGCCGGAAGGGTGAAACACCATATTTCCAATAATATTGAAAACAGCCGGAATACGATATTGATGGTGGGTTACTGTGAACCCAATTCACTCGGTGGACGATTGATGGCGGGGCAGAAGGAAGTGGGCATATTTGGTGTTCAGCACGAAGTCAATGCGGAGATTGGTTCCATACGTAGTTTAAGCGCGCACGGTGATTATGAGGATCTGAGTCAGTTCATTTCAAAACAGGACCCACGGCAGGTTTCCAAATTATTCCTTGTTCACGGCGAATACCCGGTTCAGCAGGATTTCAAGCAGCGTCTCGTCCGGAAAGGATTTTGGGATGTGGAAATCCCCGAACGCGGGCAGGAATTCGGCCTCGGATAGGCTGAAATCAAGTATATTTGCGTTTTTGAATTAATAGCTGCTATGACTAGGTTTTACGCAAAAATCGCCGGGGTATTGATTCTGTGGATTTGCGGAACGTTATTGGTACGTGGACAACAGACACTTACGCAGATAGACTCTTCGTTATTTGTTCGCGACACGCTGAAACCGGTATTGAAGCGATACGAGAATCTACGTATCAGCGGCTACATGCAAACCCAGTTCCAGCTTGCGCAGGAAAAGGGCATCAACAGCTTCGCGGGTGGTAATTTTCAACCGGAGAGCAACAGTCGCTTTATGATGCGACGCGGCCGGATTCGGTTCGATTATCTGGTTACGACCAAAGAAAATCTCCCCAAACTATTTTTTGCCTTTCAGTTCGATGGTACGGAACGCGGCGTAAATATCCGCGATTTCTGGGGTAAATACTACGAGACCAAATACAATCTGTTTTCTGTCATGACCGGTGTGTTTGCACGGCCCTTTGGCTTTGAAATCAACTGGTCGTCGATGGTGCGGGAGGCACCCGAACGCGGACGAATGTCGCAGATACTTATGCAAACGGAAAGAGATCTGGGGATAATGACTTCGTTCGAGCCCCAGCGTAAAACACATAAACTGAGGTGGCTGAAAGTGGATGCCGGATTCTTCAACGGCCAGGGCCTGCCGGGAAAAAATGATTTTGACGGCCGTAAAGACTTTATCTCCCGCGTCAGCGCAAGAACCTTAAAGCTCAACAAGAATATGATTTTGTCGGGAAGTCTTTCCTATTACAACGGAGGCACCGAACAGTTTTCTAAATATGTTTGGCGGGATGGCGGCAAGGCGGGTATGATTGTCGACTCGTCCCTGAGCAATATCGGGAAGTTTTCGAAGCGTCAGTATTACGGAGCCGATGCCCAATTGAAGATCAAGAATGCCCTGGGTCAAACGGAGCTAAGGGCAGAATACTGGACCGGAACCCAGCCGGGAACCCAGTTTTCAACAGTGAGTATTCCTTCTCAGGTTGAAGCTTCCCAACCGCGTTATATCCGAGAATTTGACGGGGCTTTCTTTAACCTGATACAAACCATTGGCCGCTCCAAACATCAGCTTGTAGCCAAATACGACTGGTACGATCCGAACAAAAAGATCAAAGGAGAAGAAATTGTCGAATCCAAAAACTACACACAAGCCGATGTCCGGTACAACACATTCGGTTTTGGTTGGGTGTACCTCTACAACGATCATTTCAAGCTGACTGCCTGGTACGATATGGTGAAAAACGAAAATACCCTGTTGCCAGGGTATATCGAAGATGTTCGCGACAACGTCTTTACGCTGCGCGTTCAATATAGGTTTTAGTGTTCGTGATAAACCAGAAGGCTTTCGAGAACAATATGTTTTTTCTCCACGTCTGATTCCGCATGCTGATCGCGGTTCAGCAATTTCATCAGCAACTCTGTGGCTTCTTCACCCTGCTGATAGGGAAACTGCTCAACAGATGCCACGGGCTGAACATCGAGGTAGTTTACAATGGGGAGATTGGCGTAGGAAACAAAGCTGATGTCTTTGTTGATCTTCATCTTCATTTTTTTCGCAAACTGAATGGCATCCAATGCAACATAGTCGTTGAAGGCCACCACGGCGGTCGGTCGGTTTTTGAGCGATAGCAGCTGCTGCATGGCCTTATGCGTGCTTTCCTTTGTCATATCGGTGTCGGCAATAAGTGCCTTGTCGAATTTGAGTTTATTTTTTTTCAGCGCCGCTTCGTAACCCTGCTGACGTTCGTCGGCAATACCGATGCTTTCCGGTCCCTTCAGGAATCCAATACGTTTGTGTCCTTTCTGAATCAGGTAATCCACCGCTTCTGTGGTGCTGTTCAGCATACTGCAGTTAACCTTGTAATAGTCGGGGCCACTCGGAACGCGGTCAAAGAAAACGACAGGAATATTGTAGTTGGAAAGGCGTTCAAAATGTTCGAAGGAATAGGTGTTTTTTGAAATCGACACCAGGATACCATCCACCCTGTGCTTACGCATGGTTTCAACGATTTGTTTTTCTCTTTCCACATCATCGTGCGACTGACCGATCAGTACGTTGTAGTTATGCCGTATGGCCGCGTCTTCAATGCCGCTGATTGCCTGTGAGAAAAACTCTTCTCCCAATGTCGGGAGGATAACACCCAGGGTGAAAGTCTTGCCCTGTTTGAAAAAGATAGCTGTCTGGTTGGGCTCATAATTCAGTTCCTTGGCCAGTTGCTGTACCTGGGTTTTGGTTCTCAGGCCGATACTTGGGTGATCGTGCAGGGCGCGGGATACAGTAGAAACAGAGATATTGAGACGCTTGGCGATCTCTTTGATGGTCGGCGCTTTCTTTTCCATTTGCGTTAGTTTTGCATTCCGAAGCTAGGGTATTTGCATGGATTTGCCTAAAATTTGCGCAAACGGTTGCGTGAGACAAGGATGGGATTTGTGCTAGGCATGTGTTGGCCATAGGGAATTAAATTTGCCCTACCCATTCTTTGAATTGTGCGGCATTTTCCTGGCTGATGATGATTTCCTCGTGCGAGGAAAGGTTTAATTCGATGTGAATCTTGCTTCTTTCCGTTGTGCGGAAACGAAGGATATGGTCGATATTGATGATGTACTGGCGGTTTGCGCGGAAAAACCTTCCCTTATCGAGAATGCAGTCGAGTTCGGTCAGTGTTTTGTTGACGACGAATTTTTTGTTTTCCCGGGTGATCAGGTATACCAGTTTGTGTTCGGTGTAGAAGTAGACCACGTCGGAGAGAAGAACCGCCTGGTATTCGTTGCCGCGCTTCACTACAATGCGGCTGCGGGGCGCCTGGAGTTGCGCGGACACCTGGCGCACCAGCGTGGAATAGTCTTCCAGAAAATGCGAACGCAGCTTTTTGTATTTGGCGATGGATTGAACCAGTTGTTGATCTTCCAATGGTTTGAGCAGATAATCGATTCCGTTGTTGGAGAGCGCTTCGGTGATGTATTGGTCGTAGGCCGTTACGAACACCACCGGAGTGGTGATGCGGCAATGCAGGAATATGTGAAAGGAGAGCCCATCGTTAAGCTGGACATCCATAAAGATCAGGTCGGGCGAAGGGTTGGACTGCAGCCAGGCAATGCTTTCGCGTACGCTGGTGGTGGTGGCAACGATTTGGAGGGTGTTGTCGAGTCGGCTGAGCTGGTTGAGCATTTTTTCCAGGGCAGGAGCCTCGTCTTCAATAATCATGACTTTCAACATGACGATGTTTTTATCAATGGTAACCGGACGAGAAAGAATTCTCTGCCCTGAAATATTTGAATGGTTCGCCGGGTTAACAGGAAATATCGGCTGTTCAGGTTCTGCAGACCGATTCCCGATGATATCAGCGGATAGGCTTTTTCCTGGATATTGTTGGATACAACCAGTTCGTCTTCATCGATTTTCACTTCCATGGTCAGCGGTGCATCGGCACTGAAGGAGTTGTGTTTAATGGCATTTTCCACCAGTGTTTGGAGGGATATCGGCGGAATCTTGAATCCTTCGCGGTTTTCCCTCAAATCAATGGAGAGATGTACACCTTCTGCGAATCGAAGTTTCTGAAGGTAAAAATAGTTTTCGACAAATTCGATTTCATCCTGAAGATTAACAAGATTTCGGTCCTTGTTGCGTAGGATATAGCGGTAAACCTTGGCCAGGTTATCGTTGAATTTTCTGGCTTTGGGCGGATCGGTATCAATCAGGTTGGATAGGGTATTCAGTGAGTTGAACATAAAATGCGGGTCGATCTGACTTTTGAGGACAGCCAGTTCGGCGAATATTTTCTCCTTGTCCAGTCGTTCCATCATCAGCTGGTCGGATTCGCGTTCCACGTTCAGGTAAACGATTTCGTAGATGCTGGCGATGAGCAATGCGGCGTTGGTGGAAAGCAGCACGGCGATAACCAGGGCGTCGCGATCCTGATACCTGGCCATACAAAATTGCCATCCGAACAGGAACAGCACGGCAATGAGGAAGGAATAGGAGATATTGACCAGGAGCAGGATGGTAATACGGCTGACCAGGCTCCGCAGTTTGCGCAGTGGTTTGCGGATCTGCCGGTGGATAACCTCGTTGCCGAGGGAAATGGTGATGGCCGTGAACGTAAACCAGAGATAGCTCAGAAAAAGCTCCGTTGTTGAAAACAGTTCGTTTTTAATCAGGCCCGCGACATTGGGCACGAGGATTCCGATCAGTGGTACGCCGATCCATTTGCCCAATAACGGTCCGATATGACTCAGGTTTCTGTTCATCAACGAAACAATTCATGACCGGAATAAGCCAAATAAGCGGAAGGCATTTACCCGTGGTGGACAATTTTTGCCGTTCAGTCAATTATTTTGCCGGTTTGGTCATTTTAAGCTTGTATTAAAAACAGCAGCTATTAAATTTGTTTCATGTCGCTGAACCTGTTGCAGCCATGTACGGGTGAGGCGACTAAGTTTTCTCATGTGACCGCGGGTAGTGTCTACTACCTGCTTTTTTTTATCCCAGAGCCTGCAGGATATCTCCGAGGATATCTTCCTTCTTCTCCAGACCCACAGAAATCCGGATCAGGCCCGGAGTAATACCGGTCGCCAGTCTTTCTTCTTCCGATAATTTTGCGTGTGTGGTACTTGCGGGGTGGGAGGCAATACTCCTGGTGTCGCCGAGGTTAGCCGTAAGCGAGAGCATTTTCAACCGATCCAGGAAGTTTCTGCCCGCTTCCAGTCCGCCTTTCAGTTCGAAACAGAGGATTCCTCCGCCGTTCGACATTTGTTTGCGGGCGATTTCGTATTGCGGGTGAGCAGGATGAAAGGGGTAACGAAGGCTGGAAATGGCCGGGTGGTTTTCCAGTTGGTGCGCCAAAAAAAGGGCGTTGGACGAGTGACGGTCCATCCGAACTTCGAGTGTTTCCAGACTTTTGCTCAGAATCCAGGCATTAAAGGGGGAGAGCGCCGGGCCGCTGCTTCGGCAAAAGAGATAAATATCATGGATCAGTTCCTTCTTACCAACTACGATACCGCCGAGTACGCGCCCCTGGCCATCGATCCACTTGGTAGCTGAATGGACAACAATATCCGCACCGTATTGGATCGGCGTCTGCGCGATCGGCGTAGCGAAACAGTTGTCGACATTCAGGATAATTCCGTGTTTTTTGGTCAGTTTTCCTACCCATTCCAGATCGATGATTTCCAGACCGGGATTGGTAGGGGTTTCCAGAAAAAGCATTTTGGTATTGGGCCGGATGGCAGCTTCCCAGGTTTCAGGTTGTTTGGCATCCACATAGGTGAATTCGATGCCGTATTTCGGCAGGTATTTGCTGATAATGGTGTGGGTACTTCCGAAAATGGAGCTGCAGGCAATCAGATGGTCTCCTTTTTTCAGCAGGGCCATAAACGAACCGAAGATTGCACTCATTCCCGAAGCGGTGGCAAAGCCGTCTTCCGCACCTTCCAACGCGCACATTTTGTCGGTCAGTTCCTGGGCGTTCGGGTTACTGAATCGGGAATAGATATAAGTGTCGGTTTCATCGGCGAAGGCCGCGCGCATGTCTTCGGCGGAATCAAAGCAGAAGCTGCTGGTAAGAAACATTGGCGTAGAATGTTCCATTTCGTTTGTACGCGGCGTTTGAATACGGATTGCCTTGCTGATAGGATGCATAATAGCGTGTTTATCGGTATATGATTATTTCAGGATCAGTTCCCAGCTGATTTCGCAGCCGGCTTTTCTAAGCGTTTCCGCAACAGAGCAGTATTTGTCGATGGAAAGCTCTACTGCACGGAGTGCCTTGTCACGGTCGACCGGGCCGGTAAGTTCAAAGGTGATTTTGGCCTTGCTCCAGAGCGCAGGTACCTTATCGGCTTCACGTTCTCCTTCGATGGTCATTTTGATGTCTTTCAGGTCCTGCCGTTGCTTTTTCAGGATGTTAACGACGTCAATGCCGCTGCATCCGCCCAAACCCATCAGCAGCATCTGCATGGGACGGATTCCGAAGTTTTCACCGCCGGATTCAGGGTTGCTGTCCATTCTAACGGCATGTCCGTTGCTGTCGGTTGCTTCAAAGCCATAATCTCCATTCTTACGGCTTATCTCAATTTTTATCATATAAAAACAACTTTAATTACAAAGGTAATCGATGTATGTACTTACTTTGCACGCTGATGAAAGGGAATATGAAAATTTTCAGATCAGCAGAACCATTTGGTTTTGAAGGAGGCGCGGTGCTTCCCGGAATTGAAATTGCCTACCATACCTATGGAACACTCAATGAAGACGGTTCCAATGTGGTTTGGGTTTGCCACGCGCTTACGGCCAGTTCGGACGCGGCCGGCTGGTGGCCCGGACTGATCGGCGATGATTGTACCATCGATCCTTCAAAGTATTTTATTGTTTGTGCAAATATCCTCGGCTCCTGCTACGGCACTACCGGTGCAGCCAGCGTCAATCCGCTGACGGGCGAGCCCTATTATCTCGATTTCCCCGTTCCCACGATACGTGATATGGTAAAAGCCCATATGCTTCTTCGTAAGGCTCTGGGGATCAACCGTATCCATCTGCTGATGGGCGGTAGCATGGGGGGCTATCAGGCACTGGAATGGGCGGTGATGGAGCCGGAAATTATTGACCGGCTTTTTCTTATCGCTACATCTCCCGCTGAAAGCGCCTGGGGACAGGCGATTCATACAGCCCAACGTATGGCAGTGGAGGCGGATGCCACCTGGAAAGACCGCAGCGAGACTGCCGGAGCCAACGGACTCAAAGCTGCACGTGCCATCGGCATGCTGACCTACCGGAACTATGAAATCATGGTTCGTATGCAGCAGGAGCCGGATCCGGAGAAGATCCTGAACTTCCGGGCCGAATCCTACATCCGTTATCAGGGCGAAAAACTGGTCAAGCGTTTCAATGCGCAATGCTATTGGATACTCACCCGATCCATGGATACCCATCAACTTTCCCGCGGTAGGGGTGGAAACCTGGAAACCGTGCTGGCGGCAATCAAACAGCCTGCTCTCATTATGGGCGTGGCTTCCGATATTCTTTGTCCTCCCGCCGAACAGCAGTTTATGGCCAAACATATGCCCAATGCTGTTTACAAGGAAATCGACTCGGCTTACGGGCACGATGGATTTTTGGTGGAGTCCGGCATGATCGGAGGAGCGCTCGCCGAATTCCTTAAAACGACTTAACGAGTATTCGGATACTCCAGATAATGACCAGGGTGCCGAGAAGGATAAAAGAAGTCTTTCTCGGCATTTTTCCGGTCAGTTTCGCTGCGAGCGGGGCAGCCACAAGTCCGCCCAGAATCAACGCCAGAATCACCTGCCAGTGTGTAACGCCGATCATCAGGAAGAAGGAAAATGCACTAGCCAGTGTTACAAAGAACTCCGTTAAACTTACCGTGCCGATCACATAGCGGGGTGTACGTCCCTTGTTGATGAGGGTACTTGTCACAATCGGTCCCCATCCGCCTCCGCCGAAGGAATCGAGAAAGCCTCCTGTACCGGCCAATGCTTTATAATGTTTGAATTTTTTGGAGGCAACCCGCTTCCGGAAGGCGTTGAAAATAAATTTAACGCCCAAAATGAGCGTGTAGGTGGCCAGAATGGGGCGAATGTATTGTGCATGACTGTCGCCGAATTTTACGAGCAGCAGGGCTCCCAAAATGGCCCCGATTACACCCGGAATCACCAGTGCACGAAAAAGTTTTTTATTAACGTTGCCAAACTTGTAATGACTGTAGCCGGATGCACCACTGGCAAACATCTCTGCCGTGTGGATGCTTCCGCTGATGGCTGCCGCATTCACCCCAAAGGAGAGCAGAAGGGTGGCACTGGTAAGCCCGTAACCCATGCCCAGTGCTCCGTCCACGAGCTGCGCCAGAAAACCGACCAGAACCATCCATCCGAATTTATCATCCAGGGAGTCGTAAAAACCGACCAGTCCATCACCGATATACTTCAATGGGATATAGGAAAAGATAAAATGCCCCACCAACATCAGCCCGAAGGCCGCAACCGAATAAGTGGCAATTTTCTTCCATCGGATTTCCTTTTCTTCTTTTTCTTGCTCAACCAGTGATCGGGTGATGGCGTTCAGCTTTTTGACCTTATCTTCCAGGTTTCCGGAAAGGCGGTTCCGGATCTGATTCAGGTTTTCCAGTGTTTCGTCCAGTTCGTCGGGGAGACTATGCTGGAATATTTCCTTAAGGCGTTTGGCCGCCGTGGGCGATTTGCCATTTGTGGAGATACCGATTTTCAAATTTCCCTTCTTTACGACGGAGCCCAGATAAAAATCACAAAGCGCAGGCTTGTCGGCAACATTCAGCAGCAGGCCTCTTGATTTGGCGTCGTCCCGGATTTGTTCGGCGAGCGGGATATCGTTGACGGCAACAATTACAAGATCTGCCTGTGCGAGATCGTCTTTGCTGTATCTTTTTTCGACCAACGTGATATTGGGGCGACCGGCAGCAAACTCCCTTACTGCGTCGCTGATTTTATCTGCTACGAGTTTTACGATGGTTTCCGGTGCGTTTCCAATTACCGTTTGGAGTTTTTCAAGCCCTATGGCACCACCTCCGACAATGAGCGGCCGAAGCGATTCGAGCTTCAGGAAAACGGGCAAAAGTTTGTTTCCTCCCGACTGAGAGCTGTCGTCCTTTTCCAGTTTTGTTTTTTCCGGTGTTGACACTTCCATAGTATTGTTTATAACGGAGATGATTAAGCGCTTACCAATTTTGTTCGGACTACGAAGTCGCCGAAATGTTCGTTTTCCTGCCTTTCCCTACTAAACTTACCGAAAAGTTCGTCCAGTTCCGCAAGTATTTCCGATTCATTGAGGTTTTCCCGGTAGATCTGATTCAGGCGCATTCCGGCATGATCGCCTCCGATATGGAAATGGTATCTGCCCGGTCCGGTTCCGACGAAGCCGATTTCGGATACCCTTGATCTGCCACACCCGTTGGGGCATCCGGTCATTCGGGTAATGATATTTTCGTTCTGCAGTCCGTGCTTTGCCAACAGGGGTTCAATTTTGGAAATCAGTCGGGGAAGATATCGCTGTCCTTCCGCGAGGGCGAGAGGACAGGTAGGCAGGGCCACACAGGCCATACTGTTCTTACGGATTACCGTTGCTTCTTCTGTTACGTTGATCACATTGTACTTCTCGAGAATCCGGTGAACCGTTTTCTTCATCGCCGGCCGGATATGGGCAAGGATGAGGCCCTGATTGCCGGTAAAGCGGAATTCGGCGGCTCCGGTTTCGGCTACTTCCAGCAGGGCCGTTTTCAGTGCCATACGCTCATCGTCGAGTACCCGACCGTTTTCCACAAACGCGGTGTAATGCCAGTTTCCACTGTGGTCCTGACGCCATCCAAAGCGGTCCGAGCGTTCGGTGAAGCGGAAGGGTCGGGGGACTTGCAGCTTAAACCCGACTCTTCGTTCCAGTTCTTCGCGGAACCAGTCGACGCCTACACGGTCCACTGTATATTTCAGACGCGCCAGTTTCCGGTCGCTGCGGTTTCCGTAATCGCGCTGTATGGTCAGAATTTCATAAATGGCTTTGAGCGTCTTTTCTTCAGAATCGGTGAAGCCGATCACCGTAGCCAGACGGGCATAGGTTTCCGGGTTGCCGTGGGTGGTAGATAAACCTCCGCCGACGGCAATATTGAAGCCGGCGAGTTTTCCGTCTTCGATAATGGCAATCAGTCCGATATCATTGGCCAGCACATCCGGATCGTTGTTGGGCGGAATGGCAATGGCTATTTTGAATTTTCTGGGCAGGTAGCGGTCCTGATACAGTGGATCCTCTTCAATCTTTTTGTCTTCGAGTTTTTCCTGATCGAGCCATATTTCGTAATAGGCGCGGGTTTTGGGCATAAGAAGACGGCTGATTTTATCCGCGTATGCGTGTACCTGTGCATGGAGCGGCGATTCGTCGGGGTGAGCCGAACAGATCACGTTCCGGTTAACATCGCCGCAGGTGGCAATGGAATCCAGTGCCGCCCGGTTGAAAGCCTGGAGTGTCGGTTTGATATGTGATTTCAGTATCCCGTGAAGCTGAATCGTTTGGCGGGTGGTAATTTTAATGACTCCGGTGGAATGGGCACCTGCAATATGGTGGGTGGCAATCCATTGCTCTGGTGTCAGTACGCCGCCGGGCAATCGTAAACGAATCATATAGGAATACAGACGATCCAGTTTCTTGGCCGCCCTTTCTTCCCGGCGATCGCGATCATCCTGGAGGTACATCCCATGAAATTTGATTACCGCCTGATCGTTTTCGCGGATGGAACCGGTGATCTGCTCTTCCAGGCTTTCCCGGATGGTGCCGCGTAACCCATCGCTTTCCTTTTTTATTTTTTCGATCGATGATAAAGCTGTTTCCTTTTGTTTAGACATACAAGCAGTTGAATCGATTAGTAAACATCTTTGTGATACCTTCCTTCCTCTATAAGTTGCTGAATAAAGGCAATGGACTTTTCTTCGCTCCAGTTTTCCTGGGTTCGGAAAATTTCGACCAGGGCCTTTTCAACATCCACACTCATGGGCTCTTTCGCGCCGCAGACGTAGATGTGGGCACCATTGCGTACCCATTCGGCGATGTCGGCCGCTTTTTCGAGCAAACGATGCTGCACGTAAATCTTGTGTTCCTGGTCTCTCGAAAACGCCAGGTCAATGCGTGAGAGTACGCCGGTGCTGAAATAATCCTGAAGCTCGGTTTGGTACAGAAAGTCCGAAACAAAATGGTGTTCACCGAAGAACAGCCAATTGCGGCCCTGCGCACCGGTTGCGTCCCGTTCCGCAAGGAAGGAGCGGAACGGCGCAATTCCCGTACCCGGCCCGATCAGGATAACATCGGTATCCGGTGGGGGAAGTCGAAAATGAGGATTGGGGTGGATGTAGAATTCAACTTCCGATTTCTCCGTCAATTGGTTCAGGTAAGTTGAGCAAAACCCGAAACCGATTTCGTCGTTCACCTGAAAGCTATTCCTTGCCACGGTGAGGTGCAACTCACCCGGATGGGCCTGCGGCGAGGAAGAAATGGAATAAAGGCGTGGTGCAATCGGTTCGAGAATATCGACGATTTGCTGGACAGACACGGAATCGGCCGGTGGATAAATTTTTAAAAGATTCAGCAGATCGATCCGGGTTTCCGGGATTTCCTGCTGAACGAGTTCGGCATATTTGCGGACCACCCGTTCCGGCAGATGAAGCAGGTTGAGCTTTTGGGTAAGCAGCTCCCGAAGTTCGAAGTGCTCACTTCGGTACGACAGCCTTTCTGTTCCGCCGCATCCGGTAATGTCCAGTATGGCCTGTACCAGTTCCGGTCGGTTCCGTGGAACGAATCCGGCCGCGTCGCCGGGTTGATAGTGGATGTCTTCGTCGCAACTTATTTCGATATGGTGGGTTTCTTTTGAAGATCCGATATCGTTCAGGTTGATATTGGTGCTCACCGTACCGCGATAATGTTTTTTGCTACTGCGGGGTTTAGCCGGCGCAATGCCCGGTGCCGGACTGCTGTTCTTATCCAGCAGCTGAAGGACGTTGGAAAACCATTGTTCGGCATCGGCATCGTAATCGGTATCGCATTTCAGTAAAGGCAGCAAACGGGTGGCGCCGCTTTTTTCGAGCAGCTGATCCGCTTCTTCTCCTGCCTGGCAAAACATGGGGTAGGAAGTATCGCCCAACGCGAGGATGCCATATTTCAATTGCGGGTAGCTTTTATCGCCTTTCCTCAGATGTTCGAAGAATTTGGCGGCAGCAACGGGAGGTTCGCCATCGCCCTGCGTACTGATTACGGAGAAGAAAAATTCTTCTTTCTGAAGATCGGCAATCTTATACTGATCCAGCCCGACGAGTTTTACCTGAATGCCCTTTTTCTTGGCAGCCGCTGCAAAAGCCGTAGCCAATCGCTTGGCGTTTCCGGTTTCTGTGCCATAGGTAAGGGTAATTTTACCGACGCGGGTTGCCGCGGCTCTCGGAGCAGTGGTTTCGTCGGAAGGACCGGCCACCAATCCGGCAAGGTATCCGTTAATCCAGATCAGTTCCTCACGGGTGGAACTGTTTACCAGATCGAGTAATGTCTTCAATTTAAGCTCGGCTAACATGTTCTCCATTTTTTTGGTTGGCCTGGCCCACCGGTTTGAAATAAAGCTCACGATGCTCGCTGTTGGCTCGCCAGCCGTATGTCTGATGCAGGTGTACAACCTTGCCCACTATAATCAGCGTTGGGGAAAGGAATGGTTCCTGCGGCAATTCTTTTTCGAAATCATAGATGCCGCAAATGCGGACATGTTGCAGGGGCGTAGTTGCCTGTTCAATTATCGCAATTCCGCGATCGGACGGAATATTATTTTGGGTGAGTTGCTGAACCAATTCCGTTGCCGTATCCCCGGACATGTAAAATACAAGTGTATCGTCGGTTTCTGCCAGTTCTTTCCAATAGGAGTCGGCAACCACTGTTTTTTTGTAGTAGGTGAGCAGGCGTACGGCGGTGGAATAGCCTCTCGCGGTCAGCGGTATTCCGGTATAGGCTGCGGCTCCTGTAGCGGCAGTAATTCCGGGCACAATCTCGTAGGGAATATGGTGTTCGTGGAGGGTCTGCAGTTCGTCCAGAATATTGGAGAAAATGGAAACATCCCCGCCTTTCAGGCGAACCACCCGTTTATTCCGGAGCGCGTACTCAACAATCAGGTCATTGATGGTTTGTTGTGGGGTCGACATACCCTTCCTACACTGTTTTCCTACATGAAATACGGAAGCTTCCGGTCGTACATAGGAACGAAGAATTTCTTCGCTTACCAATCGATCGGTGATCACCACATCGGCTTCGCGGAGAAGCTTTGCCGCTTTTACGGTCAGCAGATCGGGATCTCCCGGCCCAGCGCCGACCAGGGCAACATGGCTTTTGAACAGTTGGATAGGTTGCATAAGTCTATTTAAATTATAGAGTAAAAGGTTCTGAAATACCGGCAACGCCGACGCGCTGCCGGATAGATGCTACTGTTGGATCATACAGGCTCCAACAGTAACATGGCTGGTTTCGTCGATCAGAATGGCTCCTCCGTTGGCACGCAAATCACCGTAGGCATCAAAGGAAACAGGTGAGGCTGTGCGGATAACCGCTCTGACAATATCGTTCAGTCCTGCACGCTCCTGTCCCTCCTGTTTCTCCAATGTGTTCACATCGATCTTGTAACTGATTTCCCTGACTACGGAACGTACACGTTGACTGTTGATTTGGAAAAGGTATTTGTTGCCTGCAACCAATGGTTTGCTGTCCATCCAGCAAAGCAGAACTTCAATTTCCGTTTCTGTTTTGGGTAGGGATCCGGAAGGAACAATCATATCTCCGCGGCTGATATCAATATCGTCCGCAAGATGAAGAACCACGCTTTGGGGTGCGAACGCTTCCTCGACCTGTTTTCCTCCCAGTTCGATGGCGGTAATGGTACTTTCGGCAAAGGAGGGAAGAATGGTGACCTTATCGCCCCTACGATAAATGCCGCTGATAATTTTACCCGCGTAACCCCGATAGTCGTGAAGGTCTTCGCTTTGCGGGCGGATCACATACTGAACGGGGAACCGTCCTTTTTCAAGATTGATATCGCTTTGTACTTCCACTACCTCAAGGTAGGAGAGAAGTGTCGGTCCATCGTACCAGGGATAGGCCGGGCTTTTTTCCACGATATTATCGCCCTTCAGTGCGGAGATGGGGATATAACGAACATTTTTGAGTCCCAGCCCCTGAGCGAGTTTTGCATAGTCGATGACGATATTGTTATAAACGTCCTGTGGCGCGTCGACCAGGTCCATTTTATTGACGGCAACCACTACGTGGGGAATGTTGAGCAGGGCTGCAATAACGGAGTGGCGTCGCGTTTGCTCAACCACTCCATTCCTTGCGTCTATCAGGATGATGATAAGGTCTGAGTTGGAGGCACCGGTAACCATGTTTCGGGTGTATTGGATATGTCCGGGGGCGTCGGCGATAATAAATTTCCGCCTTGGTGTGGCGAAGTATTTATACGCTACATCAATGGTGATGCCCTGTTCCCTTTCTGCACGGAGGCCGTCGGTGAGCAGTGCCAGATCGATTTCACCATCGGCTTTATTTTTACTTTGTTTTTCGATGGCTTCGAGTTGGTCGATCATGATCGATTTGCTGTCGTAAAGCAAACGTCCGATCAATGTGCTTTTCCCGTCGTCAACGGATCCGGCGGTAATAAAACGAAGAATGTCCATTGTTACTATTTTTAAGGGAAGTGAATTCCCATTCGTTTAAAAGTATCCGTTCTTTTTTCTGTCTTCCATGGCCGCTTCCGATACGCGGTCGTCGATCCGGGTTTCGCCGCGCTCGCTGGTTTTGGTGGCGGTGATTTCGCGGATAATGTCATCGATCGTGGATGCAGTGGACTCTACGGCTGCGGTGCAGGTCATGTCGCCAACGGTTCGGTAGCGCACGGTTTTTTGGGAAACCACATCTCCGGGTTCCAGTTTGATAAATTCGGAGGTGGCGATCAGTTGGCCCTCGTGCTCCAGAACCTCGCGGTTATGCGCGAAGTATATGGAGGGAAGGGCAATGTTTTCGCGACGGATATAGTTCCATACGTCGAGTTCTGTCCAGTTGCTGATCGGGAATACGCGGACATTTTCGCCCTTGCTGATTTTTCCGTTGTAGATGTTCCAGAGTTCCGGACGCTGACGCCTGGGGTCCCATTGTCCGAATTCATCGCGTACGGAAAATATTCTTTCCTTGGCTCGGGCCTTTTCTTCATCGCGACGGGCACCGCCGATACAGGCATCAAATCCGAATTCTTCAATGGTATCGAGAAGGGTATAGGTTTGCAGGGCATTGCGGCTTGCAAATTTTCCCCGCGGTTCCGTGAGTTGCTTTGCCTTGATGGTATCTTCCACTTTTCGGACAATCAGCTTCTCCCCAAGTTGTTCGGCCAGTTCATCGCGGAAACGAAGGGCTTCCGGAAAGTTGTGTCCGGTATCGATATGCACGAGGGGGAAAGGAAACTTGCCGGGTCTGAAGGCTTTCAGTGCCAGGTGAACCAGTGTGATCGAATCCTTCCCTCCGGAAAACAGCAGGGCCGGTCGTTCAAATTGGCCCGCTACTTCACGGAAAATGTGGATAGCTTCTGCTTCCAGCTGATCGAGGTAATCTAATCTGTACTTACTCATACGCTTCTGTTTCTGCTCCGGAGAGCGTTTTACTGATGAACATGCAATCCGCATTCTTTTTTTGCCGCATCCTCCCACCACCACCTTCCTGCCCGGAAATCTTCTCCGGGACGGATGGCCCTCGTGCAGGGCGCACAGCCAATGCTGACAAAGCCCCTGTCGTGGAGCGGGTTATATGGAATATTGTATCTGTCGATGTATTCCCGCACCCTTCCGGTTGTCCAGTGCAGGAGGGGATGATATTTCAAAATCTGGTTGCCGGGATCCCATTCGAGCGTCGGGATGTTCTGACGGTCGGGGGAATGTTCTGCCCGCAATCCGGTGATCCACACACGGTTTCCTGCGAGGGCCCGTTTCAGCGGCTCAACCTTCCGGATATAACAACACTCTTTCCTGTTTTCGACAGATTCATAAAAACTGTTGGGACCTTTTAGCGAAACCAGTTGTTCAGCCCGTTCCGCCTGCGGATAATAGGCTTTGATGGACGTGTTGTACCGTTCGTTTGTTCTGGCCCAAACCGAATAGGTTTCGGCAAAGAGCCGTCCGGTGTCCAGCGTGAATATGGGAATGGGCAGATTCTTCGAAAGAATGAAATGGGTGATCAGTTGGTCTTCGAAGCTGAAGCTTGAAGAAAATACGACTTGCCCCGGATACTCCTGCGCGAGAAAAGCCAGGGCATCTTCGGGATTTAGTCTATTCAGTTTGTCGGCTAATTGAAAGTTTTTTTCCTGTATCTCAGTCATCTTGAACACTTGAAGGTTATAATGAACGTCTATGAGTTATGGCTACGGCCGATCAACAACAGCCGTACATGGTATTGAAGAGAACACAGGTTAATATGTGGGAGCGTAACAGCATTACAAACGTATTAGTCTACTTGGTCGATAGGACAAAGATAGGGGGGAGGGAATAAACAAACAATTAATTTTCTATAAAATTGATAGACTAACAATCGTTTGTATGGATTTACAGCCAGAAACGGAGTACGCAAACGATGTCGGAAAAAATCTCGGCGTGAATGGGGTGGGGGTGAATCCTACCGGGCGCACGTTTTTTTCGATGTTTTTGGGTAAAAAAACGGGAATTCCGGCAAATTCCCGGCGGGTCCGGGGTAACGGGAGCCGCGAAACTGTTAAACCTTGTGCCAACTTTCCGGATAACTGTACTTTTGCACCGGATTCGGGCGTTTAATAGGGATTAACCAACCCGCGGGACCCCCAGGTTCCGGCCCGGAGAACTAAATGAAACCATAAGGCATGGCATTTTTTACCAGGAAACGGATTTTCAGATTTCTACTCATTACCTTTTTATCCGTTGTCGGATTGATTATTACCGGTGTGGTGATCCTTTTTACGCAACAGCAAAGATTGACCAAGTTGGCTGTTGCAGAACTCAACAAACAGTTTCCCGGGGAACTCATGATCGGCAAGAGTAGTGTGAATTTGATCGAAAATTTTCCCTATGTGTCGATCGCTCTTCACAATGTTAAATTTTACGAGGACAAGTCGCGGAAAACCCCGCCGATATATGAACTGGGCCGATTGTTTGTAGGCTTCAGCCTGCCGGAGGTTCTTAACCAGAAATACAATGTGCGTAGGCTGATTTTGAAGGATGGGTATGTGAATATCCTGAAACGTACGGATGGACTGGTGAATATCGTGGAAGCCCAGAGTTTTCAGGCTGATACCACCACTTCCTCAGCTTCTGGCAATAGCAATTTTGAAATCGACCTGCAGAAAATGGTGCTGCGTAAGATTGCCGTGACATTTACCGACAGCAGCAGCGGACAGCGTTTCCATACGGATATTGATAGGCTGGAAACGTCGTTCAGGCGCGACAGCAATATGGTTGCGCTTACCCTGAAAACGGATATGATGGTTGATATCACCGGTCCGCGTGATACCACCCTTTTCCGGAATAAGCATCTTGAGTTGGAGCTGGCTGCTGATCTGGATAAGAAGACAAAAGCCTTTGCGCTCTCCTCAGGGGCTGTAAAACTGCAGGACGCGGCCTTCCGGGTGGAAGGGCGTGCCGATCTTTCTGAAAAAAAATACATCGATTTCAGACTGAAGGGAGAGAAGCCGGATATCAATCTGCTGGCCGCTTTCATTCCCAACGATGTGGCCGATTTGCTGAAACCCTTCCGGTACGATGGCACCATTTATTTTGATGCTACTGCCAGGGGCAGTTTTGCCAACGGAGATCTTCCGTTGATTGAAGTAGACTTCGGTTGTGAAAATGCCTGGTTTCTGAATACGGGAGCGCAGCGTAAGCTGGATGAAGTAGGCTTCAAGGGATTCTTTACCAATGGTCCGGAACACAATCTCAAAACCTCGGAGCTTCGCGTCATCAATATGAACGCGAAACCAGGAAAAGGTATTTTTCAAGGTAATCTGGTACTCCGGGATTTCACGGATCCCAAAGTGATCATGCAGGTTAAATCTGATCTGGAACTTCAGTTTGTGGGTGAGTTCCTTGGTATTCCGGATCTCAAACATATCACCGGTAAGGTTAAGCTGGACATGGATGTTCGCGAGCTGGTGGATGTGGATATGCCGGAAGAGCTGCTGACACGGTTGAAAGATGGCGTTCAAAGTGAGTTGACCGTCAGTGATCTTTCCTTTCGTATTCCCGGTTATCCCCACCATGTACGCAATATGAACCTTCATGCTGAGATGAAGAAAGGGCGTATCCGCCTGGACTCTCTGGCATTGCGGATCGGAAATTCCGATTTTCGGATGAACGGTAGTTTAAGCGATCTGGTTGCCTTTCTGCACAATCATCAGAAGCCCGTGACGGTAGAAATGAATGCGTCGAGCAACCGGCTGGTGCTGAAGGAGCTGTTTGCACACGATACAGCCCTTTCCCGTAAAATGGAAGAGGAAATCCTCGGATTCAATATCGGTGTGGTTCTTCAGACTTCCGTAAATGAATTACGGCATCCTTCCCCCTTACCGAAAGGCCTTTTTGAATTGAAAAACCTGAAAGCCTGCTTCAAAAATTATCCGCATGTTTTCCATCATCTGGGTGCCACGGTTAAGATCAACGATTCGGCCCTTGTTCTGCGTAGGTTTACGGGGCAGATTGACAGCTCCGATATTCATTTCAGCGGGCGCGTAAACAATTATCCGCTTTGGTTCAGGGATATCAAGAAGGGGAGAACGGAAATAGCCTTCGATTTCAAATCGGAAAGGCTGGCCATGAAAGATATATTGGGTCGTGTAAGTCGTACCTATGTACCCAGAGGCTATCGCCGCGAAGAAGCCAACAATCTATGGCTGAGAGCCAAAGCCGAACTTCGGTATGACACGGCTTTCAAATTCGCCAAAATCAGGGTCGCGAATATTTCAGGCTCTTTGAAAAGACATAAGTTTGAATTGAAGGAAGTGAGCGGAGGAATGCTTTTCGGAGCCAACAAGATCCTGAAGATCGACAGCCTGAAAGGAAAGGTTGGTCGCACCGACTTCGATCTGAATCTCCGATATTACACCGGCAATAATCCGGAACTTAAGAAGAAAACGAACTATCTCTATTTTAAATCGAAATTCATTGACGGCGACCAATTGAGTGGGTATGCGCTGGCTCCGGCGCCAGCCCGGACTGGAAAGAGGGCAGACAGTACAGAGATTCATACCGTAGCCTACACGACACCTACCGATACTACATCCCATAAGGAGGCGTTCAATATTTTTATGATTCCCTTTTCGGATTTTGAAGTTAAGCTGGATGTCGACCGATTCCGCTACAACAGGCTTTGGCTACAGGCAGTAACCGCGAAACTGCGGATGACGGAGGATCACTACATCCATATCGACACCCTGGGGATGAAGGTGGCCGATGGTATTGTGGGCGTGAGAGGCTATCTGAACGGCGCCAATCCGGAGAAGATTTTCTTCCGGAGTCGCATACGGGTGGATGATGTAGACCTTGAAAAAATGCTGATCAAACTGGATCATTTCGGACAGGATCTCGTCATCAATAAAAATATACGCGGCCGTTTGACGGGCAATATCCGGAGTCATGTTCAGGTGCATCCCGATCTGGTGCCGCTTATTGACGGGTCAAAAGCTGAACTCGATATCATGATTCGAGATGGGGTATTGGTGGACTTTGCACCGATGCAGGCTATGTCGTCCTATTTCAAGGATAAGAACCTGAAGATGGTTCGGTTTGATACGCTGAAAAATGTACTTTCCTTCAACAGCGGCGTGCTGACCATTCCCAATATGAACATTAATTCTTCGCTCGGGTTTATGGAAATTTCGGGCAAACAGTCGATTGATCTGAACATGGAGTACTACATGCGGATCCCACTTAAGATGGTGACGCAGGTAGGATTCAAGGCCTTGTTTGGTAAGAAGCAGGAGGAAGTGGATATGGATCGGATCGACGAAATTGAATATAGGGACAAGGATAAAAAGGTTCGTTTTGTAAATGTGCGGGTTACCGGCACTCCCGACGATTATAAAATCGGGTTGGGAAAGGAAAAGAAGAAAAAATAGAATGTGTTGAAATTAACGGTAGCGTTCTCTCCATAGGAAAAATCCGTTTTTTCTGGGAAATCCCAATGGGTAAATCGACCAAATTTGTCTTCCGATAAGCGGCTATTCTGTGAATGGATGCCATACGGATCCCTCCACGAAATTCATTACACCTACCCGTACTCGGGCATGATTATGTGGTTGGACGTGCATGGGATTGGTCATTCCAATGAATGAACATTCCGTAGGAGGTCCGACACCGTTTGACGTGTGCCGTTTCGCGAACAACCTTTTTCAGATCCCTAAATCGATAAACAGAGGATACGAATTTCGATTACTTTTTTTTATTTCGCACTGATTGAGAAACGATAAAGTTCCGAACCTTATGATCAAACCTTTTTTCCGTATTCTTTTGCTTTTGTGGTTCTTTACGTCCGGAGTTACTGTTGATGCCCAGAAACTGCACAACGAAGGGTACGACGGCAATACACGCAATCTTTTGATATACACGGAGAAGGGAAATTTTGAATCCGTGAAGCTGATTGTCGGATGGGGCGCCGACATCGATTTTCAACGGGAGTCCGACGGAAACACCGCTCTGATTTTAGCGGCGAAGGGCCGTTATGAGGATATTATTCGTTTGCTGATGGACAAAAAAGCCAATCCGCGACTCCGGAATAAGCGTGGGGAAACAGCGGGTGACTATATTCAGAAAACCGGAACAAAGCAGCTGGGAATCCTCTTCAATGCATACCAAGCATATTACAGGCCCGATGTTCAGGCAGCAAGGCGAAAAGCGTTAAAAGGAGAATGGAGAATGATGAGCACGGCGAAACTTGAATCAACGCTACAGCGCGCGATTGCCCAGGAAGACGGCGAAGTATATTTTGATTTTCTCAAAAACGGCGGAAATCCGAACTGGATGTTTGAAAACGGCACTACTCCATTGATTGCTGCAACCGTATTACGGAAGAAACATATGGTGAGCATTCTCCTTCAGAATGGAGCCAATCCCATGGAGCGTGATAAATCCGGCAAAACAGCTATCGATCGGGCTTTGGATAACGAAATTCTGGATTTATTGGTGCAATACAAAAACAAACGGGTGGCTCCAAATCAGGCAAAGACGCCGTCAAACACGCAGGCAAAGACCCCATTACAGACGTTGGCAAGGACTCCGGTGGATTCAGAAGCAAAGACCAACAAAGGCAATGCTCCCTCCGGGGCGCGGACAGCCACAACTCGCCAAGCAACGGCGCCTACGACCAAACAACCGACCTGGAAATGGCCCCCATTCGGCGCCTTAAAGGCCGGAGATTCGGTAATTTTGGTCAGAGACCGCAAAATATATCGCGGCGTCGTCCATTCGTTGGGGATGCCCTACGAGAGCAACAACCGGAATCGGGAGCCCTCGGAAACCAAATACTTTATCAAGTTTCCGGACACCCGCAATCTCGTCACGGCAAATTGGTGTGAGGTGGTGGCCGCAACAGCCAGTCCTTTCTGGACCGAATGGTTCCTGGGCAAATGGCGGGTTTACGAATTGAAAACGGAGGCCTCCTACGAAAAAGACTCACCGCAGCGCCAAACGAAGCACGAACCCCTTGCCGACGATATACTCATTATCAATCCCGATTATACCTATTCGTGGACCCCTTCGGGCGGTAAAGAAATTACCGGAATCTGGAAGGCGGCGGACGGTCCCGGGATCATGATCCAGAAAGGGAAGTTTTCGGTCGACTGGGTCATCCGCAACGAATCGAGCTACGCGCGTAAGCATAGATCCGGAACGGAAATCATCCGACTGTACCCGCAGCAGCAGATGAAAGGGGTGGTTTCTGTCGGTGCGTCGCGACCGGTCAGAATCAGATAGGGGGTGGGGCCATCGCGACAGAAGCCGTGGTGGACGCCATGAAATCGGCGAAACTGCTTTTGACCGCACGACATTGAAGCGGAGGGGGCTGCCAGGCCCATAATACTTGCAGAAGTCGCGAAAAATTTGTAATTTAATAGTTGGAGTGGGCGTGAAAACGAGCTCGGATTTCCGGGTAATATTTCTGATGCCCGCGCCATCGCCCTGCTCATCTTCCGTTGCGTCCCACCGTTGGACGTTCGGTTCATTGTTCCTCTTGTAAGAACTTACCCTGTCGCGGAGCTCCGGCTCCGTGACTTTTTTTTTATTTAACCCGCGCCATCGCCCTGCTCATCTTCCGTTGCGTTCCACCGTTCATCGTTCGGTTCGCAGCAAACTTACCCTGTCGCGGAGCTCCCGCTCTGCTACAGATCCTCCCGCAGGGAATTCTCGACTGGTACAATACTGGATTGCTTCGGGCGGAGCCCTCGCAATGACGCGACACCCAGGCGTTATCGTAAGCCACCCCTCACGTTATTGAGAGCCGCTCGCCACCTGTCATTCGAGTCTTTCCCTTTTCGTCATTGCGAGCCGTCCCCTCACGTCATTACGAGACGTCCCCCTCACGTCATTGCGGGCCGTCTCCCTTACGTCATTGCGAGCCGAAGGCGAAGCAATCCAGGAAAAAAAAGATAAGCGGTGCATTCATAATGCGCCGTCCCTTCTTTCCTGAATTGCCTTCAGCTTCTCCGAACGTTCCGGATCTTCCCGGTCCCCAACGGCATTGATAATCTCTCTTAAGAAAAGCAAAACTAAAGGTCGCACGTTTCACCGTTCGGTTCCTTATTCGGCATGATTCCCGCAAAAAAAAGTAGTTTTTTAGTTTCAAATGGTAGTAGAATTACTACCTTTATGACCGAATGTTCATCTTTAAAGCCGCGGGAAACCACTTCTGTGTAAACGTGGTTTTATTCGTTCAGACAAAGACTCGTTATGAAAGTAATTCGGGTAACCATTGAAAAGTCGGTTGATCTTTATGGCGCCTACGCAGAAAACGTAGAGGGTGTGTGGGGGGTAGGGGAGAATGTGGCGGAAGTCAAAAAAAGTGTTGAAGATGCGATTCAACTCTTGAAGCAATACAATAAACCGGAAAATGTACCCGTCCCTTTACGGGGGGAGTATCGCCTGGTTTACAAATTTGATACACAAAGTTTACTGAACTATTATAAGGGGGTTTTCAGCAACAGCGCGCTGGAGAGAATTACGGGTATCAATCAACGTCAGTTGCAACATTACAGTAGCGGACTAAAAAAGCCGCGTCCTGCCCAACTGAAAAAAATAGAATCCGGGCTGCATCGCCTGGGTGCCGAACTTTTGGCGATTGAGTTGTGATTTCCGTAGGAACAAGGCCTGTCGTGTCCTCGCGGCAACTGCCGAATGTAATCACAAAAAAAAGGCCGTTCCGGAGAACAGCCATTTTTCGTACCGCGTACGGGAATCGAACCCGTCATTCATCCGTGAAAGGGATGCGTCTTAACCGATTGACCAACGCGGCGTATCGATTTGGGAGTGCAAAGATAGGAATCCTTTCAATACCTCCAAATTTTTCCAAAATTTTTTAAAAAAGTTCTGAGGCACAGATTTTTATGTGGGTTATTTTTATCAACTGATACTGTCTGTTATATCCGGCGGAAATGGTAACTTCGCCAACGATTTTCAACGCATAAACCAATACAACAATGAGCAAAGTTAAAGTTGCGATTAACGGATTCGGTAGGATAGGTCGTCTTGCCTATCGCCAGATCTACAATATGGAAGGTATCGACGTGGTGGCGATCAACGACCTGACAAGTCCGAAGGTTCTTGCACACCTGCTGAAATACGATACCGCACAGGGACGTTTCGAAGCCGATGTTAAACACACCGACAGCTCTATCATCGTAAACGGTGATGAGATCAAGATATACGCGCAGAAAGATCCTGCACAAATTCCCTGGGGTCAGCATGATGTAGATGTGGTACTGGAGTGTACCGGTTTCTTCACCGACAAAGACAAGGCTGCCGCCCACCTCACCGCAGGTGCAAAACGCGTGGTGATCTCGGCGCCCGCAACCGGCGACCTGAAAACCATCGTGTTCAACGTTAACCACGATACCCTCGACGGCAGCGAAACCATCATCTCCTGCGCTTCCTGCACCACCAACTGTCTCGCTCCGATGGCAAAAGTGCTTCACGACAATTTCACCATCGAAATTGGTAGCATGACCACCATCCACGCCTATACCAACGACCAGAACACGCTCGACGCTCCGCACGCCAAAGGTGACCTGCGCCGCGCCCGCGCTGCCGCAGCCAACATCGTTCCCAACTCTACCGGTGCGGCCAAGGCCATCGGCCTGGTTCTGCCCGAACTGAAAGGTAAACTCGACGGCGGTGCACAACGCGTTCCAACCATTACCGGTTCTGCTACCGAACTCGTGGTTGTTCTGTCCAAAAAAGTAACTGCAGAGGAAGTAAATGCTGCAATGAAAGCCGCTTCCAACGAAAGCTTCGGTTATACCGAAGATGAAATCGTGAGCAGCGATATCATCGGAATCCACTACGGGTCTCTCTTTGATGCTACCCAAACAAAAGTGATCAGCGCAGGTGATAAACAACTGGTGAAAACCGTTTCCTGGTACGACAACGAAATGAGCTACGTATCACAGCTCGTTCGCACCGTGAAGTACTTCGCCGGACTGATCAGCAAATAAGCTTCATTCGAAAAACATAAAAAACCGTAGCATCCCTACGGTTTTTTATTTCCGATTCCTAACGAATAATACCTTTATTTATGAGTCTGTTCTCCCAACATAATTTCGCCGGTGAGCGTGCACTGATCCGCGTCGACTTCAACGTGCCGCTGGACAAAGCGAGCTTCGCCATCACGGACGATACCCGCATGCGCGCCGCCCTCCCCACCATTCAGAAAATCCTGAAAGACGGAGGCTCCGTAATTCTGATGAGCCACCTCGGCCGTCCGAAGGAAGGGCCGGAAGACAAATACTCTCTCAAACACCTTGTGAAACATCTCGGCGAACTGCTGCCGGGAACCACCATACTCTTTGCCAACGACTGCATCGGCGAACAGGCATTTCTGACCGCCGATATGCTGAAACCCGGTGAAGTGCTGCTGCTGGAAAACCTTCGTTTCTACAAGGAAGAAGAAAAGGGTGACCGCGGTTTTGCCGAAAAACTGAGTAAGCTCGGTGATGTGTATGTAAACGATGCTTTCGGTACCGCCCACCGGGCACACGCTTCTACGGCAGTGATCGCCGAGTTCTTTCCGCAGGGGAAAAAAATGTTCGGGCTGCTGATGGAAGGAGAAGTCAACAGCGCGGAAAAAGTTCTGCACAAAGCAGAAAAGCCGTTTACCGCCATCATCGGAGGGGCAAAGGTGAGCGATAAAATTCTCATCATCGAAAACCTGCTTGAGCGGGCCACCGATATCATCATCGGCGGCGGTATGGCCTATACCTTCATGAAGGCACAGGGTGGAAATATCGGCAACTCGCTCTGCGAAAACGATCGACTGGATACCGCTACCGAACTGCTGAAAAAAGCTGAAGCCAAAGGTGTTCGTTTGCACCTGCCTTCCGATTCCATCATCGCCGATAAGTTTGCCGCGGATGCAGAAACCTCTGTTGCGCCGAGCAACAACATCCCCGATGGATGGATGGGACTGGATATCGGAAACATTGCGTGTGAGCAGTTTGCGAACGTGATCCGCAGTTCAAAAACCATCCTCTGGAATGGTCCGATGGGCGTTTTTGAAATGGAGAAATTCCAGACCGGCACCAAGGCTATTGCCGAAGCTGTAGTAGAAGCCACCAAAAACGGTGCTTTCTCGCTGGTAGGTGGGGGGGATTCCGTTGCCGCGGTGAACCAGTTCGGATTTGCCGACAAGGTAAGTTATGTGTCGACCGGCGGCGGGGCCATGCTCGAATATTTCGAAGGGAAAACACTTCCGGGCATTGCCGCAATCAGCTAACAATAGGGTGATTCGGAAAGCCGGATGGCTGTTCTGAACACTTCGGAAAGGATAAGAGGGAGGAAAAATCAGACAATCGTTTGTCTGATTTTTCCTCCCTTCTTTTATGCATATTTGTTGGCGTCAACTCCAATCAATATGATAAAATTTTTTTCACTCCTTCTTTTGGGAGTCGCCCTGGAACTGGGGTCTGTTCAGGCTCAGGGCAAGGATCGTTTCGTTCAGCTGGCCGACAGCTACGATTTGCCGGTGGGTGGGAATACCTGGGTTGAAGGTGCCGGATCCCGTGGTTTGCTGACCAATGAAGGTCTGAAATCCTGGTCGAATCCGAATATCCTCTTCCGCACATATATCCATCTTAAAGCCAACAGCAGCTTTATTCTCAGCGTCCTTGTTGCTCCTACGGCCGCTTCCACCATACAGGTGGCTTTCAACGGAGCCGCCAAAAACCTGAATGTGGCCGAAGGACAGGAGGAAGTTTCCGTTGGCGAGTTTTCCGTTAAGGATGCCGGGTACTACACCATTGAGCTGAAGGGCGTGCCCGGGAAATCCAATGTTTTCCCTGCAGTGAAAGCCTACCGTCTTTCTTCGTTCAGGGGTGGGGGCCAACCCGATTATGTACGGAACAATGAAGGCAATTATTTCTACTGGGGGAGAAGAGGGCCTTCGGTACACATGAACTATCCATTTGCCGACACACTCAAGGCGGAATACTTCTACAATGAAATCACCGTACCGAAGGGGAACGATGTGATCGGTTCCTATTATATGGCCAATGGATTCGGCGAAGGCTATTTCGGAATTCAGGTGAACGGGCCAACCGAGCGTAGGGTTCTGTTTTCCGTTTGGAGTCCGTTCCATACCGACGATCCCAAGTCTATTCCCGACTCGATGAAAATTGTGATGTTGAAAAAGGGAGAGGGTGTTTATACCGGCGAATTTGGCAATGAAGGTTCCGGCGGACAAAGCTTTCTGCGTTACAACTGGGTGGCCGGAAACACTTACCGCTTCCTGCTTCGCGGGGTTCCCGATGGGAAAAATAACAGCACCTACACCGCCTGGTTTTATGCACCGGAAAAGAAGGAGTGGATGCTGATTGCCTCATTCCGTCGGCCACATACCAACACCTATCTGAAACGTTTTCATTCCTTCCTCGAGAATTTCAGTCCGGATCAGGGCGACAAGGAGCGCAAGGTTTATTTTTCCAATCAATGGATCAGGACGGTCGATGGTGAGTGGATAGAATTGACAAAAAGCCGGTTTACCGGTGATAATACAGCCCGGAAAAGATACCGGCTCGACTACGGCGGCGGGGTGGAAGGCGATCGTTTTTTCCTCCGCAACTGTGGATTTTTCTCCGATCCGACACCGCTGGACGGACAGTTTGAGCGGTCGGCACCAGGAAAGAAACCGGAAATTGATTTTTCCAAACTGAAATAAGTTTTTATTGCCGCCGGGGCCAGGCCCCTATAGGGCCGGTTCCTGCGGATTTTTGGATGTTGGTGACCGTAGAGGCAGTATTTGTCCAATGTTTTGGATACGACCCCGATTCCGTCCTAACTTTGCGGTTCAATATCTAAACAAGCTACGGATGAAAATTGCCATTAACGGAATGGGAAGGATAGGCCGCCTTCTTTTCCGCCGACTATTGAATGAGCCGGGAATTGAGGTTGCTGCAGTGAACGACATTATGCCTCCGGAGAACCTCGCTTATCTTCTTCGTTACGATTCTGTTTATGGTACCATGGAGCGTTCTCTCGAACTCAATTCCGACCTTAAACTGAAGGTAAACGGCCAAACGGTTCAACTGTTTCAGGAGCCCGATCCTGAAAAACTTCCCTGGAAAGAACTGAATGTCGACGTTGTACTGGAATGCAGCGGGATGTTTACCAAAAAGGAAAAAGCCGCCCTTCACCTGGCTTCCGGGGCATCCTATGTGCTCCTTTCCACTACGGGCGATGCCGATCTCCCTCTTCTCATTTACGGATACAATCACGATCAGTGGAACAGCAACGATCGGATCATCTCACCCGGCGGGTGTATGACCAATTGTTCTGCGCCGGTACTCGACATTCTGGAATCGGCCGTCGGTATCGAATCCGCACAGATTAACTTTCTCCATTCCTATACTTCCCGCCAGGAATTGGTGGATGCGCCGCACCGCGATTTCCGCAGAGGACGTGCCGCGGCCGAATCCATTATTCCTGTTGAAATCGATCAGGCATCGACGCTGGAAAGGCTGATTCCTTCGCTGAAAGGGAAGCTGGCAGCGGTGTCGACACGGGTTCCCGTGGCCAACGGCGCGATGGGGGATTTCAGCATCGTGCTCAAAAACCGGATTACACCGGAGCAGCTGAATGAAATTTTTGAGCAGGAAACCCAGGCCAAATATCAGGGCGTGCTCGCGGTGAACCATGCGCCGCTGGTTTCCCTCGATTTCAAGGGCAATACCCATTCCTGTATTGTGGATGCCACCCTCACTTCGATCGTGAACAATCACCTCAAACTGATCGTTTGGTTTGACAATGAATACGGATTTACCAGCCGCATGATCGATTGGGTACGGAAAATCGGAGCCTGACCGATCATATAAAAATGCGCCGGTATGCCCGGATTGTATTAATTTTAAGCATGACCATCAAATCGTAAACGCATGAAGACTTCAACTTTAGTACTGATTATTATTGGTGCTGCTATTGTGATCCTCGGAGGATGTGGATGTAGCGGCTATAACAACCTGATTAAGAAGGATGAGTTTGTTAAAAATAAATGGGCGGATGTACAGAGCGACTATCAGCGTCGTGCCGACCTTATCCCCAATCTGGTCAACACCGTAAAGGGAGAAGCCAATTTTGAACAGACCACTCTTCAGAATGTGATAGAAGCCCGTGCGGCGGCAACCCAGATTAAGGTTGATCCCGAAAACCTGACTCCGGAGAAAATCCGTGAATTCCAGCAGGCTCAGGGGCAGCTGTCACAGGCTTTGGGAAGACTGCTCATGGTTACGGAAAACTACCCCAACCTTAAAGCGAACGAAGGGTTCAGAAACCTTCAGACTCAGCTGGAAGGCACAGAAAACCGTATCAAGGTAGCCCGAAACGATTTCAACGCGGCGGTACGCGATTACAATACCAGCGTTCGTTCCTTCCCGACCAATATTTTTGCGGGCATGTTTGGATTCTCTGTTAAAGAAGGCTTTGCTGCAGAAGCGGGTAGCGAAAGAGCTCCTGAAGTACAATTCTAATACTCCGGTTGTGCGATTATTTCCGACATCAAAGAAACCCTTGATTCCATCAGAGGATCAGGCCATCATTCTCGAAGCCATCCGCTGGGCCGAAAAGAAAACCAGCGGGGAAGTTCGGGTATACATCGAAAGCCATTGCGCATTTGTGAATCCTGTCGACCGGGCCATCGATATTTTCGGTGGACTCAAGATGTACGAGACAAAGGATCGCAACGCGGTATTGGTTTACATTGCCCTGAAAGACCGGCAGCTCGCCATTTACGGTGATGAAGGCATTCATCAGCGCGTGGGGCAGGCGTTCTGGGAGCGGGAAATCGCCAAGATGATTTCCGAGTTCAATGCCGACCGCTTCGGAGAAGGGGTAGCCGCCGTTGTTCGGGATATCGGTGATGCCCTTCATTCGCATTTCCCGTACGATAAAGACGAGGATAAAAATGAACTGCCCGACGATATCGTGTTTGGGCATTAAGAGAGATCATGAAGAAGTTACTACTGTTATTTTTATGGATATCGGCCCTGGTTCTGAGCGCTGAGGCACAACGTATACCGGCAAAACCCAATCCGCCGCGGTTGGTAAACGATTTTGCAGGTGCATTGACCGAAGATCAGCGGGGTGCGCTGGAAAATAAGGTAGTAGCCTACGACGACAGCACGTCCACCCAGATCGCCATCGTAACGGTCAAAACCCTGGATGGTTATCCGATTGAAGATTATTCGCTGGGTATTCTCCGCGAATGGGGTGTTGGCGGACAAAAGAATAATGGGGTTGTTATTGTTGCAGCTATTGACGACCGCAAGATCTGGATCGCGACCGGTTATGGTATGGAAGGAGTGGTTCCGGATATCACGGCAAAACAGATCATTGAAAATGATATTGTTCCGGCATTCCGCGAAGGCAATTATTACCGTGGATTCAATCATGCGGTTGAATCCATCATTGAGGCCGCTGCAGGCGAATACAAGGCTCCCGAAGGGTATAACCAACGGGGTAAACCCGGCAAGGGAATATCTGCCGGCATAATCATTGTCGTTATTCTGTTGTTTCTGCTCTTTATGAGTGGCGGCGGAGGCGGTGGCGGAATGATGACACGCCGTGGTTACCGCGGGTGGACCGGCCCGGTTTTTATGGATTGGGGTGGACATAGCGGTGGCAGAGGCGGCGGCTGGTCGGGTGGCGGAGGTTTTGGTGGCGGCGGCTTCGGCGGCTTCGGTGGTGGAAGCGGTGGCGGCGGTGGTGCCGGCGGAAGTTGGTAAATCAATATCACAAAGCAAAAATCTTGGAATCTCCTAACTATTTCATAAGCCGTTGGCAGTCTCAGCTGAAAAAGGGACTGTTCGAATATATCATCCTACTGCTTCTTCAGAAAAAGGAGCGGTATGGTTATGAACTGATCAGCGAAATCAAATCGCAGTTTGATATGGACATTGCCGATGGAACCATTTATCCGCTGCTCAGCAGGCTCAAAAAGGAAAACCTTGTTGAATCAAGATGGGTGGAGATGGAAGAAGGTATTCCCAGAAAATACTATCAGCTGACCGAAACGGGAAAAGAGCATCTGGAAGAAATGTTCCGGTACCTGGCCGAGTTGATGCGGTCCATCAGTGAATTGAAAAGTTAATCGTTAATAAGCCGAAAGAATATCATGCAGCAATACATCCTGTCACTTGATCTGACGTCCTCTACGGCCGGTGCCACACTGGTCGGTAAAGACGGATCGATACTTGCCCGGGTACAGAAGGACTTTGAAAAGCAGTATCCCCGGCCCGACTGGATTGAGTTTGATCCGGACGAGCTCTGGTATTCGCAACTGGATGCGGCCCGTGAAGTATTGAAAGAAGCAGGCGTTACCGCAGCAGAAGTGGCCGCCATCGGTATTGCCAATCAGCGCGAAACCACCCTTGTTTGGGATCGTCAGACCGGCAAACCCGTTTACAATGCCATTGCCTGGCAGGATAAACGGAGTGCGGAAATCTGCGACAACCTCCACTATCAGGGAATGAGCGAGATGATCCGCGAAAAAACCGGACTTATTCTGGATGCTTATTTTTCGGCGAGTAAAATCCGCTGGATCATCGACGAAGTGCCCGGCGCACGGAGAAAGGCAGAAGAGGGGGGATTGGCCTTCGGCACCATCGATTCCTGGCTCGTATGGAAATTAACCGGCGGGCGTCAGCACGTAACCGACGTTACCAACGCCAGCCGCACGCTTTTATTCAATATTCATCAGCAACAGTGGGATCCGGAACTCTGCCGGATTTTCGGTATTCCCAGAAATATACTGCCGCAGATCGTCGCCTGCGATGAAGTGGTGGCCAACACCGAAATCAATCTTTTCGGTGTGGCGATCCCCATTGCCGGAATCGCCGGTGACCAGCACGCTTCGATGTTCGGTCATGCCTGCTTCGACGTAGGAAGCATCAAAAATACCTACGGAAGTGGCAGTTTTATTTTGATGAACACCGGCGATACACCGATTCTTTCCCGGAACAATCTGGTTACCACCATAGCCTGGAAGATCAAGGGAAAAACCACTTATGCACTTGAAGCCAGCGTATTCGCCGGAAGTTCTACATTCCGTTGGCTCCGCGATGGCCTCGGTATCATCGATGCTACCGCAGAGGTGGAACAGCTGGCCCAAACCGAAAAGGATAACGGTGGGGTGTATTTTGTTCCGGCCTTCAGCGGATTGGGATCGCCTTACTGGGATCCTTATGCGAAAGGAATGATCATCGGTATCAGTCGCGGTACTACGGCCGGGCATATTGCCCGCGCCAGCCTCGAGGGCGTGGCCCTGGGCATCTGCGACGCCGTGGCCGCCATGGAAAAAGAAACCGGCACGCCCATTACCGAACTGAAGGTCGATGGCTCCTCGGCGGCCTATCCGTTTCTGCTCGAGCTGCAAACCAACCTGCTTCAACGGCCGGTGGTCAAGCCTACCAATATCGTTCAGAGTTCGCTGGGCGCGGCCTATATGGCCGGACTGGCCGTGGGGTTGTGGAACGATATAGAAACCATCCGGCGTTTCTACAAGGTAGATCAGATCTTCACTCCGTCTGCAACGGAGCAGGAAATACGCGAGATTCATCGTTACTGGAAGAAAGCCATCGCCCGGGTACAGCGTTGGGACTTTTAGTACCTTTGCCTCCTTATGAAACAGGAGGCCGGAAGGACGTTAAAACTTGCTTTGCCCATTATCTTCGGGGAAATGGCGCAGATGGCGCTGCACCTTATCGATACCGCCATGATCGGAGCCGTAAGCTATAAGCAGCTGGCCGCCGCGGCTCTTGTTCTCAGCGTCATGAATATTCCTTTTGTTCTCGGGATCGGCATGACCATGTCGGTTTCCCAATTGGTGTCTATGGCGCATGGGCGCAAGGACAGTCAACTTGTTTCTCATTATTTTTTCAATGGATTCTGGATCTGCGCCGCTACGGCTCTCGTAATTTCTGCCGGACTGGAGTTGGGTAAGGATATCCTCTTCCATCTTGGCCAGGATCCGGAGGTAGCTGAGCTTGCTGTTCCTTTTCTGCGAATCATGGGAATATCCATAATCCCCATGCTGTTGTTTATGGCCCTCAAACAGTTTACCGATGGTTTGGAGCTGACGCGCACGGCTATGGTGTTGTCGTTTGCTGCACTTCCCCTGAATGCCTTTATCAACTGGCTGCTGATTTTCGGAAACTGGGGCTTCCCCCGACTGGAGTTGATGGGCGCCGGGATTGGAACGCTGATCACGCGTACACTCATTTTTATCGTTCTTGCCATAATTATATTTACCCATCCACTTTTCCGACGCTATGTGGCCGTACGTAAGAATCAGTGGAAGCTGAGGCGGCAAAGTATGCGCGACTTGTTGAGAATAGGAATTCCCAGCAGCCTGCAGATCGCTATGGAGGCCGGTGCTTTTGCCGTGTCGGGTATACTTGTCGGTACGATCGGTGCAGTAGAGCAGGCGGCCCATCAGATTGCGCTGAGTTGTGCCTCCTTCACCTTTATGGCGTCGATGGGATTGGCGCAGGCAGGTTCCATACGGGTGAGCAATGCCTACGGCAGGAACGACTGGAAGAAGATTTCGGTTATCGGTCGCAGTACCAGTATCAGCGCGCTTATCTACGGAGTGTTTTGTGCCGTCTTGTTTATTGTATTCCGCCATCACCTGCCTCTGGCCTTCAACGGCAACCCCGGGGTGGTGGAGTTGGCGGCCGTGTTGTTGTTCCTGGCCGCGGTATTTCAGATATCGGATTCAACACAGGCCATTGCGGTGGGGCTTCTCCGAGGTATACGCGACGTCAAATATCCAACACTGTTTGTTGCCATAGCCTATTGGGGATTAGGAATTCCGGTGGGGTATTATCTGGCCTTTCCCGCTGGGCTGGGTGCGAGCGGAATTTGGATCGGTTTTGTAGTAGGGCTGAGCTTTTCCTCCATCGTAAATACGGTCCGTTTTCTCCAGAAAACCCGACATCATACCCGATAGATTAGTTGATTATCAGATTTTTATACATTCATAATTCCATGATATTTTGATATTTGAAAAATTGATCGAAATCAATTAATATCGCAACGTTAGGTATATCGGAAAACAATGTATCTTGCACCGTGGTATTCCTCTTAATTCGATATAACTATTCGAAAACTAAATAAATGAACAGGAAAGCAATTTTGGAGAAGATCAAGACCGGGGCCGGATGGGATCTGGTGGTGATCGGCGGTGGTGCCACAGGGCTTGGAACAGCTTTGGAAGCCGTGTCACGCGGATATCAGGTTCTTCTCCTGGAGCAATCGGATTTTGCCAAATCCACCTCCAGTAAGAGTACGAAGCTTGTCCATGGTGGCGTTCGGTATCTGGCGCAGGGTGATGTTGCCCTGGTTAGAGAAGCCAGCATTGAGAGAGGGTTGTTGCTGAAAAATGCCCCTCATCTGGTGCGGAATCTTTCATTTGTAATCCCGCTTTATTCCTTTTGGGATAAGTTTAAATACACGATAGGACTGAAGGTGTACGATTGGATTGCCGGCCGTTTGAGTTTGGGATCCTCCGTATATATCCGTAAGAAAGAAGTGGTTCAAAAACTTCCTACCGTTGAACAGAAGGGATTGACCGGTGGCGTTCTTTATCACGACGGACAGTTCGATGATTCACGCCTGGCATTGAATCTGGCACAAACAGTAGTAGAAAAAGGTGGATTTGTGCTGAACTATGCCCGTGTTACCGGACTGAAGAAATCACCTGAAGGACAGGTTTGTGGGGTAGACATGACTGATATGGAAACCGGTGCTTCGTACAGTATTTCTGCCAAAGCGGTAATCAATGCCACCGGTGTTTTTGTTGACGATGTACTGCAGATGGATAAGCCGGGTGTACGGAAAAGTACCTGTGCGAGTCAGGGCGTTCACGTGGTACTCGACCGCAGCTTCCTGCCCGGCGATCATGCCTTGATGATTCCGGAAACGCCCGATGGTCGTGTATTGTTTGCTGTTCCCTGGCACGACAAGCTCGTGGTGGGTACAACGGATACACCTGTAGAATCAGCCTCACTGGAGCCGGTTGCCCTGGAACAGGAAATTCAGTTTATTCTTGACACGGCATCGCAGTACCTGGTACGCAAGCCTTCCAGAAAGGATGTGCTTAGTGTGTTTGCCGGATTACGTCCGCTCGCGGCACCGCAGGGCGATGGTCAGAAGACCAAAGAAATTTCCCGCAGTCATAAAATAATTGTTACCTCTTCCAAACTCTTCACCATAATCGGCGGAAAATGGACAACTTACAGGCGAATGGGAGAAGATATGGTGAACAAGGTGGAAGAAACATTGCAATTACCCAAAACGCAAACCGGTACCCGTCATATGAAGATTCACGGGTATCAGGAAGGTGTGAGCTGGGCGGATCCCCTGTATTTCTATGGTTCCGATGCAGCGGCCATCCGTGATATGATTGCTGAAGACGGAAGCTGGATCAGCGAAAAGCTCCAGATCCGGAAGGCACAGGTGGTATGGGCTGTTCAGGAAGAAATGGCCCTGGCTGTGGAAGACGTGCTGGCCCGCCGTACAAGGGCGCTTCTGCTCGATGCAGAGGAAGCGGTACGGGTAGCACCGCTGGTGGCCGACGTGATGGCTCCGCTGCTGGGTAAAGACGAGTCCTGGAAAGAGGCTCAGGTAGAATCGTTCAAAAAGATTGCTTCAAATTATATCATCAATAATACAACTCCTTTAGTCAGGAATTTATCTACAGCCATATGAGTTTGCTTTCAATTTTTAAACCCGCGCCACACAAGCCGGAATTGCCTGCCGATAAGATTGATCCCGAGTACAAGAGACTTCGGTTACAGGTATTCCTTGGCATCTTTATCGGATATGCAGGTTATTATCTGGTGAGAAAGAATTTTTCGATGGTGATGCCGGATCTGATCGAGCAGGGATATACGCGCGGGCAGTTGGGATTGGCGCTTTCGGGCGTTTCGATTGCCTACGGACTGAGTAAGTTTTTGATGGGAAATATTTCCGACAGGAGTAATGCCCGCGTATTTCTTTCTGTTGGTTTGCTGCTTTCCGCCTTTACCATGATTGCCATGGGCGTGTTCCCCTTTGCAACCGGATCGGTGGCGGTGATGTTTGCCCTTTTGTTTATCAACGGATGGTTTCAGGGAATGGGCTGGCCTCCCTGCGGAAGGGTAATGGTTCACTGGTTTTCCCTTCGTGAACGCGGCGTGAAGATGTCGATTTGGAACGTTGCCCACAACGTGGGCGGCGGACTGGTAGGCCCTTTTTCTGCTCTTGCCGTCTGGATTTTCGGAACCTGGCAGAGCCAGTTTTATTTTCCGGGTCTGATTGCGGCGGCCATTGCGGTTCTGGCCTATATCCTGATCCGAGATACGCCGCAGTCCTGCGGACTTCCTCCCATCGAGAAGTATAAAAATGATTATGCGCCCGGTTACAATGAGGAGAACGAAAAGGAATTGAGTGCAAAGCAGATTTTTGTTGACTATGTATTGAACAACCGCCTGCTTTGGTACATCGCCTTTGCCAATGCCTTTGTTTATCTGGTTCGCTACGGCGTATTGGATTGGGCACCGACCTACCTGCAGGAGGCTAAAGGCTTTTCCATCAAGGAAGCGGGGTGGGCGTATTTCGCGTATGAATATGCGGGTATTCCCGGAACGCTGCTTTGCGGATGGCTGAGCGATAAGGTATTTAAAGGAAAGCGTGCTCCTGCGAGCATTCTTTATATGATACTCGTATTGGTTTTTGTGATCCTGTATTGGAAAAACCCTCCGGGCAATCCGCTTGTTGATAATATGGCCTTGGTGGCGATCGGCTTCCTGATTTACGGACCGGTGATGCTGATTGGGGTACACGCCCTGGAGCTGGTTCCCAAAAAGGCAGCCGGTACGGCTGCGGGATTAACGGGGCTGTTCGGGTATCTTGGCGGAGCCATGTTTGCCAATATTGCCATGGGCTATGTGGTGGATGCCTGGGGCTGGAATGGCGGATTTTTTGTCCTGATCGGTTCCTGTGTGCTGGCGATCCTGTTTACGCTTTTGGCCTGGAAAAAAGAAAAATAGACTAATCATAAACAAAAAGCTCAAAAACAAGTAAAAAACAAGTTCCTAAACAAACATCAATAACAAACCCAGAATTATGTTTACGACGACTTCTACGACTGCTTGTGGGAGAAGGGTGCCAATCATCCGGATACTTGGCGTCCTGTTCCTGCTGCTGGTGAACACAGTGTTGTTTGCACAGCAAAAGAAAATCAACGGTAAAGTCACCAATGCTGCGGATGGCAAACCCATTTCGGGTGTCAACGTTCTCGTTAAGGGAACCAGCAGAGGTACGACTACCGCCGACAACGGTTCCTTTGCCATTACTGCCGCCCCGGGCGAAACGCTGATCATTTCAGCTATCGGATTTAAAACCTCCGAAGTTCGGGTAGTTAATGATGCCGAACTGAATGTGAAGCTCAACGCCACGGCGAGTGAGCTCGACAATGTAATTGTGACGGCCCTCGGTATCAAGCGTGCTGAAAAAGCCCTTGGATATGCGGCTTCTACCGTTTCCGGAGAACAACTTACGGATGCGATCTCGGGTAACTGGACAGATGCCCTCTCCGGTAAAGTTGCCGGTCTGAACCTTGTCCGTTCCAACAGTGGTCCCGGTGGATCCAATAAAATCATCCTCCGTGGTGAAAATAACCTGACCGGCGACAATAACGCGCTCATCGTAATCGACGGTGTTATTATCAATGATGGTAGTGGACGTCGTACAGGCGTAGGTGGAGAGTCTGCATATGGTACCAGCAGTGATAACATGCCTGCCGACTATGGTAGCGGATTGAACGATATCAACCCGGAAGATATCGAATCCATCACTGTACTGAAAGGCCCCAACGCCGCCGCCCTTTATGGACAGCGTGCGGCGAACGGAGCACTTATCATCACCACGAAATCCGGAAGCAGTAAGAAAAAAGGTCTTGGTGTTACGGTAAATTCCAATGTAAACCTGGAAAGAGTAAATCGCTGGCCTGATCTGCAATATGAATACGGCCAAGGGACCGGAGGTTCTGAGGTGTACGAATTTGGAAGTACTTCTGCTACAAGTTCTGCCTATGGACCACGTTTCGAGGGGCAGATGTTTTATCAGCTCGATCCAACCACTCAGAAAAAAGCTACGGAAAGAACTCCCTGGGTTCCCTATAAGGATAAAATCCGTGACTACTTCAGAACCGGTTCTACCGTCACCAATTCGGTGAGCATCGATGGTGGTACTGATAAAACCACTGCACGTTTTTCGGTAACCAATGTTCAGAATAATTGGATCACTCCGAACACCGGATATAAGCGCAACTCAGTGGCGTTATCGGTGAATTCCAAGGTTAGTGACAAACTCCAGATTTCTGCAAAAGCAAACTATAATAACAAATGGAGTGATAACCTGCCCGGAGCGGGTTATGGTAACCAATCCATCATGTATTGGTTTATCTTCTGGCAGCCCAACGCGGATCTTGATTGGCTGAGAGACTACTGGGTTAAGGGACAGGAAGGAAGAAAGATTTTCTATCCGTACAGTACCTTCCCCGAAAACCCCTACGCCATCGCGTATGAGTTCCTGAACACCATGAACAGACGCAACGTTACCGGTAACGTTCAGGCAACCTACAATTTCACAAAGGAGCTCAGCCTTCAGGTGAGAACCTCAATGGATATGGCGTTTGAACAGCGCGAACAAAAGCGTCCGTATGATGCGGGTTCAAAATATCCCAAGGGTAGCTACAGAACGCAGAACTTGTTTAGCCAGGAAGTAAACTCAGACTTCCTTCTCAAATATGCCAAGAAGGTGAACAGCGACTTCGATTTTTCTGTAACGGTGGGTGGAAGCCAGGTTGCCAACCGATACAATCGTGATGAAGTTCGCGCCGACTCACTGACGTATCCCGGCTTATACAATATGTCAAATGCCGCGGGGCCATTGGTAACCATGCCCTACAAAACCAGATTTGCCATCAACAGCTTGTATGCCCTGGTAACAGCGGGATATAAGAACTTCCTGTTTGTCGACTTTACCGGTCGTCAGGACTGGAACAGTACGCTGGCCACGCCGCTGCGTACGGAAAATTCTGCCTTCTTTTACCCGTCGGCAAACCTCAGCTTTATTCTTTCCGAAGTTGCTGCACTTCCGGAAGCCGTTGACTTTGCCAAAATCAGATTTTCTGCTGCAGGTGTAGGTAGTGGCGGTACTACTCCCTACCAGACTTCGTTCAACTACACCAGCGCCGGAAGTTTGTACGATGGTGGTCTTCAGAACCCCTCAACGCTCCCGAACCCGAACCTCGTAGCATTGAGAACCACTTCGTATGAGGCAGGTATCGCGGCGAAATTTTTCCGCAACAGACTGGGTTTTGACCTTGCCGTTTACAGTGGAAATACCAAAAATCAGATTCTCGATCGCGTAGTTGACCGTTCTTCCGGATATTCAAGGTACGTGATCAATGCAGGTAAAGTTAGAAACAGTGGTGTAGAACTTGCGCTTAACGGAACTCCGGTATCAACCAAAACATTTAAATGGAATTCCAACGTCGTGTTCTCTGCCAACGAAAACAAAATTCTCCAGCTCGCCGATAGTTCACTTGTATTGCAAACCGGTCCGGTTGCTTCTGGTCAACTTGTTGCAAAAGTTGGAGGAAGCATGGGCGACATGTATGGTAGAGGATATCTTCGTGCTCCGGATGGTCAGATCGTTTATGATGCGACTACCGGATATGCCCGCCTGGCTGATGATGTTGTTTATCTCGGAAACACCATTCCAAAATGGAAATTGGGCTTTACCAATGAATTTGTCTATAAGCGTTTCCGCCTGAACCTGCTGTTTGATGCGCAGTACGGTGGTGTTGCCTATTCTCTGACGAACTATAAGCTTTCAGAGCAGGGTAAAGTCAAAGCGACGCTTCCCGGTCGTTACAATGGTATCATCGGCAATGGCGTTGTTGAAGACGGAGATGGGAAGTACAGACCTAATGATGTGATCGCTACCGATATCGACAACTACTACCGTTCTCATTTCGGTATCGACAATGCTGAGGGCAACACTTTCAGAACCGATTTCCTCAAATTCCGTGAAGCACGATTCGATGTATCTCTTGGTGCAAAAGTTATCCAGAAGCTGAAACTTCAACGTGCCACAATTGGTGTATATGGTCGTGATCTCTTTATCTGGTCCGACTGGCCTGCATTCGATCCTGAATTCGGTACACTCAGCGGAAGCGATATCGTTCGTGGATTCGAAACCGCCCAGTTCCCGTCTACCAGAACTGTCGGATTTAACCTTGTTGTTGGATTCTAATCTTGATTAAAATGAAACAGATTATATATAAATTATCCGGAGCGGTGGTGATGTTGAGTCTGGTACTCTCCTCGTGTACAAAAGACTTCGAAAAGATCAATACTGATCCGAACAATACACCTGCCGCACTTCCGAATCAGTTGCTTGCGCCTGCACTCGTTAATACAATGACGTATAACCAAATCCGTAACCGTAACTTCAACAATGAGTTGATGCAGGTTACCGTGGATCTGGGAGATAACGAAGGAAAGGTGTTCCGTTACGAAATCCGTAGTACGTTGGCCGACTACCTGTACAATGGGTGGTATTCCCAACTTACCAACTTTAAGGATATTGCTATTTCAGCAAGTCTGCCGGTGAACTACAATGAGTCTTATATCGGTATTTCCCTGATCTGTCAGTCCTGGATTTATTCCCTGCTGACCGATACCTATGGTGATGTTCCGTATTTCAAATCGAATCTGGGACGTGATAGCCTTATCATGGAGCCTCCCTTCGACCGCCAGAAAGATATCTATCTGGATATTTTCGAGAAATTGGATTCTGCCAATAATCTACTGGCCGCCAATACCGCGATCAATGGCAAAAGCGATCCTGTTTATGGGGGCGATGTAACCATGTGGCGTCGTTTCGGAAACTCGCTTTATCTGCGTCTGCTGATGCGTATTTCCGGAAAAGCGGAAGTGGCCGACTTCTGTCAGGCGAAAATCCGCGAAATCGTACAGGACAATCCGACAAAGTATCCGATCATGACGTCGAATGCGCATTCTGCCATTCTTCGTTGGACCGGTGTTGCTCCCTATACTTCTCCGCTGATGACGGTTCGTGAGCAGGATTTCCGCGCGGTAGCCATCGGAGGGTTCTTTATTGACAACCTGGTGCGTTGGAACGATCCCCGTATCGACCGTGTAAACTACGGTACCGGTGCACCTACTGTAACCAACCGTTGGGCCATTGCACCTGTTGATGGAATTTACGAAGGCGTTCCCAGCGGATATCAGCCCGGAGATAATGTTCAACGTCGTTCCTATTTCTACTCAAACACGCACAATTCCTCCACTGGTCCTTCGCTGATGAATGATCCGATGACCGGTATGATTATGAACTATGCCGAACTCCAGTTCCTTCTTGCCGAAGCGGCTGTGAAAGGTTGGATTACCAATAAGACGGCAGAAGAGTACTATCGCGAGGGTGTAAGAAGCAGCATTACCCTGTGGCTTCCCAACTGGAATATGGATCTGGATACCTACATGAACCAGGCCGATATCCAATGGGTAGAAAGCTTCCCCCTGGAAGAAAAAATGGAGCTCATTCATATTCAGAAATACTACGCCTTGTTCCTCGTGGATCTGCAACAATGGTTTGAGTATCGCCGTACAGGCCACCCGACCCTTCCGAAAGGCCCAGGATTGGCAAACGGAGGTGTAATGCCCGCACGGATGAACTACCCGAACTATGTACAGTCCACCAACCCCACCAACTACAAGAAAGCCGTTGAGGCTCAGGGGCCGGATGTGATTTCAACCCAGGTTTGGTGGCAAAAGCCTTAATAAGGAAGGAACGAAACTATTGTGACAGCAATAAATAAAACTGAAATGAAAAGACTACTTCAAATACCGCTCTTCATTATGGCCCTGGCATTGATCTGGGGGTGTAAAAAAGGGGATAATTACCCCGGCGGAACGGTGAGTCCCTATATCTCACTGCTCGACGTTCGTAATATTTATAAAGGATCTGATGTGGTTCTCCAAACCAGCAACATGTTTGGTGCCCAATATGTAAAAGGTGTTGTTGTTTCGGATGCCGACGGCGGCAATATCAAGCCCGGTCAGGTGGCTATTCAAAACTTCGGGAGAAACTCCTCGCTCAGAGGTATTACCCTGGAGTTTGCTTCCGGTTCAACTAACCTCATGATGGGCGACTCCGTGCTGGTTGACCTTACCGGCGGAACACTTACCAAAGAGAATGGAACGCTTATTGTAAAAGGCCTCAAAAACGAAGCGGTTGAAAAGCTTCCTGGCTTTACGCCAATCGTTCCCACTCCGGTAACCGTGGGTACCCTGGCAGGCAATTTCGCCAACTACGAAGGAACGCTGGTGCGTGTATCTGTTGAGTTTACACCGGCTCCCGAACCCGGTGAAACTTTTGCCGGCAACAAGAAACTCGTTGTGGGTACAAACGCAGGAATCTATATGACTACCCTGCCGGGTGCCAGCTTTGCCAATGAGGAAATGCCTGAGCGCGCCTTCCTCACCGGTGTGCCTACCTACGTAAGTACGGATACCGGTATCGTAATGGGCATCGCAGTTAGAAATATCGACGATATTGAACCCATCAACAACGTACCGGTTTTGGCATGGCAATTCGGTGTACCGGCCTCTACCGGTGTGGAACTGCTCTACCCGGCAACTACCGTATTTGATGGATTGGCTTCTTCCGGCCTCAGCCGTGGCCCGGGATACAATGTAAGTAGCCTCGCCAGAGGCCTGTCTTCGAACGTTCCGGAAATCGTCGCTACCAAAGAAGACGCCATGACACTCGGCGGATATTACCAGTTTGACATCACCGTGCTGAGCGGCTACAAACTTTCGCTCGAACAGATTCAGGCTCGCCTGAGAAGATCTGCTGCCGGTGCCAACAAATACAGATGGTATTACAGCCTTAACGGTATCGACTTCACAGCGATCGGACCAGAAGATATCAGCTTTACCAGCACAGCAGACGGTGTTGACCAGCCGCCTGTTGTACTGTCGAACATCGACGATCTGAAAAATATTCCTGCAGGATCTACGGTGACTTTCCGTCTCTATGGATGGGGATTCTCCAACGTTAACGCAGGTTCCTTTGCAATCGGCAGATACAGCGCCGGTGACAATACCAACAGCCTTGTGGTGACCGGTAACGTCTCTGCGCTTTAACCAGAAATCAAAAAGTTAAAAGAGATGGCAACCCCATCTCTTTTAACTTTTCACCCTTACCGATACCAATATGAGAAAAACGATTGTTTATTTCCTTGCATTAAGTCTTTTTGCTGTTTCCTGCAGCAAATCCTCTTCCGTACCGGAAGAACAGCAGATTACCAACCCTCCCGAACCCAACGAAGACGCGGCGAAGCCCATTTCCATCAGTTTTCCCAACGCCTATTTTATCGAAAGGGAAAAAGCGGCAACCGGGCAGTCTTCCTACGTGATCATGAACCAGCTCGTTTCCATGCTGGATGCCGTTCCCAAAAACGAAACCGTTTACGTCAGTATTTACCTGATCAACTATGCCCAGGTCATCGATGCAATGATCCGCGCGTCCGAACGAGGTGTGACCATGAATGTAATTGTCGACAGCAGCCGGGAGGACTCTTGGGAAACCAATCCCGCTGCCATCGAAAAACTCCGCAAAGGCTTGAAAGCCCCCTCCACGCTCACCATCGTTAATTCTGATGCGAGTACCACATCCATAAACCACAACAAATTTGCCGTCTTCTCCGCACTCAATACTACCAATGGTCTTGCCAAAAAAGTGGTATTCCAGACCTCCCACAACTTTACGCTGGCGGATACCCGGAAAATTCAGGATGCCATCGTTCTTCAACACGATGGCTTGTACGATGCCTACCGTACCTATTGGTCGGATATGCGATCCCGTGCAAAATCCGGAATGAAAAACTTTGAATTCAAAATCTATTCCGATAATACAAATGGGGTGTCGGCCGCCTTTCTTCCGAGGAGATCTGGTGGTAAAGCCGTTTCCAAAGATATTATCATCGAATTGCTTGATACCATTTCCAAACCGGCGGAAACAACCATCCGCATCGGAATGTCCGACTGGGTTTCACGGCCGGCCATCACCGATAAGCTTCGTGAACTTCAAATTGCCGGTGCCTCCATTGAATTGGTTGTCAAAAGCTCGATCGGCGACGACGCGAAGTCCGGCATCGCCGTACTGAAAGCCAATGGCGCAAAAGTTACCAATCTCAATATGACCGAGCCCGGTCAAAAGATCAATATACACTCCAAGTTCCTTCTTCTGGAAGGTCCGATGAAATCCGGGGCTACCAGTTTGATCGCCACCGGGTCGCACAATTACACCATGAACGCGTTGATCAACAACAACGAAACTTTGGTGATGCTGGAGAACTCTCCGCTGTTTTCCAAATACAAGGATTATTTCAAGACCCTGCTGACCCTGCCCAGCCTTGATTAACCGATTTTTTCTTTAAACGGAATATATGAAGCGTCGTTTTTTTCTTTCCCGTATGGCACTGCTGGCGGGAGGATTGCTGACCGGAGGGGTTGCTGCAATTGCGGATACCTACAAGGGCAAAAAGATAAAAGGGGAGGTAACCGACGGTAAAAGAGGAATTGCCGGCGTGGTGGTGAGCGATGGCTACTCTGTAGTAAAAACAGATAAGCATGGCGTATTCGAGATTTCTCTTCACAAAGACGCCCGCTTTGTTTTCGTATCTACACCGTCCGGCTACGCATTCCCCGAAGAAAACAAAATCGCCCGGCACTATCTTAAAGCGGGGAAATCCGGAGACTTCCGTTTCCAACTGCAGAAGTTGGATCGGAACGATAAAAATCACCAATTCATCATCTGGGCCGATACCCAACCGAAAACCGCTGCGGATATGAAACGAATGGTTGCCGAAACCATTCCCGACGTGAAGAAGGTGCTTGCGGAAATGCCCGCAGGAACATTGGTTCACGGTATTACGGTCGGGGATATCGTTTGGGACTCCCATAATCTCTATCCCGATTACTGCCGCGCTGTTAAGGAGGTCGATATCCCGTTCTTTCAGTGTATCGGTAACCACGATATGGATCTCGATCAGGGGGGCGACGAAGAGTCGGACCGCACGTTCAATAAGTGGTTTGGCCCTACGCATTATTCATTCAACCGCGGCGATGTTCACTACGTAGTTCTGGACGATGTTCGTTACCTCGGTGAAGGCAAAAAATACGATGGGTACATCACCGAAAACCAGCTGGAATGGCTGAAAAAAGATCTCGAATTTGTGCCCAAAGATAAACTGCTCATCATTTGTGCGCATATTCCCATTCTGAGGGGCGTCAAAAACAATGAGGCGCTTCTCGAAATAACACGGGGGTACAAGCTGCACATCATGACCGGCCATACCCACGTAAACTACAACACCATCGAAGGCGAGATCTTCGAACACAATCACGGTACGGTTTGTGGGGCGCTTTGGACGGGTCCCATCTGCGGGGATGGTACACCCAACGGCTATGCTGTGTACGAGGTAAGGGGAACGGAGCTGAGCTGGTACTACAAGTCGACCGGCAAACCCAAAAACCATCAGTTTGTTCTTTATCTGGAAAATACACCCGAGGGAACGAAAAACGTGCTCGCCAATGTCTGGAACTACGATCCAAAATGGAAGGTGGAATGTTGGATCGATGGAAAACCGGCCGGTGAAATGGTTCGGGGACATGGCTTTGACCCGGAATCGGTTGTGCTTTACGAGGGTAAGGAATTGCCGAAAAACCGCGGCTTTGTCGACCCCAAGAAAACCGAGCACCTTTTCCGTACGCCGATAGGTGAAAATGCAAAAGAAGCGAAAGTTGTGGTTACCGATCGATTCGGTAATGTATATTCGTCTACATTAAAATTATAACAGTATGAGAAAATGGTTGCTCGCTTCCTGTTGTCTGGTTTCAACAGGCCTGTTCGCTCAGAACGCAAACTTCGACAGTACTTATCGCCCCGGGTCGTATAAACTGAGAGCAGAACAGTTCCGTGCATTTCCCAACAGCAAAAAGGATATTGTATTCCTGGGTAACAGTATTACTGCAGGGGTAGACTGGATGGAATTGCTCGGCGAACCGCGCGCTAAAAACCGCGGTATTTCAGGAGATATTACCTACGGCGTTTTGGAACGCCTGGATGAGGTGACGGAGGGCCAACCGGCAAAAGTGTTTATCCTGATCGGTACCAACGATATCTCGCGCAATATTCCCGATCATATCATCATCGAGAATCACCGCCGGATCGTTCAGCGTATCAAGGCCGAAAGTCCGCGCACCAAAATCTATTTCCAAACCATTCTTCCGGTGAACAATACCTTCCCGGCAAAAAATCACTTCAACAAGGATGAGCATATCGCAGCGGTAAACGATGCGATCCGAAGTTTGGCTGCAACCGAGGGAATCACCGTGATCGATCTCCACAAGGAGTTCCTCGATTCTGAAGGCCGTCTGGCGAAAGAACTTACCTACGATGGGTTGCACCTCAATATGGCGGGCTACCTAAAGTGGGCTGAAATTTTAAAGAAAGGAAAATATCTAAAATAACAGTATGAGAAACTTGATCTTCGGCAGCATCGCTGCCTCCATGTTGATATCGGCCTGTGCGTCCTCAGGGAAAACGACAAAAGACAACAACAATCCGCCGTTCCCATCGTTCTCTGCAGAAGCGCATCGTGGGGGGCGTGGATTGATGCCCGAAAATACCATTCCGGCCATGGTGCATTCGTTGGGATTACCCGCCGTGACTACGCTGGAAATGGATGTGGTGATATCCAAAGACCGTAAGGTGGTGGTTTCGCACGACAATTACATGAACGCTGTCTTCTGTCTGTCGCCTGAAGGAAAAGAAATGACAAAGGAGGACGGGCAGAGTCGAATCATTTTCCAGATGAACTACGACAGCGTTGCCAAATACGATGCGGGTATGAAGGTCAACCCTGGATTTCCCCGGCAGAAAAAAATGGCTGTGCACAAACCGTTGCTGGCCGACCTCCTGGAAGTAACGGAGAGCTATACACGTAATAACGGAATGACTCCGAAATGGTACAATATTGAAACCAAAACCCAGAACGGTGCAAAAGGCGATGGTATTTATCAGCCCTCTCCCGAAGAGTTTGTTGACCTTCTGGTAGCGGAGCTCCGTAAGGCTGGAATCGAAAAAAGAACCGTAATTCAGTCATTCGATTTCCGTACCCTGCAGGTGGTGCACAGAAAATATCCCGAGATCAAGACCTCCATGCTCATCCCGGCGAAGGACAAACGCAGCCTCGACGAACAGGTTAAAGCCCTTGGTTTTGTACCTTTCATCTACAGTCCGGAATACACCATCGTAACGCCGGAGCTGGTAAAAGCCTGTCACAGCAAGGGTATGAAGGTTGTTCCCTGGACCGTGAATACGGCTGAAGAACTGGCAAAGGTAAAGGCAACGGGTGTCGATGGTATCATCAGCGACTATCCCGATTTGTTTTAACCCACGATCGGAGAAATTTAAACTATTGGCCAGCACTTCAGTGGTTGAAGTGCCGGCCTTTTTTTGCGTCAGCAAACGGATCGCTTGTTCCTGTTTGTTGTTAAAAATATACCGATCGGTATTTTTTGGAACGAGGAATAGAATTCGGAACGATGAAGGGTGTGACACAAGAGGCGCTGAGCAGAGCAGTGGTGCCGGTAATATAAAATAACTATCGTTCCGGACTGCCCGGTGATCCTTTCTCCTGCTGCATTTGAGCCGCTTCCCCTCCCGTTATTGCGGGCCGAAGGCGAAGCAATCCAGTAAAGAAATAAGTTCGTGGGTACGGCTCTCTACCGAAAAAGCCGAGGTTTCAAAATATACCGAACGGTATATTTTGAAAACATGCAAAAAAAGGCCGCTTCATTGCGAAGCGGCCTTGACGCTGTATCGGTATGGTCTATTTGCTGATTCTGCGATTGATATAGTCGATCTGTTCCTGCAGGGCGGCGGCATTACCGCTTGCCTTCAGCTTTTCCTTTTGGTTGGCGGTGGATTTCAGGAAGCTGTTCATCATATTCTTCACGAACGCCACAGATTCCGGCAGCATATCGCGGAAGGCGATAACATGATCCACGCCTTTTTTCACCTGTTCCGTATTGGTGATGTTTACAAGGTATTCGCAGAAGCGCTGGGTCATATCAAATTTCTGCTGGTTGGGCGGCATATCGCCATAGGCGGCTGCTACAAAGTCGAAATCTTCAGCGGTGCCGAAGCGGACAAAGATATCGGAGATGGCGCAGGCTAATCGACCTTTGGCATCCTTGCTTTGTTTTTTGGCTTCCGTTTTGGCCAGATCGATGTTCAGCGGAACCAGGGCTTCCAGTGCTGCGCCGGCAACGGAATAGGATGAGTCGCGGAGGGCAGCGCGGAACAGGGATTCGTACTCGCCTTTCTGCGTTTTACCGAGCAGGGTAAGAGCGGCTGCCTTAACCAGGGGAGACTTCTCGTTTGCCGCAACGGCGAAGATTTGGTTTTCGAAACGGGTAATCAACATCTTGTTGTCGGCCATCTCTTCGAGTACATATCTGCGTAAACCTTCGAATTTATCGTTCATGGCGAGTCCAAGAATTTTGGCGGCTGTTTCGGAGCTGTTGTTTTTCAGGAAATGGTCGATAGCTTCCTTACGATCGATATAGTTTTTGGCGTGCATAAACTGCGAAGCGAAGGCGGCCGCATCTTTGTTGTCGGTTTTTTCGCAGAGCAGAATTTTGTCGGCATCCACGTTGATTTGCTCCGGACGTTTGGTATAGGTGAAGGTAAACGTATCGATTTTGTTTTTCAGTTCAACGCGGTAGCGTCGGGCTTTTCCGTTCTCGTAGACATCGATGGCGATGGGGAGGATAAAAAGTTTGTCCTGAGTTTGCTTAACGGTAACGGTAGCTTTGCCGGCGTTGTCGTCGTATTGGTAGTTGATCACCAATTTCGGGTGACCGCTACCGAAATACCACTGATTGAAGAACCAGTTCAGGTCTTTGCCGCTGATTTCTTCCATGGCCAGACGGAGTTGGTGGGCTTCTGCCGCCTTGAATTTGTTGGTATTCAGGAAGAGGTTGAGTGATTTGAAGAAGGCACTGTCGCCGAGATAGTGACGCAGCATGTGGAGGATGCGCCCGCCCTTGTTGTAGCTTACGGCGTCAAACATATCTTCCTTATCGCGGTAGTAGAAACGAACCAGGTCTTTTCTTTCGCGTTGGCTGAGCAGGTATCCCTGCAGGTCTTCAAGATTGTGTTCGTCGGCCTTATCTTTTCCGTACTTGTATTCGAACCAAAGGTATTCGCTGTAGTTGGCGAAGGATTCGTTAACGGTGAGGTTGCTCCAGCTTTCGGCTGTAACGAGGTCGCCGAACCAGTGGTGAAAGAGTTCGTGGGCAATGGTGCTTTCCCAGCGGTTGCCGTCAACCAGTTCGCGTGCGTTCTGCTGTGCGCTTTCCTGGTGCAGGGTAGCGGTTGTGTTTTCCATGGCTCCGCTGACATAGTCGCGGCCCACGATCTGCGCATATTTCACCCAGGGGTATTCGATGCCCAGTACTTTGGAGAAAAAGCTCATCATTTCGGGTGTGTTACCGAAAATGCGGCGTGCTACGGATGCGTATTCCTTTTCCACATAGTAACTGACTTCTTTTCCCTTGTAGCTGTCTTTAACCACAGCGAAGTCGCCTACACCCATAAAAAAGAGGTAGGGTGCATGGGGGAGATCCATTTTCCAAGTGTCGGTGCGGGTTCCATCGGTATTTTTTTTCTGGCTGACCAGTTTACCGTTCGACAGTGTAACGAATCGGTCTGGTACGGTCATGGCTATTTCCTGGGTGGTTTTTTGGTTGGGACGGTCGATGGTGGGGCACCAAACGCTGGTGGCTTCGGTTTCCCCCTGGGTCCAAACCTGGGTGGGTTTGGATTTGTCGGAGCCGTCCGGGTTGATAAAGTACAGCCCCTTGGCGTCGGTGATGGCGGCGCTGCCCTGGGTGGTAAACTCTTCGGGTTTGGCCGTATAACTGATATAGAGCGTGTATTGCTGTCCGCCCCTATAGGTTTTATCGAGGGTAATGTTCAGCACCAGTCCATCATATTGGTAGTCCAGCTTTTGGGTGGTACTGCCCTTAACGATGGCAACGGAGTGGATATCCATCCCTTTGGCATCCAGTTCTACCTGATTGCTGGGGTAGAAGTGCGGTGCCAGGGTGATCCATACTTTTCCGTTCAGACGGGATTTGGAAAAATCGAAACGGGCATCAAGTTTGGTATGTACAAGACGGTGTGTGATGGTGGGCGTTGCGCGGTATTCCTTTGTCCACGCTTCAGCCGATTGGGCGTTTTTCTCCTGTGCGGTAACAGAAATTCCCCAACATAAGAATGCAAATACTACAGGTACAAGTTTCATGTCCAAATGTTAAAGTGCGCCAAAGTAATATTAAATCGGGGATAAATATCATGTTAAATGATGAGTGGTAAGGACAAATTCAGATAGCTTTGTATAAATATTTTTTAGTTTTAAACAGCGCAACGAGGGCAAATATGAAAATAGTATACGGATTAGTGTTGGCGGTCGGAATAGGGGCCGGGACCGGAGCCACGGCTCAGGATCGCAACTTTCTGTATGTTCAGACCGATAATAAGCAGCCTTTTTACGTAAAAATCGGAAGCCAGGTGTACAGTTCGAGCCTGGCTGGCTATCTCGTAGTGCCGCAGCTTAAAGACAGTGCCTATCTGCTGCAGGTGGGGTTTCCCCGTGGAAGTTCCGAGCAGCAGTTCGTTTATAAACCGGAAGGTAAGGATCAAGGGTTTGTGCTGAAGGAATTTGGAGAGAAGGGATGGGGGTTATTTAATCTGCAAACCATGGCCGTAACCATGGCCGGTTTACCGGAAAAAGAACCGGGGGCAGGAGGGGATTCGGTAGCAGAGGCTGGGATGGAGCAGAATGAAAATGTTCAGGCCACGGTGTCTGCGGATACCGTAAAACCCACGCCTACGGGCCTTTCGGGCGGCTTTATTGACCGTTTGGCCTTGGTGGTGGATGATCCGTCGATCCGGGTTCCGCCCGTTGTTGCTGCGCCTCCCAGGGTGCCTGTTAAAGTTCCGGAAACGCCGGCTGCCCCTGCTGTGGCCGCAGGGAATGGAGACGCCGTGAAAACGGAATTGGATTCGGCGGTAGCCGTGGCGGAGAAGCACCGCGAGACGCGCGTGACGGAAGAAACCGTTCAGGAACCTCCCGTGGGGGTTACCTTGCCTGAAAAGACAGAATATACCGCCGTTTTATCGAATGTGGTGAAGAAAAGCATGACCGAGCTCAAGGAAGGGTATATGGGGGTATTTATTGATGAATATTCGGATGGCAGAAGAGACACCATACGTGTTTTTGTGCCGAAATGGGAAGATACCGGCATAGCGGAGGAGAAGGTCGTGATGGTTCAGGACGAGAAAAAAGAAGTTCCGCCGCCCGTTCAGAAGGAGGAATCCATGCATTTCCTTGATTTTTCCCTGAAGAACGGAGAAGGCGACCCGCAGCTGAATAAAAAGACGGACAGCGTGGCGGTGAAAGTTGACGGTGCGGTGGCGGCGATTGATAGTGTGGCGTTGGAGAACCCCAAACCGGCCATTGATTCCGTAGAGGTGAAGAAGGATAGTGCTGTTGCGGTATCTCCTGTGGCTGCTGCTGCCGACTCGGTGGTGTCGGTTATAGGGAAGGAAGAAGAAAAAGCAGAGGAAGGCGTCCGTGAGAAAGCGGAAAAAGCCGAAGAGGAAGCTGAACGGAAGGACGTGGTGGTTGATTCGGTGGTGCAGAAGGTTGAGGTTCCGGTAGCGGGGGCAAAGGCCGAACGGCCGGTAGCCGATGAAGCCGACTTTAAGAACCTGCGGAAGGCGATGGCGGCGGAGACCGAGGAGTCTGATATGGTGTTTGTGGCCCTGAAGCAGTTCCGCAAGATGGCGTTTACGACGACACAGATCAGAAACCTGGGGGCTCTGTTCCTGAAGGAAGAGGAATTGTATCGTTTTCTGGATGCGGCCTATCCCTATGTTAGTGATAAAGAGCAGTTTTCCACCCTGGAGAACATGCTTAAAGACCCCTATCATATTCAGCGCTTCAAAGCCCTGATTGCTAAGTAGAAGAACAACGGAAATGGCGAGATATTTTATAGAGTTGGCGTACAAGGGAACGAATTTCAGTGGATTTCAGCGACAGGATACCGGCAATACCATTCAGGCGGAGGTGGAGAAGGCGCTGCAGATTTTGCACCGCAGACCCTTTTCGCTGACCGGTTCATCGAGGACCGATGCGGGGGTACATGCGCTGCAGAACTATTTTCATTTTGACGATGAGCTGGGCTTGAATCCGCAGTTGTTGTACAAGATCAATGCGATACTGCCCCGGGATATCGTTGTGAAGCGGATATTTCCCGTGGCCGACGATGCCCATTGCCGGTTTCATGCCATTTCTCGGGAGTATCTGTATTATATCTACCGCCGGAAGGATCCTTTTCTGGCCGATCGGGCCTATTTTTTCCCCTATACGCTTGATTTCCAGAAGCTGCAGGAGGCTGCAGATGTTTTGAAGGGAACGGCCGATTTTCAGAGCTTTTCGAAGCGCAATACGCAGGTGCATACGTTTATCTGTACGATTTTTCATTCCGAATGGCGGGAGAAAGAAAACGGGGTATTGGTGTATAATGTGAAGGGAAACCGGTTTCTGCGGGGTATGGTAAGAGGGCTTGTGGGGACGATGTTGCAGGTGGGCAGAGGAAAGATGACGATCGATCAGTTCAGGGAGGTTATAGCGGCGAAAGACTGTACCAGGGCTGATTTTTCGACGCCGCCGCACGGTTTATTTTTGGCTGAAGTGGCGTTTCCGCAGTAAAAATGACTGAGTCTCAGACCGATGGGAGGAAGATTTTTCGGAAAAAAATGAAAAAGAATTTGGCGGGTAAAATAATCCTCTTATCTTTGCATCCCGCTTTTGAAAAACGGAACAGTTCTTTAGGGTATGAATGGTTAGATCTCAGGACAGACGGGCTTTCCGAAGACTTTCTGAAAAAATGCTGAGAAAAAAATCAAAAGAAAATTTGGACGGTGAATGAAAGTTGTCTTATCTTTGCAGTCCGCTTTTGAAAATAACACTTCACGCTGAAAGCGATTAAAATCAGGTTCTTACAGTTTACAATGAGTTGATCACTTCGGGAGAGGTGGTTGATGGCAAGTTTCGCTCATGAAGATGAG